>ULQJ01009229.1_pt1 | contig 9120 bp, 14 predicted proteins | sample 1954331 | NCBI WGS metagenome assembly ULQJ01 (sample SAMEA4835651, study PRJEB28245) | human gut metagenome | biome: gut microbiome; material: fecal sample | place: Denmark | collected 2008 | reverse complement strand
TGATGCAACGCATTGCCCTCGTCGTAGTAGGCTTCCACGCTGTCCAGCACACGGACGACTATCGTCCCGTCCGTGAACTCCAGACCGAAGAACTTGCCTTTCAACTCCCTGAAACGTGCCTCGTTTTCCCTTGCCCGTTTCATCTGCTCCATGCGTTTTTTCTGCTCTTGGAGAATACGCACCTTGTTCTGGTACTTGTCGTGTTCGGCTTTCAAATCGGCAGGGCAAACATAGTGGGCGTTGTGCAAGTCTTTGCCGCACCTGTCGAGCATACGGAGATAATCTGTCCATATTCCCATGTCTTTTATCCGATACTTCTGGCGTAACACGATTTTGTAGGACGGCCAACAGAAATCCAAATCCTGCGGGTGGTCTATAAAATACTTGAGGTCGCGTTTGCGTCCGCTTTTGAGTATCGTTTCCACACGGCTGTCAGACAGCAGAGCTTTCATCAGCTTTTGCGGGGCGATGTCGGCGAACGAACCTTTCAAACCATTGCGTCGTAATTTCGGAATAGATGTATATCTCGGATAAACGTAACAATCCGCAATATATTTATAAACATAGTTGTCGTTCCGCAGTTCCAATCCCGACCCGTACAGAAAACAATCCAAGTAACGTCCCATTGCCCGTTGTAAGGCCGTCAGAGCAGTTTTACCGTTCTCGTCCAACCAATACCTGGCCACTTCGCACACGTCCGTCCGAGCTTTCCGGCTCTTGTGATAATAAACGGTCATTCTGAAAATCCGCTGTACCTGAAATCCGTCCTGTGTGGTGATGACGGAAAAATAACTTTTCTCGTCCGTCTTGCGGCAAAGCGTGTCTTTGAGCGTCAGTTTGGCATGGCAGTTCGGACAATGGCAATGTTTAGTTTTCGTCTCGTTCCACCGATACCCGCAATCGAGGCAGGTCGTTTGTCCGCTGGGCGTGCGAAAAGCGTAATGTCCGACGGTATGACGGAACGCCCATTCTGTTTGCTTCTCCGTGATAGGCAGTAACCGCCTGTTGGCGGCTACTACCTTATGTTGGAATTTCGTTCGTGCTTTCATGGTCAGAAATCGAAAAGTGAAAGTTCTGTTTGGTTGCTCTGTGCGGCTTTGGCAGTCGGCTTCGGCTTGCTGTGGCGTTGCTGTATCTTGCGCATTTCTTCCTCCTGATAGGCTTTCAGCGCCTCCTTTCGTGCCTGTGCCTTTTCTTCTTCGGTCAGTTCTACTTTGTGGTTGACCACGACACCGCAGCTAATGGGGTTTCCTACGTCGATGTTGTCTTCATCATAGTAATGAATGGCGAGCGACCACACCTCGTCGTCAGTCATTCCGCAACAGCCGCTTGCCTTTACTTGATTGAGAATAAACGTGATACAATCGTCCAAGTTCTTGTTTTCTTTGGCATAGGAGACAGCAAAAAGTTCGTCTGTCTGCGCCCTGCCGTCCAAGTATTCCTTGATAGTCTGTTTGAAATGTTCCGTACCTTTCATCGTTTTGCATTTTGAGGTTAAAAATGATAGTCGATAACACCGCCGATATAGAGTAGCGTGCCGGGTTCAAATTCGCATACCTGCCGCAGGAACTCGTAGGATTGCTCGGCGTGGGATTGCAATCCCTCTTCGTCCATGTAGAACCAGTAGGCGGTATCGAGCGGGTTTTTCAGAAATTTTTCAAGCTGATAGACCGGGCCAATCCATTCCTGTACGCTTTCGGGGGTAATGGCTTCCGCCCTGCTTCGAATGTCTGCGACAAACTCTTCTCTCCATTGTGCCGCACCGCCATTGTAGCGTATGGTATCGTCGGAAACAAGTTCGAACATGCCTTTGGGCAGAATGTTGTTTACCAAGTTGTCGATATGGTACTGGCGTTCTTCGTCGTCAATCTCGGCACAATAATCGAAAAAGCTGTCATCGCCTTGCATGAGGGTGTCCTCGTTCATGTAGTCGTCCTTGTCCACTCGTGTTCGAGTAATTTGAAAAATCTTGCTGTGCATAACCTTGAATTTTAATTTGTTGAACTTGCTTTTCTTTTCCCTCCCTTCGGAAGCCTTTCGGCTTTCCTTGCCGGGAGAGATTTTACATGCAAGCCAGACAGCGGGGAAAGGACGGAAAGGCAAGCAAACGGCCGGGAATTTCACGGAATACCCAACCCGACAGGCACGGCATGTCGGGGAACTGAAAGGCCATCTTTGATTTGCGGAAGGCTGCCGGGCAAATTCAAGAGCCGTTAGCACAGTGGTGCTTGACGCCGGACGACCGCTGTACCTTTGCATGGGAAAATCTAACCGGCGAGGGAGCGACGACAGGATAGTAAGAGGAATGTAATATGGTTAGAATAACCACATAAAAAAGTGGCAAATTGTTTGTGAATTGATATAACCCTGTTATTGTTAAATTCTGCGTACCATTTTGTTGTATGGTAATAAAGTAGTATTTGCATAAAATTAATGATTATGGTTATAACGATTAAGAATATTCCGGTTTTGGAAGGTGCTACGGCAGAAGATTTCGTGCGTAATGCAGAAAAGAATGCCGTAAAGGTAACTCCACAGTTGTCCGTGGCGGCCAAGAAACGGCTACAAAAGGTATTGGAGAAATCCCGTTCATTCCGATTCAACTAACAATGGACGGGATTTCTTTATACGATGATTGCGTCATGCCTGCCTATATAGGGAAGTGCGGGAAAAGTGTCTCCCTTTCACTTGCGGCGAGGATGATCTTGATGATTTTTTCCTTCATGATGCCGATTTATATGCGGATGAACTTTTAGGGAAAACTTATTGTTGGGTGACGACTGAATTTCCGCACCGTATTGTAGCGTTGTTTACCTTGGCTAATGACAGCATCAAGACCAAATTAATCTCTTCCAATGACAAAAATCGTTTGTAACGTAATATCGTAAACCCAAAACGTGGGCGTAGCTACCCGGCTGTACTGATAGGAAGACTGGGGGTAAACCGGGAATATCAGGGCACACCGAGCCATGTAGGACAGCAACTGATGACCTTTATAAAAGACTGGTTCCGTCACGAGGACAATAAAACGGGATGCCGCTTTATCGTAGTGGATGCGTACAACGAGGAAAGGGTGCTTAAGTATTACGACAAAAACGGCTTTCTTCCTCTATACAAGACAGAAGAGATAGAAAAGCAATATTTATGACATTCCACAAGACGCACCTTTGAAAACGCGCTTGCCATATAAAGGACTGATATAACTTGAATTTGACAGAAACGGTCTCGGAATAATCATTCGAGGCCGTTTTTTATGTGCATATTATGCAGTCGCCAAATGCGGTCATAAGGTTCAAGTTATATAATTTACTGAATAGCAATTTCTTTTCTAATCAGGAAAAGAGTTTATTGATAGTTTTTTCGTATATTTGATGCAGTTAGAATATATTTAACTGGCTATTAGTAGATTGGGAAGAACTCACACGAGAACGGGCAACGGATAAGAAATTGGAAAGTGTTTAGAACCACTATATTTCTCAATACTGTCAAATAATGTCAAATAACTCTTAATCTGAGGCAAAAATAAGTAATTCAAACGGAAGAACCAAGAGTACAAGCGGTAAAAACGAAAAAAAGTAATTACTTCATGAAAGACTTAATCGGAACTATTCGAGGAAAGGGTATTAGAGGGAGAATAGGAGGTAAGTAACTGTAAATGAGTGTGATTATCGCTATATTTCGGTGGTTTGCACAGAGGGGTAAATTAGAATTTCAGAACTACTGTTTTATCTCACACACCCGTTTTTGTAGAAATCATACCATTTGTCAATCTGCTCGGGGTTGTCGGCTCCCAGTAACAGAAGCATCTCACGGGTAAATTCCAAGTGTCCTACACCGTTTGCCGTAACGATGTTCTTATCACTGACAGCTTGTGCTTCCACATAATTTTCTACGTTAGTATAAACTGTACACCCCATTTTTTGAGTTGGTCAATACCGTTGCCCGTATGCTTTACATGGTTCAGAAAACCGTGCGAACACAAGAACGAAGCACCGTTGCATATCGCCCCGACGATTTTGTCTTTATCCAAAGCCTCTTTTACCAATGGGGCGACAAGTTCCGCTTCGGGAGAATCCCAACGGTTGCCGCCGATAAGCACCAAGGCTGCATAGTCTTTCGGCATATTCTCAAAAGAATAATCGGGCAAAGTTCTGAAACCGCCGATAGGACGGACAGTGTCCAATGTCGGTGCAACGGTATGCACTTCGTACTTGATTTCACCATCCGGTATCACGGCCACATGAAGGGCCGTGGAGAGAAAAGCCCCCCAGTCTGCGTACCCATTTAACAAGACAAATAAAACTTTCTGTTTCATTGATGTATCTATCTTCTTAGTTTAATAACTTCGCCGCAAGTTTGTAGGTAAAGAGAATTCGGGGATTGGACAACTCCCATCGCTGAACCTCATCCCGTATCAATTCTGCGTGCTCCTTGCTTATGTCTCTCAAGGCATTTCCCACGGATTTCCTTAAATACTTGCTTTCATGTGCCTTGTGCTTACCGATCAACGCAATGGCAATTGACGGATTCTCCTTGAAGAACGGACGAGTTGTCCAAATCCTCAACCCTTCAGTTACGGCACGGATAACATTCGGATTGTCGTCATTCAGCCACTCTTCGATGAGCGGTAAAGACGCTTCATATCCTCTATACTTGCAAACTTCATCGAAAGCCATTGCAAGCATTTCCTGTACACGCCAATTCTTGTCTATACTGACCGTCTCTTTCAGAAAACAAAGAGCATTATTATTCTCTGTTGCCAATCTACCCAATAGCGTTGTCGCCAGCATCCTGAATTGGTAGGCTTCATGCCTGAACAGTTCGAGGGCAAGTTCAAAAAATTGTTTCCTCGGGTATGCGGAAAGGATTTCATTAGCCCCATCAAGGATGTGGTGAAAACCATGCTCTATTTGCCGTATCTTGTTTAATAAGTTATCGATATTCATTTGTTGAGTGTAAAATTCTTCATTCTTCCATTTTTCTTATCGGGTGCCGGATCACAGTCCTTCGCTTTTCGGGAGCGACTTTCCGGGCGTCACTGAGATAGATTTCATGATGCATGCGCTTATCCGTAATGTCGAGGACGTAGCCCCGGCTCTTCATGTATTCGTGCATAAGTGCGACAGTAACCGGCTCGTCATCATAAGAACCGACATGCATGCATTGGACGCATAAGCCCTCATCACAGGAGAGAAACTCAACCTTGGCAAAATCGGTTTTCTTTTTCTTCGTTGCTTCCCGGATTGCCCACTCGAAATCTGCTTTTGTCACAAAGTCCGGAAGACGGATGACCGATATCCACTTGAAGCTTTCCTTTCGGGCATAGTCGATCCCTTTTACGCCATCCTGCCACCAGAAGCCTTCGAGCGGCGGCACGACATAATCGAAATCCCCTTCGATCCGATGATCGCCTTTTTGGCTCATTTTGATGGTAAACGCGATTCCATACAAAAGCCCGATCGACTGTTTGTATTCTCCCTCCTCTGCATTCGGGTCTCCCTGTCCTCGAACGGCTATGTAGTTCATGCTTGGCACGGTAATGATACCGGGCTTGCTGGGGGGCATATAGAATTCCCTGTATTCTTTTTTGTAGTCAAAAGCCATTGGTTTATTCCTCCATCTTATCTATTTGCTGCTTGTTTTGATATGCATCCTTATCTTCCTCATCGCCCAGTCGTAATGGCTTGCCGTTGTCGAAACACAGTAAGCACCGAGTGTGGAAGTGGAAGTGGAAGTGCCAGGCCAATCGAACGCCCCCTTGACAAAGAGTTCATCGTTGGAGAATTGCCCTATCAGAGTCATTACCTCCTTGTGACTCTCTTTTAAGTTCGCTTTTGCTTGTGTCAATGGCGTGCTTTGATGCTTCTTCCAAAACTCCACGTTCATTGCCGGGTATGTGTTCCAGTTGTACGGTTCGGGCAGGACGGTTTTGTACCCGCCGTCAAGCTTGGCTTTTATCCACCTTAGTAGCAGTTGATGCCACTCGTACAGATATACAAGCACATCACGCAGGTTCCTGTCCCTGCTCCAATGTGTTTCTTTCCCGGCCGTTGCCATTTCGTCGGCAAAGGCTGCCTTCTGCCGTTCTTCGCTCATACTGTCGATGAGTTTCCACATCTTGTCGAATTGTCCGTTGGCAGATGTTATCAAATCCCCTTTTGTCGTTGCTCTTGCCATAGTCGTTATTATTTATCATAGAGTTCCTTGCTAAAACTCCGGCAATGCCCGTTGGGGGCTTCAAAAGTCAGCAATTCGCCGTATAGCTCTTCTCTGATGTTGCCGATGATCTTCACATTTTTGCTTCTCAACTCATCCCGGACAAGTTCGATATCCTCCGCCTCCAACATAATCCTTGTCTTGCCGGCAACAACTTCACCTTTTCTCTCCGGTTCTTTTCAGGATGGCAAACGATGTCTCGCCCAAATCGAACTCTATCCGGTCGCCATCAATGGCTTTTATCTCAAACCCTATATTGCGATAGAATTTTTTCGACCGTTGCAAATCACTGACATAAATCCAACAGGCATATATTTTTTAATCTTCATTCTTATCGTGTTCTTTTTCCGTACTCCGTGCAAACCTTGTCGTGCAATGAGACAATGCCGCCACATTCCGTGCAGGTGTATCGAGCGGGGTGTGTTTCCATGAAATGAAATAAAATACCCCGTTTCCCTTTACAATCTCACTATTTTCGACCGGACTTTCCTTGTAACGGCTGTTGTAACTTCTTTCGAGGTTTCTTATAAGTCTACAAGGGAAGTCGCCACACTGATAGTAATAAGTAATCTCTTTCAGCAGCACGCAGTCCTTTATCCTGCCTTGCGACAATGTTCCGGTCTCCCTTTGCCTTCCCGCGTACAGCCGACGCAAGTTTTTTGCGTTTTCCGTGTATGACAATGCTTATGGCAGACCATACAGTTCATACCGCAGGGAGCGAGCATTTCTATGTCAATGCAGTCAATTCGCATATCTCTTTCCCCATTTATTCTATGCTGCAAAAATAATAATTTTCTTTGTACCGTCGTGCTTTTATTGTTCTATTAATTCCTGTATCTCGTTAAGATGCAACTCAATATGTCCCAAATATCCATCAATCACTTGGCGAAGAGTTACAGCAATACCCTCGAAATTCTGCCATGAATTTTCAAGCTTAGTATGGTCAACCGATTTTATCACTTGAATCATGTGCAGATTGTAATACTTCTACAACTGAATCGTAATATTCCAATCAGCATTTTGATAATCCTGTAAAGCGATCCACAAGTCATTATCCTGTTGATAATCGGGAAAGTCAAGTTTATCGTTGTACTGTAATCGAACCACGCGTTGGTGATTATTTGCAGCAGAATCAACCAAATGATCCAGTATCTGTTTGATAGTCCTGTTTTGTTTATTCCTCTTTTTTGTAATTGTATCAACTGGTAAATCAATCAATTTTTGCTCCCAAGTATCAATATACCGTAGAATCCCATTTGTAACATTTGAAAAATCCATTTTTATTATTTGTTTTATTGAGTCAAAAACAGTAAAACATTCAACTCCTCAACGTCAGGCAAATCAGATGAGTTTGTACTTTACTCTTTGCGATGATTATTAGAATCGTCTTCATCCTAATTTCGTTGCACTTCGGTTTCTTTGCATACGAGACAACATGAGCTAGGCACAGTTTTCACCTTATATCCAATTCGCTTGATTAAAAATCACAAATCTTTTAGCAGACCATTCTCATCGTATTCGAACATAGGCCCCCACACCACCTCCCAATAATACCCGTCAAGATCGGAGAAGTAGGCATGATAACCGCCCCAGAAAGTTTCCGCGGGTTCTTTCGCGATTCTGCCTCCTGCTTTGCATACTTTTTCTATAACCACATCCACCTCTTCACGTCTTTCCACATTGTAGGCGAGTGTAATTCCCGCAAAGCCCTCGGCAATTTTCGGTGGATTCGTTTCACTGATGTCTTTGGCGAGCAGCCCCAGCGGATAAAGCTCAAACTTCGTACCTGGTGTATTGAAGAATATAACCTGTGGTTCATCTCCTTTCTCGCAGGTTTCGAAACCGAGTCCATCACGATAAAATCTTATTGCAAGGCTCATGTTGCGGACACCAAGGCAAATACAAGTAATTTTATTCATATTCACATGATATTTTAGTTATTGTGTGTCGAATCTATACTCCTGGAGTTAACAGTATTTCACTTGTTTATCCGTATATCAGGATCGAAACTGTAGTTTCGCTTGCCCTCTATAACCGTGGCTTGCAGAAATAGTGCCCTGAAACGGTCGAATGTGTTTCTTGCGACGCCGTACCTCCCGCATATCATGGCGATCGTCCGCCCGTCATTTAACAAGCCGGCTATTTCTTCTCCCGCGTCGATCAGGCGTTGGAGCTTGGTATAGCTTCCCCTCCTGCGACCCAGTATGACGCCTTGTTCCCGTCGTGCCGCCAGGGCCTCTTTGGTGCGGGCGGATATGAGGTTTCGCTCGATCTCGGCCACCAGGCCGAACGCAAAGCATAACACCTTGCTGTTGATGGTATCGTCAAAAGAATAGCGATCCTTGGTACTGTACAGGAACACGCCTTTTTCGAGCAGTTCCCCCACGATCGTCATAATATCGGTAAGCGTGCGGCTTAACCTGGAAAGTTCTGTCACGATCAACGTGTCCCCGGCTTTTAACCGCTTTACCGTTGCCCCGAGTTTCCGGTCGCGTCTTTTCTTGCTGCCGCTCACGACTTCCGTGACCCAGCAATCCACCACCATGTTTCTACTACCGGCAAATCTCGTGATCTCGTGTCGTTGGTTAGTCAGCGTCTGCCTTCCCGTGCTGACCCTTAAATAAGCTACTACCATAGTCGGAAAAATTAAAAAAGCACGAAATTGCCTTTTCCCGACAATTAAAAGGTATAATCACTCTATTTATTTGCACGATAAATCGTTCGTTTTCAGAGGCAAAGGTATTGTATTTATTTCAACTAGACAAGCATTTCGTGCAAAATATTGAATAATAGAACATTAAAAGACGGGATTAGCTTTAGAAAGTATTTCGAATCAATAAAATAATAATTTCACTAAAAAACGAACGATTTAACCAACAAATAAATCGGCATAACAGACAGTTA
>ULQJ01021828.1_pt1 | contig 9204 bp, 7 predicted proteins | sample 1954331 | NCBI WGS metagenome assembly ULQJ01 (sample SAMEA4835651, study PRJEB28245) | human gut metagenome | biome: gut microbiome; material: fecal sample | place: Denmark | collected 2008 | reverse complement strand
AATCTCCGCTTGAAACCATCCCCCCTTTCATTGTAAAATAAACTCAACCACACAAAAAGGAGACCGTTATGAAACACATTTTATGCTATGGCGATTCGAACACACACGGATACATTCCCGGTGGCGGACGCTATGATGACGATACACGCTATACCGGTATTCTCGCCAAATTACTCGGCAGCGACTACCGGATTATCGAGGAAGGACTAAACAGCAGAACCTCTTCCTTTGATGACCCTTTTGAGCCATACAAAAACGGAATGGACTGTCTGGTTCCCTGCTTAGACTCGCATAAGCCATTGGATTTAACCATTCTTATGTTAGGAAGCAATGACATGAAAATTTATTTCTCGCCTTCCGTCGAAAAAATTGCAGGAAGTCTCGCCAAAGTATGCCAGACAATCCTAATGGTAAGCGAGGCACCGGTTCTGTTAGTAAGCCCGATTTATCTGGGCGATAGCATGGCAGATTCCGACTTTGCAGCAAGTTTTCCACCATCTTCCATTGCAATTTCGCATGAACTTGGCGGTGCACTTGAAGAAGTTGCAAGACAACTGGACATTCCTTTTTTAGATGCCGCAAAAGTCACCCTGCCATCCAAAGAAGACAGTCTTCACTTAACAAAAGAAGGACATTTGGCACTAGCCAAAGCACTTGCCAAAAAAGTAAAAGAAATCTTAGAATAAGCGAGGCGATCATATGAATGTAGTAGGAATTATAGCAGAATACAATCCCATTCACGAAGGGCATGCCTATCAAATTCAAAAAGCAAAGGAACAATGTGGTGCAGAATTCGCCGTTGTCGTAATGAACGGTGATTTTGTCCAGCGTGGCGAACCCGCCATTTTTGACAAATATACCCGCACAAAAGAAGCACTTTTAGGCGGTGCCGACCTCATTTTTGAACTGCCGGTTCGATTCGGTCTTTCGAGTGCCGGTGATTTTGCCATGGGCGGCGTTCTCGCATTGAACGCTCTTCCGTTTGTCACACATTTATGTTTTGGCACGGAAACCGGCGACCTCACCCCTCTTTTGCAGGCCGCTTCCTTTCTTTGCGATGAACCCGATTCCTACTGCACGCGCGTGAAACACTTTGTGAAACAGGGTATTCTCTATCCCAAAGCCCGCTCACTTGCCTTGGCTGCTGAATCCGGGCTGCCGACAGAAACCTGGGACTCGCCAAACAACATTCTTGGTTTAGAATACTGCGTCGCCCTGCAAAAGCTTCATTCTAAAATTAAACCTTTTACCATACGACGCGAGGGGCAGGGATACCATGACAATGACACACCGGCACTCTCCGATTTTCCTTCTGCTACTTTTCTACGCGAAAAAATTCGCAAAGCCGGGGAAAAGGAAAACCTTTCGCTAAGCGATTTTTCATCCCTGATTGGCTACTCTCTTTTAACCGCAAAAGATTTGTGCCGGATAAAAGATATTACGCCGGATTTGTCTGACCGCATCCGGAATGAATTGCCAAAATACCGGGAGATAAATGAATTCGTAAAGACAATTAAAAATCCGTCCCTCACAACCGGACGAATCAAGCGCAGCTTCTTTCAGTGCCTGTTTGACATCGAAAAAGAAGAACCGGTTATGCCGTATCTGCGTGTTTTAGGCATGAAAAAAGAAGCATCTTCCCTGCTTTCACAAAAAGAAAATGCTTCTTGTCAGATTCTCACAAAACTCGCCTTTGATGTGCCAAAAATGGACGATACTGCAAAAAAACTCTTCGCAAAGGACTTACTCGCTTCCGATTTATACCGGCAAGTCTTTTGTCATAAATACAATCAGACACTGCCTAATGAATATCAGCACTCGCCGATTGTCCTTTAAGTCTGCCATATAATTTCGTCATTTTTCTGATTTTTTCACAAAGTTTATCATCAAACACGCCACCGGCCATTCGCCATTTCCAGTTGCCGCCAAGTGTCGATGGTGTATTTATTCTTGCCGAATTTGGCAGACACAGATAATCCTGTGCAGGAATAATGCAAAGATCCGAAACACTTCCCATCGCCAGCGCAATCAAATCCCATGTCAATTTTTTCTTCGAGGTAAACCGGCTGCGGTTCATATAGCGAAGTGCCACATCCTTATCCTCTTTTTTCAACTCATCAAAAAAACTATACGTTGTCGCATTATCATGCGTTCCGGTATAAACGACCGAATTTCTGTCATAATGATACGGCAGATAATCGCTGTCCTCTCTGGAATCAAATGCAAACTGTAACACTTTCATCCCAGGGAAACCGGAATCCGCCAAAAGTTTGCGGACCGAATCAGTTAAAAATCCCAAATCCTCAGCAAGAATCGGAAGTTTTCCCATTTGATTCTCCAAAGTCTCAAACAACTCAATGCCCGGACCTTTTTCCCACTCACCAAATTCTGCGGTTGCATCTCCATACGGAATCGCATAATATTCATCAAAGCCGCGGAAATGGTCAATGCGGAGCATATCATACAACTCGTAACACGTTTTAATTCTTGAAATCCACCACGAATACCCCTGATTCTTGTGAACATCCCAGCGGTACAATGGATTTCCCCAGAGCTGCCCGGTTGCAGAAAAAGCATCGGGCGGACATCCCGCAACTGCCGTCGGCAGTCCATTTTCATCAAATTGGAACAATTCCGGATGTGCCCAGGTATCCGCACTGTCTAAGGCAACATAAATCGGAATATCCCCAATAATTGAAATCCCTTTGTCATTAGCATATTTTTTCAACGCCGCCCATTGAGTATAAAATTCATACTGAACAAATTGATAAAAATTAACATCTTCCAGCAAACGGTTTCGATAAGACACCATTGCCTCCGGCGAACGAAGCCTAATAGCATCCTCCCACTCCAAATAACTTTTTCCGGACTTATTATCTTTAATTGCCATAAACAAGGCATAATCAGCAAGCCACTCGGAATTTTCCTGCACAAACGCCTGATAAGAAACATCCGCTTCAATACTACTGTTTGCATATGCCTTCCGTAACAGACCAAGCCGCTTCTGAAACAACACATCATAGTGTACTTCTTTACCACTCGTTCCTTCGGCGGCGCGAATGCAGTCATTCTCGGTTAAGTATCCTTTTTTCACAAGGTCATCCGGTGAAATAAAATACGGATTTCCGGCGAAAGTGGAAAATGCCTGATATGGCGAATCTCCATAGCCGGTCGGTCCCATCGGCAAAATCTGCCAGTAACTTTGACCCGCCTTCACCAACTGGTCTACAAAATCATAAGCACACCGGTCAAAACAGCCAATCCCATACTTGGAAGGGAGGCTGGCAACCGGGAGCAAAACACCACTGCTTCTTTTCATAACCTATGCTCCTTCTATCTGTGGCAGCACTCAATTTGCTGCTAATAACGCTTTACTTACTTTCACATCAAATTTATCCGACCATATCTTGTATGTCTTTTGAAAACTTTCCGTCTGTTTTTCAGACACAAGCTGGTTCCGGTACTGCTGCTGCAATGCCGCAGAATTGGTCTGAATACAATGTGCAATATAAAAACCATCTTTTTCCTCAATAAGAGCAGATGTCTGATTCTTTTTCAGGCTGACAACAGCTTTTGCAAGATTAGTACGGCTGTCCTGATTTCCAATTACATACTCAATCGCATCTGCCTGTGTTTTGTTTTTTGCCACCGTGTAAAAACTATTCTGTGAGCTTGTCACTTCACTCAAAATCTGCGACATCGTATTTTTCACGGTTTCCTTATTTTTCGCGTTCGCTGCCTGATAAATCAATTCCACCTTAGCTGCCGAAAGTGTATTGGCCGCATAATCAATTTTGAGTTTTCCCATCTGTACATTGTACATTTTCTGCGCCAGTTTGTTTTCCTCGAAAATTTTAGAAAGTACCTTTAATTCAATTCCCTGCGTCTGCTTGTCCTTCGCCGAAATCGAATCAAACACCATCTTTGCCCGGTAATCTGCCTCTTCCTTTTCATCCGTTGCAAGCTGCACCTTCTCGATAGCAGCCTCTTTGCCAATTACCTTTACCTGAATAATCTGGCGAAGCACCGATTCAATCGCTTCCTGTCCGACAGACTTATCTTTTACCGCTTTATTGTACTTCCAGATATCGGTTCCCAAAATACTCTCATACTGATTCTTCATAAAATAATAGTAGGTCTTGTATTCCTTATAAGAAACTGTCGTCTTTCCTACCGCAATAACGGAAGAATCCTCTTTTAAGTTACTGTTTGATACCGATGCCGCACGCTCGGAAGATCTTGTTTCCTCCACCGGCTCGCTGCCGCATCCAACAACACCAATACACATGCCGACACATACTAGTATTGCCAAAATAAATTGTTTCATATCGTTCCTCCTCATTCTTTATTTGATATGCTAAGTGCACGAATTTCATCTACTATTTTCTCCGCCTCCGAAAGCACATTGCCCGTATATTGATAAACAAAATATGGTTTTGCCCCCGGCACAAAACGAAGTTTTCTCCCCATCGATGCGATGAGTTTAGGAATTCCTTCCACATCAATTTTGGCCTGTGGATACATCGCAAACTGAAGCTGCTCTTTTTTACTTGCCACCTCCATAATAAACGCTTCATGCGCCTTCGCTTTCAAAATGGCAATATTCAAAAGATTCATTACACTCTTTGGCGGCTCACCAAAACGGTCAACCAACTCATCAATCATGTCCGTTTTTTCGTCTTCCGTCTCAAGTTCCGCAATTCTTTTATAAATGTCCAGTTTTTGGAATTCATTTTTAATATAACTGACCGGAATAAATGCGTCAACCTTTATTTCGACACTCGTTTCATATTCTTCCTCCGGCACTTCTTCTCCTTTGCACTTTTTCACCGCTTCATTGAGCATTTTACAATACAAATCATACCCGACTGCTTCCATGTGTCCATGCTGGCTTGCACCCAAAAGATTACCTGCCCCTCGTATTTCCAAATCCCTCATGGAAATGCGGAATCCCGAACCAAGTTCCGTAAACTCCTTAATCGCCGCCAGACGTTTTTCTGCCACTTCTTTTAGCAATTTGTCCCGTTTATAAAGGAGAAATGCATAAGCCGTTCGGTTACTTCTTCCCACACGTCCGCGTAACTGGTAAAGCTGGGACAGCCCAAGCCTGTCAGCATCCTCAATAATAATCGTATTTACATTCGGAATATCAAGCCCGGTTTCCACAATCGTAGTCGCTACCAAAACATCAATCTCACCCTCGACAAACCGAAACATTGTCCGCTCAAGTTCACGTTCATTCATCTGTCCATGGGCAAAGGCAACCACCGCTTCCGGCACAAGTTTCGCAATTTCATTTGCCACAATATCCATATTGCCAACACGATTGTATACATAGTACACCTGACCGCCTCTTCCGACCTCACGCAAAATGGCTTCTCTTACAATCGGCTCACTTTTTTCCATAACAAATGTCTGAATCGGCATACGGTCTACCGGCGGCTCCTCCAAAACACTCATATCGCGGATTCCAACCAAACTCATATGAAGGGTTCTCGGAATTGGTGTCGCCGTCAGCGTCAGCACATCAATATCATTTTTCATCTGCTTTAATTTTTCTTTGTGCATCACACCAAACCGCTGTTCCTCGTCAATCATCAAAAGTCCCAGATTCTTATAAGAAACACTTTTGCTTAGAAGCCTGTGAGTTCCAATGACAATATCAACACTGCCCTTTTTCAAACCCTCAATCGTTTTTTTCTGCTCCGACGGTGTTCGCAGACGGCATAATAATTCCACGTTAATTCCGTAATCTCTCATGCGCTGTGAAAAAGTATTGTAATGCTGTGCCGCGAGAATCGTTGTCGGCACTAAAAAGGCAACCTGGCAGCCATCCATCACCGCCTTAAACGCGGCACGAATCGCAATCTCTGTCTTGCCATAGCCAACATCGCCGCAAATCAAACGGTCCATAATGCGGCTGCTTTCCATATCTGCCTTTGTCACCTCAATTGCCTTTAACTGGTCTTCCGTCTCCTCATATGGGAAAAGTTCTTCAAATTCTTTCTGCCAGACCGTGTCTTTTTCAAAACAATGTCCTTTTTTTGCCTGCCTTTTGGCATACAGTTCGACAAGTTCTCCGGCAATCTCCTTAACCGCACCTTTCACCCTCGTTTTGGTCTTTTTCCATTCCGGCGAATTCAAGCGGTTCAGCTTTGGAACTTTGGCATCACTTCCCGCATATTTTTGCAGCACTTCAAGTGACGTCGCAGGCACATACAAATTACTTCCTGCCGCATACGCCACCTTGAGATAATCTTTTGTCACATGGTCTTTTTCAATTTTTTCAATTCCCTGATAAATGCCAAGGCCATGATTTTCATGAACTACATAATCACCGATTTTTAAGTCGTTAAAACTGTGAATCGCAGCACCATTATACTGCTTTACTTTTCGTTTTCTCTTTTTCTTTGCACCGAAAATATCACCTTCTGTGACAACGACAAAACGAAGCGTGGGATACTCAAACCCTCTTCGCAGATTTCCTCTTGCCACCATGATTTCTCCCGGCATGATTTCACGCTCAAAATTTCCTTCATAAGATGCCGTCAAATCAAAATCCTGCAAGTCCTCACACAGTCTGCGCCCTCTTGTCTCCGACCCGGACAGCAAAAGCACGCGGTATCCGTTTTTCTTAAACCGCTGTAAATCCTTTGCCAGCATCGAAAAATTATTGTTATAGGAAGGTGCCGCCTGCACAGAAATGAAAAATTTGTGCTTCACGGTCAAATCGGAAACCGGCGTATCAAGAGTCGTCAGCAAAACAAGCGGATTGTCCTGCAGCCGTTTCATCACTTCCGGTAAAGAATACAAAATGTCCATCTGTCGGGGCAGAATATATCCCTTTTCCAATCTCGTACTCATGCTCTCTCGAAACTCATATTCCACCGTCTCCGCACGCTCTATTAAACGCGCCGGCTCATCAAGAAAAACAAGCGTTTTTCGATGCGCAAAATAATCAAAAAAGGAAACGACCTGCTTTTCAAAATACAAAATATAACTTTCAAGATTTACCATGCCGTGATAAGCATGAAATGTTTCCTCAAAACTCTCAATGTTCTGGCGAAGTCTTGCTGCTTCTTCATTTTTCCCCTGCTCTTTTAACTCTTTTACGGTCTTTTCCATATCAAGCCGTATTTCCCTAAGGCCTCTCACCGCGGTATCTTCGGTCATAAACACTTCTGCCGCCGGGTAAATTTCGATTTCCGAAAGGTCTTCCACGGAACGCTGGCTCTCCACATCAATCCGGCGAATCGTATCAACTTCATCATCCCACAAATCAATTCGGCACGGGCACTCCTCAGTCAACGGATAAATATCTATAATCCCGCCCCTTACCGAAAATTCGCCTTCACTTTCCACCTGGGAAACATTTGCATATCCCATTGCGGAAAGTTTATGCTGCATCTCTTCTAAATCAAGCAAATCACCCGGTTCAATCCGAATCCGCTGGCTTTCATATTTTTCATAAGGTACACAGGCATCCATACCCGCATCAATCGTCGTGATAATAGTCACAGGTTTGTCTCCGGCAAGCGCCTGAATTGCCTTTAACCGCTCTGCCACAATGGCACTTCCGTGGACGTCTGCACTGTAGAAAATCAAATCCTTCGCCGGATAATACATCACATTTTTATCATACAAACGATAATCCTCTAAAAGCTCTCTGGCTCGAATTTCGTTGTACGTGACAATTAGGCAGACGTCAGCCAAATCTTCCATGCCGTAAATCATATGACACTTCTGCGCTTCCATACCGCCCACTACGGTGACCGGAGTCTCCCCCTTATCAACCGCAAGCCTTAATTGGGTATATTCCTCCATTTCACGGAGGGGTGCTAATAATGTCTCCACCGTTTACTCTCCTACTTTCTTTCCATTTACCGCATTCATTGCCGTCTTTACATCTTCCTGCAAAATGGCCAGAAGTCCCTCTTCTGCCAATGCAAACACATCGCGGATTTTTGCATCATCTTCTTTGCTAAAACGTCCCAACACATGTTTTACCAAATCTCCATTTTCCGGTTTTGCCCCCACGCCAATTTTAATTCTCGGAAATTCCTGCGTTCCCAGATGTGCAATAATACTTTTGATTCCATTGTGCCCGCCCGCACTTCCTTTTGGGCGAATCCTCACCTGTCCGACCGGCATACTGATATCATCGTAAATAATCACGATTTCATCCGTCGTCAACTTGTAATAATCCATGAGTGCACGCACACTCTCTCCACTCAGATTCATATACGTCTGCGGCTGCACAAGCATGACCTTCTGCCCCTCAATCACACCTTTTCCAACAATCGCTTTTCCTTCTTTACTCCGAAGTGCAATTCCATATTTATCACTCAGATAAGTCACCATATCAAAACCAATATTATGTCTCGTCGCTGCATATTCCGTTCCCGGATTTCCAAGTCCAACAATTAAAAACATTTTCCTCATCCTTTCCGTTACCAACACGTAACGCCCGGCGGCATCCTAAGATACCCCCGGGTCAATTTTATTTTCTTAGATTCTGGTTGTATTTTCTTACATGTAATAGTGATAATATCCCGAATGGTCAAAAATATTATACACGGTTCCTGCTATCGCAAATCCGACAATTAAAAGGATTATCACAAGAACTACCGTAATTAAAAGCCAGCAAAAATAGGACCTTGCGTAGTTTCTCAAATTAATGCGGTTTGTACCACCCACGGCAAATACAATTGCAAAAATAAATCCAATAATCGGAATGCTGAACAATAATGTATATAAGAAATAACTCCATGCGCCAAGCGGTGTATAATCAAACCGCGGGTCGTAATTCCGTATCGGAATGTTATTTGGCTGCGGCTGCGTCTGATATGCCTGTCCAAACTGATTGTTCGGTTGCGGCGTCGGGTCCGATTGCGGCTGTGATGCTGTCGTTTCCTCCACATTCACATTCTCAGTTTCAATTTTCTTTACAGGCGTGCCACATTCCGGACAAAATAAAGCCCCCTCATTTAATGGTTTCCCACAATTTCCACAAAACATGGTTTATCCTCCTTATTTCCTTCATCTTACTTGTGGTTTTTATTGTAACATATCCGGCTTGTTTTGCAAACACGGAAAAGAACATTGTTTGTGTCAAGTGTTCGTTGGCACTTTTTTTATTTTCCGTAATTCCGTAGAAAAACTTTGCGTCTCGTGGTCACTCCCGTTTGTTGAGTGCGTAGCGGC
>ULQJ01011998.1_pt1 | contig 9274 bp, 9 predicted proteins | sample 1954331 | NCBI WGS metagenome assembly ULQJ01 (sample SAMEA4835651, study PRJEB28245) | human gut metagenome | biome: gut microbiome; material: fecal sample | place: Denmark | collected 2008 | reverse complement strand
AAAAAAGGCCGCTTTATGCGACCTTTTTTGACAGGCTGAACCTCCTGTCGTTGCTACAACAGGAGGTCTCTTTTTTCTCTGTCCGTTGGTTGGGGAACAGTCCACAGGCAATGCTTCTCCGGCGCCCTTTTTGCTTTATTTTCCGCAGGTGCGCGCGGCTTCCAGCGCCCAGCGGATGTGATCCAGACTCGTATCCGGCGGAACGGTGCAGTCCGCGCCCAGCAGGAAGGGCGTTCCGTCCATTTCACGAATCACCCGGCGAACGGCGTCCTGAATCTCCTCTTTGGTGCCGGAGTAGAGCGGCTGATCCCGGCGGTTGTCCATGCCGCCCAGCAGCACGGCGCCGCTGAACAGCTTTTTGCCCTCGGCCAGGGAGACGCCCTCCACGCCGGTGCCCCAGTTCTTGACGCGAACGGGATAGTCCTTCCAATAGGAGAGGTGGTTGGGGTTTCCGGCCCAGGAGCACATGTGCAGGATGTTGTAATCGGAGACCTCATTGGCCGCGGCGATGACCTTCATCTCCGTGGGCGCCACGATGCGGGCGTACTCCTCGGCGGACATGCGGCCGATTTCCGCGCCCTGCACGCTCTGATAGATGCCGTCGCAGTGGCCCTCGACGATCACCTTCCGCGCCAGATACGCCAGATCGTCGGCGATTACGTTCATGGCGTGGACGATGGCCTTCTCATTGAAGCGCAGATGCGCCATCACGGTGGCGTCCCAACTGCGGCCGTTCAGGCACTCGGGGGTGAACACGTCGCGCTCGCGAACGATGTTGAAGGGGGAGAACATGTTGTAGAAGGTGCAGCACTCGCCCTTCAGCTCCTCGTTGATGCGGCGGCAGCGATAGACGGTGTCCGCGAAGAAGGGGTCGTCCCTGGGCAGCGGCTCCACCTTGTACCAATCCTCGGGGCTGTTGATTTTTACCCGCAGCGGATAGGCCAGTCCGTCGGACATGATCTTGATGAAGTCCAGATCCGCGCTGCGATAGTAGTTCAGATGGGCCTGCACGGCGCCCTCGCCGACGGTGTCCTCTTCGTGGATGAAATGGAACCAGAAGGCGCCGGGAATGTAGTCCACTTCCTTCTGCTGAAGCACAGCCAGCACGCGTTCTCTCTTGTTCATGGTCAATCCTCCTGTAAAATGTCGGTGGTTCAGTCCTGGGCACTCAGGCAGCGATCCGCCTCGATGACGCCCATGGTAAAGATCTCCAGCGCCTGGAAGTAATGCTCCAGACACAGCGCCTCGTCGGGCAGATGCGCGCCACCGTGACCCCTGGGAATCCGATCGCAGGGCGGAAGCGGCCGGCCGCCGATGCCGAAGCCCACGGCGTTGGGCAGCTTGCGGGCGTAGGTGCCGCCGCTCATGACATACGGCTCCGCGCGATTGCCGGTCATGCGGTTGTAGACGTCGGTGAGCGCGGTCACAATGGGGTGGTCCTTGGGGAAGTAGTTCGGCGCGCTGTCGCTGAAACGTGCCAGCTCAAACGCTCCGCGGCCGGCCGCCCCGGCCAGCGCGGAATGGATGGCTGCACCGTCGGCGGTGACGCAGTAGCGGATGTTCGCGGTGAGACAGGGGCGTCCGTCCTCCAGGGAAAGTACTGTGCCGGCGCAGGTTAGCGGGCCGGAGACGGCGTCCTCCATGGCGATACCCAGCGCGGTTCCGTAGCAGTCCTCGTTCACGTCGTCCAGGAACTGCAGAATGGCTTTGTCCTCGGCACCGACCATCCGGGCGTCCAGCAGGGCGCGAATCAGCGCCTGAACGGCGTTGACATGGCCCACGGGGAAGCCGGCGTGGCCGGAGGTTCCCCGGGCGGTGAAGAGGATGTGGTCTGCCTCCGCCCGGGCGCTCACGCCCTCGGGCAGACTGTCCAGCCGGCGCAACCGGTTCTCCGTGAGCCGGAGGGCCGCGGTGGCCGTGTCCGGAATAACGTTGGACGCCACGCCGCCCGCCATGGACAGGAAGTCGTCGCTCAGCGGCCGGACGGAGCGGAAGGTCACGTCGATGATGCCCTTCTCGCCGTGGCACACCGGGAAGGGACAGTCGGGAACCAGGGAGAAGTCCGGACAGGGATAGTGCCGGGCGAAATAGGCCACGCCGCGGCTGCCGCACTCTTCGTCGCAGCCCGCCAGAACCTTGAGGTTGCAGTGAAGCGGGATCTCCAGCTCCTTCAGGCAGCGCAGCATGTACAGCGCGCCCGTCGCGGCGCTCTTGTTGTCGTCCGCGCCCCGGCCGATGACGAGGCCGTCGGCGCAGACCGGCTCAAACGGCGGGAAAGTCCAGCCGTTTCCCGGCGGCACCACGTCCAGATGCGTCCACACGCCGATGGTCTTTCTGCCGGGATCCTCGCCCAGCGAGGCGGTGGCCACATGGTCGCCGAAGCATTCGGTGGCCAGATCCATCTGCTCCGCCGCCTGCCGGAAGGCGTCCATCATCCGATGGCACTCAAGGCCGTAGGGATGGCCGGGCTCGTCGTAGCGGGCGACGCTGGGGATGGACACGAAGTCCATCAGCCGGCGGACGATTTCCTCCCGGTGGGACTGATACCACCGGGATACGCTCGTTCTGATTACATCATCCAATGGAAGCCCTCCCTGAAGATTACGGCAGGGGATTGCCGGCGGCGAGGTACAGGCGGTACCACTCCTGGCGCGTGAGCGAGACGTTCTGCGCCGTGGCGATGTCCGCGATGCGCCGGGGGTTCATGCTGCCCACGATGGTCTGAATGCCGGCGGGATGGCGCATGATCCAGGCCACGGCGATGGCGGTGTCGGAAACGCCGTGGGCCTCGGCCACCTTGCGGATCTCGGCGTTCAGCTCGGCGTACTTCTCGCAGCCCAGGAACACGCCCTCGAACATGCCGTACTGGAAGGGCGACCAGGCCTGAATGGTGATGTCGTGCAGGCGGCAGTAATCCAGCACCGCGCCGTCCCTGACGACGGCGTGATCCGAGTGGATGTTGACGTTCATGCCCGCGTCCACCATGCCGGTGTGGGCCATGCTGAACTGCAGCTGATTGATGATGATCCTGCCGGGCATGGCGCGCTCCAGCAGCGCCAGCTGGCCGGCGTTTTCGTTGCTCACGCCGAAGTAGCGCACCTTTCCGGCGCGATGGAGGGTTTCGAAGGCCTCGGCCACCTCTTCGGGCTCCATCAGCGCGTCGGGGCGGTGCAGCAGCAGCGAATCCAGATGATCCACGCCCAGGCGCTTCAGGATGCCGTCCGCCGCCTCGAGGATGTGCTCCCGGGAGGCGTCGTAATAGCCGTCGCAGATGCCGCACTTGCTCTGCAGCACGATCTTGTCCCGCATACCGGGGTTGTTCTTCAGCACGCGGCCGAAGATTTCCTCGGACGCCCCGCCGCCGTAGATGTCGGCGTGGTCGAAGAAGTCGATGCCGTTTTCCAGCGCGACGTGGACGACCTTGTCCGCGGCGGTGTAGTCCAGCGCCGCCATGCGCATACATCCCAGCGCGATAGCCGAGCCGGGAAGCACCTTACCCAGAGTCAGTTTTTTCATAGCGTTTTCTCTCCTTCTGGTTTGTATTGGGGAGCCGTCAGCTCTTCACCGCGCCCGCGGTCAGGCCGTTGATGATGTGCTTCTGGCAGCAGCAGTAGACCACGAGCATCGGCAGCAACGAAATGATATAGGCCGTGAAGGCCATGGGATAGTCGAAGGAATACTCCGTCTTGAAGTTGTACTGGAACAGCGGCAGCGTCCAGTGATCCCGGGAGCGGTTCAGCAGGAACAGCGGCAGCTGGAAGTCGTTCCAGAACCACAGGGCGTCCATGATGACCAGCGTGGAGATCATGGGCTTGATCAGGTGGATGACGATGCGGAAGTAGGTCTGAACCACGGTGCAACCGTCGATCTGGGCGGCCTCCTCGATCTCGATGGGGAGGACGCGGATATAATTCACAAACAGAAACACGCCGCGGGTGAGGCTGAACGTGACGTACAGCAGAATCAGGCCCCAGGTGTTCATCATGTTCAGCGCGGCCATCTGCTTGACGATGGGCAGCATGATGATCTGCGACGGGATGAACAGGCCCAGCATGATGTAGGTGTACAGGAATTTGTAGTACCTGCGCTGCATGTTTCTGGCAATGGCGTAGCTCACCATGGGCACGAATATCGCGACGATGACCATGGAGGTGACCGTCACAACCACGCTGTTGAACACGTAGTGGAAGTAGTTCTGGCTGCTGAGCAGCTCCCGGACATTGTCCAGGTTGATGGAGCGGGGCAGCGCGAAGAAGCTCCTGCTGGCTTCATCCAGGCTCTTGAAGCTGTTGATTAGCACCAGCCACATGGGAAACGCGATGAGCACGACGCCGGCGAACAGCACGAGATTGCGAAGGGTGTGCCACGCGAACACCTCGCCGCGGTTGTGGAGCGTGGGCGAAGCGATCTTCATGCCCTTGGGGGGGGGGTCTGCGTCATGTGTTGTTCACGCCCCTTCTGGAGGAGATGTAGAGCTGGATGACCGAGAGCACGGCGATGACCAGGAACAGCAGCACGGATTCCGCGTTGGCGATGCTGAACTTGGGGGAATCGCCGAAGGCATCGATGTAGATCTTGATGCCCACCAGCATGGTGGAGCGGGCGGGGCCGCCGTTGGTCAGCGCCTTGGCGTAGTCGAAGGCCGTGATGCCGGACTTCAGGGTGAGGATGGCGTTTACGGTGATGGTGGGCACCATGTAGGGCAGCGTGACGAAGCGGAACTGCTCGAACATGCTGGCTCCGTCGATGACCGAGGACTCGTACAGCTCGTCGGGAATGGTCTGAAGACCTGCGATGAAGATCACCGTGGGCATGGCCAGCGCCTGCCACAGGTTGACGAACAGCACGGCGTACAGCGCCAGCTGCTTGCTGCCCAAGGGCGACGCGATGGTGTCCAGGCCGAACATGGGTGCCAGGCTGGGCAGCGCGCGGATGAACACCTGATCCCAGATGAGCGCCACGGCCACGGAGCTGATCATGGCGGGGAAGAAGAAGACCGATTTGAAGGCGGTCTTGAAGCGCTTCACGGAGTTGAGGGAAACGGCCAGGATCATGCCGACGACGATGGTGAATACGACCATGAGCAATGCGTAGCGCAGCGTGATGGTGACGGAGTTGAAAAAAGCCTTGTTCCCCAGCAGCTTTTTGAAGTTCTCCAGTCCGACGAAGTTGAATGTGCGCGACCGCCCATTCCAGTCCGTGGTGCTGTAATAGAAGCCCAGTATGACGCTGTAGATGTAAAAGAAACTGTATAACAGCAGCGCGGGCAGCGTAATGATGAGGAACGACAGGCGATCCCTATTCAGGCCCTTCTTGCGCATGGGCGTAGTCTCCTCCTTTGCAGGAAAATGATGGGAAAACGAGGGCGACATGAGGGAATGCCCATGCCGCCCTCGGAAGGGTTGCGCGCCTTACAGCGCCGCGTTCTCGATGGCCTCGTCCAGGCCGGCGACGTAGGCGTCCAGATCGCCGTCCATGAGCAGACCCTGCACCACCTGATACAGCTCGCTGGTCACCTGAGAGGTCACCTTGGAACCAAACCAGTCGCACACCACGCCGGTGGCCGCCTTGTCAATGACCGGGGACACGCGGGGATCGGAGTAGACGGTGCCCAGCAGGCAGGAGGGCGCGCCGTCGATGTCGCTCCACAGCTGAGCGTTTTCGGGGCGGGAGATGAACTCGAAGAACTTCAGGGCCGCGTCCTTCTCCTCGTCGGTGGCCTCGGCGCTGATGCACAGCGCGGCGTCAATGCCGGTGAGCAGCGGGCTCTCGTCGTAGACGTCGCCGGGAATGGGGAAGGCGCCCAAATTCAGCTCGGGGTTGGAGATCATGATGGTGCCGCGGGCGTAGGAGCCGGTGATGCACATGGCAGCCTTGCCGGAGGCGAAGTTCTCCCACATCACGGTGTCCGCGGTGCCCATGTAATCGGGCAGGGCGTACTCGTGCAGCTGCAGCATGCGCTCGCCGATCTTGCGGAAGGGCTCGGCGTTGTCGGCAACCTTGGCTTCGCCGTTCACCACGGACACGATGTAGTCCACGATGCCGGGATAGGTGGCCTGGGACAGCGCCTGGAAGCAGTGGCCCACGCGGCCGGAATCCTTGTCGCCGAAGGAGAAGGGCACGATGTCATGAGCCACGAGAGTGTCGCACACGGCGATGAGCTCATCCCAGGTGGTGGGCAGCTCCGTGATGCCGGCGGACTCGAAGATGTCGATGTTGTAGAAGATGGCCATGTAGTTCTGGCTCAGCGGCAGGGCGTAGGTCTTGCCGTCGTAGTGCTTGCCCAGCTCGATCATGCCGGGATTGACCCGGGACAGGAACTCGTTGCCCTCCAGGCACTCGATGTAGCCGTTGTTGACCTTCTCCTTGAACTGGGTCTGGGTGGGATAGTCGGAGAAGATGGGCGGGATGTCGCCGGTGGCGATGCGCTGCATCAGCACGGTGCCGGCATCGGGAACGGTGTTGATCTCGATGTCGATGTCGGGATACTCCTCCTTGAAGCGGGCGAGCACCTCGGCGTAAGCGCGCTGGGGGCCTTCTTCCATTTTTTGCTGGAAGAACTCGACGCTCTCAGCAAAAGCGGCGGATGCGGACAGCGCCAGAATCAGCGCTACAACCAGAGAAAGTACCTTTTTCATAGTGGAACCTCCTTCTATTTTTATGCGCGCGTCTGCGCGCATAAATTCGCGTTTGAACGGGGCGCGCCTCAGTTCATCATGATCCGCAGGATCTCCTCGTCCGTCTGGCGCATTCCGTCGCGCCCCAGACAGCCCACGTTGCGGATGGTGTTTTCCACGCCCTTTTTCACAATGCCCTCTCCGTCGCGGAACTGCTTGTCGGCCAGCGCCATGTGATAGCCCAGAATCGCCGCGTCCAGGCTGGCGGCGATCTTCGCCGCGCAGGAGCCCTTGGCGCCGTCGCAGATGGTACCGGAGAGAATGGCCAGAGTGTTGACGATGGTGTGGTTGATGGTGTGCAGATTGCCGCCGGCCAGATAGGCGATGCCCGCGCCGCTGGCGCTGCCCGCGCTGACCGCGCCGCAGTAGGCGGAGAGGCAGCCGATGCAGGACTTCAGGTGGATGGCCGTGAGGTTGGACAGCACCAGCGCGCGGTAGAGCTGCTCCTGGCTGGTGCCCAGCGACCGGGCGTACTCCACCACCGGCACGGACACGGTGATTCCCTGATTGCCGCTGCCGGAATTGATGACCACGGGCAGCTCGCAGCCGGACATGCGGGCGTCGGAGCCGGCGGCGGCGTAGGCCTTGGCCCGCACGCGCACGTCGTCCTCGCCGTAGGTGTCCAGCAGAATGCGGCCGATGGCCGCGCCCCACTTGCCGGACAGGCCCTCCCAGGCGATGGCGGTGTTGCATTCGATCTGCCGGTCCAGCACCGGGCGCACGTCGTCCAGCGCGCAGGTCTCGGCAAAATCGAAGATGTCGGCGATGGTCAGCAAACCCTCGTCGGGATCGGGGCACAGATCCTCCGTGTCCAGGGGATGCTCCAGCAGGGTTTCGCCGTCCCTGCGGATCAGCACCACGTTCGTGTGGCGATCCGCGATGCGCGCCACGGCGCTGTGCTCCTCGCCCCAGACCTCCACCTGAATGTCGAAGATCCGGGCGTCGGTTCGATGAACCACCTGAATGATCTTCTCCGCCAGCAGCGCGTCCATCCGGGCCCGCTGCTCCGGGGAGACCTGGGCGATGACCTGCAGCTCGCGCTCCGGCCGTCCGGCGACGATGCCCGCGGCGCAGGCCACTTCGATGCCCTTGCGGCCGCCGGTGTTGGGCACGGTGACGGCCTTGGCGTTTTTAATCAGATTGCCGCTGACCAGCACCCTGACCCGGCGGGGCGCGCAGCCCAGCGTCTGCGCGGCAATGGCGGATGCGTAGGCGATGGCGATGGGTTCGGTGCAGCCCATCGCGGGTTTCAGATGCCTGTGCAGCACGTTGAGATAGGCTGCGTACTTTGGATCCTGCCTGTCCATATCGATCCTCCCCGCCGGATTCTCACAGCAGCGCGTGGATGTCGCCGGTCAGAGCGGCCTTCGCCGCCTCCAGATCCCGGTCGGTCAGCGCCTGCAGAATCTGCTTGTGATATTCCGCGTTCTCATCTTCGTTCCGATAGCCCAGAAAGCACTGCGTGGCCGCCTGGGCGCTGGTGTGAAGGACGTTTTTCAGCGCATACTGAAGGTACTCGTTGCCGCTGAATCCGGCCAGCGCGAGGTGAAACTCGATGTTGCTGAGCCATCGATTCAGAACCTCCCGGGAGCGCGCCTCCACCTCCTGCTGGCGGTGGTAGATGTCGGTGAGCTGCGCGATCTGCGCGTCCCCGATGGAATCCCAGCTCTTTTCCAGCATGGCCATCTCCAGCACCATGCGCGACTCCATCAGCTTGGACAGCTGCGCGGGGGAGATCTGCACCACGCGATACCCGATGCGCGGGATGGCGCGCAGAAGATTCTTCTGGCAGAGCATGAGCAGCGCCTCGCGAACGGGCGCCTTGCTCACCTCCAGCCGGCTGGCCAGATGGGATTCCGTCAGCGTGTCGTTGCAGGTAATCTCTCCGTTGATGATGGATGCGTATACATGATCGTATACCATGCTGGTCAGGGGCTTCTTTGCCTTTGTCATGAACGACTTCCCTTCTGGTATGTCCACTTAGTATGACCACGAGAACATGATAGCATGGACTCAACAAATTGTCAATAAGAAATCCATAAAAACATGAAAATAATCATTTAACGGCGGAAACCTGCACAAAACGGATGAAATGTTGAGAATTGTGTCGCCGTGCCGGCCGGATTCGCCGAAGCCGCCGCCGCGATGCGCCCGAAGCGGAGGGAAGGCCGGGCGGAATCGCCGACCGGGAAACGTGCAGGAAGCCTGATAACAGAGCAGATGCTTGCCTGTGGATTGATTGCAATTCAGTCTGTGATAGGTCAGAAGTTTCCCTTCCGGACATACGAAAGCGTATTCCTGCGGGTTATAGCTGTTTGCTATTGTTCGAGTTTCTGCTAATAGCATCGTTTTCCGTCGCGAAAAGCACCGCCGCCTTATGCACCATGAGGGAATCATCTCAAGTGAACAGTTTGATGATGTGCAGAAAGAACGAGAGCGTCGCAGCAATATTGAATTCGATGAGAATGGTACGCATCGGAAGAAGACGCAATACAGGGCAAAGCTGAAAATCAGCGAAGACGGCTCGATATCGATTGAACAGGAACCAGACTAAATGTAGAATAGACTACTCACTTTATCAAGACATGTGAGTAGTC
>ULQJ01046435.1_pt1 | contig 9347 bp, 7 predicted proteins | sample 1954331 | NCBI WGS metagenome assembly ULQJ01 (sample SAMEA4835651, study PRJEB28245) | human gut metagenome | biome: gut microbiome; material: fecal sample | place: Denmark | collected 2008 | reverse complement strand
CCGCCGCAAGAGGCGCAGTTGCCGGTGCAGCCGGAGGTGGGCTGACCGCCTTTGTCGTCTTCCGTTTCGCCGGTGACAACAAGGCGCAGGATGCGGTTCACATTGTCCATCATGTCCTGATACTTCTTCTGCGCGTCCCGCATGTCACGGATGATGGGGCAGTCGTTCATCGCCTGCTGCACGTCTTCCAGTTCCTGCGCTGCTTCGGCAAGCTGCGTCGGGTCGATGTCCGGCTTGCGCATCGCCTGTTCGACCGCCATGCGCTTTTCCATGTAGGCGGCAATCGCCTTCGTCGCGTCTTCGTCCTGCGTCACCTGCTCTTCCAGCGTGTGCATATGCTGGTAAACGTCGCTGTTCAGAATGGCTTCCGCCAGCTTCTGCGCGCACATCATAACTTCTTTCATGTTGATTGTCCTTTCTGATTGCAGCCGGGTTAGGGTAACACCGCACAAATGAGGTGGTCGACTGGCGAATGGATTTTTCGTCAGATGCAAATGCAAATTTCGAAGGTTTACTGGAGGTAAATCGAGGAATTTGCATGCCGCAGATGGCGGAAAAGACATCGCAAGACGTGCCGCCGAATTGTGCGGTGGTGCCCTAGATTCTTTCACCCGTGAGCGTGTTGTTCTTCGCGCCCACAATCTTCACGCGGACGATTTCGCCCACGTCGCTTTCCGTGCCGGGGAATGTGACGGACAGCCCGTGCAGCCCGTGGCCGGACACATCCGTATCGCTGCGGCGGCTGAGTCCCTCCACCAGCACCTCTTCTTCTGTGCCGATGAACCGTTTGAGCGCCTTCTTCTGGCATTCCTCCTGCACCTTCAGCAGTTCCTGAATGCGGCGGGAGGACACGTCTTCCGGCACTTGGTTCGGCATTTTCGCCGCGCCCGTACCCGTCCGGGGCGAATAGATGAAGGTGAACGCGCTGTCATAGCCGACCTCGCGCACGAGGGACAGTGTGTCCTGAAACTGCTCCTCCGTCTCGCCGGGGAAGCCGACGATAATATCCGTCGTCAGGCCGATAGCCGGAATCGCCTCGCGCAGCTTGCGCACGCGGTCAAGGTACTGCGCGCGGTTGTAGTGGCGGTTCATCCGGCGGAGGATTTCATCGTTGCCATGCTGAACCGGCAGATGGAACTGCGGCAGGATGTGCTTGGAATGCGCCATCACATCAATCAGCTCATCGGACAAGTCCTTGGGATGGCTGGTCATGAAGCGGATGCGCGGGATGCCAACATCATCCAGCGCTTTGAGCAGCTGGGCGAACGTGACGGGCGTTTGGAGTCCCTTGCCGTAGCTGTTCACATTCTGCCCCAGCAGCATGATTTCCTTCACGCCGCTGTCACGCAGCGCTTCCGCTTCCGCCACAATCGCGCTCATTTCGCGCGAACGCTCCCGCCCGCGCACATACGGCACGATGCAGTAGGTGCAGTAGTTGTCGCAGCCGTACATAATCGTGATATACGCCGCGTCATGGCGCAGGCGCTGCACGGGCAGACCCTCGGCAATCGTGTTCTGCTCCTCCACCTCCACCACCGCTTGGTCGCTTTCCAGCGCTTTAAGCATCAGTTCCGGCAGGCGGTACAGGTTCGCCGTGCCAAACGCCAAATCCACAAAGCGGTACTGCTTCAAAATTTTCTCCGCCATGCCCGGCTGCTGAATCATGCAGCCGCACACGCCAATCATCAGGCGCGGATTCTTCTTGCGTACTTCCTTGAGCCACGTCACGTTGCCCAAGGCGCGGCGCTCGGCGTTGTCGCGCACGCAGCAGGTGTTAAACAGCACAAAATCCGCCGATTCGCGGTCGGCGGCTTCCTCCATGCCCATGTCGCGCAGCATTCCGGCGAGGATTTCGCTGTCGTGCGCGTTCATCTGGCAGCCATAGGTCACAACGTGGTAGCTCTTCGGGGCATCCGGCATCAGGCGAATCTGCTGAATATACTGCCGCTGCTCTTCCAGCTGTTTTTCTGAAATGATGACAGGCTTTCTGTCACTCATGGGCTTCCTCCTGTTTTGCAAGCATTTCCCGCAGCGGCGGACGTGACCGTTTGCGCGTCATTTCCACCAAACCGAGGGAGGTCAAGCCGTGAATCACCGTCTTCACGCGGTCGGACGCGAACGCTTCTTCCAGCGCGTCCAGCACCATCTGCCGGTGTTCCGGGGTCTTCATGTCAATCATATCAATGATGATGATGCCGCTCAAATTCCGCAGGCGCACCTGCCGCGCAATCTCGCCGCACGCTTCCAGATTCAGCCGCAGCACGGTGTCCTCCAATTCGCGCTTGCCGGTGAATTTGGCAGTGTTGACGTCAATCACCGTCATCGCCTCGCACGGGTCGATGACCAGCGTACCGCCGCTGCTGAGCCACACGCGGCGCTCCTGCGCTTTTTTTAGCTGCGACTCAATTTTATAAATGGTCAGCAGGTTTTCAGGAATCACCTGAACCGGCGCAATGCCCGCGGCTTTTTCTGCTACCGCCGGGTCGTCCGTCACAATTTGGTCAATCCCGCGCGGACGATAGTCATCCAGCACGGCTTCGAGCGTGCTTCGCGGCTGCATCAAGACGGACGGCACATGCGCGGTCGGCGCGGCGCGGCGAATCTGCTCCCACTGCTGGAACAGGCGCTCCGCTTCCGCCGCGAGTTCTTCCTCCGGCGCATTCTCCGCCGCCGTGCGCATCACCAAGCCGAAGCGCTCCTGCGCAATCGCCCTGCCCGTCTCCTTCAGCGCCTTCCGCTTGCCATCCTCCGTGATTTTGGACGACACGCCAATCATGCGGCTCATGGGCGTGAGCAGCATCGTCTCCCCGCACAGGCTGATGTCGCGCGTGAGGAACGCGCCCTTGACGCCCTGTGCTTCCTTGCGAATCTGCACAATGACCGCGTCGCCCGTTTTCGGGTAGGATAGCCCCGTGTTCTTCTCTTCCAGCGGCAGGAAGCCGTTTTTCTCCTGCCCAATATCGACGAACGCCGCCTTCATCCCCGGCACAATGCGCTCCACGCGCCCCAGCAGCACCGCTTCCGCCGTGTCGCCCTCCTGCGGGAAAAAGACTTCCGCCAATTGCCCGTCTTCCAATATGCCAATCAGCGGCTTTTCGCCCTGATGCACAAGCAATGTTCTCATAGGTTCTCCAAGGGCGTCAGTTCGCCGTTTTCGTCGCGACCCAGCAAGCCGTTTCGGATAATCAGCGCATCCGGGGCGCTTTCCAGCCCGCAGAAGGTGCTAAGCGCACTTAACAGCATATCCGGCTTGCACGCCAGCGTCTCCGTCAGCGCCATGACGGCATGAATCACCGTGCCTTCGCCGGAGAGCGACACCAGCAGCGGGCGGATGTCCGTCTCCTTCATGCCGGATTTCGTGCGGCGCATGGCGAGAATGCTCGTCTGCTGGAGAAAATCGGGAATCGCCGCAATCATCTTGTTCGCCGCGTTCGCATCCTCGATTTGCAGCGTGTAATCCGCCGCCTGCACGAGCGCCATCATCGCCGGGTGCTTGTCATCCAGCGCACGGGCGAAAGAAAGCTGCAAATCCGGCGGCAGGGCGCGGTTCATCTGCTGGAGGAAATCATCCGGCGACACCTCGTGCGCCATCGTCACATCCAGAATTTCCTTTCTGCCTGCCGCACCGGTGGACAGCGCCGACGCGAACGTCAGCAGAATATGCGGATTATACCCGTTGGAATACGCCACGGGCAGCCCCGAACGGCGCAGCGCCCGCATCATCGCCCGCTGAATATCCAGATGCCCAATGTGGCGCAGGCGGATGCCCTTTTCAAACACAGCCATTATCCGCAATATTTGCACACCCCTTTGAAGCGCTGCAGGCCGCAGCCGTTGCAGCCCTTGCGGCAGTCCTTGGTCGTCTGCGCCTTTTCCGCCTTTTCCTTCTCGCGCCACAGGAACTCCTTTGTCACGCCGCAGTCAATCACATCCCACGGCATGATTTCGTCCTTCTCGCGGCGGCGGTAGGCATAGAACGCCGGGTCGATGCCCAGCTCGGCAAAGGCCTCGCGCCACATGTCGTACTTGAACAGCTCCGTCCAGCCGTCGAGCATACAGCCCTTCTGGTACGCGCGGAGAAGCACCTGCCCCATTCGGCGGTCGCCGCGGGCAAAGCACGCTTCCAGATAACTCAAATCCGACTCATGATAATTGAACGTGACGCCCTTGATGCGCAGCTTCTCGCGCAGGTGGCTCTGCTTCTCGCGCACCATCTCCTGCGTGTCCTGCGGCTCCCACTGGAAGGGCGTGAAGGGCTTGGGCACAAACACGGACGCGCTGCACACCACACGCAGCCCCTTCGCGCGCTCGCCCCTCGGCACGGCAAAGTACGCATCAACGACCTTTTTCGCCAAATCCGCAATGCCGTCCAAATCCTCGGTCGTTTCCGTCGGCAGACCCATCATGAAGTACAGCTTGACGCTGCTCCATCCGCCGTGGAAGGCGTCGGAGACTTTGCTCATCAGGTCTTCTTCGGTCACGCCCTTGTTGATGACGTCGCGCAGGCGCTGCGTTCCGGCTTCGGGCGCGAACGTCAGGCTGGTTTTCTTCTCCTTCTGCGTCGCCTCCAGCGAATCCTTCAGCACGCTGTCCAGGCGCAGCGACGGCAGCGAAATCGACACATGCTTCTCGTCCAGACGGCGAATCAGCTCGCGAATCAGTTCCGCCAGACAGGTATAGTCGCCGGAAGAGAGGCTCGACAGGCTGATTTCCTCATACCCGGTCGTGTTCTCCAGCTGCTGCGCCAGCTCCACCAGATGCTCCAGACTCCGCTCGCGCACCGGGCGATACAGGATGCCCGCCTGACAGAAGCGGCAGCCGCGCGTGCAGCCGCGCATGATTTCCAGCATGATGCGGTCGTGGATAATCTCCATATATGGCACGGGGATTTCCGTGGGATAGAACGCCTTGTCCAAATCGGGGATAATCGCTTTCAAGACCTTTTCGGGCGCTTCGGGGCAGTTCGGCTTCATGGACGCAATCGTGCCGTCCGCGTTATACTGGACGTCATAGAGCGCCGGAACGTACACGCCGCGGATAGCGCACAGGCGCTTGAGGATCGTCATGCGGCTCGCGCCCTCTTCGCGCCCCTGCATGATGACGCGGTTGAGGTCGAGAATCTGCTCTTCGCCGTCGCCGACCATGAACGCGTCAATAAAATCCGCCAGCGGTTCGGGATTGAACGCGCACGGCCCGCCCGCAACCACAATCGGGTCTTCCTCCCGGCGATTTTCCCGCAAAAGCGGAATGCCGCCAAGCTCCAGCATCGCCAGAATGTTGGAGTAGCTCATTTCATATTGCAGCGTAAAGCCCACGACATCAAAGGCGCTGAGCGGGCTGCGGCTTTCGAGCGTGAACAGCGGAACATTTTCCTGCTTCATCAGGTCCATCATGTCCACCCACGGCATAAACGCGCGTTCGCAGAGCATATCAGGCTGCTGATTCATCGCGGCATAGAGAATCTTCATGCCCAGATGGGACATGCCGACCTCGTAGGTATCCGGAAAACAGAACGCAAAATGCAGCTTCGCGCTGTCCCACGGCTTGAGCTGCGTATTCATTTCCCCGCCGGTATAGCGCGTCGGCTTCTGCACCTGATCGAGCATCCGGGCGATGGCTTCTTGGTTGATTTCGGGTTGCAAAGTGGAAGTACCTCCTTAACCGTACAGCGCAGAATTCGCGCTCATTATAATGTATCATTTTTCGCGGTCAAGGTCAACTGTTTGTCGGATGAAAATTTTGCCGCCGCCTGATTTTTGGCAAAAAACAGCCGTTTTTTGGACTTGACAAGGCATGTTGCATGGCATATAATGGTTTTACAAAATCTGTACGGGAGGTCGTTTTCCATGCGCAACAAACGGATTCTGTCGTTTTTGGTGGCACTCATTTCTCTGCTGACGCTGCTGCCCGCTGCTTCGGCGGCAAATGACGTGTACGTCGGGCAGACGTTCTGCTTCGGCAGCTACGAGCAGGATGGCAACCTGCGCAACGGCGACGAGCCGATTCTCTGGCGCGTGTACAGCGTTGATTACGGCAGCCGGACAGTGCGCGCGGTGAGTGAGTACGGGCTGGATTCGATGGTCTACAACCGCTCGACCAGCACCACCTCGTGGCACAACAGCACCATCCGCTCGTGGCTGAACAGCACGTTCCTGTCCTCCGCGTTCACGTCGGCGGAACAGGGGCAGCTGAACAGCGTGTACGTCAGCAATTCGTCGGACTATGTGTACATCCTCAGCCAGGGGGAAATCCAGCAGTATCTGGACACGGAACTGCTCTACGCCACGGAATACGCCCGGCAGTGCGGCGCGTACACCGCCAGCGACACAGGCACCTCCTCCTACTGGGCGCGCGTGGACAGCACGTCGACCTTCGGCGTGTTCGTCGGCGCGCACGGCAGCTTCTACGACCACGGCAACAAGGTGACGGAGTTTGACAACGCCGTCCGCCCCGCCATCTGCGTCTCGTTTGACGTGGCGCTGGGCCGCTGGACGCCTTCTTCCTCCGACAGCAGCAGCGGACTGCTTGCCATGTCCAACCGCCCGATTTCGACGCGCTCCGGCCCTTCGACGAAGTACGATGAGCTTGGCACTTACTGGAACGACGGCGGCCACACGGTGACGGTGCTGTCCCGCGCGTCCGGCAACGATATCTGGTGGCTGCAGGTCGAGTTTGAGTACGGCGGCAAGACTGTGCGCGTTTACACGGGCGAGCAGCGCATCGACATTGACGTCAGCCGCGTGCCGATTGAAGGCGGCGCGATTGGTTCAGGGCGCGTAACCTCCACCACGACGGCGTACTACGGGCCGGGCACGAACTACAAGCAGCATCAGCAGAAGATTTCCTCCGGCACGACCGGCGCGGTCATGGCGTGGGAGAACGGCTATGTGTGCCTGGAGTTCCAGCCGTCCGGCTCGTACCAGATTCGCCGCGTATGGCTGCCGGAGAACGTGGTGTCCATCACCTATTATTGAGCCACGGCGATTATCATCACCATACGCACCTGAAAAAGGCGGTTCAGCTTCATCGGCTGAATCGCCTTTTGGGTTATATTTTTTTCCCGTGCCTGCGTCCCCCGGTCAGCAGCAGCCCGTAACCGACCACGCCCGCCAGCAGCAGACCGCCGGCGAAAATCAAGCCTGTCACGGCGCTGTGCTCCGGCACGTCCTCGCTGCCGGAAATGCCGCCAGCCGTATCGCGGGGCGCCAAGGCGTTTGAAATCACCTGCGCCAGCGGCAAAATCGTGTTTTGCAGGCGGATTGGCTCGGTCTCCCGCGCGCCCCAGAGCATCCGGAGCGGCTCTTGCGCGTTCGCGGCAAAGTACACGTCCCGAATGAGCGTCGGGGCGGTGTGGTCAAGCCCCGCCTTGACGGAGAGCGCGAAATCCTTCATCAGCGCTTCATTATCGCCGCCGCGGCGGACAATCAGGCGGATTTTCGCCGCTTTCTCGCCGCTTAAAAGCGTATCATATTCCGCGGAATTGCTGATTTCGTCCTGCGCGACGGTCAGCGGAAAATCCGCCTGTTCAGGATTCACCGTCACCAGCGCCGCGCCCTGATTCGCAAGCTCTTCCCGCAAATCCCGCACCAGCGCCGCGTCGCCCATCAGCCCGATGGTGCGCACGGCACTGGTCACAGGCTGCGCCGTCTCGCGGGCAGACCACGGCACATCGGGCAGCGTCTCCGTGCCATCCTCGCGCAAGACCGCCTGCTGCCCCTCTACCGCAATCACCCGGTGGCGCGTGCCATCCGCCGTCAGCAGCACATCCCCGACGGCGGGGGGAACATCCAGCCACGCCAGCAGCGTCCCCTGCTCATCCGCCAAGCGATACGCCGATTTCTCCGCCGCCATGGCGGAACTGGTGAGCATCATCAGCAGCAGCAAAAGCAGCGTCAGAAGCTTCCTCATCCGCGGTGTCCCCCTTTCACGCCCGGCGGGGTCAGCAGGAAAATGGCGGTTCGGCGCACAATTTCCGCCAGCGCGGTGGATACGCTTGCGCACAGCAGCGCCGCGTCCGTCCACGGCTGCACATCCGCGCGGAGAACCCCCGACACGCCCGCTGCGCCCTGCGCGACGAGCAGCCCCATCAAGCTGCACAGGAGCATCCCGCGCCGGCTGACCCCCAGAAAGCACGCCGCCGCCCCGATGAGCATCGCGCACGCCCAGAGCGCATCCGCCTGCCCGTCCGACAAAATCAGCACAAGCAGCCCCATCGCCCCGGCAATCACGCTGCCCAGCAGCACGCGCACCAGCTCCCGGCGCGGGCGGATGGTCATCATCAGGCGCACGGAAGCCGCCGCCGTCACCGCCAGCCCCGCCGGATTCACCCGCGCCGCGCCAAGCCGGACATCCGGCATCAGCAGCGCCGCGAGCATTGCCAGCAGCCACGCGCCCGCCGTCCGCGGGCGAATCCCCAGCCGCTCCCACGCGCCGGAAAGCACGCCGGAGAACGTGAGCACAAGCAGAATGGTTGCCAGCAGCATCCCCACCGTCATGTTTTTCGCCTCCCTTTTCGGGTTCATACTATTTCCAGATGAAAAGGCGCAAGCAGATGGCGCAGGTGAATCTGGAAATAGTATCAGTATGCGCGCTGGAGGCGGTTTCATGCGCGGCGGAAAAAGATAGCGTCTTTTTGCGGAAAAACCCTGTCGAAACCCTTGACGATTCGCACTTTATTTGATAAAATTTTCATAGGGAGTGTTCTGTCCTTTTATTTTATTACTTATTATTTATGGAGGCAATTATGAGCATCGACAATCAGCTTCTCTTCTGTTATCTGGAGGAGGACAATATCCAACAGGCGTATTTTCGCGTCCGCCCTCTGCTGACCCCGGACGCTGACATCCGTCAAGAGGCGATGAACCAGTTTCCGGTGGAAGGCTGCCTGCGCATCGTCCCTGACCGCAACGAACAGCACACCTTCAAGAGCCGGATGCGCGACCTTGGGCATTATTGTCTGGTTGACTTGGCGAACCTGCCCGCCGAAGCTACAAAAATCCGCACAAACAAGAATTTCCGCCCTGACAGGGGGGAGCCGAACCAGTTTATCCTCTATTCCGACACCGTGCATGAATTGCCCGCGCACAGCTTTTATGAGGTGATTTCCGCCCCGGCGGATGATGCCGCGGTGGTGGCGGAAACGGCGATTACGCCCCTGTTCTATCTGCGCGCGGACAACGTGCTGTACGGGCCTGTGTGCAAAAATGACCCGGAAAAGCCGCAAAAGAGCAGCGGGATGGCGGGAATGCTGTTCACGCTGCCCTGCCCGGACGGCGTGGAGCGCACGATTCTCTGCCTGAAGGATGCGCCCACAGCGGTGCGTCCCGCGCCAATTCAGCGGCAGATGC
>ULQJ01016160.1_pt1 | contig 9519 bp, 6 predicted proteins | sample 1954331 | NCBI WGS metagenome assembly ULQJ01 (sample SAMEA4835651, study PRJEB28245) | human gut metagenome | biome: gut microbiome; material: fecal sample | place: Denmark | collected 2008 | reverse complement strand
ATCCTCTTTGCCTACTCTGCCGCCCAGCATCATCAGCGCACGCTTAAGAGTAAAGCCCTTAACCAATTCAATCATTGTTTTATTGATTTTAACGCCCGCAACACTCATTCCGTTTTTCTCACCGGATGAAACCGAAAGAGCTTTTTTTATTATTTTAACAAGTTTCAGTGCAAAAATTTTGCCTCTTAAGGTTGAAATAATATCTCCGATAGTGTCATTTACCGAATAATATCCCGGAGGAGTATTTATTTCAAACCAATTTATAACTGCCCCCTCTTCTTTCATTCTGTAATCTTCATTAAAGGTTTCAACCTTTTTAATTACGCTTTCATCAATGCAATCGCCTGCCTTTGCAAGCAGCTTTGATTCGCCGATGTTTTTAACTTCAAAATAGAAGAAGGGAAATTCGCCCTTATTCTGCGTGCCGACGCTTTCACCGTTTACAAAAAGTTCTACCTGCGGCTGATTGGAATAAACTGTTATCTTAGTTACCGGCTCTACCCTATCTACATATCTTTTACCGCAAATATGAACAAACGGCTCATCGGAAAGCCAAGCCTTATATGCATAAAACGAATCTTTTTTATACTTACGATCAAAGGTTACCAAGCCCTTATGATTCATTCCGTTTTCGCCGCCCTCGGCTCTTGCATCTGCGGCAAAATCAAACATATTCCAAACATGAGTTGCCCAAAGATATGGCCGTTTTGAGATTTGCTTAATAAGCTCCTCGTGATAATATGCCTGGTACTCTTCAGTATAATCACCTTGTTCGGGCTCCGAAGTGTGCCAATTGAGTGCCTCACAGCCATATTCGCTTATTCCTATTGCCCTGTTAGGAAACTTTTTATGGAAATTATCAAACCACGGCCCATACATATGAACATTACCGCCGTACCAACCGAAATAATGATTATATGATATAACATCGGAAATTGAGTTTATTTCGTCATCAGGCTGGCACATCGTTACCGTTGCAATAGTTGTGAGCCTTGTTGAATCCAAACTATGGGCAAGGTCATTTAATTCTTTATGATTTGAAATCATATCCGGATTTGACTTACCGCCCATTGTTATTTCGTTTGAAAGCCCCCAAACCACAATTGAAGGGTGATTATAATTTTGGCAAATAAGCTCCTTCATTTGAGAAAGCGTGTTAGCCCTTGCATTAGGCAGATGGTTTGAAATATAAGGAATTTCTGCCCAAACAACAAGACCGTGTTCATCGCAAAGGTCATAGAATTCCTGAGCATGCTGATAATGAGCAAGGCGAATTGTGTTTGCGCCCATTTCACAAATCAATTCAATATCTTCTTTATGATGCTCCGGTAAAAGAGCATTACCGATTTGCGGCCTGTCTTGATGGCGTGAAACCCCACGGAGAGGATATTCCCTGCCATTTAAAATAAAGCCCTTATCAGGATCAATTTTAAAGCTGCGGCATCCGAAACGGCAAGTGATGCAATCAACCGCATTACCGTCTACAATAAGCTGAGCACGCATTGTATAAAGATAAGGATCCTTAATGCCGTTCCAAAGATGCACGGCATCAATATGCATATCGGCACTGTAATCATCTGCCGATTCGGCACGTAAAATAACCTTATCATCATCAATAATTTCAAAAAGAACTTTTGCATTTTCTTTCGTTGTTACATATGCCTGTGCATGAACATCTGCACCTGTGCCGGTAACCTTAGGAGTTACGGCAATACCGGGCGCTCCGCAGTAATCCAAATCAAAGTGCGATTTAGAAACACCGATAAGTTTAACGGAACGATAAATTCCGCCATAGAAAGTAAAATCCGCAGTTTGAGGATAAACATGATCATTCGGCGAATTGTCAGCAGCAACAACAAGAATATTACTTTCCTGAATATCATTAAGCTTAGCTCTGAAAGCGGAATAACCGCCATCGTGCTGAGCAATAAGCTCACCGTTAAAATAAACCTTTGCGCTTGAATTTACGGCATCAAACTGAAGATAATACTCTTCTTCATCTCCGAAATCAGCAAGAGTCAGCTGCTTAACATAATAGCAAGTGCCTCTGTAATAATCATTACCGCCGTCTTGCCCATCAACACCGTTCCATGTATGCGGCAAATCAATTTTTTGCCAATCATGCGGCATGATATGAGGAATTGATTTTGCATCTTTGGAAAAAAGCCAATTATCATTTATTATTTTAACACTTCTCATTTGAATACCTCCGATTATTCAAAAACAAATGTATTTATAGAATTAGCGGATATTTCATATTTATCCTTAAGCGAGCCGGAATAAGTGTTAGAACACTTTAACTCACTGTTTGTAGTATAAACCGAAACATTTAAATAACTATCAAGCGAAAATTTAACATTTCTTGAATTTCCCTCATTTACAACCACAACAACAATTTTGCCGTCCGGTGTTTTAAAAGCAGTTTCGTTTACAAGTTCCTTAAAAACAGTGCCGTCATCTGTTTTGCTTGATGACAAAGTAAGTACTCCGTCGCCGCATTTAAGCACTTTAGAGCCGGACGGAACAAATTTTGAAAACTGCATATAGCCGTAATATCGGCGGGCAACATAATAATCTGACGGGTTATTCGGATTTGCAACTATAAGGCCGTCTGAATAATCGTTACCGTCTTCTCCCACACCGATTTCATTAACGGCAACCCAATTGCACCATGCATTAACACGAAGTTTTGAAACATCATTTGAAATTACACGGGCCATAATCAGCGCTGTTTCGGGATCGGAAGCGTCATGAGCAGACGGCAGTTCGCACCATTCGCTCATATCAGAGCGCACCGAAACATTTTGCTCTGCCCATTTTCCGAATCTATCCTTTTTGAGCATATCTGCATCATTAAAATAGGAATGGAAACTATGAATACCAAGCACGGAATTTATATCCTCATCGGCAGCCATGGCCTGGTAATATCCTTTTGCGGTGTCGCCTATATTACCGCTTTCCATGCTGCAAAGAGAAACATTCATACCACGCTCTTTAATGCCCTTTGCAAAAAGCCTAAGAAGCGCAACGGCTTCATCCTTTTCATAATGGCAGCCCTCTTGGGCAGGGCTTTCGCCGCCCCATCCCCACTGAGGTTCGTTTATAGGAGAAATATATTTAACAGGTATGCCTTCATCCAAGAAGTGCTGCGTTACGGTTAAAAAATAATCAACATAATTTTGGTAATTCTCCGGTGAAATATTTGAAGAAATGCCGTCATCCGCACCGCTTGAGCGGCCGTTTTTACACATTGAATAATGAGGCGAATTTGCAAAAAGGACAACAGTATCAACTCCCCTGTCCAAAGCCGCTTTAAGCATTAAACGAGCGTTTTCGCATCGCGACCAATCATATTCATATTCACCGCTTTTTTCGTTAAAGAAATAAAAACTTTCTCCGAGGCGCCATTCATTTTTAACAACTGTATTTTCAGGATCATAACCGCCGTAAACACAATAACGGTAAGTATCAAGATTTAAACCTTCCTCGGAAAAAAGCAAGTCTGCAATTTGATTTCTTGTAACCTCATCCGAAATATCATCTGCCCACCAGCAATCAGAAGTTCCCCAACCGTAAAAATCACGAAGAGGTTGCTGAGGATCAACTTTAATATCAAGATTACAGTTTCGAGATGCGCCGTAATAAATTCCGCACACAGCACAAACAACAATAACAACCGCAACAAAGGCAGCTATAATTCTTGCAAACACTTTTTTTGCCTTTTTCATAAAAATACCCCTAAACATATTGATTTGCAGATTAAATAATGTTAGAATATCACTCATGCGGGTTTGGTGGAATTGGCAGACACGCAAGATTTAGGATCTTGTGGGCGACCGTGCAGGTTCAAGTCCTGTAACCCGCACCATTTTACTTAATATGCGGCTGTAGTTCATCGGTAGAATGCAAGCTTCCCAAGCTTGACAGGTGGGTTCGACTCCCATCAGCCGCTCCACACCTGCGGTGAGCACTTCGCTTCACCGCACTTTTTTATGCACATTCCGGCACGAAAGTAATGAATAACGATGAATTACAAATTATCTGCGGTGAGCACTTCGCTTCATCGCACTTTTTTATGCACATTTCGGCACTAAAGTAACAAATAACGATGAATACAGCCTTTATAAGATAATCCCGAGTGATTTTCATTCGGGATTATTATTTTACTATACCGTAAACGGCACAATAAACAGCCTTTGCCCCATAAGCCTTTAAGGTTAATGCAGCCGAAGAAAGCGTTGCGCCCGTTGTTTTAACATCATCAATCAAAAGGATGGTTTTATTTGAAACATCGGCATTCTTGCACAAGCCGAATGCATTATACATATTAACAAATCTGTCTGCCGCAGACTGGCGCTTTTGCATTTTTGTTTTATGCTTTTTGAATATAACGGACTTAACAGGCAAACCGAGATTTTTGCCTACTCTTTCCGCAAGCAGTCTTGATTGATTAAATTCTCTTTGATGCTCTGCGTAAAAGCTCATAGGCACATACGTTACAAAATCAAAATCAACAAGCTCATAAAAATCAGAAACCGCTTTTGATATTTCATCACCCTGTGCAGCAGTGAGTTGAGGCATATCGTGCATTTTACAATTTAAAACACCGGCAGAAACGCAATCACCGTGGCAATAATAATAAGGTGCCACAACAGCCTTATATTCGGGAGAGCGCCTTGATTTATTACAAACACAATCTGCTTTTTCGCAGCCGCATTTTAGGCAAAGAGGAGCTTTGATTCTTTCTAACTTTTTACAATCGGCGCAAAGAGTTTCATCAATTTCAATTACTTCACCGCACAGTGCGCACCTTTTCGGAAAAAGCATATCTTGCAAAGCAGAAATTAAATCTTTAACCATAGTCTAAACCGTTAAATACGGGGCAAGGGATTCATAAGTAGCATCACCTATACCGCTGATATTCTTAATTTCTTCAACACTTTTATATCCGCCGATTTTTTCTCTATAAGCAATAATGGCTTTTGCACGTGTTTCACCGATTCCGTCAACAGAAACAAGATCATCAACAGTGCAAGTATTTAGATTTATCTTACCGAACTTTTGACTTTCCTTATCACCGGATTGATTGGCAAACCGAGGTGAATATTCAACTTGATTTACACTTGAACTTTGCTCTGTGCCAAGGCGTGGCTGAGTAAATGCAATATAACCGAACACACCTGCAAAAATAAACATAGCCGCTGCCAGCAAAACATAAACCTGCCTTTTTGAGCCATTGTTTTTATCACTCATAAAATCACCGCAGCCTTTCAGGCAAATTAAAAAAATTCAATACTTCATAACCGGAAATTTACCGCCGTTATCAACTGATCTATACAAAAATCGCCCGTTAAAATCAGCTTTTCGTTTCTTCATTCCACGGCAAATCTTCCGCAGCATCTTCTTCAGGTGTCTCCGGCAAAGAATCATCAAACTGCATTTGCACAGTGTTTTCCGCCGTGAAATTATCACCCTCATCATACGCACGCTTTTCGAGCCACATTTGCTTATTCATAAGCACCTGGCGCGGTTTACTGCCTTCGGGAGGTCCTATAACGCCGTATTCCTGAAGCTGATCTATTATTTTGGCTCCCCTTGCATATCCGACGGAAAGCTTTCTTTGCAGGAACGAAGTGGAAGCCGTTCCGGTTTCCATAACAATTTCCGCTGCCTTTTCAAACAAAGGATCATAATTACTGTCTTCATCATCGCCTTCAAACGGACTTTTCTTTTCTTGAACGGCCTTAGCTTCTATTTCCTTTTGAATATTTTCATCATATTCGGATTCGCCTTGATTTTTTATAAAATCACAAAGTTCTTCGATTTCTTCATCACTTATAAAACAGCCCTGCACACGGGTTGGCTTGTTTGCACCGATAGGGCTGTAAAGCATATCACCCTTGCCGAGCAGTTTTTCAGCACCGCTTGAATCAAGAATTGTTCTTGAATCTATTTGTGACGATACCGTGAGCGCAATACGAGATGAAATATTTGATTTAATCAAGCCTGTGATAACATCAACAGAAGGCCTTTGAGTTGCAATAACAAGGTGCATACCCGCAGCACGAGCCATCTGCGCAAGGCGGCAAATCGAATCCTCAACCTCTTTAGGTGCAGCCATCATCAAATCGGCAAGCTCGTCTATAAATATGCAAATCTTCGGCATCGGTTCCATATCATCATGCTTTTGAACATATTTATTATAGCCCTCAATATCCCTTACACCGGTTTCAGAAAACTTTGCATAGCGCTGCAGCATCTCGGAAACAGCCCAGCCGAGAGCTCCGGATGCCTTACGGGCATCAGTTACAACAGGAACAAGCAAATGCGGAATTCCGGCATACTTTGAAAATTCAACCTGCTTTGGATCAATCATAAGAAATTTAACTTCATCAGGCTTTGCACGATAAAGAATAGAAACAATAATTGAATTCATGCACACGGATTTACCCGAACCGGTTGTGCCGGCAATGAGCAAATGCGGCATTTTGGCAACATCGCAAAATACGCAATTGCCCGAAATGTCTTTACCAAGACCTGCCGAAAGCTTAGACTTTTGGCGAGAAAATTCCGGAGAATCAACTATTTCACGCATTGAAACCGAATTTCTTATTGAATTAGGCACTTCTATTCCAACTGCAGATTTACCCGGAATAGGAGCCTCAATTCTGATTGAGGTGGCGGCAAGATTAAGTGCAATATCATCGGTAAGCGTTGTGATTTTTGAGATACGGATACCTGTTGCCGGCTTCAGCTCATAGCGAGTTACGCTGGGGCCTCTGCTAATATCCGTGATTGTTGCGTCAACATTAAACGAATGAAGTGTTTCAACAAGCTTTTCTGCGCTGTTTTTAAGCTCATTGCTGATGTCTTTTTCTTTTGCGTGTTTAGCTGCTTTAAGAAGCGAAACGGGCGGAATAACATAATCCTCAACCGTTGAATTCATTTGTTCGCCGGTAACCTCAAATTTTTCTGAAGCTTTATCGTTATCCGATGATGCTTTTTTCGCATTAGAATCTGTTGCGTTCTCAACAATTTCATCTATGCTTTTCGGCTCCTGCACAATTTGAGAATTATTATGAACCTTTTCAGCCTTTTTCTTTTCTATAGCTGCGTTTATATCATCTATAATTTGCTGAGAAACACGCATTTCTTCACTTTGAGGAGCTTCGGATTCATCCTTCTTCTTTTTCTTCTTTTTTGACTTATCGTTTTCCTGCTCGTTTTCCTCGGAAGGAGCAACGGGATCAAGAGGCACATCTATTGCCGCCTTAGCTCTTTTACGCTGCTCGATTTTTTCGTCAATTGCAGGCTTAACCTTATCATAAGTTGCCGTTGCGGGCTTTGCCGCACCTTTAAGAAATTGAATTATCGTTATGCCGCTGAGAAACATAAACACAACAAAAATTAAAATCAAATCAACTATAACGGCAGGTGCTTTTCCGAATGTAAGCATAAGCCAACCGAGAACAGCGCCGAAAAAACCACCGTTAAAAATCTCCGGTGCGGAGTTATAAGAATTAACAACAGCTTCTTTAAAAACATCACCCGGTTGATTCCGGCAGATATGAATAAATGCAGAGATGAAAAGAATCATCGCCACACTTTCTGCACTTTTAACCAGCAAAAGCTTCGGCTCATGCTCCTTTATTGAATACAAAACAGTGATAACTATTGTGAGTATCGGGAAAACCCATGATGCAAACATACCGAAAGCACCAACATAAAGATTATGTAAAAAAAGCCAAGCGCCCTGCCCTTTTATAACGGAAATAAAGAAGAATAAGACAGACAGAGCAAACAGCACAACGCCGGCAATGCGGATTACATCTGCATTGCCGTCCCTAACTATTTGTTGCTCTTTTTTCCTTTGAGAATTATTCTGTTTTTTAGAAGAGTTTTTATTTTTTGAGTTTGCCATATTTACCTCTTAAAATTTTCCGATTTTATTTTCTGACAAAAATTTCAATTATTCCGATAATCAGCGTAAGGCCGCCGATTGCAAAGCCGTAATAAGAAAAATAGCCGAGCGAATTACTTTTTACAACTCGAAGCAAAAGCTTTGACGCAATATATGACAAAGCAACTGCTATAACAACACCTATAATTCCTGCGGCAATGTTTACATAAGAAACACAGGTTGCAATTTCGATAATACCGCGCACCAAAAGGATGGGAACGGTGAGCGAAACAAAATACCTGAAAGCGATTTTCGGATTTGTGCCGAAAAGCGCAAGGATTGAAATAACGAGAGCACAAAGCGAAAGACCCGAAACGGGAATAGAGAAAAAAGCGGCACAGCCAACAACCAAAACGGCAGGCAACGAAAGTTGAGAGCCTTTTTCATTTTTTTTCAGTTTAAATGAAGCAAAAAGCAACAGCACCGCATCTATCAAAAAGCATATGCCCTCAGACACCAAATTGCCGTCATAAGAATAGGCATGGAGAACGCCGTAAATATTTGAATTACCTACGGGAATGAGATAAGCAAGCATAAATATGTACGGAATAAAGGTGTAGTACATAAATTTGCGTGAATTTGCGGTTTTCTTCAAATCAAGCTTTTTAGTGAATATATCCTTTCCCGTTGAAACAAATTCAAGCACAAGCCTTAAAAAGACTTTCCAAAATGCCGCAAGGACTCCGACGGCAATACCTATATGTACAAGCCCCGTTAATTCAGAACAGGAGCCTGTAAAACGAGAAGAAAAATCATGAAAGATTGCGGAATGACCGCTTTCCGACACCGGAAATATATGAGTGATAACCTGGCCTATTGCCTGAAATATCGCTGTTAAAATCGACAAAGTTTTTACCTCCGAACAGAGAAGCATCATCAAGAAAATATCCGCACCTCAGATAATCATAAGGATTACTTGAGCGCAAGCTGCAATCACAATCAGCGGCAGATTGACCAACGGCAAAAATATCAGTCTCGGCAACAACAGACCAAATCATTATTTTGCCTCGCTTTCAATAACACCGTTAAGATAATCAAGTGCATCGCTCAAACCCCCGATAGAATCAACAAGGCCGCATTTAACCGCACCATCACCATCCAGCACCGTGCCGACATCCATAACCAACTCGCCGGTTTTCATCATGAGGGCACGAAAATCGGTTGCGGAAATCTTTGAATTGTTTTCCACAAAATTAACGATTCTGTCTTGCATTTTTTCAAAATAAGAAAGTGTTTGCGGAACGCCGAGCACAAGGCCGTTTAGGCGAACGGGATGAACCGTCATTGTAGCGCTTGGCACAATAAAGCTTTTTCGGCACGACACAGCAAGGGGAACTCCTATTGAGTGCCCTCCGCCGAGAACGAGTGAAGCAGTGGGAGTTTTCATTGTGGAGAGCAACTCCGCAATGGCAAGACCGGCCTCAACATCGCCGCCAACCGTATTTAAAATTATAAGCAAGCCTTCAATTTCGGCACTTTCCTCAATTGCTACAAGCTGAGGAATAACATGCTCATATTTGGTGGTTTTGTTTTGGCTTGGCAAAATATAATGCCCCTCT
>ULQJ01032161.1_pt1 | contig 9597 bp, 10 predicted proteins | sample 1954331 | NCBI WGS metagenome assembly ULQJ01 (sample SAMEA4835651, study PRJEB28245) | human gut metagenome | biome: gut microbiome; material: fecal sample | place: Denmark | collected 2008 | reverse complement strand
ATTGCATGGCAAAACGAGCTGCTCGCTTATCGGGATGAGAAACGCAAGCCCTATTCTCAGACATATCTCAAGACGCTGCACAATCAGCTCAGCGCCATTTTCAACCACGCTGTCCGGTTTTACGATCTCCACTCCAATCCGGCAGCGAAAGCCGGAAACATGGGGACAGAGGAACGGCGGGAGATGCTGTTCTGGACGAAAGAAGAATATCAGAAATTTGCTGAGGAGATGATGGACAAGCCGGTTTCCTACTACGCCTTTCAGATGCTCTACTGGACAGGCATCCGCGAAGGAGAACTGCTGGCGCTGACGCCTGTGGATTTCGATTTTGAGCGCGGCACTGTCAAGATCAGCAAGACCTATCAGCGGCTCAAAGGGCAGGATGTCATTACCTCACCAAAAACAAAGAAAAGCAACCGCACCATTCAAATGCCCGACTTTCTCTGCCAGGAGATGCAGGAGTTTTTCAAAATGCAGTACGGTCTGAAAAAGAAAGATCGTATTTTCACGGTAACTAAAAGCTATCTCCACCATGAGATGGACAGGGGTGCAAAGGCAGCAGGCGTCAAGCGCATCAGAATCCACGATTTGAGACACAGCCACATCAGTCTGCTCATTGATATGGGCTTCTCGGCGGTTGCCATTGCCGACAGGGTTGGACACGAGAGCATCGAAATCACCTATCGGTACGCGCACCTGTTCCCATCCAAGCAGAAAGAAATGGCAAACAGGTTAGATGATCTTGGGAAAGGAGTTTGAGTTTAATGTCCGCAAAGAATGTAGACCGACACAATCGTTTTCGCAGTATCACAGTGGGATTTCGGGTATCTCCCGAAGAACAGGAGGAACTGAACAGGGCTGTAGCTCTATCGGGGCTTCCCAAGCAGGAATACTGCTATCGCAAGTGCATGGGGCGTGAGGTGGTGGTGCAGTCAAATCCGAGAGTACACAAGGCACTCAAAACGCAGATGACGGCGATTCTCGCAGAGCTGGAGCGCATTGCTGCCGGGGACAGCGTCCCCGATGAGCTGCTAAGCACGATCGACCTCATTGCCGTCACCATGCAGGGACTGAAAGGAGAGGATGCGAATGAATGAAGCAAAAGAAAAGACTGCCCTTTGCACATCTGTTGGCGCAGATGAAAGGCAGTCCGTTCAAAACACTATCAGTAGTATATCCGCTTTAGACACGGAAATCAATCACCCGGACGAAAATTCTCCGGAAAACTTTGAAGATATTATGCGGCAGATGCAGCGAATGAGCGATCCGGCGTATCTGCACACGGTATCTATGAACGAGCTGTACGAAACGGTATATCAGAGCAGGCCGCCCGTCATAGACGGTCTGCTCTACTCCGGCACCTATCTGTTTGCCGGTGCGCCAAAGGTAGGTAAGTCGTTTTTCATGGCACAGCTTGCTTACCACATCAGCACCGGACAACCGCTCTGGAATTATGAAGTCCACCAAGGTACGGTTCTTTACCTTGCGCTGGAGGATGATTATCAGAGATTGCAGGAGCGTATGTCCCGTATGTTCGGTGTAGAGGGAACGGATAACCTGCATTTTGCGGTATATGCAAAGCAGCTCGGTGCAGGACTTGATGAGCAGCTTGAGAGGTTCATCCGGGAGCATCCCGATACCCGGCTCATTGTCATCGATACCTTGCAGAAAATCCGAGAGGTCAGCACCGATGCTTACAGCTATGCCAACGATTATGACATCGTGGGCCGGATGAAGCGGTTTGCAGACAAAAATGGTGTGTGCCTGCTCTTGGTACATCACACACGCAAGCAGCAGGCCGGAGACAAATTTGAAATGATCTCCGGCACAACGGGATTGCTTGGCTGTGCGGATGGGGCATTTCTTCTGCAAAAGGAAAAGCGCACCGACTTGAACGCCACCCTTGAAATCGTCGGCAGAGATCAGCCGGATCAAAAGCTCCATTTGACGCGGGATGCCGAGAAGCTGACATGGCAGCTCGATCACGCAGAAACCGAGCTTTGGAAGAAAACGCCTGACCCGTTGCTGAGCAAACTCGCAGCCGTGATTGCCGGAGATACCCCCGTATGGAACGGCAGCGCAACAGAGCTTGTAGCACTGCTTGGCGAGGATATGCAGCCTAACATTCTGACCCGCAGGCTCAATGTCAAGGCGGGAGAACTGCTGAATGAACACGGCATTGAATATACCGTGAAGCGCACCCGCAGCGGCAGCTTTATCAGCTTGGCACGAAAGGCTGTGTGACGATTGGTGACGGTTGTGACGATTAAAATGACAGCAGGCGCGGTATCAAAAATACCGTCACAATCGTCACAACCGTCACGGAAAGGAAAGAGTCGAATGAAAAGTGTACAGATACCCTGTGATCTGTTTGTTGATCTGGTGCTCTATCATCTGAATGGCAAGGACGATTTCGACGAAGAAATCCGGCAGGGCTTGGAGCAGAAGCTTGACGCCATACTGAACCGACAGCTCTATTCCCGGTACAAAACCGCGCCTACCGAAGAACAGCGGGAGCAGGCAAGGCAGGAGTATCTTGACCGCCGTGGAGTGCCGCAGAGCTATCGCTGGACGACTCCTCCTTGGGAACTGTGACAGGAGCGTGCAACGCTCCTGTTGTTGGCGGACAAGGCAAAGCACTGGCAGACACAGCCCCTCGTATCCCCCGTCCCCATCGAAAAATCCGCAGACTTTGAGATGGATGGCAGAGAGAGTTTTCAAAATTCTCTCTGCCTGTGGGCGGCAGCTTTGAAGCAAATTCGATTGCTGAAAGGCTGACGGTCACGCCGTGGATTTTGCAAAGTGGGTACTACTTGCAAGCCACGGCAGAGGCTTCCGCAGAAGCCGCATACCCAGTTCCCCCTCGGAGAGCGCAACGCGCTTTTGATGCGTAGTGTCAAAAGTGCTTTTGCGTTACTTTTGACAAAAGTAACAAAACCCGCCGCTGCGGCGGCGAAAGGAATACCAATTATACGACCATAATATAGGAGGTAAAACCTATAAAACGAACAATCAGCGCAATGTCCGGCGATGGAGTCGTTGCTCATAACCGCCGCACCTACTTCGCAGAAAATGTAGACCCGACGCGCACCCATCTGAATGTTGAGTACTGCTACACACCCATTGAGGAGGCATACCATCAACTGTTTGATGCAGCTCTGGCAGAATTCAACGCCAAGCAGAAACGCAAAGACCGCTGCATCGAAAACTACTACGAAAAAATCCGTGATGGAAAGCAGGAAAAACCTTTTTATGAAGTGATTTTCCAAGTGGGCAACAAAGACGATATGGGAACTGCCGGAGAGAATGCAGAACTGGCAAAGACCATTTTGGACAAGTTCTATCGCAGTTTTCTTGAACGCAATCCTCAGCTTCATGTATATTCTGCCCACCTGCACATGGACGAAGCCACACCCCATCTGCACATTGACTTTATTCCCTTTACTACCGGGAGCAAACGGGGACTATCCACCCGTGTATCGCTGAAACAGGCGCTTGCTGACCAAGGCATTACCGGCGAGGGACGATCTTTGACGGAGCGCGATCTGTGGGTACAGAAAGAGAAAGAAGCTCTTGCGGAAATCATGTTGGAGCACGGAATTGAGTGGGAGCAGAAGGGCGAACACAAGGAGCATCTGAGCGTTCTGGAATTTAAGCGTGAGAAGCGCAAAGAAGAACTTGCCGAATTGGAGCAGAGCATCGAGCGTGTTCAGCAGCAACAGGTTTCCATTCAAGCCGTAGAGCAGATCGAAGCCAAGCCCCTGCCGCTGACTTCCAAAGTTGCTGTTGATCGTGAAGATTACCAAAATCTCGTCACAGCGGCACAGAAATATATAGCGCAGGAAAAGCAGGAGGGCAAGCTGAAGAAACTGCTGAAAGAAGCGAAGAAAACGATTTCCGATTTGAAAGCAAAAATTCAATCGCTGACCGCAGAGCTGTCTGCGGTCAAGGCGGAGTTGGCACAATACAAATCCGTCCGTGGTAAGCTCCGCACAGCAGATCTGGAACAGGAAAATAGCCGTCTCCGCTCCAAAATCCGCAGCTATGAAAGCACCATCGAACGCAACGATCTATGGCATATTTTCAATCCGCAACGCAATAAAACCTACAATCGGGACGATGCCCGCTAAATCCCGTGTAGAGCTGCAAAAATTGCATTTTGTCCAACGGGAGCGTTTCAAACGATGCCCAGATCGTTTGGACGCTCCCTATCGGGAAATTGCCCATTTTTTACAGGTGTAGAGTTGGCAAAAACTTATGAAAAATGTAGGTATTTTATGAAAACAGGTCTTACCAAGAAACAGAAAACAACCAGTATCTTTTTCACCGATGCAGACGATATGATTGAAGTCTGCACCCACAACACGCCGCTCAAAAACAGGCTTGCCGCTTTTGCCAAAGAGCATCCGTCAGAATGCCGATTGATCGACGATGACGAAAACGGCTGCCAGACCTATGAAATGCGTAAAGGGCGCTTTGGCTTCAAGCTGACGCCACCCTATTCTCAAGAACGGAAGCAAGCTGCAAGTAGGTTGGCAAAGAAAAATATTGAAAATCTGAGGAGGACCACAAAATGAAGCTTTTATCCTGTGTGTTCAACATGGACACCGCCTGTGTGGAGCTGAAATTCGACGATGGCAGCACGATTGCCATTGATACCATCGCCGTAGAAAATGAGGTTGCCGACAATATGTATCAGCGGTCCGAGCTGGACTATCTGATCTATAATGACCTGGTTGCATACGCCGAGCTTATCTTGAGTGGTGACCCGGAAAAGTATTTGAAAGATATGACAGAATACAAGCCGTTTGAGAGCTGACAGGACACCGCCCATAGGAGCGATATTGCTCCTACGGGCATCTTTTTATTCTGGGAAAAATGCGGTATATTTATTTTCCCAGATATATTGAAAAATTTGCCGTATCGTGATACAATAGGGACAGAATTGGTACTATAGTTTTCCCGGAGGTATTAACATGGCAAAACAGGTTCACATCAGAGTGGAGGACGAAGTGTACGAAGCTCTGTCCGGTTATTCGATAAATCGAGGACAATCCATGCAGGATTGCGTTTCAAGTGCAATTAAGCAGATGCTGGTCAAGGCAAAAACGGATGTACCTCATCGTAAGGAGCAGTATACCTTCATTGATCTTTTTGCCGGAATCGGAGGTATGCATATTGCTTACACTTCCGCCGGTGCAAGATGTGTGTATGCCAACGAATGGAATAAGTACAGTCAGCAGACCTATTTTGCCAACTTTGGAATCCAGCCGGATGACGACATTACTAAGGTTGCCGCCGAGGATATTCCCGACCATGACATTCTTGTAGCAGGTTTTCCATGTCAGCCCTTCTCTATCGCAGGTGTTTCCAAAAAGCAGAGTCTGGGACGGGCTACCGGATTTGAAGATAAAACGCAAGGTACGCTTTTCTTCGATGTGTGCCGTATCCTGAAAGCAAAACGCCCGAAAGCGTTTATGCTGGAAAATGTCAAGAATCTTTGCAGCCACGATAAGGGGCGTACTTTTAAGGTCATCCAAGAATCCCTTGCTGAATTGAATTATAAGGTTTTTTTCCAGGTCATTGACGGCAAAGCCTATGTCCCACAACATCGTGAGCGTATTGTTATTGTTGGATTTGATATGGAACGATACGGTTCAGACATTGAATTTGAATTTGCACTCACTCCGGGTAAGAAGCAACCTGTTATGAGGGACATTCTGGAGCCTGATGTGAATGACAAATACACGCTTTCGGATAAATTGTGGATTTATCTGCAAAACTACGCCGCAAAGCACAAGGCAGCAGGCAATGGATTTGGATATGGAATTGCCCCTCTGGATGGTGTCAGCAGAACAATCAGTGCCCGTTATTATAAAGACGGCTCTGAGATTCTGATTGCACAGGATGGAAAAAACCCCCGTAGATTAACGCCAAGAGAATGTGCAAGACTTCAGGGATTCCCTGATACTTTTAAAATCCCGGTATCCGATACGCAGGCATATAAACAGTTTGGCAACTCCGTTGTAGTTCCTCTTATGGCAGATGTGGCAAAACTTGTTGTTGGCAAACTTGAAATACTGGACGAAGCGGCGGAATATACAGGTGTTACAGCCAGTCCTCGCTATGAAGGGATGGTGGTCTGAATGACAGAAGGATTTGCAAATCAGGCAATACAGGCTGTCCTGAACAGCCAGCAGGCATACTGCAAATTTCTGTCCGCTAATGACTCCGGCGCAACCGGAGGGCATCAGAGTGGTATCCTTGTGTCCAAATCTGCAAAGGATATGATGTTTTCACAGGCATTGGAAAACGAGAACATTCTGAAAAGAACGGTTGATATTCAGTGGCAGAATGATATTTGGACGGAAAGCAGCTTTACTTACTACAGCAGCAAAAACGAGCTGCGTATTACAAAATTTGGACGCAGTTTTCCATTTCTGAACCCGGAGCAGACAGGTGCGCTGTTTGTATTGACCCGTCAGAGTGCTGACCAGTACAGTGCGTTCTTTCTAGAAACGGAGGATGATATTGAGCAGTTCCTGAGTGCATTTGGTATCGGCCCGACGGAAACCAATCACATGATTGATACATCTGCTGTTTTGCCGGAAAGGCAGGAACAGATCGCTATTCAGGAATTTATTGGTACCCTGACAGTTGATTTCCCGTTATCTGATGTCATGTCCGCTGCTGCCCGAGATATTCAGAACCGTGTTTACAACCATCTGGAGTATATCCGCACCAACCCTGACCGCAAAATCATTGAATGGACGAATACGGAATATGCACTGTTCCGGGCGATCGAACACGCCCGTTATGGTGACAAAATTTCTCGCGGATTTGCAACAGTAGACGAGTTCATCACAATGGCAAACATGGTGCTGAACCGTCGTAAGAGCCGGGCTGGTAAGAGTCTGGAACATCATCTGTCTGCAATTTTTGACGGAAATGATATTCAGTACACTGCGCAGGCAGTTACCGAAGGAAACAAAAAGCCTGATTTCCTGTTTCCGTCACAGGCTGCCTATCACAATGCAGCATTCCCAACAGATAAACTGATCTCCCTTGCCGCCAAAACCACCTGTAAGGATCGCTGGAGACAGGTAATCAACGAAGCTGACCGCCTGAGAGGATTACCCAAGTACCTTTGCACACTGCAACAGGGTATTTCTCCTGCACAGATGGATGAGATGCAGGCCGAGAATGTTATTCTGGTTGTTCCCAGACCGTATATTGCCTCTTATCCTGCTGATCGGCGTGACCGTATCTGGACAGTTAGAAAGTTCGTTGATTATGTCCGGGAAGTGGAAGCATTGTAATGGCGGATATTGTATCAGCCGAAGAGCGCAGCAGAAATATGGCTGCAATCAGGAACAGAGATACCAAACCGGAGGTTTATCTGAGGAAATTGCTTTTTGTCAGAGGGTATCGCTACCGGATTGCAGCCAAGTCCGTTCCCGGGCACCCGGATATATTTCTTCGCAAGTATAATACAGCGATTTTTGTACATGGCTGTTTCTGGCACAGGCATCAGGGTTGCAAATATGCGTACACGCCCAAATCCCGTGTTGAGTTTTGGCAGAAGAAATTTGATGATAATGTCAGACGGGACAGAATTGTCCAAAAAGAATTATTGGCAAAGAATATCAAATGTCTGGTTGTGTGGGAGTGTACGATAAAGAAAATGATAAAAAATACGGAATTCGAAAATTTTATTATCAACAAGTGTATTTCCTTCCTTTTTTCCGACAGGCAACAAATGGAGCTATAAATGGAGATTATTCTTTTTGAGGTACGTCAATGAAAATAAAAAACCTGAAAATTAAAAATTTTCGTGGATATTGTGGCGAGATCGCAATAAATTTCGATGAATTTACTGCTCTCGTTGGTAAAAATGATATAGGAAAGTCCAGCATAATGGAAGCCTTGGATGTATTCTTTAATGACGGGAAAGGTGTTATAAAACTGGACAAAGAGGATGTGAATGTTTGTGCGCGAGCAAATCAGGAGAACGAAATAAGTATTACTGTTTGCTTTTCGGAACTTCCGGATAGGATCGTGATTGATGCCACAAATGAAACTACGCTTTTAGGTGAACATCTCTTGAACGAAGATGGACTGCTTGAAATTACAAAAAAATATCTAAATGGCGGAAGCGCCAAGGTATTTATCAGAGCCTTTCATCCTACAAATCCAGAGTGTGCAGACTTGCTTCTGAAAAAAGATAGTGATTTGCGTCGGATTATAGATTCGAAGCAAATCCCCTGTGTAGATAAGACGCGGAACGCAGTAATGCGATCCGCGATATGGCAATATTATTATGCGGATTTAAGAATGGCAGGCATCGATATTGATGTCACAAAAGGAGATACAAAGCCAATTTGGGAAAAATTACAAAAATATCTGCCGCTATATTCGTTGTTTCAATCAGATAGAAAGAACAGCGACGGTGATAGTGAAGTTCAAGATCCGCTTAAGGAAGCTGTAAAAGAAATTCTGCGAGATGAAGAATTGCAGCGGATATTAGATGGTGTAGCTGCAACTGTTGAAGGGAAACTGAGAGAAGTTTCCTCCCGTACATTAGAAAAGCTCCAAGAGATGAGCCCTGATATTGCCAGTACACTCAATCCGGTCATTCCCACGGCTAGCACTTTGAAATGGGCGGATGTATTCAAAAGTGTATCTATTACCAGTGATGAAAATATACCCATTAACAAACGTGGAAGCGGTTCTAAACGGCTGATTCTGCTTAATTTTTTTCGAGCCGAAGTTGAGCGGCGTCAAGGAGAAGCAAATGCTGCAAGTGTAATATATGCAATCGAAGAGCCTGAAACCTCTCAGCATACAGAAAATCAGCGAAAGTTGATTCATGCACTGTTAGATTTGGCTCGGACTCCTAACACCCAAGTTATCATCACAACGCATAGTGCTCAAATTGTTCGAGAGCTGAACCTATATAATATACGGCTTATAAGGAATGAAAACGGCGAGAAAATTGTTGAAAATGTATCTCGAAATCAATTACCGTATCCCTCGCTAAATGAAGTAAATTATTTGGCTTTTTCGGAACTATCCGCAGAGTATCATGATGAATTATATGGATATATCGATGAGCAAGGATGGTTAAATGAGTATAAAACAGGAAAGCCAACTCGTACCTATATTCGTTTGAACAGAGACGGAACAACAAAGGAAGAGCAGAAGGTTTTGAGCGAATATATTCGACATGTAATACATCACCCAGAAAATATTAACAATTCGCGTTTTACTTTGGAGGAACTTCGCCATTCTATTGAAATGATGAGAGACTTTATATCAAGCAAAATATAAAATTTCAAACCATAATAGCATTGTTTAAATATCCCTCATAACGCGCCTTCTTTTCCAACGCGGTTAAGGTACTGACATGGTGAAATTCCAGAACATTTATCACACCTGATAAGATTTTGATAAGCATCCATCGTACAGCTACGATATTATGGAGAATCAAAATTCTCAGAAGAACAGGAACAAATAATTTCTAAACAAAATTCGTTAAGTTATGAGTTTCTGCAACGAGTGGGAATAAATCATAACCACCTGTAGAACGGGTGGTTA
>ULQJ01057689.1_pt1 | contig 9650 bp, 7 predicted proteins | sample 1954331 | NCBI WGS metagenome assembly ULQJ01 (sample SAMEA4835651, study PRJEB28245) | human gut metagenome | biome: gut microbiome; material: fecal sample | place: Denmark | collected 2008 | reverse complement strand
CATCCATCTGCCGGTCTTTTAGTTCATACGCCATACATTTGTACATCTTGTATTCCAGAAGCTGCTGTACCAGTTCCGCACGCGGATCTTCTTCTTCCTCTTCACTGTCCGGATTCGACGGGAGAAGCATGCGTGATTTGATATCGACCAGTGTTGCAGCCATAACCAGAAACTCACTGAGCCCCTCCAGATCCTGCCGTTTCATTTCCCGGATATACTCCATATACTGTTCCGTGATCTCCACAATCGGAATATCATAGATATTCACTTTATTCTTTTCGAGCAGATACAAAAGCAGATCCAGCGGTCCCTCAAATACCTGGAGTTTAACGGTCAGTTCCATCCCTCTCGTCCTTTCTGTCATAATCTATATTTTATCTTTATGTTGTAGAAAATGCAAGGACAATTTACTATATTTAGTGTTTTACAGAAGAGGGGCAAACAATTTCAATGCTCCCATAAATGTACGCACAAGAAACGATTTTCTTTGAAATTCCTCCAGGGTCACTTCGTGGCTTTCCGCAAATGTTTTTAACGCATCTTCTTTTACCTGCAAAACTGCCCGGGTACGATACATCCAGACGCCACATTCAAAATGCAGACACAGACTGCGGTAATCCATGTTTACCGTTCCCACGGTTGCCTGTACATCATCCGACACAAAACATTTTGCATGGATAAAACCTGGCGTATATGTGTATATTTTCACTCCGTTTTTGATCAGATACGGGAAATTCGACTGTGTCAGAAAATACACCAGTTTCTTATCCGGAATTCCCGGTACAACCAGACGCACATCCACGCCGGATTTTGCCGCATTTACAAGTGCCGTACGCATCTCGGATCCGATGATCAGATACGGAGTAAAGATGTAAAGATATTTTTTTGCCCTGCTGATGATATTCAGATATACATTTTCGCCGACATCTTCGTGATCCAGTGGAGAATCGGTATACGGCTGGACGAATCCTTTTTCATCTGCATGGATTTTTTCCTGCAGCCTGTGTTTTTCCATGGAAGTTGCCCGATAAAATGTATAATCACTTTCTATTTTCAAAATATAATCCCACAGTTCCAAGAACATGCTTGTAAAACTCCAGACACATTCTCCGGTCAGACGGATTGCCGCATCCTTCCAATACCCAAAACGCACTCTGGCATTGATATACTCATCCGCCAGGTTCATTCCCCCGGTATAGGCAACCTTTCCGTCAATCACCGTGATCTTCCGGTGATCCCGGTTATTCTGGATAATTGACATCAGTGGGCGAAATGGCTGGAAACAGGCACATTTGATTCCCTTTTCCTGCAGATAACAATAATATTTATTCGGCAGTGTCTGGATACATCCGATTCCATCGTACATAAATCGCACATCCACACCCTCTTTTACTTTCTGTGCCAGAATTTCAACAATTGCATCCAGCATCTTGCCGGGTTCCGCAATAAAATACTCCAGAAAGATATAAGATTTTGCCGCTTTTAAATCTTCCAGAAACTGCGGATACATCTCTTCTCCACAGCAATAATACTGTGTATCCGCCTCACGGTACACCGGATACCCTGCATAACAGGTAAGATACTGTGCCTGCTGTCCGGCAGAATCATCCTCTGCCCTTAAAGCAGACATCACATCATCGGAAGGAGAACTGTATGCCCGTATCCTGCTGCTGACCACGTCCATCTTCATACGGGTCCGTTTTGTCAGTCCCGGACGGCCAAACAGATAGTATGCCGGAATTCCGAACAGAGGAAGTGCCAGTATCAGAAAAATCCAGGAAGTTTTATATGTGGAACGCATATCCCTGCTGGAGACAAACAATGCAAGCACAATGGATGCAATTTTAAACAATGCATCTACCATGGAACTGTATACGGTCGCACTGTACAACAGATAGACAAACCAGCTGAACTGCAATATAATAATCAATCCTCCAAGGACAAGTTTACTGAAGAGTTTATTTAATATTCGTTTCATCTGTCTCCTCCTTTGGTTCTCATAAAATGTCACCGACAGGCTTTTAGAGAGTATTTTATACCAATGCCAGCAAATTATCAACATCAAGAACGCCCCACGCCATGGACATTCCCGTTTCTTTCCGCGCCGATTCATATAATTTCAGTTTCAGTTCTTCCGGCCGCAGCTTTGGATTTTTCTGTAATGCAAGTGCCAGTGCCCCGCATACGACAGGGGTTGCCATAGAGGTGCCACTTTTTCTGGAATATAGTGCTCCGTGATGATCCAGACTTACAATATTCGTCCCCGGTGCTAAAATTTCCGGCTTCATAATACAGCATCCGGTCGGACCACTGCCACTGTAGCCACCACGCCTTTCCCCAGGAGAACTCCGGTCATCACTTGCCCCCACCGTAATCACTTTTCTCGAAATACCGGGAGCCGTGACTGTCCCGGCTCCCGGGCCATTATTTCCGGCCGCTGTGACAACCGTCACGCCATCATCCCACAGCTGTTCTAAAAGTTCCATAATCTGCTTCTGCTCACGGTCGAGTGCCCCCGGAAGAAATCCTACGGAAAAATTCAGAATCCGGATTCCCAGTTCTTTATGATGTGCAAGCACCCATTGCAGGCCACGAATCACCCGCTCCGTCTGTCCTCCTCCATCCTTCCCGAGGACTTTCAGCGCAATCAGCTGTGCCTGCGGTGCCATTCCCTTCATTCTGCCATTCGCACACAAAATTCCGCCAACATGTGTTCCGTGTCCATTATCATCATAACAGGCTCGTTTCATTGCCACAAAATCCAGAAATCCAACCACATTCTGCCGCAGATCCGGATGCAGATAAACGCCTGTGTCCAGTGTCACCACCCGGATATTTTTCCCCGTGTAACCCATACGATATACATTCTCTGCATGTACAAGCTGTTTGACACGATTCATATTTCAACTCCGAACTTTTCGAATCATCGCCTTTTTCTTTCATGGTATGAAAAAAGGGCCGCATGGTGCGGCCCCTGAAGTACATCTTTCATGGATCTTAATTCTGTACGGTATTTTATTTCTGATCTGCCGGAACGTCCTTAATGGAAAAACTGATTCTTCCCATCTTGTCCTTTCCAAGACAGACAACTTTCACAACATCTCCAAGTGTCAGTACATCCTCGACATGCTCAATGCGTTCCTTGGCAATCTTTGAAATGTGAACCATTCCTTCCTTGCCTGGTGCAAACTCGATAAAAGCACCAAACTCTTTGATACTTACAACTGTACCGGTAAAGATCTGTCCTTCCTTAAAATCGGTTGTGATGATTTTTATCATATCAATGGCCTTTGCGATTGCCTCCTTGTCTGTTCCACAGACAGAAACCGCACCATCATCTGTAATATCAATCTTGACACCTGTACGGGCAATGATCTCATTGATTGTCTTACCCTTCTGTCCCACAACATCTCCAATTTTATTCGGATCAATGGTGATCTGTTCAATCTTCGGTGCCCACTGATTTACTTCTTTTCGTGGCTCTGCAATTGCCTTGCTCATAACTTCATCCATAATGTAGACGCGTGCCTCACGGGTACGGGCAATGGCTTCTTCTACGATTGGACGGGTCAGGCCATGGATCTTGATATCCATCTGGATTGCAGTGATACCATCATGTGTACCGGTTACCTTGAAATCCATATCTCCGAAGAAATCTTCAAGTCCCTGGATATCTGTCAGTACCAGATAATCATCATCCGTCTCTCCGGTCACAAGACCACAGGAAATACCTGCAACCATCTTTTTAATCGGAACACCTGCAGCCATCAGTGACATACAGGACGCACAGGTAGATGCCATGGAAGTAGATCCATTGGATTCAAATGTCTCGGAAACTGCACGGATTGCATACGGGAACTCCTCCACAGAAGGAAGAACCGGAAGTAATGCACGCTCTGCAAGCGCACCGTGTCCGATCTCACGACGTCCCGGACCTCTGCTTGGCTTTGTCTCTCCAACAGAATAGGACGGGAAATTGTACTGATGCATATAACGCTTGGTTGTCACGTTCTCATCAAGTCCGTCAATCTTCTGTACTTCCGAAAGCGGTGCAAGTGTAACAACATCGCAGATCTGTGTCTGTCCACGGGTAAACATGGCAGAACCATGTACACGAGGGATCAGATCTACTTCTGCAGCCAGCGGACGGATCTGATCGATCGCACGTCCGTCTGGACGCTTATGATCCTTTAAGATCATCTTACGAACAGTCTTCTTCTGATACTGGTAAACGGCCTCGTCAAGAACAGCAAGCCACTCCTCGTTCTCTGCAAAAGCCTCTGCAAATTTATCTGTGATTTCACGGATATTCTCTTCTCTCTGCTGCTTTTCATCGGTAAATACCGCTTCTTCCATCTGCTCCGGAGTGACGATTTCCCGCATAGCTGCAAACATTTCTTCCGGAATCGCACAGCTTGTATACGCATGCTTCGGTTTGCCAACCTCTTCCCGGATCTTATTGATAAATGCAATGACTGTCTGGTTGACATCATGGCACTTATAAATAGCCTCAATCATCTTTGCTTCCGGAATCTCATTGGCACCGGCCTCAATCATGATGACCTTTGTTGCTGTAGATGCAACCGTAAGCTTTAAATCTCCCTCGTCCCAGTCTTTCTGGGATGGGTTTACAATAAATTCACCATTCTTCATTCCCATCTGGGTCATGGCACATGGACCGTCAAACGGAATATCGGAAATGGTAGTAGAAAGTGCTGCACCGATCATGGCAACCAGCTCCGGACGACACTCCGGATCTACAGACATAACCATATTATTTAAGGTTACATCATTGCGGTAATCTTTTGGAAACAGAGGTCTCATCGGACGGTCAATGACACGTGCGGTAAGAATAGAGTTCTCTGATGCTTTTCCTTCACGCTTGTTAAATCCGCCAGGAATTTTTCCAACCGAGTACATTTTTTCTTCAAATTCCACGCTCAACGGGAAGAAATCAACGCCATCTCTCGGCTTGTCGGAAGCAGTAGCCGTAGATAATACGGTAGTCTCTCCATATTTTAATAATGCGGCACCATTTGCCTGTGCACATACTCTTCCGATATCAACGGTCAGTGTTCTGCCTGCCAGTTCCATTGAATAACTTTTGTACATGTATTCTCTCCTTCAAAATTTAATATGGTATGTCAAAACCCCGAAACTACTGAACAATACAAAACAGCGTTTTGTCCTCTTCAGTGGTCCCGGAAAAAAGTTCTGCCATACAACAAAAAGAAGAGCGGAATATAAAACTCCGCTCTTTGTTTACAATTATTTTCTGAGTCCTAAACGCTCAATTAAAGAACGATATCTTTCAATATCAATGCTCTTTAAGTATGATAATAATCCACGTCTCTGACCGATCATCTTAAGCATACCTCTTCTGGAATGATGATCCTTTGGATTCTGCTTTAAGTGCTCAGTAAGCTCCTGAATTCTTGCAGTAAGAACAGCTACCTGAACTTCTGGTGAACCAGTGTCGTTTGGTGTTCTTCCATACTCATTGATAATTGCCTGTTTCTTTTCTTTTGCGATCATTTTATGATCCTCCTTAAAATATTTTTGCACCCGATACTCAGCAAAAGGTCGGAGTGTCCATTCACCGAATATGGGTTAAACCATACTAATCTAATGTATCATAAATCCGTATCGTTGTAAACAGTTTTTTAATTTAAATACGATATGACACAGATTGGTGTCCGGTAATAGGCACTGGAAATTTTAATTCCGGTACGTGCATTGCTGGCATGCACAATCTGACCGTTTCCGATATAAATTCCCACATGGCTGATGCTGCTTCCGCTTCCATAGAAAAAGAGATCTCCCGGTTTTGCCTCAGATGCACTGATTCGATTTCCGTATGCCGGCTGACTTGCCGCATGATGCGGGAGGCCGACTCCGTATCTCGCATATACCTGCATCGTAAATCCGGAACAATCAATTCCATTTGTCAGGCTTGTTCCACCCCAGACATAACGGTTTCCTACAAACTGTAATGCAAACTGTACTAAAGAAACGCGGGAATCCGTGTATCCCTCTCCGTATTCCAGTTCTTTTACCGTCGATGCTGTCGGAAGTTTTTCTGTTACCTCTACATAATCTCCGGAAATATATCCCTTCTGATCATCCACTTCCACTTTATACCAGCCGTCTTTTGTATCTTCCACAACAAGATCCTCTCCCTCTCCAACCAGAGAAAGTATTGCAGAATCTTCAGAAGCCTTTTCTCTTACACGAAGGGTTGTGGTATTTACGGTAACAACTTTTGTAATTTCTTTCTTTGCTACATTTTTTGCAGCATCTCCTGTCAGAAGATACTCTGTCTTTACATAACCTTCCACCTCGCCGGAGGTGATCTTTGCCCAATCTCCCTTGACCGAGACAATCTCACAGGCATCTTTATCAGTCATTTTTCCAACAACTTTACTGTCTGTGGATGCCTTTTTTCGCACATTTAAGCTTCCCTGCACCTGCGCGATTCCAAGATTTTTATACCCACAGATGCTGGTATCCTCCGTGGTATTTTCCGAAACTGCTTCTTTTGTCTGCGTATCTTCGATTCCCTGTGCAACCATCTGCTTTTCATTCGCAGCCACCGCAACATCTGTTTTATCATACAGCTGACTGGTTACTCCTGCCGTCACATCCAGCGCCTCCACTTCGCTTGCATTCAAAGATGCGGAAACACCGGCTGTGAGCGATCCGGCCGCCTCTGTTTTATCTGTATTTTCCTGCTGTATCCCGATATAGGCTGCCGCACCGGTCAGTGTCAGAGAAAAAGCAAGTACCATTCCAACTCTCTTTTTTGTCATACGATTCATTTCACAGATTCCTCCCTCATGTCTCATGAAATCTCATAACAAAACGAGTATAACAACAAATAATTACAATGTCAACATAATTTTGTAATATTTATGTAATATGTTTACATGTCGCCGTTTATCGACATCATACGACTGCGGCTCGTTTCAATGTCTCTTTCCATCTGTTCTTTTAACATCTCTACAGACGAGAATCTCTGTTCCGGACGTATAAAAGAATAAAAGCTGACCTTTAGTTCATATCCGTACAGATCACCGGAAAAATCCAGTATATGCGTCTCCACATTTACTTTATTGGAATGATTGACGGTCGGTTTGCATCCGACATTTGTCACACCTGTGTAATATTTTCCACCAATCTCTACCGCAGTTGCATATACACCTTTCGGCGGAAGAAGTTTTTCGGCCACAAGTTCCATATTGATCGTCGGGATTCCGAGCGTTCTTCCAAGCTGCCTTCCATGAATCACTTCACTCTTTACAAAAAACGGATACCCAAGCAGATCATTTGCCTTTTCCATATTGCCTTTTATGATCTGTTCCCGCACAAACGTACTGCTGATGTCCCGTCCCTCATACTGGATCTTGTCTACCACCCTAAGGGTATAGCCATATGTCGCGGACAATTTTTCCAGCAGAATATGATCCCCTTTCCGGTTATGGCCAAACCGGAAATCCGATCCGACTACCATGCTCTTTACATGCAGACTTTTTACAATCCATGCAACAAAAGCCTCCGGCTCCATGCACATGACTTCTTTGGTAAACGGACATTCCAACAGGTAATCAATTCCACGCTCTTTGAGAATTTCCTGCTTTTCTTTATTGGTCGAAAGAACACGGTAATTATTATTCTCCGTAAGTTTTTTCGGTGGAATATCAAACGTAAAAACAACGGCCTTTAACCCTTCTTTCTTCTTTTCCAGAAGGTGTTCAATCAGCGCTTCGTGTCCACGGTGTACTCCGTCAAATTTTCCCAGCGACAATGCCGTTGGTTCTTCTATATGAAAATCTTCTATCTTATTCCAGCAAATCATATTTATGCACCAAACATTTTCCGGACTTTATAGTCCTTTGTTTCTCTCTCATACTGATATACAGCGTAAAAATGTCCCATCGGATCATAAACCAGTACCTGCTCACCATCCGCAATTTTTTCCGGAACATCCGTAAAATTTCCATCGTTTAAACGGTTTCCATTCTGAAGAAAACGAAACGCTTCCGGTACAACCGTCAGTTTCGTCTTTCCCTCAAACACGCGGTCCACCGGAAGAATCAGTTCTTCCAGCGTTCCTTCATCCCTTATCTTTTCAATTTCTGCCAACGTGTGTGCCTCTTCCAGAGGAAAAACACTCACTCTTGTCCGGACCAGGGATTCCATACACGCGCCTACGCCAAGCACCTCTCCGATATCCGCACACAGCGTACGGATATAAGTTCCCTTGGAACAGTGCACCTGCATCGTCACATAAGGAAGATTGATTTTTTCAATTTCTATGGAAAAAATTTTAACCGTGCGGGCTTTCCGCTCTACCTCGATTCCGGCGCGGGCCAGATCACATAACTTCTTTCCGTTGACTTTGAGTGCCGAGTACATTGGCGGAATCTGCTCATAATCTCCAACGAACTGCAAAATAGCCGCTTCCACGGTCTGTTCTTTCAGCAATGCAGCCTCTCTGGAACGATCTTCTTTCACCGTTCCGGTCATATCCTGTGTATCGGTTGTAATGCCAAGATGCATCACCGTACGATACACTTTATCCTTATCCGTCAGAAGTTCACATACCTTTGTTGCATTTCCGATGCATACGGGAAGTACTCCGGTCGCTTCCGGATCGAGCGTTCCGGTATGTCCGATTTTACGCTCATGTAAAATGCCGCGGAGCTTTGCTACCACGTCAAAGGAAGTAAAGCCCCGCTCTTTATAAACATTTATAATTCCGTTTATCATATTATAATCTCTTCTCAACCTCGGCAAGAATACGCTCGATTGCCTCTTCTGCCGGTCCTTCCACGGTACATCCGGCAGCCTTGACATGTCCGCCGCCGCCAAAATGCATCGCAAGCGATGCCGCATCAAACGCACCGTTTACACGAAAACTTACTTTAAACGTATGATCCTCATTCTCATAAAGGAATACTGCAAGTTCCACATCTTTGGTATTGCGCATCTGCTCCACGATTCCTTCCATATGTTTCGGAAGAACTTCGAGTGCATGCATCTCTTCGAGCGTCAGAAAAGATGTCACTACTCTGCCACCCAGACGAAGTCTGCTGGAAAGCAGTGCCTGTCCCATGGCACGATTCTGGTTGTATGTTTTCTGATTAAAAGCTTCATCCACAATTTTTGTGAAATCAATTCCTTTATCCATCAGCATGCCCGCCATATTCATCGTGGAGGAAGACGTGCAGGAATACTGAAACACTCCGGTATCGGTAACCATTCCGGTATACAGACATTCCGCGATTTCTTTTGTGATCTTCTCCGTATCTAACAGTTCACAGATCAGCTCACAAGTGGAACTTGCATCCGGGAAAATATAATTTTCCTCTGCAAAACTCTGGTTACTGACATGGTGGTCAATACAGGCTGTATGCTTTGCTTCCTGAAAATAACGTGCAGCATTCCCCAGACGTTTCTCATCTCCGCAGTCCATGGCGATAAACAGATCAAACACCACGGATTCCTCATAGTCACTGCGGATTTCCGATGAAAAATTCAGGAATTTAAAGATATTGGGAATCGGCTCAAGATACAATCGCACATCCACATCCGGATAATATTTCCGGATATAGTTGTAAACTCCGAGTGTGGAGCCCACACAATCCCCA
>ULQJ01005375.1_pt1 | contig 9782 bp, 9 predicted proteins | sample 1954331 | NCBI WGS metagenome assembly ULQJ01 (sample SAMEA4835651, study PRJEB28245) | human gut metagenome | biome: gut microbiome; material: fecal sample | place: Denmark | collected 2008 | reverse complement strand
GCCCTCTCGAGCTCTCCGTGGGTTTTTTGACAGCCTGAAAGCCCGGATTTCCGGGCTTTTATCTTAATTGATCGTCATAACTTGACATTGGTAATTCTCTACTGTGGCTATCGTATCTGCGCCGCTCGCACTATAGCATTCTGTTCCGCCCTGCTGAATTACCTCTTGCAGCGCCAACTGAATCTTACTAAATTCTTCATCGCTCGAAGAGAAATCCGCATCGTAGTTTACACCATCGGCAGTAACTCGGAAAGAAACTTCCTCGGCATTTGCAATCGCTTCAAAAAAGCTGCTGTTATTATCCGAGAAAAAAATTGCCCCTGCATCAAAGAGTTCCTGCATTTTTGAAAGATCAAATGAGTACACGGTTTCACCGATCAAGGCCTGGATTTTTTCACTGCCTTCAGCGTTGTCTGCACTGCCGGCCCAAAACATGATTGCGTCAATATTAGAATCTGCAAGGCTTCCCTGGATCTGCATTCCCAGCGCCAAATCTTCCAGCGGATTTCGAACAATTAAAGTACAGCTCCATGTTTTATCGAACTTGTCTTCGCTGTATTCGTCCAATCCCTCAAATACGCTTCGATCAAACGCGTGCTCCGTTCCAACGGCGGGTTCTTCGGCCATTGCGTTCATGCTGATGAGCACAAGCAGTGCTGCCATTACTAAACACAGGTACTTCTTCATTTTCCTTCTCCTTCCAATTCCTGCTTCGTCCGTTGTTCCCCTCGTTTTCCGAATTCTTCTCCCTTCCTAATTTGTTCTTTTTAATTATACTCAATCTTTGAGTAAAAAGCAATACTCAAACCATGAGTATTATACGATATTTCCGAGGTGATGCATCTTGGATTATCGCAGGAGGCTTCGAGAAATTCGAGAAGATCGCGACTATTCGCAGGCAGAGATCGGCCGTCTATTAAAAAAGAGCCAACAGGGCTATAGCCATATCGAAAATGGCCGTGCGGAATTAAAAATCGAGGATTTGATTTTGCTCTGTGATTTTTACGCTCTTTCTGCCGATTATATTATTGGCAGAACCGACGACCCCAGAAGGTAACTGAAAACGGGTTGATTTTCTAACGGATAAAAGCTATAATGTTCTATAAACTGGGATATTATATGTTCAGGAAGCGCCGGCGTACCAACGCTTTCATTCAGTATGCCTGCTTTTCGCTTGACAGAATCAGGAGGTTTACCATGGCAAAACCGCTTGTTGCAATCGTCGGACGGCCCAATGTGGGCAAGTCCACCTTTTTCAATCAGATGGCCGGGCGCAGGATCGCCATCGTGGAGGACACGCCGGGCGTGACCCGCGACCGCGTGTATGTGGACTGCGAATGGCAGAAGTACAAATTTACGCTCATCGACACCGGCGGCATCGATCCCCTCAGCGACGACCCGCTGCTTTCCCAGATGCGCCGTCAGGCCGAGATCGCCATCGAGACCTGCGACGTGATTCTGTTCTTCGTGGACGGCAAGGCGGGCATGACCGCCGACGACGAGCAGGTGGCCGACATGCTGCGCCGCAGCGGCAAGCCCGTCATGCTGGTGGTCAACAAGGTGGACAACATCCGCATGATGGACAACATTTACGAGTTCTACAATCTGGGCATCGGCGATCCCATCGGCATTTCGTCGGTGAATCTGCTGAATCTGGGCGACATGCTGGAGCAGCTGTGCTCCTATTTTCCCGACCCCGACGAGGAGGCCGAGGACATCGGCGCGATTCAGATCGCCGTGGCGGGCAAGCCCAACGTGGGCAAGTCGTCGCTGGTGAACCGGCTGCTGGGCGAGGAGCGCGTGATGGTTTCCGACATCGCCGGAACCACCCGCGACGCCATCGACACGCGTTTCACCGCGCCCGACGGCAATGACTACGTGCTCATCGACACGGCGGGCATCCGGCGCAAGCGCGCCATCGAGTACCAGTCGCTGGAGCGCTTCTCCATCGTGCGCGCGCTGGCGGCCATCGACCGCTGCGACGTGGCGCTGATGGTCATTGACGCGACCCAGGGCGTGACCGAGCAGGACAGCAAGATCGCCGGCTACATCGACGAGCAGGGCAAGGCCGCCATCATCGTCATCAACAAGTGGGACGCCATCGAGAAGGACACCGGCACCATGAACGAGTACGTCGCCAAGGTGCGCGAGGGACTGAAGTTCATGCAGTACGCCCCGGTGCTGTTCATCTCGGCGCTCACCGGTCAGCGCACCAACAGGGTTCTGGAGACGGTTCGCGCCGTCTACGAGCAGGCCAGCCGCCGCGTCACCACCGGTCTGCTCAACGACATCCTCACCGACGCGCAGGCGGCGCTTCAGCCTCCGGCCACGTCGGGCCGCCGGCTGAAGATCTACTACGCCACTCAGCAGGCGACCAATCCGCCCACGTTCGTGATGTTCGTCAACGACCAGACGCTGATGCACTTCTCCTACGAGCGCTATCTGGAAAAGCAGTTCCGCAAGGCCTTCGGCTTCGAGGGCACGCCGCTGAGGTTCATCCTGCGCGAGCGCAAGAAGGACGACGCCGACGGCGCGCGGGGATAAGGAGAGGGCGGCAGAGCCGGGGAATTGCGCATCCCCGCGCAGACCTTTTGAATCAGAAGGAAGGAATAAGCTGTGAAGGTTCTTGGAATCATCGTCGCGGCGCTCATCGCCTATTTTCTGGGCACCATTCCCGTGGGCGAGTGGGTCGCGCGGCTGTATGGCAAGGATGATCTGACGAAGACGGGCAGCGGAAATCCGGGTACGACCAACGTGCTGCGCACCATGGGCTGGCTGCCCAGCCTGATGACGCTGGCGGGCGACTGCCTGAAGGGCGTGCTGGGCGCGTGGCTGGGCCGCGTGTTCGGCGGACAGCCGGGCATGCTCATCGCCGGATTCTGCGCCGTGCTGGGGCACGATTTTCCCGTGTTCCGCGGCTTCAACGGCGGCAAGGGCATCGCCACGTCGCTGGGCGTGACGTGCGTCATCTGCCCGCTGGTCGCGCCCATTCTGGTGGGCATTGTGTGCATTCTGATGCCGCTGACGAAGATGATGTCCGTGGGCACGCTGGCGGCCACGCTGACCTATCCCCTGTGGATGTGCCTGCTGCGCCCGGACGACCTGCCGCTGACTGCGGCGCTGATCTTCTCGCTGGCGGTCATGTCGCTGAGCTTCATCCGCCATCGCGCCAATCTGCACCGCCTTTCCCGGGGCGAGGAAAACAAGCTGGACTTCGGAAAGATCGCCAAGCTTTCCGAGAAATATAAGAGCTTCAAAAAACGCGACAAGGGGGATTCAAATGACTAAAAGACTGCTGGCGGGCGTCGATGTGGGCACCTCGGGCGTGAAGTGCATCATCGCCGACGAAGACGGACAGGTGCTCGCCTCGTCCACGCAGGAGTACCCGCTCTCCACGCCCCGCCCCGGCTGGGCGGAGCAGAATCCCGCCGACTGGTGGGAGGGCACGGCGAAGGGCCTTCGGGAAATCGTCGCCAAGGTGGACAGGGATGCGCTGGTCGGCCTGAGCATGTCCGGCCAGATGCACGGACTGGTGGCGCTGGACGCGGCGGGAAGCGTGATTCGCCCGGCAATGCTGTGGTGCGACCAGCGCACGCAGGCTCAGTGCGACTGGATCACGGAGAAGGCCGGCGGTCTGGACGGCCTCCGCACCATGACCAACAACCGCATGCTCACCGGCTACACCGGCGGCAAGATTCTATGGCTGCGCGACGAGGAGCCGGAGAACTTCGCGCGCATGAAGCTGTTTGTCTGCCCGAAGGATTACATTCGCTTCCGCCTGACGGGCGAGCTGGGCACCGACGTATCCGAGGCCTCGGGCACCGGCTTTTTCGACACGAAAAACCGCCGCTGGTCGAAGGAGCTGATCGCGCTGGCGGGACTGGACGAGGCCATCTTCCCCGAGGCGCATGAGTCCGTCGAGCTGGCGGGCCGGATCACGGCGGCGGCGGCCGAGGCCACGGGCCTTCCCGAGGGCCTGAGCGTCTATTTCGGCGGCGGCGACGCGGTGATTCAGACCACCGGCGCGGGTCTGATTCAGCCCGGCGTGCTGGGCGTGGTCATCGGAACGTCGGGCAACGTCTCCATGGGTCTGGATCGCTACTGCGACAATCCCAACAGCGATCTGCAGATGTTCTGCAACAACGAGCCGGGCCGCTGGCACGCCTTTGGCTGTCCGCTGACCTCCGGCGGCGCGTACCGCTGGTATCGCGACGAGCTGTGCCAGCACGCCGTGGCCGCGTCCAAGGCCTTCGGCGAAAACGTCTACAACCTCATGGGTCTCGAGGCCGAGCAGTCCGTTCCCGGCTCCCACGGCGTGATCTTCACGCCCTATCTGTCCGGCGAGCGCTGCCCCTATCCCGACCCCAACGCCCGCGGCGCGTTCTACGGCCTGACGCTGGGCACCACGCGGTCGGACATCACCCGTTCGGTGATGGAGGGCGTGACCTTCTCGCTGAAGCAGGTGGTCGACCTGATGAAGTCCTTCACGCCCTGCGAGAAGGTGTACACCTCCGGCGGCGGCAGCGCGTCGGCTCTGTGGCGGCAGATGCAGGCGGACGTGTTCGATCTGCCGGTCTACACCATGTCCGCGGCGGGCGAGGGCGGCGCTTACGGCGCGATCATGGTCGCCGGCGTGGGCGCAGGCGTGTGGAAGAACCTCTCCGAGGCGGTGAGCATCGTCCGCGTGGAGACGGAGACGCTGCCCATCCGCGAAAACCAGAAGGCTTATCAGGACGCCTTCGAAATTTACGCAAAGCTCTACCCGGCCCTCAAGCCGGTCTACGACCTGAGCGCGTCCAAGGGATTCTGAGAAGCATAGAAAAAAGGGCTGGCTCCATGGTTCATTGAACCATGGAGCCAGCTCCTGTGTGCAGCTCAGTCTCCTCTCGAGCACTTCTCCGCGTCGATGGCCAGGGCGACCAGGAGGGCGGGGAGGGCGTCCGAGGGGTTGGGCGCGTCGATGGCGTAGACGTCCGACCAGTGGAGCAGCTCCTTGGAGATGACCGCGACGGTTTCGCCCGAGGCGCTGCGGATGGAGTAGTCCCATTCGAACCAGTCGCCGTCGATGGTCCAGCCGTTCATGTCCAGCGTGAATTTGGGTTTGAAGAGGGTCAGCTCCTTGCGGATGGTTCCCACGCAGCGGCCGCCGACGTAGATGTCGAAGCGCGGAAGCCATGTGAGTACCGCCTGTTTAATCATGCCCACCTCCGCGCCGGAAGCGTCCCAGATGCGGAAGCAGTGGCCCCAGCTCAGCTGGCCCTTGACGGTGTAGCAGACGCTGCCGTCCTCGTCGTAAATGTCATAGGAATCGAACCACGCGAAAACGCGCTGTCTCAGAAGCAGCTTCATTTCTCATCCCTCCATTCGCAGCCGATGCGCCGCAGAGCCTCCCGCGCGCGGTCAAAATCGGCGGTTCTGACCAGAATGTAGTCCGTGTTGAACGTCGATACGGCGAAAACTCCGATGCGCGCCTCGGCCAGCGCCGAGGACAGCCGCGACAGAATCCCCGTCAGGGAAAAGTCCACAATGCCCTCCACGCGGAACATCCGCCATCCGTCCTCCATCTTCCGCGCGCCCGCGGGCACACGCTCCGTCGCAGCCCCAAAAGAACCAACGCAGCGGATGAAGCGTGGCGCCTATGCGCTTTCATCCGCGTCGAAATGGGCAGAGCGCAACATAACCCGCGAAGGCAGACTTGGACGGCTGGAATCAGTGGCCGTCCAAGTCGGTGTGAATCAGCGTGCCAGCGATTGGGTGCAGGCTCAGCCTGCTGGACGGCTGGGATATATGGCCGTCCAAGTCGGTGCGATCCAGTGCGCCAGCGATTGGGTGCAGGATCAGCCTGCTCCGCCGCAGCCCTAAAAGAACCAACGCAGCGGATGAAAGCGTAGCGCCTATGCGCTTTCATCTGCGTCGAAATGGGCAGAGCGCAACATAACCCGCGAAGGCAGACTTGGACGGCTGGAATCAGTGGCCGTCCAAGTCGGTGTGAATCAGCGCGCCAGCGATTGGGTGCAGGCTCAGCCTGCTGGACGGCTGGAATCAGTGGCCGTCCAAGTCGGTGTGATCCAGCGCGTCAGCAGTTGGATGCAGACTCAGCCTGCTCCGTCGCAGCCCTAAACGCACCAACGCAGCGGATGAAAGCGTAGCGCCTATGCGCTTTCATCCGCGTCGAAATGGGCAGAGCGCAACATAACCCGCGAACGTAGACTTGGACGGCTGGAATCAGTGGCCGTCCAAGTCGGTGTGATCAAACGCGCCAGCGGCTGCGCGCAGGCTCAGCCTGCGCGTCAGCAGTTGGCTGAAAGCTCAGCTTTCCCGCCCATGTAGGGACGGAGGGGTTCGGGGATGCGGATGGTGCCGTCGGCCTGGAGATTGTTCTCGAGGAAGGCGATGAGCATGCGCGGCGGGGCGACGACGGTGTTGTTCAGGGTGTGGGCCAGATACTTCTTGCCGTCCGCGCCCTTGATGCGGATGGCGAGACGGCGGGCCTGTGCGTCGCCGAGGTTGGAGCAGGAGCCGACCTCGAAGTACTTCTGCTGGCGGGGCGACCATGCCTCCACGTCGCAGGACTTGACCTTCAGATCGGCCAGATCGCCGGAGCAGCATTCGAGGGTGCGCACCGGGATGTCCAGAGAGCGGAAGAAATCGACGGTATTCTGCCAGAGGCGGTTGTACCACATCATGGAATCCTCGGGCTTGCAGACGACGATCATCTCCTGCTTCTCGAACTGATGGATGCGGTATACGCCGCGCTCCTCGATGCCGTGCGCGCCGACCTCCTTGCGGAAGCAGGGGGAATAGCTGGTGAGCGTCTGGGGCAGCTCGGATTCGTCGAGAATGGTGTCGATGAACTTGCCGATCATGGAGTGCTCGGAGGTGCCGATGAGGTAGAGATCCTCGCCTTCGATCTTGTACATCATGTTCTCCATCTCGGTAAAGGACATGACGCCGTTGACCACGTTGGAGCGAATCATGAAGGGCGGAATGTAGTAGGTGAAGCCGCGGTCGATCATGAAGTCGCGGGCGTAGCTGAGGATGGACGAATGCAGGCGCGCGACGTCGCCCTTGAGATAGTAGAAGCCGTTGCCGGAGGTGCGGCGCGCCGCGTCGAGGTCAATGCCGTTCAGGCGCTCCATGATGTCCACGTGATAGGGAATCTCGAAATCCGGCACCACGGGCTCGCCGAAGCGCTCGTTTTCGACGTTCTGGCTGTCGTCTTTGCCAATGGGCACGGAGGGATCGATGATCTGGGGAATGACGAGCATGCGCTCGCGAATCTGCGCGGCGTACTCCTCTTCCTTCTTCTCCAGCTCGGCCAGCTCGTCCTGCATGTCCTTGACCTGCTGCTTGGCGGCCTCGGCCTCCTCGCGCCGACCCTTGCCCATCAGCGCGCCGATCTGCTTGCTGATGGCGTTGCGCTGGGAGCGCAGATAGTCCGCGCGCTGAATGGCCTCGCGGTTTTTGCGGTCCAGCTCGATGACCTCGTCCACCAGCGACAGCTTCGCGTCCTGAAACTTCTTGCGGATGTTCTCGCGAACGAGATCGGGATTGGTGCGCAGAAGATTGATGTCCAGCATGGTTTGTGTTCCTCCCATAAAGAATTTGTCTGAAGGCGGATGCGAAAAAAGAAAAAGCCCCTCATCCCGTTCTGGGACGGAGGACTTCCGCGTTGCCACCCAGCTTGCCGGAAAAACCGGCCGCTCGAAGTACGCTAAGGGGTACGAACCCTTCGGCTCCTCGCCGAAATGCTCGGAAAGCGGAACGACCGCCGCCACCGCCGGATTTCCACCCTCTCCGGCTCTCTGAAGGCGCCTGCGCGATCTTATTTTTCCTTCACAATTACGCATCCTATGGACTTAACACACATTATACGGCAAAGCCGCGCGGATTGCAAGTTAAGATCGGGGAACGAATATTTGACAACGCTCCGCGCGGCTGATATAATGAAGGGGATTTCATACAGAAGGGCGGCGGCCGCCATGGGCGTGCGGGTCAGCGTGATCACTCCGGTCTACAATATGGAGGAAACCATCGAGGCGAGCGCGCGCTCGGTGCTGGGACAGACGCTTCAGGATTTGGAGCTGATCTGCGTGGACGACGGCTCCACCGACCGCACGGGCGCGATTCTCGACCGGCTGGCGCAGGAGGATCCGCGGCTGAAGGTGATCCATCAGCAGAACCGCGGCGTTTCGGCGGCGCGCAACGCGGGTCTTGACGCGGCGGCGGGCGAGACCGTCGCGTGGCTGGACGGCGACGACCAGATGGGCCCGCAGGCGCTGGAAAAGCTCAACGCGGCTCTGCTGGAGACCGGCGCGTCCATGGCCATCTGCAATTACGAAAACGTGGAGCGCAGCGGCGCGCGGGAAAAGCGCTACGTCCAGCGCCCCAACGAGGTCATCTCCGGCGAGGAGGCGCTGACGCGGCTGCTGCGCCGGGAGATCACCCAGTCGCTGTGCTTCAACCTCGCGCCCCGGGCGTTCTATCGGGACATCACGTTCCCTGAGGGCATGCTGTTCGAGGACGTGCGCTCGTCCTATAAGCTCTATGAACAGGCGAAAACGGTGGCGCTGGTGAACGATTCGCTGCTGTTCAGCCGGCTGGTGCGCGCGGAGAGCATCTCTCATGCCGCGACCATCGAAAAGCGCGCCGCGTCCTGCGAGGCCTATCTTATCCGCCAGCGCGATCTGACCAGCCGCCGGCCGGAGACGGAGGAAGTGTTCGTGCGCAGCAATTACGCGTCGCTGCTGCTGCGGCTGCGCGCGGCGGAGCTGCGCGACAGCCGGGCGAGCTTCGCGGCCAACCGGGCCGTCATCCGCGACGTGTGCGGCTATTTCCGCGCCCGGACGAAGCTGGCGCTGGGCGAGAACGCCGGAATGGGCAAAAGGCTGGAATACCGCCTGCTGACCCAGGGCACGCGCGCGGGCTTCTTCCTCTCGCGCGTGGTGAGCGTGGGCAGAAGGGGCGGAACATGGCTGAGATAAGACAGAAATTTCCTTCGACGCGATTCGGAGGAAATTTTTTTGCCCGCGCGCGTTTTTTTGCCGCCGGAGCGGGTCTAAGAAGAGAAAGGGGTGAGAAGATGAACTCTGCGGTACCCAACGGAGGGATTCTCTCGGAGGTCGATCTGGAACAGATGATCGACCGCTATGGCGACGGCCTGCTGCGCGTGTGCCTGATGTATCTGAAGGACTACGCGTCGGCAGAGGACGCCGTACAGGAAACCTTTCTGCGCGCCTATCGGAAATTCGACACCTTCGAGGGCCGCTGCTCAGTGAAGACGTGGCTGACGACCATCGCCATCAACGTCTGCCGGAACATGCTGCGCGCGCCCTGGAGCCGCCGCACGGTGGGTGAGGAGGCGCTGCTGAGCCTGAAGGCGGCGGATCCCGAGATGCCCGACCCGACGGTGGCCCGGGCGGTGATGAAGCTGCCGCGGGATCAGCGCACGGCAGTGGTGCTGTACTACGTTCAGGGAATGAAAATCCGCGAAATCGCGCAGGTGATGGGCATTCCCGTTCCCACCGTTTCCTCTCGACTGAGCCGGGCGAAGCAGAAGCTGCACGCCGAGCTGAAGGAGTGGTATTTCGATGAAGAATAGATGGCAAGACGAGCTGCGCCGGGAGATGAAGCCCGTTCGCGTGGACGACAGCCTGAAGCTGCGCATTCTGGCCGAGGCCGAGCGCGCCCGATTTCGCCGTCGGCGGCAGCGGATGGCGATGGCGGCGGTGGCGGCGGTACTGGTGGCGGCGCTGGGGCTGACGGCGGCGCTGGCAAACCTG
>ULQJ01027684.1_pt1 | contig 9844 bp, 10 predicted proteins | sample 1954331 | NCBI WGS metagenome assembly ULQJ01 (sample SAMEA4835651, study PRJEB28245) | human gut metagenome | biome: gut microbiome; material: fecal sample | place: Denmark | collected 2008 | reverse complement strand
CATAACCAGACAATATATATGCAACTACAAATAGCCATGTTACAATTTTTTCTGGCACTATTTTGAAAAATGCAATTGCAAATATTATAAGTGCAATAACAAGTTTTATTACTTCTGCTTTTAAATTTTCTTCTTCCTCTTCATGCTCGTGATCATGGTCATGAGCACCACAGTGTTCACATTTACTCATTTTATCATCCTCCGTACTACATTTCCTTAATATGTTCTAATGCCATGTTAAATATCATTTCAACATGTTCATCAGAAAGCGAATAATATACAGTTTTTCCATCTTTTCTAAATTTTACAAGTTTTGCTTGTTTTAAAACTCTTAATTGATGAGATACTGCTGATTGTGTACTATTAATTAATTCTGCAATATCACATACACACATTTCGTGCTCAAATAAGCAACATATTATTTTCATTCTTGTTGAATCTCCAAACACTTTGAACAGTTCAGCTATATCAAATAGTGTTTCTTCATCTGGCATTGTTTTCTTTACTTTTTCAATTATATCCGGATGTTTTACTGTACATTTTAAATCTTCTTCCATATTTTCCCCTTTCTTTATATGAATAGTTGTTCATATATTCATTATATGTATTAGATTTTTATTTGTCAATTGCTTTTGAAAATTAATTAGATAAATTACATTTTTTCTATTAATACTATTTATTTTTTTAATTTAGTGATATACTTTTTATATATACGAAAGAAGGTAATTTTATGGCAAATGTAAAAAAAGAAGATGTAGATGTGAAATCCTTATATGGCAATGATTGTATCTCTTCTTCAGAAGATTTTAAAAAATCTCACAAAGTATCTGATAAGGGCCTTAGCTCTAAAACTGCAATGGAACGTCTTAAAAATTTGGGTCCAAATCAAATAAAGCAAGCAAAACAAAAAAAATGGTATAATTATTTTTTTGCTAGCTTATTTAGTCCTTTTAATAGTATCCTACTTGGGATTACTTTTATTCTTGTTTATACAGATATCATTCTTCCAGAGGAACCTAGCCCAGCAAATATTATAGTAATTATTACTTTAATAATAGTAAGTACTTTATTGGAGTTTGTAGAAGTATTTCGTTCTAATAAAGCAGCCGAAAAACTGAAAGAGCTTGTAGAAACAACAAGTACTGTTATAAGAAATGGTAAAAAAATTACTATTCCTTTAAAAGAAGTTACTGTTGGTGATATGGTAATTCTTTCAGCAGGTGATATGATTCCTGCCGATTTGCGTATTATTGAATCAAAAGATTTATATGTAGGACAATCTTCTATTACTGGGGAATCTGATGCAGTAAAAAAACTTACAGAAACAGAATTAGAATCAATTGACGATATTGATAGTATTACAGATTTAGATACTATTTGTTTTATGGGAACAAATGTTATAAGTGGTAGTGCAAAGGGAATTGTTGTAAAAACAGGAGATTCTACTTATTTTGGAAAAGTAGCACATACATTAACTCTTGGTAAACCTAAAACTAACTTTCAAAAAGGAGTTGAAAGTATTAGTAAATTATTAATAAGATTTATGCTTGTTCTAATTCCTATAGTATTCATTGTTAATTATCAAAAACATGATACTATTCTTGCATTTACTTTTGCAGTAGCAATTGCAATTACTATTACTCCACTTCTTCTTCCTGTTATTTTATCTTCATCGCTTTCTAAAGGTGCTGTAAGAATGTCTAAAAAGAAAACTATTGTTAAAAAATTAGACTCTATACAGAATTTTGGATCAATGAATATTTTATGTACAGATAAGACTGGTACATTAACAGAAGATAAAATTGTATTGGAAAAATATTTAGATGTATATGGTAATGAAAATATCCGAGTTTTAAAACATGCGTTTTTAAATTCGTTTTTTCAAACTGGACTAAAGGGAAGTATAGATGAAGCAGTAATTCATAGGGCTCTTAAAAGTGATTTAAGTAGTTTAGTAACCGAGTTTAAAAAAGTTGATGAAATTCCTTTTGATTTTAGTAGAAGAAGACTTTCTGTTGTTGTAGAAAATGAAGGTCAAAGATACTTAATTACAAAAGGTGCTGTTGAAGAAATTTTAAATATCTGTACTACAATTGATTATGAGCATGAACTTATTCCTATTACAAAAGAAATTAAGGATAATATTAAAAAAATAGTAAATGACTTAAATGAAGAGGGATTAAGAGTTGTAGCTGTATGTCAAAAGAAAAATATTAATAATATTGAAACTTTTTCTGTTAAAGATGAAGCACAAATGTCACTTGTTGGATTTATTGGATTTTTAGATCCTCCTAAAGAAAGTGCAAAAATTGCTATTGAAAAATTAAATAATGCTCGGTATTAGAGTTATTGTTTTAACTGGTGATAATACCGCAGTTACTAAATGTATTTGTAAAAAAGTTAATATAAGTACTAAAAAAATTGTTACAGGTGCTCAAATTAATAAATTAGCAGACGTAGGTGTTTTAAGATTATTAAAGAAATCAAATGTTTTTGTTAAACTTTCGCCTATACAAAAAGCAAGAATTGTAAGGCTTTTAAAGGAATCTGGTAATGTTGTAGGTTATATGGGTGATGGTATTAATGATGCTCCTTCTCTTACAAATTCAGATGTTGGTGTATCTGTTGATACTGCTGTTGACATTGCAAAAGAAACTGCTGATATTATTTTGCTTGAAAAAGATTTAAATGTTTTATTAGATGGTGTAATTGAAGGAAGGCGTACTTTTGGAAATCTTATGAAATATATAAAAATGGCTGTAAGTTTTAACTTTGGTGAAGTTATGTCTGTTATTATTGCAAGTGTTTTGCTTCCATTTTTACCAGAAACACCAATTCAATTACTTGTAGAAAGTTTACTTTATGATTTTGGGCAACTTACACTTCCTTTTGATAATGTAGACAAAGAGTATTTACAAAAGCCTAAAAAATTAGATATTAAAAGCTTAACGCACTTTATGTTGTTTATGGGACCTCTTAGTTCTATGTTTGATTTATTAGTGTTTGGAGCTCTTTGGTATATCTTTGGAATAAGAGAAGCAGCAACTGTTCAAACAGTTTGGTTTAGTTATAGTATAGTATCAAACCTTGTAGGAATGCACATTATTAGGACTGCTAAAACGCCATTCGTACAAAGTAATGCAAATAAAGCAGTTTATATTTCATCAATCTCATTAAGTATTGTAGGAATTCTAGTTCCTTACACATTCTTAGGAAATGCAATAGGTCTTGTACCTGTCACATTAAATTATCTAGATGTAATTTTACCAGTTACTTTTCTTTATTGCATTGTTGCAAGTTTTGCAAAGAAAATATATATCAAAAAATATGGAGAATGGATTTAATCCACTCTCCCTTTTTTTCTTATTTCTTCTATTAAAGTATTTATTATTTTTTTATCCTCTGTCGATAAATCTTGGAAACTTTTATATAATTCTTTATCTAAAATTTCATCTTTTTCTTTTAGCATGTCATAAAAAACATAATCTAAAGTGACTCCTAAAACGTTACATATATTTATTAATGTTGCCATACTTCCTACTATTCTTCCATTTTCTATTCCTCTAATTGTATCAATGGATTTATCAACTTTTTCTGCTACAAATTCTTGTGTATAGTTTTTATTTCTTCTTGCTTCTTGAATTTTTATGCCTATACATCTTAATATATCTTTATTGCTTATACTAGACAAATAATCTCCCTACTTTCATAAATGTTTTTATACTGCTAGACAAAGTATATCATTTTGTAGTTTTTGTAAGAAGTGAGTAAAATTCATATGTAAAGGCTTGTATTTTTACTGATTATGTATTAAAATTCCATTTAGCATGATTTTTATTCACATTGTTAGTATGTACAGTTTTGTTTGTTTTATTAATTCTTGAAAGGAGATTTTATATGAAGGAAAGAATTGCAACTAGAAAAATTGATGAACTTCGGAAGAATTGTTTTACCAGTTGACTTTAGAAATAAACTTGGTATGGAAGAAAAAGATGAAGTAAATATTTACATGAAAGGCTCATACATAGTTATTGAAAAGCCTGAAAATTAAAAAGAACAAAGCGACTTTAGTCTCCCTTTGTTCTCGCCGATTTGAGTTTCCGAATGTAATGAGGAAATTTCAAAGGCAATAGCGATTATAGCACTTTTTATATACTAGGAAATGAGAAATTTCCTAGTATATAATAAAAAGCCAATAGTAAGACAGAATTTTTGTGTCAAAAATCCCCGTCCCTATTGGCTTTTTTTCTAAACTTTCATGCTTAATTTTACTTTTTGTTTTTCGTTATCTATTCCAATTACTTTTACTTTAACTATATCACCTACTGATACTATTTCTGCTGGATTTTTTACATAGTTATTGCTCATTTCTGATATATGAACTAATCCATCATGTTTTACTCCTATATCTACAAATGCACCAAAGTCTATTACATTTCTTACTGTTCCGTTTAATACCATTCCTTCTTTTAGGTCTTCAAATTTTAAAACATCTGACCTTAATATTTGTTTTGGCATGTCTTCTCTAGGATCTCTTCCTGGTTTTGATAACTCTTCTATTATGTCTTTTAAAGTCATTTCACTTGTATTTAATTTTTTGCTTGTTTCTTTTATATTAATATTTGCTAATTTTTCCTTTATTGTTTTTAGTCCTTCTTTATCTCGTAGGTCTTGTTTTTTGCAATCAATTTCTTTTAATAAATTCTCTGCAATTTCATAACTTTCTGGATGAACTGCAGTTACCTCTAATGGATTATCTCCATCATATATTCTAATAAATCCTGCACATTGCTCATAAGCTGATTTTCCTAATTTTGCTACTTTTAATAACTCTTTTCTATTTTTAAATTTCCCATTTTCATCTCTATATTTAACTATATTTTTACTAATTGAATTATTTAGTCCAGATACATATGTTAAAAGTGATGGAGTTGCTGTGTTTACATCTACACCTACACTATTTACGCTATCTTCTACCACTCCACTTAAGCTTTCTGAAAGTCTTTTTTGGTTAACATCATGTTGATATTGCCCTACTCCAATTGATTTTGGATCTATTTTTACTAGTTCTGCAAGTGGATCTTGAAGTCTTCTTGCTATTGATATTGCTCCTCTTATAGATACGTTTATATCTGGATATTCTTCTGTTGCAAGTTTTGACGCAGAATATACAGAGGCTCCTGCTTCGCTAACTATTACATAATTTACATCTTTACTTGCTTCTTTTATAACATCAGAAACAAATTGTTCTGATTCTCTTGATGCTGTTCCATTTCCTATTGCGATTATATTTATATTGTCTTTTTTAATTAAGTCTAACAAAGTCTTTTTGCTATTTTCTACATCATTTTGTGGAGCTGTTGGATAAATTGTTGCAGTATCTAAAACTTTTCCTGTTTCATCTATTACAGCAATTTTGCATCCTGTTCTATATGCTGGATCAAATCCCATTACTGTTTGACCTTTTATTGGACTTCCTAATAATAATTGTTTAGCATTTTTTCCAAACACTTTAATTGCTTGTTCTTCTGCTTTTTCTGTTAAGTCTGAACGAATTTCTCTATCTATTGAAGGCTCAATTAATCTTTTAAAACTGTCGTTTATAGTTTCTTTTAAAATATCTGTAAATTCTGTATTCCCTTTTATAATGTCATTTTCTATATAATTTATTATAGTGTCTTCTGGCTTTTCTAACTTTACTTTTAAAAAGTCTTCTTTTTCTCCTCTATTTATTGCAAGGATTCTATGACTTGGTATTCTATTAATTTTTTCCGAAAAATCGTAGTACATTTCATAACTAGATTTCTCTTCATCATTTGTAGCTTTTGTTTTTATTAAACCTTCTCTATAACACATTTGCTTTATTCTTTTTCTGTATTCTGCCACATCTGATATATTTTCTGCAATTATATCTTTTGCCCCTGTAAGTGCCTCTTCTTCATTGTTTACGCCCTTTTCTTCGTTTATAAATTCTTTTGCAATTTCCAAAACAGGTCTTTTATCTGTTTGCAAATATATAATTGTAGCCAATGGCTCTAATCCTTTTTCTTTTGCAATTGAAGCTCTTGTCCTCTTTTTTTGTTTATATGGTCTATAAATATCTTCTACTTCTGAAAGTGTAATTGCATTTTCTATTTGAATTTTTAGTTCATCTGTCATCTTTCCTTGTTCTTCTATTGATTTAGATATTTCTTCTTTTCTTTTATTTAGATTTCTTAAGTATGTTAATCTATCATTTAAGTTTCTTAACACTTCATCACTTAATCCTCCTGTTGCTTCCTTTCTATAACGAGCAATAAAAGGAATTGTATTTCCATCATCAATTAATTTAATTGTGTTTTGTACTTGAAACTCTTTTACTCCTAATTCATGTGCTATAACTCCTGCTATTTTATCCATTATATATATCATTCCTTTCTTTTTACATTTGTTATTTTATATTATAAATTAGTTAAAGTAAATAAAAATATATCTTTTAATTAGATTTTATTTTTTACATTTTTTGGGATTTTTTTGTTGATTTTTAAATCTTATTCCTATATGATATTTCCATCCTTTTCCAGAGGAAATCTTTAGGAAAGGAGGGATATTTAATGTCGTCTTTTGATTTGATTTTTTTCCTTATTTTATTGCTTCTTGGCAATAATGAGGACGACAGCAACAATTCGAAATAATTCAAATTATTTCAAAACAGATAGTCTACCAGCTATCTGTTTTTATATATAAAGAAAAATATGAGCTACCAGACTCATATTTTTCGAATATTTAATTTGTCTTTGACTTAATTTTGCAACTTTGCAATTGCTAAATATAGTATACAACAATAATTTTTAAATGTCAATTTATTAAAATAGTTTTATTGCTAAAATACTATATAGTTTATTATATGTAATTTTTTAAAAAAATTCATTTTTTATTTTTATTATTGCAATTGCACCCTTCTCTTTTATATACACATTTTGAACATACATCTTTATCTTTTTTTATGAAATTAAAATATGCTATTATACCTAACACTCCCATAACAACTGCTAAAATAATAAAATCTACAAAATTCATAAAAACTCTCCTATCCTTTCACACTTCCCACATCACACTGCGCACTTCCATTTTACAAATTACCAATAAATGTTCCTACATTAAATACTATACTAGCCAAAATCCAGGCTAATCCTGTTTGAAAAGCTATTGCTTTAAACATTTTTTTAGTTGTCCCAAGTTCTCTTCTCATTGCTCCTATTGCCCCAAAGCATGGTGCACTAAATAAATTAAATACCATATATGCATATGCACTTGCAGGAGTAAAGAAATTAAATGCTACTGATTTAAATAATAAGGCTCCCTCTTCTACTTCTTCACTTAATCCTGCTATTATATTCATTGATGATATTACTTGTTCTTTTGCAACTAATCCTTGCACAGCTGACACAGATGCTTCCCAACTAAATGTTCCAAGTATTGGGTAGAATATCCATGAAATTGCATTTCCTATACTTGCTAAAATGCTATCTTTTATTTCCACCCCATATTCTAATTTCCAAGAGAATGATAATAAAAACCAGATTACTACTGAACAAAATAATATTATTGTTCCTGCTCTTTTTATAAATTCTTTTACTTTATCAAATACATCCCTTGCTACATATTTTACACTTGGCAATTTATACTCTGGAAGTTCAGATATAAATGCTGTACCACTATCTTTCATAAATAACTTTTTAATAATAATAGCAGATATTAGAATTATAGCTATTGCAAAGAAATATAATGATGCAGAAACAAGTCCAGATTTATCTGCAAAAAAGTATCCTGTGAACATTGCAATTATTGGTAATTTTGCACTACATGGTATAAATGGTGTTAACATTATAGATAGTTCTCTTTCTTTGCTATCCTTTATTATTCTTGTTGACATTATTGCAGGCACACTACATCCGAAGTCCAACTATAAATGGTACTAATGTTTCTCCACTCAACCCAAATTTTTTAAATAACTTATCTAATAAAAATGTTACTCTGGACATATATCCAGTAGTTTCTAATATTGATATGCAAAGAAATAATATAATTAGCTGTGGCACAAAACCTAAAACAGCTCCTACTCCTGCAATTATTCCATCTACAACTAAACTTGTTGACCATGCTGATGCACCTAAATTTGTTAAGCCTTCTCTTACAATTTCTCCAAAATTTTTTACCAAATCTGAAATCCAGTCAACAGTAAAACTTCCAACCACTCCTACTGACAAATAATATACTAAAAACATTATCACTACAAATATAGGGAATGCTAAAAATTTATTTAAAAAAATTTTATCTAATTTATCTGACATAGTTTCTTTTATTGGTGTTATTGTTGTTGATTTATTTTTTATCTTAACTATGTACTCATACCTAGCATTTGCAATAATTTCTTCTATGTCCATTTTGTATGTTTCTTCAAGCTTTTGCCTACTATTTTTTACAATTCCCTTTTGGTAGCTTTGATATAGCTTGTCATTCTCTAATATCTTTATTGCCATAAATCTATTTACTTTTATTTCATTTTCTATATTAATTATTTCATTTTCTATATCTGATTTAAATATCTCTTTGCTTCTAACTTTTTGCTTATTATATTTTTTTATTGTATTTTTTAATTCCTCTATTCCTGTTGCTTTTAATGCAGATATAATTACAACATCTGTTCCTATTTCCTTTGCTAGTTTTTCTTTATCTATATGTATTCCTTTTTTCTCTAATCTATCAGCCATATTGAGTGCTATTATAACCTTTGTATCTAATTCCATAAGCTGTGTAGTAAGATATAGGCTTCTTTCTATTGATGTAGCATCTACTATATTTATTATTATGTCTGGCTTATCTTCCAATACAAATTTTCTTGAAACCTCTTCTTCTACTGTATACGGACTAAGTGAATAAATTCCAGGTAAATCTACTAGGTCATCTCCTAAATCTTTTATTTTTCCTACTTTTCTTTCTATTGTTACTCCTGGCCAATTTCCTATCTTTTGATTTGTTCCAGTAAGCAAATTAAAAAGTGTAGTTTTTCCACAATTTTGATTGCCAACTAATGCAATTTTCATTATAGTACCTCCACATCTATATTTCGCATTTCTTCTTTTCTAATACAAAGTTCATATCCTCTAAGTTCTATATCAACAGGATCCCCCATTGGTGCAACTTTTTTTATTAAAATTTCTGTTCCTTTTGTTATTCCCATATCCAACAAATGTCTTCTTACCTCTGGTTTGTCCAAATGCAAGCCTAAAACTTTTGCTCTTTGTCCTATTTTTAAGTTACTTAAATATGTATGATCTCCTTTTTTTAATATTTGTTTGCTCATTTTTATCTCCTTTATATAAATTGTATTATCTATAAAGGACAAGTATGAATAAAAAAATAAACAAAAGGAAAACTCCTTTTGTTTATTTTTTATCTATTCTCTTTACTTTTTTATTTTTATTAACAGTTTCTCTATCCATCCTTTTTTATGCTTTAGCGATATATATCCAATTATAGACATTGTAAATGCTCCTATACAATCTACTATTAGGTCTTCCATTGTATCTGCTAATGCTGCTCTTCCAACAAGCTGTGTGCCATTTTCTAATGCAAACTTTTGCATGTTTAATCCTAATATTCCATCAAATGTAAATTCATATATTTCCCATATTACACCTAATGATACTGCAAAAGCGAAAGCAAATATCGCAACAAATATTGGTGCTAATTCTACATGCACTTTTTCGTGTTTGTTTAAAATATTAATAAAAGAAAATCCTAATGCTCCTAGCATTGCACCACTACAAGTATGAAGTATAGTATCCCAATGTGGTACTCT
>ULQJ01049427.1_pt1 | contig 9872 bp, 6 predicted proteins | sample 1954331 | NCBI WGS metagenome assembly ULQJ01 (sample SAMEA4835651, study PRJEB28245) | human gut metagenome | biome: gut microbiome; material: fecal sample | place: Denmark | collected 2008 | reverse complement strand
AAACGGCAGAGCAGACAAGGGCCTCCGCCATAAAGACGGGGCTTTGCACTATTGCGGTTATCAGTATCACCGACAGAAAATACATTGCCGCTGTTACAGGGTGTGTTCTTTCCATTGTTGCTCCTTAGTTTTGAAGGTCGTAGCCAAGCTCGCAGGTATAGCGGAACGCTATCTTGTCGTTGTTTACGGGCTTGTACGATGAACAGCCGTAGTTCGGGAAAACGCCGTTTACGCTGTACATCCAGCCTGAGCCTTGTCCGCAGTCGAATTCGTAAAGGTTGTTGATACCCTCGACATAGTATGAGCTGAACGCAGGGGTGTAGCTTGCCTCCATCTGAATACTGTTTTCGTCACAGATACGGCGGAGTATATCGTATACGCTTTCGCCGCTGTCGAATCCGACCGTTTTGCTGAATATTACGGCATCATCGGGAACGTACTTTTCAAGTCCTTTTTTCAGTTTATCCTTGTTGTTGAGTATGGTTTTGCACTCTATAACGAATGTGCAGGTGTTGTCATATTTCTTTATTGGCTTGTCTGGCTTCGTGGTCGTTGATATTACAGATGAAGCGGTTGATACTGTTGTGACTTTTGAAGATGCCGGACTTGCCGAAGATGTCGGGGCGGATGTGAAAACGTGCTTTTCGGTTGGCTTTGAAATGTCTGCGGCGGTAGATGATGTTGATGCGACAGAGGTTATTGCCGTTGTTTCCGGCTTTTCGCTTTCAGGTAAGGTTTGTGAAGAAGTGTCCGTAACGGTTGTTGCGGGCGTTGTCTGAGAATTGCCGTCTGTCTGAAAAGCGGTTGTTGCGACAAGGCTTTCTACGGTTGTAAACGATGATGTTTCGGGGGTAACGTATGATATACCGCTGTTTTCGGCGGCATCTTTTCCTGCAACGGCGGAAACTACCGCAATTATTACCACAGCGACAAGAGCCAGCCCAAGACCGAGTATATATTTGTATTTATCAAAAAAAGCTTTCATTTTTTCTCCGTGAAATATCGGTTATGTAAAAATTGTTCCGCACCTATTTTATCATAAAAACAGGTACGGAACAAGCATTTACATAATAGTTTTACTTATTTGCGCTTTTTCTTCGAAACAAGCATAACTGCGCCTGAGATGAGAACTGCCATACCGCCTGTTACAAGTACGCCTGTACCGGGATTTATGGGATCGTTTTTATCTTCGGGCTTGCCTGAGCAGTCGCCGGGCTTTACAGAATCGCCGGGCTGTGCGGGCGTATCGGGATTTTCGGGTTCTGTCGGCTCAGCCTTCGCAGACATTTCGTAAAGTGAAGAGCCGTCCTTTGAAAGCTCATAAGCTGTAAGAGCGAGCGCCGCCTGTTCGGTAGCCATATAGTTTTCTTCGCCGCCGAGCGTGTGGCTGTAGCCGTTTTCTGTAGCGTAGCTTTCAAGTGCGTCGATAAGCGTGATGCCGTCAACGATGAATCTTGAATCTGTTAGCGGGTCGATGCCGAGAGCGGCAAGTGCGATAAGTACCTGCGAGGTGCTTTCACTGCCGTTTGCATATCTTGCGTTCTCGTCAAGAGATTCTGCAAGGAACTCAAGACCGCTGTCTATAGCCGCATTTACCTTCTCGTCAGCCGCATAGGGAGCGAGAGCCTGTATAGCCATAGCCGTAAGGTCAACATCTGCGGTATCGCCGGCGAGCGCCCAGCCCTTGCCCGTCATATTGTCAACAATATAAGCGATAAGCTCATCGTGCGTCTTTGCGCTGTAATCTGTAGTGTCGAATGCTATAAGTGAGAATATAACCGCATTGATACCCTGCGATGTGATATAGTCCATATCGTCAAGACCGCTCAGCAGGTTATGGCCTGCGATGTCTGCGGAATTCTTTCCGAGTGAGGACAGAGCGATTATAACTCTTGCGTTCTCCGTAGGCTTTCTGTCAGAAAGTCTGTCTGAACCGTTAGCCTTTACTGCTTCACAAAGCTCGCTGTAGTATTTTGCCGCCTTGTCGGCAGAGAGCTTTCCTGCTCTTGCGAGTGCGATAACCGACCATTCACCGCCGATAGACTGAACGGGGTAGATATCGTTATCCGCAAGAGTGCCGAGAACAGTGCTGAAGTGCTCTTCGCTCTTTGTGCCTGCCTGCTTTATCGTGTCGATAACAGCAAATCTTTCTGTTGCCTTGTCAAGAGTATCCGAATTTGTGACCTTATCTCTTAAACGCTCGGGAACTGCCGAGTAAGCATCCTTTGCGTTTTCAATCTTATCCTTGCTGTCAGCGGTTACCTTGCCGATTGCGTCTATTGTCTTTATCGCATTGCTTATAACGTCAGCCTCAGCCTTAGCGAGAGCTTCTTCTGCGGCTGTTAAGGTTTCGTAGTTTCCTACAAGTGCCTTTGCGTTGTCGCTGAGCTTGTCATAAGCCGTTCTTGCCGCTGTGATGTCGTCATTGCTGTCGAGCGTTACATCGCCTATAGCGTCAATAAGCTCTTCAACCTGCTCAGCCGCCTTTACATCATCGGGAACGAGCTTTAAGTAAGCGTATACGGGCTGTTTTTCACCGTTCTGAACGATTATTCTGACAACCTTTATTTCAGACTGATTAAGTGCGATTTTAGCCTCTGTGCCGGATGCTACACGCTGATTGTTGATATAAATGTTATCATCGTCAGCGCCGGATACGGAAACGTTCACGCTTTCCTCGATACCTGTGCTTATCTCGTAAACACCGTTATCATCGGGAGTGATTTCCTTTATTGTCTTGCCGTTTGCGTCTGTTAAGACTATTTTTCCGGGAAGCGCTGTCGTGCCGACCTCTTCCTCGTTTGCAGTTGTTCTTACAACATAAGAAACCTCTGTCGATTTCTCGTTGAATACGCCTGCCCAGATGTTGCTTGCTGTCTGTATCTTTATATAGTGAACGCCGTTTTTGAATGTAACGGGGTTGCCGTTTTCATCTACCGCCCACTTTAAGTCGAAACCGTTTGATTCGGCATTTTCGCTGTATGCGTTTACATTAGTGCCTATCGTGCCGTTCTTGAAGTAGTCAACATAGCCAAACCTTGTCGTGCCTACAAAGGAAGCTGTTGAGCTGTCGCCCTGTATACTGCCCTGAACGCTGGGGATAACAACGCCTCTGAGTGTGACAGTATCGCCCTTTGTAAGATCGTTCATATAGTAAACGCTGGGTGAAACCCATCTGCCTGTCTGCTTTGAGCCGTCGTTTGAGTTGCCCTGATTGTCTGTCCAGCTTGTTTTACCGTCGGCTGTCTTTTTGTATGTCACTTCGTAATCGGTGATGGTTGTATCTTCAAAATGCTCACTTCCTGCGAGCGCATACCATGTTTTGCCGTCCTCAGAAACATATACCTGTCCGCTTTCAGCCGCACTTCCGCCGCTTACAAAGCTGTTGCCGTAAGCGTAGAAGTCAAGGCCGTAGGGGTTTGAGGGGTCGTCTGTTACGGGGTTTTCATAGTAATATGTGATATAACCGCCGAAGTTACCGAGTGATTTTATAGTGCCTGCGAGCGTCTGCTCGGGGCCTACACCGTAGGAAACGTTGGTGTACTGGCTGTTGACGCAAAGATAATCAACTACCTTGTCGGGTACGTCATACTTGCTTCTCTTTGTAGCCTTGACAGTATAGCTTTCTGAAAGAGTGCCGTCTGTTACCGTTACAGTAGTGTTTGCGCTCTTGGTAACAAGACTGTAAACGCCGTTTTCATCTGCTGTTGCGGCATCGTTGCCTATCTTAACTGTGCAACCGTCGGCAACCTTGAAATATACTGTGGGGAATTCTGCGTCATTTGCTATAACTATATTATAGCTGAGAAGTGACGGGTCGAATGCGGGATACATATCGCCGTGTTCGCTTTTAAGTTCTGTAAAGTGTACGTTCTTTATAGAAACGTCAGCCTTTACTAGCTTTATTTTGTAGCTTGTAATCTTGTCTGCGTCATCAAACTTGTCTGTAAGATAATCGCCGTCTGAAACCGCATCTATTGATACTGTAACAGTGCCGTCCTTGCCGAAGGAGTATGCGGGAGTTGTTTCGCCGCTTTTAAGCTCTGTGTATTCGCCGTCAGCCTTCGCTCTGAAATGAACGTTTGCGGTTTTGCCTTTGAGAGTAAGCGCAACGCTGTCGGTGCCTCCCAAAACATAGGCTGTGTAGCTGTGGCATTCTGCGTTTGTGCCGGTCGTATCGGTCACATTGCCGTTTTCGTCATTTCTGAAAACCGTTCCTTCTGCAAAGCCGTTGTACTTTGTCGCATACAGCTCTCTGCCGGCAGGAACAAGCGTGATACCGCTTGTGCTTGCGATTTCCGCAGTGTAGTCATAGGGACGTGTTATGTTGAACACATACTGCGTCTTTATGCTTTCATCGTCAATGTAGCAAAGCTCTAAAATCAGCTTAGTCAAGCCGAAAGGAATATTAGAAATGCTGTTGAAGCTGCCGGACTTTATCTCGTTTCTCTGTGCAACTCCGTTTATATCGGTGTATACCGCATAGCACTTCAGCAGGTCCTTGTTGAACTTAGTTCCGCTGTTGATATAGAAAGATGATGTACTGTAAGACTTTATCTTTACATCATATTCGAGCTTTTCGGGGTCGAAAGCGTCATTGTCCCAGCCGTCAAGCGAGAAAGCCGAAAGTGCAAAGCTGTCAAAACGTGCGGTGGGTCTTGTGCCCTCCTTTATTGTTACCTTATAAGTGCTTGCTGTTGCACCCTCACCTACCGTAACGGTGATAACATCGCCGTCCTTTATTTCAGTAGGCTTTGTAAGGCTCAGCGTCTTGTCGCCGATCTTGCTTACCGTCTTGAAATTCTTGTTCAGTGCGGTAGGACGGAAATTGATGCTCTTTGTGCCGAAAGGAACAGTAAGAGTATAATTATAGGTCTTTGCACTGAATTCGGGGGAAAGCGTGCCGTAATCGCTGCTTATCGCTTTAAGCGATGTATCTGTACCGCTCCAGTCACTGCCGAGGTCTGCACCCCAGTCCATAGTGTACTGCATACGGATCTCATCGCCGCTTACGAGCTTGCCGTTAGCAACGGTATAGGCTGTGAAGCCCTCGTTTGTAAACCAGTCGTTGAGCGTACCCATCCAGCCGCTCATCGAGCCGCCGTCAAACGCCGCAAGGCCTGCGATCTCGCTTATGTAGCCATCATCTGCGCCCTTCTGAGTAAAGCCGGAGCTTTCGATAGCGTGCTTTATGCAGGTCATTGCACTTGAGGTCTTGTCAAGCGATACCCACTTGTCAATCTTGGTACCTGTCCATGCAGGAGCGTTACCGCCGCTGACCGCTTCGGTAAACGTTGTGTTTTCTACAATAACACGGACGCTTCCGAGGTCGTCATCGGCAAATACAGTAAAGCTCACCTGCGGTACTGACAGCAGTGCCAGTGAAAGCGCCAGCAGTAAAGCTGTCACTTTTGCTGTAAATTTCTTTACATTTGTCATAGTTTTACCTTCCTTTATTCTTTTTTGCCGTAAGGCTTAACCGTCTAATCTGCGTTTTGCCGCTTTTCTTCTTTGTCTGGAGCGTTCACGCTTTTCACGGCTTTTCTCCTTTGCTGAAACCGCAGGAGGCTCTTTCAGCCCTGCGGCTTCAAGCGCCCTTGTCCACGGACCCAGCTTCTGCTTTATAAAGCAGACTTCGCTTGGAGTAAAATCGGAGCGTTTGGGCAGAGTGCCAAGCTGTTCATACTTTTCGCAAAGCATAGCGACAGCCTTGCTCATTTTTTCGTCCGCCATAACGTCACCTCCGTAAACAAATACGAAAAACGGCAATAAAAAATGCCTTCACCAAAAAAAGTGAAAGCACAACTGATCTTTAAGCACAGCAAACATAAGCCATACGGATATGCCAAAAAAGCATAAAGGTACAGCCTTAGCTGAAGATCGGCTGTACTTCTTCCTCGTCCAAGAGACAATGCCGAAAAATACGGGGGTATTCTGACTTGTGAGCATAGGCTCAGATACAGTAATGACGGTTGCTCCGGATTCTCACCGGATTCCCTATTACCTACCGGGCAAAAAGCCTTTCGTACCGTATTTTCGATATTCGGTTAAGGTTAAGTATAGCATAAAGGGGAAAGAAATGCAAGAGGGGGAGAAGTATTATGAAAATAAAAAACGAGGTGCGTTGGCACCTCGTTTTGCTATATCATATTATTAATCTATCAGAACGCAATTCTGTCCTCGATGTACTTCTTTACATCTGCGATAGGCATTCTTTCCTGCTTCATAGAGTCACGTTCACGGACTGTTACGCAACCGTCCTCAACGCTGTCGAAGTCATATGTGATGCAGAAGGGAGTACCGATCTCGTCCTGTCTTCTGTATCTCTTGCCGATAGCACCTGCATCGTCATAGTCAACGCAGAAGTACTTTGACAGCTCGTCTGCAATCTCGCCTGCTTTGTCTGCAAGCTTCTTTGACAGGGGAAGAACTGCCGCCTTGACGGGAGCTAAGTAGGGGTGGAAGTGCATAACGTTTCTCGTTGTGCCGTCCTCGAGCTGTTCTTCGTCATAAGCCTCAGTTATAACTGCAAGGAACAGACGCTCAACACCGAGCGAAGGCTCGATAACATAAGGAACGTACTTCTCATTTGTTTCGGGATCGAAATATTCCATCTTCTGACCGCTTGTCTTGATGTGCTGTGTAAGGTCGTAGTCGGTTCTGTCCGCAACGCCCCAAAGCTCGCCCCAGCCGAACGGGAACAGATATTCGAAGTCGGTTGTAGCCTTTGAGTAGAAGCAAAGCTCTTCCTGGTCGTGATCACGCAGTCTTAAGTTTTCTTCGTTTATGCCGAGGGACAGGAGCCACTTTTTGCAGTAGTCCTTCCAGAAGTAGAACCAGTCAAGGTCTGTGCCGGGCTTGCAGAAGAATTCAAGCTCCATCTGCTCAAATTCTCTTACACGGAAGATGAAGTTGCCGGGAGTGATCTCGTTTCTGAATGACTTACCTACCTGTGCAACACCGAAAGGTACTTTTTTACGGGTAGTACGCTGGATATTCATAAAGTTTACGAAGATACCCTGCGCTGTTTCGGGACGGAGGTAAAGCTCGCTCTTCGAGTCCTCTGTAACACCCTGGAAAGTCTTGAACATAAGGTTGAACTGTCTTATGTCTGTGAAATCAGCCTTGCCGCAGTTGGGGCAGGTGATGCCTTTTTCACGGATATAATCCATCATCTGCTCGTTTGACCAGCCCGCACAGTTTGTGCCGTCAAAGTCCTCGATAAGATTATCCGCTCTGTGACGTGTCTTACAAGCCTTGCAATCCATAAGGGGATCGGAAAATCCGCCGATATGACCTGATGCTACCCATGTCTGAGGGTTCATGAGGATAGCACTGTCAAGACCTACGTTGTACTTGCACTCCTGTATGAATTTTTTACGCCATGCGGACTTGATGTTGTTCTTCAGCTCAACGCCGAGAGGTCCGAAATCCCATGTATTTGCAAGTCCTCCGTATATCTCACTGCCGGGATATATAAAGCCTCTGCCCTTACAGAGAGCGACCAGCTTATCCATGGTTTTTTCTGTGTTTTTCATGTGCGAAATTTCCTTTCATGTTTTGCGTTTAAAAGCAGTGCACGGCAACGTATCTGCGCTGTCGTGCTTGTCTGCCGTATAATTCGTTTTAAATAGTGTTCGCCTCCGACCGTTTTGCTGTACAGAAAGGTCGGAACTTACAGTGCTTTACAGCTTTTCGATCCAACCCATTTCATCGGGGAGCTTGCCATACTGCATACCTGTCATTGTATCGTAAAGACGCTGAGAGATAGGTCCTATCTTGTTGTCGTTGATAAGCATAACCTTATCGCCCCACTTTAAGTGACCTACAGGTGAGATAACAGCGGCTGTACCTGTACCGAATACTTCATTCAGCTTGCCTGCATCGTAAGCGTCTGCGATTTCCTGTATTGTGATTCTCTTTTCGCTTACCTTAAGACCCCACTTCTTGCACAGTTCTATAGATGACTTTCTTGTGATACCCGAAAGGATAGAGCCCTGAAGTGCGGGAGTAACAACCTCGCCGTCGATTACGAAGAAGATGTTCATAGCACCTACTTCTTCAATGTACTTACGCTCAACACCGTCAAGCCACAGTACCTGTGAGTAGTTCTGCTTGTGAGCCTCGTCCTGACCGATGAGCGATGCGGCGTAGTTACCGCCTGTCTTTGTGAAGCCCATACCGCCTCTTACCGCACGGACATAGTTTGTTTCAACATAGATGTTGACGGGATCAAGACCCGAAGCGTAATATGCGCCTGAGGGTGACATGATTATCATAAAGTAATACTTGTCGCCGGGACGAACGCCGAGGAACGGATCTGCGGCGAATATGAACGGACGTATGTAAAGCGAAGCACCGTCTGTATGAGGTACCCAGTCCGCATCTATCTTTACAAGCTCGTGGAGAGCCTGTAAGCAATCGTCAACGTTTAACTGAGGGATAACAAGACGCTCAGCGGAGATGTTCATTCTCTTGAAGTTTTCTTCCGGACGGAAGAACTGAATGCTGCCGTCGGGAGTTCTGTATGCCTTCATACCCTCGAAGATTTCCTGTCCGTAGTGAAGAACCATAGCGGCAGGTGAAATAGAAATATCCCCGTAGGGAACTATTCTTGCGTCATGCCAGCCCTTGCCCGTGTCATATTCCATAACGAACATATGATCGGTAAAGATGTGACCGAAACCGAGCTTTGTTTCGTCAACGGGCTTTGCCTTAGGTGTTTTAGTTTTCTCAATTTTGATTTCCATTGTAAAAACATTCCTTCCTGAAAGCGATTTTCTCGCCGTAATTTCCGCCATAGCGGCAGCTCGTCTGCCTTATGCAAGCGAAATACCGTTTCCTTTCAGCATCTGTCTGATGAAAGCACAGGAAAATTATGTATGCTTGCAGTATCGACTGATTGTACAAAGAAAATTATAGCACTATTCTTGCAAAAGTTCAATATCTTTTTCACATTATTTGAATTTTTTGAGCGGATTTCTTTCATCAAAAGTCCGTGCGTATATTATTATGCAAATAAATCGGTCCGATGCCTGTTTAATGGCACCGGACCGATCGCAATATTTCAGGTTACTGCTTGTTTGACATTTCGTAGGATTCGATCATCTTCTTGACCATCTGACCGCCGATTGAACCTGCCTGCTTTGAAGTAAGGTCACCGTTGTAACCGTTATCCTTAAGGGGTACGCCTACTTCGCTTGCAGCCTGCATCTTGATGCTGTTTAATGCTGCCTTGTTCTTTTTATTGGTACTAGCCATTGTTGTTTTCCTCCGTATTTGTTATGCAGGTCCTTTTGACCTTGCAACATTATTATGTTCGGAGATTTTTTAAATATCAGATGAAATTTTTGGTGATAAATCAGAACGCAGAAAATACGGCAAACCGTTCTGATTTTGCAAATGACATTGCAATCAGAATTGATCTGTGTTAAAATAAATTAACATATTTTTACGGAGGAATCGCTATGCCTACAGAACTCGAAACCATGAAGCACGCCAAGGAATACATAGACAAGCTCGCAAACGGAATAGACCCTTTTACCGATAAGCCTGTGCCGGACGGCGATATTATCAATAACGTCAAGCTGTCACGATGCTTTTTCTACATTTCGGGGATACTTGAAAAGGTGATCGAAAACGGCGGAGAGGTGGCAAAACCGCAAGTCACCGAATCCGTAAGACCGCATAAGCGTGGCAGTGTGGTAATAACCGACGAGGCACGGGCAAAATTCAGATGTTTTATAAATGAAGTGTCGCTGTCAACCTTTACCGATATGATAAACAAGCATATTGACAGCGATGTTTCCGTAAAGCTGAAAGGCTCTGCAATCGCCGACTGGCTGACCGTGATAGGCATGCTGACGGAAGAA
>ULQJ01009092.1_pt1 | contig 9874 bp, 7 predicted proteins | sample 1954331 | NCBI WGS metagenome assembly ULQJ01 (sample SAMEA4835651, study PRJEB28245) | human gut metagenome | biome: gut microbiome; material: fecal sample | place: Denmark | collected 2008 | reverse complement strand
TACTACATTAGTATAATTTTGTTGTGATATATTAACGAAAATACCTAGAACAAATAATACGCCTATTATTATACAAAATGTTTTTGTACCTCTTACTTTTTTCTCATATTCTTCTTCTGTCATTAATGTTTTCCTCCTTTTTTAATTTAAAAGTGCTTTTATTTTCATTTTTCACTCTTTTCTAAAAAAATTATCTCATTAAAAACTTTTTTAGTCAATAGTTTGATAACTTTTTTATTATTTATAGTGCATTATAAATATGATATTGAATTATTATTAAAGGTTTGGAGATTAGCAATTATCTCTTGTAATTCTTTTGTCTAAAAAAAAGAAAATGTTACAGAATTGTAATATTTCTGTAACATTAATATAAATCATGACAATTTATTATATTTTCTAATCTTCTTCTGCACTAACTAATATATCTATATCATCAACTTTTAATGCGAAATAAGGTTTATCTTTATCTTCTTCTTTTAGATATAAAATAAAATCATCATTATAAATAAATTCTCTGCCTTTTTCAAATATAGCATTTTCCAAAGCTTCTATTAAAGCCTCACTTTTTACACTTCCTCCATAATTGTTTAACTCAAAATCTATTGTCTGAATCGCCTGTCTAATATACCAATTAGTTCCTTTTATCATTCTTCCACACAATTCATCATAATTTATCTCATCATTAATTTTTATAAATGGTATATTCAAAATATCAATTCTATTCCATTTTTTATCTCCGGTATATTGTGCTTGTTTTTCTAACATTTCTTTATAATTTTCTTCAAAAGACTTGTTTTCACCAGTTGTTCTATATAAATAGACCTCTTCATTTTCTTTTGTTTTCAACTTTATTGCAAAGTCTTCTTCGGAATTATAGAATAGTATTTCTATATTTTTACTTGCAGTCTGCAATGTATCTGGTTCAATTCCAAAATACTTTACCTTTTGTTCAGAATTCCCGAATGTATCATCTTTTAGTGTTGGAAATTTTTCTAAATAATTAAATTCTTTCTTTAACATTGCATATAAAACATATACATCTGAATTTCCCCATTCTACTTTGTCTAATATTTTACTATCTTCATTAAATTTCTGTTTTATTCCATTTTCAATTTGATTTTTTAAATCAAATGTTGCTACACCATGTTTTTTGAAATATGAATTTGGGTTTAATTCATTTACTGTAAAAGATTGTCTATTTAATTCATCTGCTAACTCTGATGGTCCATCTTCAAATTCTATTTTTCCACCAATAACATCATTTATAAAATCATTCCATACCAGATTGAATGTTCCACACCATACTTTGTTTGTGTCTGTTGATGATAATTTACTTGTATATGTTGGTGTTATTTCTGCTTTTCCTTTTACATTTTCGATAATCTTTATTGTTGCATAAGTAACTCCAGATAATATAAAAGTTGCACATAAAATAATAATACATATTTTTAAAACTTTGTTCATTTCATCATATCCTTTCTTTATTAAAATTTTGTATAATTCTTTTTTGCCTCTATGGATAAGATTTTTGATATTTTGAACAGACATTCCAAGTATTTGTGCTGTTTCTTTATAGGTTAGTTCTTCAATTTTTACTAAATATATTACATTTTTGTATCTATCATCTAACATATTTATTGCATTCAATATTTCTTTCCTTTTTTCATTTCTAATTACAATATCTGTAACATCTTGTTCTACCTGATCTAATTCATTTGAAAAATACTGTTCATTTATTTTCATTCTGTTTTTCTCTGTATTTATATGATTATATGCTCTACTTTTTGCAACTAAATATATATAATATTTGAATGTATATCCTTGTTGTATCCTATTCTGCATAACATAAATAAACACATCTTGTGTTATATCTTCTGCCCTTTGATAATCTTTGACTATATTATATATAAAATATTGTATTTTTCTTTCATACTTGTTGTATAATGTTTCAAAAGCTTCTTTGTTTCCTTCTAAATATTCATTATATAATTTTATATCTAAATCTTTTTCCATATCTTTCCCTGCTTTCATATATACATACAGTTGAAATTTTAAAAAGTTTCAAAATATTGCAATTTTTATTACTATTGTTATTTTCTTTTTATATCATAAAAAATACTTGATAACGTGGTTGTCTCTCCATCAGTTTTTGCTAGTGTTCCTTCCATATTACTATCCTTTTAAAATAACTGCATACAAAAGACTCTCACTAATTAGTAAGAGTCTTTTATCCCTGTTTTACGATATTCTTCTTTTTCTTTTTTCCTCCTCGAAGTCCAAAATTTTTGTTTCGAATTCCTCTTCCTCATATCCATCTTGGTCTTTCCAAAACTTCATCTGACCTTCAACTATTATGCTGATTAAAGCCACTACAGCAAACACAACAGTTATAGGCCAGCCATTATAGTGTTTCCATATCATGGCAAAGTCAGCTATAAATAATACCACTGAGAAAATGAAAAGTCTTTTTTCATTCTTTCTTTTTTCTATTCTCCCAGCTCTTATATCTGACATGAAATATGTTGCCAGACAAAACAATACCATTACTGTTACTACTTCAATCCGAGTCATTCTTTTTTCCTCCTTAAGTATAGGGTTTTACCAACTGTTTCTTTGATAAATATTATAACATTTTTTTCTTTTTTTATCAAGCCTTTATTCACTTCTCAAAGCTTCAACTGGGTCACGTTTAGCAGCAAATTTAGCTGGAATTAAACCTGCCAGCATAGTCAATCCAACACTAATAGCAACTAGAATAATTCCACCAACCCAAGGAAGTTTAGCAATACCAGAAATACTAACAAGATGTTCAATCATAATATTAATTGGTATATCCAACAATAAAGTTACACCTATACCGATTAAACCAGCAACTAAACCAACAAGTAATGTTTCTGCATTAAATACTCTAGAAACGTCTTTCTTAGAGGCTCCTATACTACGTAAAATTCCAATCTCTTTGGTTCTTTCAAGTACTGATATATATGTTATAATTCCTATCATTATTGATGAAACTACTAAAGAAATTCCTACAAATGCAATTAATACATAACTAATTACATTAATTATAGTTGATACTGAACTCATCATAATTCCGACTAAATCTGTATAATTAATAACATTCTCATCTTTACCTTGTTCTGTTTGTTTATTATTATAATCTGTTATAATGTCTGCAATCTTATCTTTTGATTCAAAATCCTTAGGGTATAAATTTATTGTTGAAGGATTATCTAAATCTACTACACCTAGTTGGCTCAAATTATTGTCATAAGTTGCTGAAGCATTATTTGAATATGTTTGCATTAATTGAGCAAGCTCTGCTTCTGAAAGTGTTGCCATATAAGCTTTTTGCTCATTTGATAATTGTGTATAATCAAATGTTCCATTTGTATTTTCAGGGAATTTAATACCTGTAAATACATTTATCTCTGGATTAGCTTTTTGCTCTTTTACTATTTCTGTACCATTTACTTTATTTATAACATATTCTTTTAATTCTTTATTATATCCAATTAATCCTGCTGAAGATGATGCTACTGTATTTTCATTTGGTTTGATAATTCCTACAATTTGTATTTCCTCTGCTTTATCTACTATTTGCTTCATATAGTCTTCATCATTTGTCATATCTTGCCATACATTTCCAACCTTTTTGTAATAATCTGTATTTAACAATACTTTAAATTTATAATTTAAAAGTTCATCATATGAATAACTATTTTTCTCATCATTTGTTTTTATTTCTTCACCATTTTTTAATTTTTCCATTGCATTTCCAAGTTCTGAAACATCTTTTATTCCTAATGAATATAAAGTATAATCACTTACTTCGTTATTTTTATCTGCTATTAATACAACTTCATTATATTTTTCTGGCATTCTTCCTGCTAATACATCATATTGTGAATTTATTAAATCTTTGTTATCAAGCATTTCTGTCCACACATCTGTTTCTGCCATTGCAAGCCCACTACTTGATGACATTATTGAACTTGATTGTTCTTGTGCTTTTACCATATCTCCAAATCCTATTTTTTCTAATACTGAACTTGGATTTACTTTATACACACTTCCATCTTCTTTTTCTTTATAAATATTCAAATCTAAATTATATCCATATTGAATTGCATTTATATAATTTTTAATATCACTATCGCCATTTTCTACAAATTCCTTAAATTCCTTCAAGTTATTAGTTTGTACTTTACTTGATAGTGTTTCTAGCATATCTCCCATAATTGCTCTTGAATATATTTTGTCATTACCATGTTTTTCTCCATCATTTTTTCCCATCATTGTTTCCATCATACTTGTCATGTCAATTGATGATTCTTCGATTGTTATTGGATATGATGATAATGTATCTTCTTCTACTTTGTTAATATAAGATTGCATACCGTTTGATAATGAAAGTATTAATGCAATTCCTATTATTCCTATTGAACCTGCAAATGATGTTAAAAATGTTCTTCCCTTTTTAGTCATTAAATTATTTAAACTTAGATGTACCGCTGTTGTGAATTTCATTGATGCTTTCCCTGATTTTTGTTTTTTAGTTCTTGCTCTATCCAGGTCTTTTTTTGTTGCAGTATATGGGTTTGAATCATCTGTAACTTTTCCATCTAATAATTTAATTATTCTTGATGAATATTTTTCTGCTAATTCTGGATTATGTGTTACCATTATTATTAATCTGTCTTTTGAAATATCCTTTAATATTTCCATTACTTGTTCACTTGTTTTTGAATCCAATGCTCCTGTAGGTTCATCTGCCAATAAAATGTCTGGATCATTTACTAATGCTCTTGCTATTGCGACTCTTTGCATTTGTCCCCCTGACATTTGGTTTGGCTTTTTGTTTATTTGGTCTCCTAATCCCACTTTTGTTAATGCGTCAATTGCTCTTTTTCTTCTTTCTTCTTTTCCTACTCCTGATATTGTAAGAGCTAATTCAACATTTGCTAATACTGTTTGATGTGGTATTAAATTATAACTTTGGAATACAAATCCTACTGAATGATTTCTGTATGTATCCCAGTCTTTGTCTTTAAATTGTTTTGTTGATTTTCCATTAATTACTAGGTCTCCTGATGTGTATCTGTCTAGCCCTCCTATGATGTTTAACATTGTGGTTTTTCCACATCCACTTTGCCCTAATATTGAAACAAATTCACTTTCTCTAAATTCTAAGTCTATTCCTTTTAGGGCTTTTACTTCATTATCTCCTGATAGATAATTTTTGGTTATTCCTTTTAATTGTAACATGTTCACTTTCCTTTCTCTTTTAAATATTATTATTTTACTATTTAATTGTGAATTTTATGTGAAAATTTTAATAAAAAGCAAATTACAAAAAACACAGTGACACTTCAACTTAAAAATGTCACTGTGTTTTGTTCTTATTCTTTGAAAAAGCTTATATCAAATTTCACTGTTGTTGCATTATATGGATTGTTTGACACTGTAACAATGCCTTCATATCCTCTAAAATTTTCAAGTAATCCTCCATAAGATTCTTCGAAGGAAACAATATTTTCTTCTCCTGTTCCTTCAATCTGCATAAAAATTTTAGGATTTTCCGCAAATAAAACAATTACTTTAGTTACCCAAAATGTATTACTAATTTCTGTATCTTTGCATTTTGGGTCAAGAGCCATATTTTCCAGCTTCTCACGAAAAACAAACTCGTCTTCCTCCAGCTTCAGCTTATTGTTAACATCAAGCATAACCTCTGATAAGTCCGGTAAAAATGCTGCTTTGCATTCATATCTTTCTTCCAACTTATCTATTTCTTGAACACTGCTGAGATTTTGGTCTGCATTAAAAATGATAGAAACTCCATAAACTTCTGTTTCATCAGGAAGTTTATCAATAATTCTTTTTACCTTTTTGTACCAATTTACAAATGGTCTCCGGACATTTTCCTCTAACATTTTTTGTCCACATTTCATTCGCTTTTCAAATTTCATAAAGTTTTTTCCTCCTTGGCAATTGCCATTTTGATGATAATTTATAGTTTCTCTATACAAATATACTACATTATGTCAATTTTGTCAAATTTTATCCTATAACTTTATTATCAATTTCTTTTTGAACCTTATTAGCAAATTCCTCTACTTTCATAGTTCCAATGTCTCCATCTTTTCTAGAACGAACAGCAACAATGTTTTCCTCTTGCTCTTTTGCTCCAAGAACTAACATATATGGAACTTTTTCAAGTTGCGCTTTTCTAATTTTATATCCAATTTTTTCATTAGATTCATCTAATTCTACTCTAAATTTATGTCTTCTTAATTCAGTTTCAATTTCTTTTGCATATTCAATTTGATTATCTGTAATTGGTAATATTTTTACTTGTACTGGTGCTAACCATACAGGGAAAACTCCTTTTGTTTCTTCTATTAAGAATGATATAAATCTATCAGAAGAACCAAGAATTGCTCTATGAATTACAACAGGTCTATGTTCTTTATTATCTTCTCCTATAAAGTTTAAATCAAATCTTTCTGGTAATGCAAAGTCTAATTGACAAGTTGGAATTGTAACATCATGATTTAATGCTGTTTTTATTTGAATATCTATTTTTGGTCCATAGAATGCTGCTTCTCCTTCTGCTTCATAAAAATCAATATTCATATCTTTTAATATTTCTCTTAATTGTGCTTCTGCTGTCTCCCACATTTCATCATTATCAATGTATTTTTCTTTATTCTTTTTATCTCTTAATGATAATCTGTATTTAAATGAATCTGCTGAAAAACCAAAATCTTTTTGATATACTTCTTTAATTAATTTTAGTACATTTCCTACTTCTTCTTTAATTTGATCTGGTCTAACAAATAAGTGAGCATCATTTTGACACATTTGTCTAACTCTCTCTAATCCACAAACAGCTCCACTATTTTCATATCTAAAGTCATTGGCAAGTTCTCCAATTCTGATTGGCAAATCTCTGTAAGAACGTGTTTTGCTCTTATAGATTAACATATGATGAGGACAATTCATTGGTCTTAATACCATTTCTTCATTGTCCATTTTCATTGCAGGGAACATATCATCTTTGTAATGATCCCAATGTCCACTTGTTTTATATAATTCTACATTTGCAAGACATGGTGTATATACATGGTCATATCCTAATTCAATTTCTTTGTCTTGAATATATCTTTCTAATGTTCTTCTTATTGTAGCACCATGTGGCAAATACATTGGAAGTCCTGACCCTACTAATTCATGTGTCATAAATAATTCGAGCTCTTTTCCTATTTTTCTGTGATCTCTTTCTTTAGCTTCTTCTAGCAATTTCAAATATTCATCTAGTTGACTTGCCTTTGGATAAGAAATTCCATAAATTCTTTGCAACATCTTATTTTTTTCGTTGCCTCTCCAATAGGCTCCTGATGTTGATAATAATTTAACTGCTTTTACTTTTCCTGTACTCATTAAATGAGGTCCTGCACATAAATCTACATATTCTCCTTGTTTATAAAATGAGATTACCTCTTCTTCTGGTAGTTCTTCTATTAATTCTACTTTATAACTCTCATTAGCATCTTTCATTAGTTTTATTGCTTCTGCTCTAGGAAGTTCAAATCTTTCGAGAGGCAAATCCTCTTTTATTATTTTTTTCATTTCTTGTTCGATTTTTTCGAAATCTTCTTCTGAAAATTTATGTTCTGTATCAAAATCATAATAAAATCCGTTAGCAATGGCTGGACCTATGGCTAACTGAACATTTTGGAATAACCTTTTTATTGCTTGTGCCATTATATGTGATGTTGTATGCCAATATGCTTTTTTTCCTTCTTCACTATTTTCAAATGTACATATATTTAATTCGCAATCTTCATTTAATTCATATCTTAAGTCTTCAACCTTTCCATTAACCTCTCCACATGTTGCCATTCTTGCTAATCCTTCACTTATTTGCTTAGCTACTTCTAAAATTGTTTTTCCTTTTTCAACTTCTAAAACTTTTCCATCTTTTAATGTTACTTTTACCATTTTTATACCTCCTTTGGGATATTTGAAAACACTTTTTTCGTTTAAAGAAACAAAAAAGCACACCTATAGACTCTCTTGGTCCATAGGAGTGCATATTACACGGTTCCATCCCATTTTTTAACTTATTTAGACTATAACGTGTCTTAAACGTCTAGCTTATTCGTTAGAAATTCAAAGAGTTAGTTTTTCAAATATGTTTTCTTAAATTAGTTTTCAGCCTATGACTAATTTTCTCTGTCAGAAACCTTTATTTTACTTTTTCTCTTATATATTTTTATATTGATTTACTTTTTTATATGCATATATTGAAACTACTACTAATAAAGTTGCAACTACACCTATCATTGTATTTTCCGGTGCACCAGCTTTGGGTAAACTTGTATTATAATTACTTGTGTTTGTACTTGTTTTTGTATTTGTGTTTGTATTAGTATTACTATTTATATTTGCATTTGCATTTGCGTTATTTGCATTGTTTGCAGTATTTGTATTAGTAGTATTACTTATATCTAATTGATTTGTTGTATCATCAAAAAAATTAAGTTCTGAATCAGCCGCAAAAACATTTGTTGACATTACAAATAAAACAACTCCAATTATTAATGTTATAATTACTTTAAAAATTTTCTCTCTTCTCATTTTTATACCTCTTTCTTTTTTACTTTTATCTATAGTATTTAACTCTCACTTATATTTATACTACATTTTTTTATAAAAAGCAAGTTTTTTTGTACATTTTTTTATTTTAAACATTAAATTTAAATAATACAATATCTCCATCTTGCATTATATACTCTTTTCCTTCTTGTCTTACAAGCCCTTTTTCTTTAGCAGCTACCATTGAACCTTCTCTTATTAAATCCTCATATGAAACAATCTCTGCTTTTATAAATCCTCTTTCAATGTCTGAATGGATTTTTCCAGCTGCTTTTGGTGCTTTTGTATTTTTCTTTATTGTCCAAGCTCTTACTTCTGGTTCACCAGCTGTTAAAAATGACATTAATCCTAATAAGTCATAGCTTTTCTTTATTAATATATCTAATCCAGATTCTTTTAATCCTAATGCTTCTAACATTTCTTTTTTGTCTTCATCCTCTAGACCTGATAATTCTTCTTCAATTTTCACACATAATGGGATGACTTCTGCTCCTTCTTTTGCTGCATATTCTTTTACTTGTTTTACCATTTCTTCGTTTTCAGCATTTCCTATTTGTTCTTCTGAAATATTTGCTATGTATATTATTGGTTTTGCTGTTAATAAAAACATATCTTTTAGCATTTCTTGCTCATCTTCGTTATATTCAAGTGCTCTAGCAGGTATTCCTTTTTCTAAATTTGCTTTTAATTTTTCTATAAAATCAATTTCTACTTGATATTTTTTATCTGCTTTTAAGTTTTTCTTTGCTTTATCCAATCTTTTATCAAGTGTTTCCATATCCGCAAAAATTAATTCTAAATTTATTGTTTCTATATCTCTTAGTGGGTCAACACTTCCATCAACATGTATTACATTTGAATCTTCAAAACATCTTACTACCTGAGCTATTGCATCAACTTCACGTATATGTGATAAAAATTTATTTCCTAGTCCTTCACCTTTGCTTGCCCCTTTTACAAGTCCTGCAATATCAACAAATTCTACTACTGCCTTTGTTACCTTCTGTGGTTTATACATTTCTGCTAATTTGTCTACTCTTTCATCAGGAACTGCTACGACCCCTACATTTGGTTCGATTGTACAAAAAGGATAATTTGCACATTCTGCTCCTGCTTTTGTTATACTATTAAACATTGTACTTTTTCCTACATTTGGTAGTCCTACTATTCCTATTTTCATTTTTCAACCTTCCTTCGCTATTTTTAACCT
>ULQJ01024448.1_pt1 | contig 9911 bp, 7 predicted proteins | sample 1954331 | NCBI WGS metagenome assembly ULQJ01 (sample SAMEA4835651, study PRJEB28245) | human gut metagenome | biome: gut microbiome; material: fecal sample | place: Denmark | collected 2008 | reverse complement strand
GCGAGAATCAAATCCTATCTCGTCCAGCGGGTGAACACCTATGCTTTCCAGCACCCCGTGGAACTGATGCGGAATATCGATTGCGTGACGGAGCACATCCGCACAAAGCACCGGAGACGAAAAGCCTGCACTTCCACCACACTGCCGACGGCAACAACTACCTGATGGACGAGGACGGCTTCTGGCGGCTGAGCAACTATGTGCCATCCGTCACGTTCGATACCTGCGACGATCTGAACGTGGTGCGCAGCGCAGGTCAGGCGTTCGGCGATTTCCAGATGCTGCTGTCCGATTTCGACGCGGAACAGCTTTTCTATACTATCCCCGACTTCCACAACACCCGCAAGCGCTACGAAAAGCTGAAGGCGGACATGAAATCAGACCCCTGCGGGCGCGTAAGCGAGGTGCGCGATGCCTGCCCCGGTGTGACCATCCGCGAGGATATGCTGCTGGATATGCTGGCAGACATGATATTTCCCGCTGTCACGGGATTTGGAGTACATCCATCATTCTCCGCATTTTGGCCGACGAACGCTACACCGGCGTGTATGTGATCGGCAAGCGGGCGGTTCTCGAAGTAGGCGGCACCAGAAGCCGCCTGAAGGACAGAGAATCGTGGTACATCATCCCCGACCCATAAACCCGGCCATCGTTGAGAAAGCCGTGTTTGATACCGTGCAGGCCAGCCAGCTCCGCTTTTCCCAGCCAAACAAGAAAAGGCGGGACTACCCGCTGAAGGGCAAAGCTTTCTGTGGCTGCCGCGGTCACGCGCTGTCCCGCACCATGCAGAAAACCTCGTACTATCACTGCCGCCATTCCGAGGCGGACGTAGAAAGCCCCTGCCACAAGATGCGTCTGAACGCCGCAGAGCTGGAACAAGCGGTATTCCTGACGCTGAAAAAGCAGATGGAGGCCGCCGCGTCGCTTGCCCCAGATGGTACGCTTCGGGTGGATGCTTCCGTACCGGAACGCGCTGAATATGAGCAGCAGATCGAGGCATTGCAAGACAGCAAACGCACTTTGTATGAACGCCATCTCATGGGTGAGATTGACCTGAACACCTACAAGGCGGAAAAGACCGCGTGTGACGAGCTGCTTTTGAAAACAAAAAATGCCTATGCCGCAGTATTGGCACAGGCGAAGCAGAAGCAGGAAGAACAGGCGCGGCACGACAACCGACGGGAAGCCGCGAGAGCGGTTTTCAACTCCGAAGGTCTGACTGCCGAACTGACCGACCTTCTCATTGACAGGGTGCTTGTGTGCCCCGACAACCGCATTGAAATCGCATATAAAATCAAGGACATTTTCGATTGAGGTAACGACCATAAAGATTGTGTCCTATTGTAGAGTGGATGGATAGGACTTCGGCTTTGGCCTTCCCGAAGATGCTGAAACGCTCCGCGATTTTTTCACGGAGGATCGGGATAAAGTCGTGTTGGCAAGGTAAAAATTGCAAAAATATGTCGCATTTTAATTTTTGTGCTATAATAAAAGTATAGATTTGTCAAACCTTAACTGGCGGATTTCGTTCAAATTCACAGTTTTAGCATTTCCAAATGCAGCAAAACACTCTCAAGCAATGAAATAAGGAGGCGGTTATAGATGCCTAATCATCAGGCGTCCGAACAGATGCTGGGATATTTGTATCAGGTGCGCTATGCGTTGGCTTTGTTGTTAGAAAATGACAACTCTGACTGCCAGATAAGTATAGAGAAGTTTGATGATGTCGCTTTCAGCAAAGATGATATACCGATACAGCTTATCCAGCTAAAGCATCATATTCAGCACCAAGGCAACCTCGCAGATGCGAGCACAGATATGTGGAGAACCATAAAAGTATGGCTAGATGCTATCTCTGAAACTCTAGATATATTAGATGGAACGAACTTCTTGATAATTACCACGGCTACTGCTCCAATTGACTCAGCCGCTTTTTTGCTTAAGAAGGATAGCAATCGTAATCCGGATACTGCGTATGAAAAGCTAAAAACTGTGTGTTTTAGCTCAGTGAATCAAGCTCATCAAAGGTATTATGATGCTTTTAGGGAAGCCGGTGAAGATACGGTCAAGCAGTTAATCAGGCAAATATATATTATTGACTGTGCCAGCAATATAATTGATGTTGAAAAGGACATTCTAAAGCACATTCGGTACAGTTGTATCCCAAAGCACCAGAAGATGATATACGAGCGTCTTGAAGGCTGGTGGTTTAAAAAGGCAATTGATGCACTATGCTGTGATACGCCAGTTTTCGTGAATCAAAACCAAGTACGATCTTTCATTGTATCCGTAAGTCAGGAGTATGCGGACGATAATTTGCCCATAGATATTTTGGATATTGACGATTTGCAAGAAGATAATTTCAGTGCTAACGAAAAGATTTTTCACGAACAATTGAAGCTCATTTGCCTTGGTAATCATCGTATGCAACTTGCTTTGCGCGATTATTATCGAGCGTTTAGGCAGAGAGCAAGTTGGGTGCGAAATGATCTTCTTTATGTCAATGAGCTAGGGCAGTATGAACAACGATTAATTGACGAATGGGAACACGCATTTGCTGCAATGGAAGAGACTCTTTCAGAAACAAACAACGCTACAGAAGGAGAAAAGGCAAAAGAAGGCCGCCAACTCTTTTCTGATATAGAAAAAAGAGATATTCGTATTCGGCCAAAATGCCAAGAGACTTTCATAATGCGTGGAAGCTATCATATCCTAGCAAATCAGTTGAAGATTGGCTGGCATGTTGACTTTTTTGACCGTCTCAAACAGTTACTTAATACATAGGAGGCGATATAGTTGTGAATAGCTGGAATAAGCGTACACGCGAAGTCGCTCACCTACTTAACCCTGCTTTTTGCGGAAGAATGCTATATTCAGCAATAAATGCCTATAGCATCAAGACGAAAAGAGCTTTCCCGTTTCCATTAGTCTACTTAGTTCTCCCGTTAGTGTTGCATAAGGAAACAAGAGCGAATATAAACAGCCGAACGCAATTACACCTATGGGTTCAACAGCATCCTCAGTTATTGATAGATTTTCCGCAACGAACAACTGAACTAATTCCAATTACAAACGAGGCTGTTGAGCTACTCCTTCAAACAGGGAAACTTGTTCTAACTCCATATGCAGAATTGGAGGTATCGCCGACTTCGCGCAGTTTGAGTAAAACCAAATATGTTGATCCTGAAATAGCAGAGTGCCTTTTGAAGTGTGAACATATTGCCAGATGGTTTGCAACCGCTGGAAAAGTTGAAAACATATATATAGAGTTGGGGGTGAGACCATGATGCAAATTCGAGAACTTGTGCTCTATGGATACAATGGAAAAGTGCGGCATCTGCCCTTCGCGTTGGGTAAAGTAAACATTATTACCGGACGATCAAAGTCCGGAAAGTCTGCAATAGGAGATATTATTGACTATTGCATGGGTGGGGGCTCCTGCAATATTGCAGATGGAATAGTTCGCGATAATGTAGCATGGTACGGCTTGCTCCTTCAGTTCGATAATGAGCGGATTTTTGTAGCGCGCAAAAATCCTGACAAAGGTCAACAGACAACTTCCACTTCCTATATCGAAATTGGTGAAGAAATTGAGGTTCCAGAATCGTGTGATTTTATCTCTAATACAAATTCGTCTGGAATTGAAAAAACATTAACCCAACGAATTGGGATTTCAGAGAACCTGAACACGCCGCCGGAAGGGCAAAGCAGATTGCCGCTTGCCGCAAATATTCGCCATGCCTTGTATTATTGTTTTCAGGGTCAAGACGAAATTGCCGCAAAGAATTTTTTGTTTCACCGTCAATCCGATGACTTTGTGACGCAAGCAATTAAGGATACCATCCCATACTTCTTAGGTGCAATCAATGAAGAAGCACTGGCATTAGAAAATGAGCGAGCTGTGCTCAAACGCAGGTTAACTATCGAACGTCGCCGACTTGAGGAAAATCGCCACTTAATGGGCGGCGGTTTTGAGCGGGCGGTAAAGTTGATTGGAGAGGCCAGACAGGTTGGGCTAATCGATTCATCAACACAAGTCGATTATCAAAATTATCAAGAGGTTTTTTCGCTACTTCAGGATACTTTGAACTGGTCTCCCCAAATGGTGAGTTCCGGAAGTGGAATGGATCGATTAACTTTTTTACAAAGTAAACTTCAAGAAGCTCGAAATGAATACGATGAAATCGGAGTAAGCCTCGACAATGCTCGTAAATTTGTTGGAGAAGCTTCTGGGTATTCAAGTGAAGCTCAACATCAGAAAGTGCGTCTTGAATCTATAGGCCTTTTTGAGCATATTGATTTTGATCCAGGGAAATGCCCTCTCTGCTCAGGAACACTTGAAAATCCTCTACCTAGCGTAGAAATGATACGTACCTCTATTGTTAATCTGGACAAGTCAATTGCAAATGTTACCCGTGAACAGCCGAAATTACGGGCGTTCATTTCAACCTTAGAGCAGGAACGGCAAAAAAAGCAAGAGGAAATCAGGGCACTAGAAGCAGAGATTGATGGAATCTACCAACAGGAGGACGAAAGAGCACGGCTGAGAGATATAAACGCCAGAAAAGGTAAAGTCGTTGGCCGAATAAGTCTCTGGGTCGAAAGCGTACAGAATGATACGGAATCTGAACAGCAGAAACAAGTTATCCGAGAAATAGAAAAACGCGTACAAGAGATTGACTCGATTCTTGATACAGACTCTGTGGATGAACGCAAACAATCCGCACTTTCTAGAATACAGGAAGATATGACAAAATGGGCAAAGGAATTGCAACTTGAGCACTGCGATAATCCTTACAGACTTGATTTGAATAAGGTTACCGTTATTGTAGATAAACCTGAACGTCCCGTTCCTCTTAAGCAGTTGGGAAGCGGGTCTAACTGGGTAGGGGTTCACCTTATTGCCTATTTTGCATTGCAGCACCATTTTATCGGTGCAAAGCGTCCGGTCCCAAGATTCATGTTCCTCGATCAGCCCTCTCAGGTCTACTTTCCATCTGAGTTTGACGAGAAGAAAACCGATTGGAATGAAGTCAACAAAATATATCAGTTTGTTATTGACCGGACAACTGAACTTCAAGGACAGTTGCAGGTCATCATTGTGGATCATGCAGACCTGAAAAAGGATTCTTTCAGGGAGTTTATTCGTGAAAATTGGTGGCCAGACGATAAAAATCTAGTACCGATTGATTGGTATAAGTCAGAGTAAAAACAGAAATCCAAGACTATCAGAATCTATTGATAGCTTGGGAGTTCTGCTTTTGCAGAGATTTATTTTTTGTCGTGTGCTTGACATACGGGTGATTTAGATCATGGAATAAGTGAAATTTATGATCAAATAATAAAAAACATATGACATTATTACTCGTAGGCATCGCCCTCATCATCCTCATGGTATTCATTACGCGGCAGCTGACGAACAGCCTGCTGGCCGGTTTCGACGCGGAACAGCTATTTTACACCATCCCCGACTTCCACGACACCCGCAAGCGCTATGAAAAGCTGAAGGCGGACATGGATGCCGACCCCTGCGGGCGCGTAAGCGAGGTGCGCGATGAGCTGGACTGGCTGCTGTCCATGGAGGACGAAGCGTGCAGGCTCACCGATCTGTTTAACGTAGGAAAACTGCCCCTGCGCGTGACGCACAACGATACCAAGATTAACAACGTGCTTTTCGACGAGAAGACCCGCGACGCGCTGGTGGTGATCGACCTGGACACGGTAATGCCCGGTCTGGTGGGGCACGATTTCGGCGACGCGATCCGCTTCGCCGCGAACTTTGTGGAAGAGGACTGTCCGGAGGCGGACAAGGCGGGCGTGAATCTGAACATCTACTGGGCGTTCGCGGAAGGCTTCATAAAGGAAACCGCCGCAACGCTGACGGAGGCGGAGGTCAATACGCTGGGCGTCAGCTGCTTTGCGCTGGCGTGCGAGCTGGCCACGCGCTTTCTGGAGGATTACATTCTGGGTGATAAGTACTTCAAGGTCAATTATCCCGAGCACAACCTCGTCCGTACCCGCTGCCAGATCGCGCTGGCGAAGGATATGCGGAAAAAGATGGACGCCATGAACGCCATCGCGCGGGACTGCTGGGAGAGGTATAAGTGAGGAGGCAGAGGTAGAGATGGTTTCAAGAAAGACATTAGAACGATATATTCAGCAGCTTGATGAAGTTATTTCTTCTGGCAACGCCGCTGTAGCCAAAGAGCTACAGAATGAAATAATTGCAGTGTTCAGTACCGATTTAGACGGCTTGAAGAAAGGATTAACAAATTACAGCGCTGTTGGCGCTTTTTCTGATAGCAGAACTGGAAAGACAATTGTCGTTGGCGATGAACTTGATTTTATTAAAGATGCCAGAACATTAAGAAGTCGGCTATTAATGGAATTGGATAAGGTGGAGGAAAAAGATATGAGAAGCATTTTGAGTGCATTCCCAAAGGAGACGCTGATACTACGGAAAAAAGGCGGAGCAACTACGAACATAACTGCTTTGGTTGATGGGGATAAGATCTATAGCGATGATACGCGCGTTATCATTGAAGAAGGTGATGTGTTCGAGAGACATTTACCTAACGGTGCAATAGAATACTATCGCGTGACTGATCGTGGATTTTACAAAGGAAATCATGGGATTTCTGATAACTATCAGAGCAAAGTGGAAAGAGTTCCTGAGAATATTGCGGTGCATGAAATGATAAAAGAACAGGACGAAGAACCACATAAGCTCTTCATATCACATTCCAGTAAAGACAAGGAATATATAGCTGCTCTTGCTGATATGCTCGAAGAAATTGGAATGCCGGATGGTTCTTTTGTATGCACATCGGTTCCAGGTCATGGGATTCCGGAAGGTGCCAACATTTTCGACTGGCTGAGAAAACAGTTTTTGGAATGCGATCTCCGCGTCGTGTTTGCGCTAAGCGACAATTACTATAGCAGCGCAGCGAGTCTGAATGAGATGGGAGCAGCATGGGTTACAAAGGCAACGGACACTCTTCTTCTCCTTCCGGGATTCGAGTTCGATGAGATTAAAGGGTGTGTTGATCCACGGAAAGTGGGCATTAGTTTCGGAATGGATGATGCCGAGTTGAAGCATCGACTGAATGAGTTTAAAGATGAGCTCGTTACTGAGCATCATCTTCCTGCAATCGCACAAGCCAGATGGGAGCGCCGCCGGGATAGATTTATCAAGACGGTAAGAGAGATTGCTGCAAAAAAAGAGACTGATAGATTTACCGAATATGAACCAGAGAAACACCTCCCAGTCGTAGGGCAAAATGATGTGGGAAGTATTCCCGTTGAGCCAGCATTCCTTCTTGTATATGCAGCGGCAGGGGATGGTCGGATTTTAAGAACACAAACCCTTGGTGCGCCCCCACAGGTAGCTACGTCAGGAAGGCAATTCATGGCAGACATGTCGCAACGAGAGTCTGCTCGTTGGCAGGAAGCCTTGGATAGCCTTATTAAATGGGGATGGGTAAAATCGGTTGGCCGCAAAGACGATGTTTACGAACTGACAGGAACAGGCTATAAGAAAGCTGATTGGCTCAAAGATGGAATGGGAATAAACACAGACAACGATCCACTGGATGAGCTCAAGGAATATGACGGTTGATTAAAGATGGGTGCTATGCACGCTACTATGAGGGCTTTTCCTCTTCACCTATAAAAGCGGCGAGCTGACAGAAGATTCCACCTGTGCAAATTCTGCACAAGTTGCGGATGACGGAACGACCTATCAATATCTGTTCCGTTGTCCTCCCATTATTATTGCGCCCGGTCGGACGAGTTGCGTGGTTGCATCGAGAACCTTCAACGTCCTCCGTGGCAGGATTGATCGGCTTGCTGCGGAGGGCGTTTTTGCTTTTGGCACAGCCTTCCACTAAAGATGGCCGTAAGCTATGCTTTAATATACCGCGTCGCCCGTCCCGCACCGATTCGTTTTACCGAGCCGGTCCGGATCATCGCGCCGAGGACGGCTTCAACGGTCGTGGGGCTGACGTCGGGAAGAATTTTGCAGATATCCGCCTTGGACAGCGGCGTCAGGCTGTTCAGAACGGTCGCTTCCACGCGGGCTTTTTTTGTGATTCTCTTGCCGTGTACCACTGCAAACCGCTTGTCCAATTCCTTATAGCACATGTAAAGGGTGGACAGGAAATTTTCAATAAAGGGGAAATAGGAATTCTCGTTCGTATCCCACCCAGCCGAGGATTGCCGTAGCGCCTCGTAATAATACGTCTTATAGTTGTTGATCTGCTCCTCAAAGGACACATATTTGCCGGCGTCAAAACCGCTTTTGTACAGCAGCAGCAATGAAAGCAGACGGGACATTCTGCCGTTGCCGTCCCGGAACGGATGGATGCAGAGAAAATCCAGAATCACGCAGGGAATCAGAAGAAGCTGATTGATGTTTGCATCGCTTCGGGCGTCCATATAAGCAAGCTCTAACTGTTCCATGGCTTTCGGGGTCTCGCTTGCGGTTGTAGGGCGAAAACGCACACGTCGGTTTCCGTCGGCGTCGATCTCCAAAATCACATTATCATCCGTCTTATACTGCCCGCCGTACTCATAGCCCGCAAAGCTCATCATCATTTCGTGCAGCCGCAGAATATCATGCTGCCGAAAATCGATATGCCCATAACCCAGATGGATCTCATTCAGCGCATCTCTGTACCCGGCGATCTCCGCCTCGTTGTGGTTCAGCGGAGCGCTGTTCTGATTGACAATGGCGGCAATACGCTCATCACTGGTTACGATGCCCTCCATGGCATTGGAGCTTTTAATGGACTGTACCCTTGCGATCGCCTCCAGCTCCGTAAAAATCTGCGTATATTCGTCCTTGCGCACCCCTGCCATTGTTTTCAGTGCAGCAATATTGGAGGTAAGGTTCACAAGACTTGCCGGCAGCAAGCCGTTATTCAAAAAGGAATAATCGAAGTTTCTCATACGACACCAACCTTTCTGCACATGATTATACCATATTATGTGCAGAAAAGCAAGGCGTAATGCAGATTATCTGCACATGTTTGCGGAAAAGATGTGCAGATAATGATTGGGTATAGGCAGTAGGATGAGAAAACGGCACGGGTTCTTCATGCCGTCTGCGTCAGACCGCTGTGGTTTTTCGAGATGTGCCACGGTCGTGGTTAAACGAACACACAGTAAAAGTTGCCGTTTTCCTTACAAGCAGATTGCGAACATATGTTCTGATATGATATAATCGCAGTACAGTTTCTTGTTATTCCACAGCAGAAGGAGAGGCGGAGCGAGTGTAACATCGGCTCCACGCTGGTCGATCTGGGCAACAACTTTGCGACGACAGAAAAGCCCATTATGGAAATGGCGCACCGCATGGCCGGCGCGGGCAAGCAGGTCGGCCTGACCGAAGCGCAGGTATTGGGCTTTGCGGCGGCATTGTCCTCCGTGGGCATCGAGGCCCAGATGGGCGGCTCTGCCTTTTCCAAAGCCTTGATCAAAATGGAGGTTGCCTCCGCGACAGGTGGCAATGCGCTGGAGGATTTCGGCAAGGTCGCCGGGATGACCGGGCAGCAGTTCAAAGCCCTGTGGGACAGCGATCCCGCCGCCGCGTTCCAGTCGTTCATCGTGGGACTGTCCAAACTGGACGACGAGGGCGAAAGCGCCATTGCGGTGCTGGACGAGATCGGCATTAAAGAGGTACGCTTGCGCGATACCATGCTCCGTGCAGTCAACGCCACCGACCTTTTCTCCCGGGCGCAGAACATGGCAACCAGCGCATGGAAAAAGAATACTGCGCTGTCCGAGGAAGCGAATAAGCGTTACACCACCACGGAGAGCAAGCTGAAGAACCTCAAGAATACTGCGCTGCTGTTCGGGCAGCAGATCGGCGACGACCTGAACCCCACCATCCGCAGTCTCATTGACGGCGC
>ULQJ01022763.1_pt1 | contig 10101 bp, 6 predicted proteins | sample 1954331 | NCBI WGS metagenome assembly ULQJ01 (sample SAMEA4835651, study PRJEB28245) | human gut metagenome | biome: gut microbiome; material: fecal sample | place: Denmark | collected 2008 | reverse complement strand
ACGACAGAAATTTCTTCCTGCCGTTTCTCTTAACATATATATTATCAATCTAAGAAGCCTGCTCAAACTGCGAATTATAAAGGTCAGCATAGAAACCGTTCTTGGCAAGAAGCTCATCATGAGTTCCCTGCTCAACGATATCACCATCCTTCATAACAAGTATCACATCAGCATCTTTGATGGTTGAAAGTCTGTGTGCAATAATAAAGCTTGTTCTGCCCTTCATCAGATTATCCATAGCCTTCTGGATTCGCTCCTCTGTTCTTGTATCAACAGAAGATGTTGCTTCATCAAGAATAAGGATTGGATTATCTGCAAGGATTGCTCTTGCAATTGTAAGAAGCTGCTTCTGTCCCTGTGAGACATTGCTTGCGTCCTCGTTAAGCTCACAATCATAACCGCCCGGAAGAGTCTCAATAAAGTGATGGGCGTTAGCTGCCTTGGCTGCTGCAATAACTTCCTCATCAGTTGCATCAAGCTTTCCGTATCTGATATTCTCCATAATTGTACCCTTATAGAGCCATGTATCCTGAAGAACCATTCCAAATGCGTCTCTTAATTCTCTTCTGTTGAAATCCTTAACATTATGTCCATCAACAAGAATAGCTCCATCATTAACATCATAGAATCTCATAAGCAGTTTAACAATAGTGGTCTTACCTGCACCTGTCGGTCCAACGATAGCAACCTTCTGTCCAGGCTTAACATTTACACTGAAATTCTTGATGATAGTCTGGTTCTCATTGTATCCGAATCTTACATGCTCGAAATCAACCTCGCCCTTAATTCCTTCTGTAGAAACAGGATTCTTAACAGTCTGGTCTTCCTCTTCTTCATCAAGAAATTCAAATACTCTCTCAGAAGCTGCTGCCATAGACTGTACCTGATTGATAACCTGGGCAATCTGCTGGATTGGCTGTGTGAAATTCTTCACATACTGGATAAAGGCCTGAATATCACCGATTGTTATAACATTTTTAATAGCAAGAAGACCGCCGGTTAATGCAACACATGCGTAACCTAAGTTACCTACAAACATCATGATTGGCTGCATCATTCCTGAAAGGAACTGTGACTTCCATGCTGAACCATAAAGGACATCATTAGTCTTGTTAAATGAATCAACCATATCCTTTTCTTTATTAAATGACTTAACAATCATATGTCCGCCATAAGTTTCCTCAATCTGTCCGTTAATATGTCCAAGATACTCCTGCTGTGTTTTGAAATATCCCTGTGACTTCTTAACAACGAAAGAAACAAGTCCCACTGATATTGGAAGTATTATAACCGCAATAAGTGTCATAAGCGGTGAAATGCTTAACATCATAACAAGAACACCAATCATAGTAGTTAAAGATGTAATGATTGTTGTAATACTCTGGTTAAGTCCCATTCCAAGTGTATCAACATCGTTAGTAATTCTTGATAACACCTCACCATATGTCCTGCTCTCGAAATACTTCATAGGCATACGGTTAATCTTCTCGCTGATTTCTTTTCTTAATCTGTAGCAGACCTTCTGTGTAATGCCTGTCATTATCCAGCCCTGTACAAAGTTAAATACTGCACTTGCGGCATACAGACAAAGCACGAATATAAGAATTGTTCCAATCTTTCCAAAGTCAATTCCGCCAGTTCCACCGATTTTCTTTACAAGACCTTCTGACAGAGCTGTAGTTGCCTTACCAAGAACCTTCGGCCCTATAACAGAAAATACTGTTGAACATACAGCCATAACTGCAACAAATATTATCGCAATCTTATAGCTTCCAATATATCTTATAAGCTTTCCTATTGATCCTTTGAAATCCTTGGCTTTCTCAACAGGTGCCATTCCTCTTCCCGGAGGTCCCATTCTTCTTTTCGGTGGCATTTTGATATTTTTATTATCTTCCATACTGACTAGGCCTCCTTTCCAAGCTCTTTAGCAGAAAGCTGTGAACTTGCAATCTGCTGATATGTCTCACATGTCTTCATAAGTTCTTCATGCGTTCCCTTGCCAACAATCTTACCATCATCCATAACAAGAATCTGATCTGCATGAAGGATTGTGCTGATTCGCTGAGCTACAATAATAACAGTGGCATCAGACACATTTGCAGCAAGCTCCTTACGAAGAATTGCATCAGTCTTTAAATCAAGTGCTGAAAAACTGTCATCAAATATAAACACTCTTGGGTGCTTTGCTATTGCTCTTGCAATCGAAAGTCTCTGCTTCTGACCGCCTGAAACATTAGTACCGCCCTGTGCTATAGGACTGTCATACTTCTCAGCCTTATTATCAATGAACTCAGTTGCCTGTGCAATCTGTGCTGCCTTAACGACATCTTCATCGCTTGCATCAGGATTGCCGAATCTTAAATTACTTGCAATAGTACCAGAGAAAAGCATTCCCTTCTGAGGCACGTAACCAAGCTCACTTCTTAGGTCATGCATAGAGATATTTCTTATATCATGACCATCAATAGTAATGCTTCCTCCTGTAACATCATACAATCTTGGAATAAGATTAACGAGCGTTGACTTTCCACAGCCCGTACTTCCTATAATAGCTGTAGTCTTACCCGGCTCTGCTTTAAATGTAATATCCTCAAGTGCGTTCGCTTTAGCACCCGGATACATGAAATTAACATGATTAAACTCAATTACACCCTTTGCAGACTCAATTGTCTCAGGATTCTCAGAGTCTTCTATTGAAGAATGTGTATTAATAACTTCATCTATACGGTCAGCTGCAACCATCGCTCTTGGAAGCATTACAGACATCATTGTAAGCATAAGGAATGACATAACTATAAGCATCGAATATGTTATAAATGCAGTCATAGAACCTACCTGCATAACTCCGGCATCAATTCTGTGTGCGGCAACCCACACGATAAGAACTGATAAACCATTCATAATAAGCATCATGCTTGGCATCATGAATGTCATTGTTCTGTTAGTAAAGAGCATTGTATTAGTAAGCTTTTTATTAGCTTCGTCAAATCTTTCCTCTTCCTTCTTCTCTCTTCCAAAGGCTCTTATTACAGAAAGACCCGTAAGAATCTCTCTGGATACAAGATTGACATTATCAACCAGCTTCTGCATAAGCTTGAACTTAGGCATCGCAATTACCATAAGAAGCATTACAAATGCAATGATAACCACAACAGCCATAACTATAACCCAGCCCATGCCGGCTCCCGTTCCAACAACCTTTATAATTCCTCCAACACCAAGAATTGGTGCATACAGAATCATTCTCAGCATAATAACCGTAACCATCTGAACCTGCTGTACATCATTAGTTGTCCTTGTGATAAGTGACGCTGTGGAGAATTTGTCCATCTCAGCATTAGAGAATCCCATGACATTAGAATACAGTTTTCCTCTCATATCTCTTGCAACGCCTGCACCAACTCTTGATGCAAGGAAGCCTATACATACAGAAGTAACCGCCATAAGAAGTGCCATGGCAACCATCTTAAGACCAGCTGCCCACAGATACTTAGTCTGGATAGAATCCATGTCCATTCCTGCCTTGTCATCCATGCTCTTTGCATAAGCAACGCCCATAGACGAAACAAGAGTTTTTCCCATAGTATCAATAGTCTTCTGGAATTCACTTCGCATAGAAAGGATATCGTCCTTACTCATAGCCCCTGCACTATACATTGCCTTCACTATCTGTCTCATATCTACGCATGTAGTTTCAACTTCATTGCCATCTGCATCTTCCATCATCTGTGTAAATGTAGTAAGCTCCACGCCCATAGACTTTCCAATATCTTCTACTGAAACATTGGACAGCTGCTCCTCACTTACATGCATCTGCTCTGCCATACGGCTCTTGAATGCACTTTCAGTCACTGAAGACATCTGGTTGTTAATTATAAGTGCTGTAAAAAGTGTGTCATCTAAATCAGTCTTATTCTTAGAACCTTTGACACTTAATTCATAGACATTATCATTTTCATTATAAGAATATGACTGTTCCCACAGCTGTGCTTCTTCCTCTGTCATAAAAAGCTTCGCAGTGTCAAATTCTTCCTTAGTAATCTTTTCTGGCACAGTATGCTCTATGCCTCCATTCTGTATACCTGTATCAATGATATCTGAAGTATACGCAGGAAGCGACAAGTCACACACTGCCTGAACAATAAGCAGTGCAAATACCAGCACTATCGACTTCCAGTATGGCAGCACATTTTTAATAATTCTGCTCATAAACACTCTCCCATCTTTATTAATAAATATTTTCAAAAAATCTGCTTTCAATAATAAATAAGCGTTTCTTATAATAACACTGATTTCCATCATAGTAAATTAATGTCAAATGTATTTTTATAAATAATTTATAAAGAATGTTTGAATTATAACAATATATATGTTATTATACGCGCGAACGTCATCCGTTTTTCGGAGATGTATCTTAACAAGCCGGAAGGGCTGCATACCTTTCCGCAAAGGAGACAATATGAATACTATCAATGCAACTCGAACTTCTGCAACGAAGTTCAACACTAAGTACATGGTGGAGCTGGCACTTATGGTTGCGGTCATACTCGTTATGTCACTGACCCCATTAGGCTACATCCGTACCCCTGGACTTTCTATCACCCTTTTAACTGTTCCTGTAGCTGTAGGTGCTATCATCTTAGGACCTGTCGGCGGTTTAATCTGTGGTCTGACATTCGGACTTACAAGCTTTTATCAGTGCTTCGTTGGAGGCGCAATGGGAACTGTTCTTCTCGGAATTAATCCATTTGGTACATTTGTAACAACAGTAGTAACAAGAACTCTTGAAGGCTTCCTTACAGGACTTATATTCAAGGGACTTCACAGTATTAATGGAGTTAAGAAATTTTCTTATTATATAGCAAGCCTCTGCTGTCCTTTACTTAATACTTTATTATTCATGAGTTCACTTGTTCTCTTCTTCTATAATACAGATTATGTACAGGCCTTCGTTACTGCACTCGGAGCTAAGAACCCACTTATATTCGTAGTATTATTTGTTGGTGTTCAGGGACTTATTGAGGCAGGAATCTGCTTTATTGTTGCTAGTGTGGTTTCCCGTGCATTATATGCTGCACTTAAGCTTAACCAGAATTAGTCAGTCACTTTGATTGAATAAATCGGACATTAATCAACGGAGGATTAGTTTTGTTTACAGAGATTTCAGTTAATGATATTAATGATTTTAGATTAGGTCATGCTTCCAATAAGGAAGCTGGCACTGGTGTAACTGTTATATATTTTCCAGACGGAGCTACAGCAGGCTGTGACATTAGCGGTGGCGGTCCGGCATCAAGAGAAACACCTCTTACTATGCCTATGACTGCTGACAATCCGATTAATGCCATCGTGCTGTCAGGCGGTTCAGCATACGGTCTTGCCGCATCTGACGGAGTTATGACATGTCTTGAAGAACATGGTATAGGATATAACACAGGCGTTTCACTTGTTCCGCTTGTATGCCAGTCATGCATATTTGATCTTGGATATGGAAGCTCTAAAGTACGCCCGGACAGTACTATGGGATATGAGGCCTGCATTAAGGCACTTATGAAGGCCGGTGTTGTCAATACTGATGCTTCCACCGCTGCCAATTCGGATAGCAACGACCCCGTTCAGGGCTGTATCGGTGCCGGAACAGGTGCGACTGTCGGCAAGATTATGGGAATGAAGCAGGCTGAAAAGTCAGGACTTGGAATATATTCAGTGAAGGCAGGCACATTTACAATGACAGCAATTGTTGTTGTAAATGCACTTGGTGATATATCAGATTACGAAACCGGTAAAAAGCTTGCCGGACTTAAGAATTCTGACAGAACAGAATATATCAGCTGCGAAGAAACGCTCTATCAGTTCATGGCACCTCGCGATATGTTCACTGGCAACACAACAATCGGTGCGATTATAACCAACGCTGCATTTAACAAGGCTGAACTTAACAAGATTGCATCTATGGCAAGAAATGCGTATGCACGCTGCATTAATCCGGTCGGCACAATGGCAGACGGAGATACAATATATGCTGCAAGCACTGCAAAACGAGGCAACGGTGAAGCTGTACATGTTGATATCAACTTCGCAGGAACACTTGCTGCCCGCGTTATGTCCGCTGCAATTAAGAATGCTGTAATGAATTCTAAGATATCTGATGAAGAATTTTTAAGCATGGTAAAGTAACACATGAAATAATCCCCGATAAGCTGCTGTTCTGGCAGTCTTACCGGGGATTTTTATATTATCTTTATTTTAACATTTTAATTATTCACAAAGCTTAGAAAATGCATCCGCAACAAACTGTACCTTAGTTCCTATAATAACCTGTACAGATGTCTTTCCAGGTTTCATAACACCAGCAACACCAGCTGATTTAATAACCTTATCATTAACAAGTGTAATATCCTTTACTTCAAGTCTCAGTCTTGTAATACAATTATCTATGCTTGCAATATTCTCTTTTCCGCCACAGCCTTCAAGAATTGTCTTTGCAATTGCTGTATAATCGTCACTTGCAAGTTCAACTTTCTTTTCTGCTTCTATATCATCATCTTCTCTGCCAGGAGTCTTTAAATCCCATTTCTTAATGGCAAATAAGAATACAAAATAGAATACGAAGAATGCTGCTATACCAAGAGGAATTATCAACCATGTCTTCTGTGCTGCCGGAAGAGATGATGAGAATAACAGGTCAGTAGCACCTGCTGAGAAACTAAATCCTGCTCTGAAGCCTAATGCAACTGTAATCATTGTAAATATACCATAAAGAAGTGCATAGATAACATAGAGTCCAGGAGCAAGGAACATGAAACCAAATTCAAATGGTTCTGTAACACCACAGATAAATGCACATAATGCTGCAGAAGCAACAAGTCCTATAGCTACTTTTTTCTTAGCTGGCTTTGCACATTTAATCATAGCTAAAGCTGCACCAGGAACACCAAACATCATACATGGGAAGAAGCCTGACATATACATTCCAAGACTCCATGAAACATCACTTGATGTTTGTCCTGCCCAGAAGTGCTGTAAATCTCCAAGTCCGATAGTATCAAACCAGAATACGTTGTTCAACGCATGATGTAATCCGGTAGGAATTAACAATCTGTTCAAGAATGCATAGATACCTGCACCAACAATATCAAGCTTTACAATTGCCTTACCAACGCTTACTAATGCGCTGAACAGTAATGGCCATACAAATAATAACACAACAGATACAAGAATTGATACTACTCCTGAAACAATTGCTACGCATCGTTTTCCACTAAAGAAAGATAACCAGTTTGGTAATTTTGTATCTTTAAACTTGTTATAACACATAGCACCGATTATACCAGCAAGAATACCAATAAATGGATTCTCAATCTTGTTAAATGCAAGAGTTTTAGTTGCACTGTCTGCTATAGAAGGTATAATTACTGTAACAAACTTTGTAGAAAGAAGTGTTGTCATCATAAGCCACGAAGCAAGTGCCGCAATTCCTCCGGTACCATCATTTTTATCTGACATACCTACACCGACACCAATTACAAAAAGGATTGCCATGTTTTCAATTAAAGCTCCACCAGCTTTTACAAGAAACAGACCAATCATATCAGCTGCGCCCTGAATATCTCCACCCTGCATAGCTTCTGGACACAGCATATAACCGATACCCATAAGGATACCACATATAGGCAGTACTGCCACAGGAAGCATTAACGCTTTTCCCAGTTTTTGAAGAAATTTCATACTTTTCTCCTCCTTTAAATCATTATTAATCGGGGTTATCCCAATCACGCGCATTGTGAAATCCTGAGTAATTATGATATTTTCAGAACTTCATCATCAATAGATACCTCACCCTCCTTTATTAGATTAATTTTATTATAATCGTCGGTATTGCATATAAGGACTGGTGTAATCGTATCCAATCCTGCCGACTTTATTTTTTCAAGATCAGCCTCTAAAAGTAAATCACCCTTTTTTACCTGCTGACCACCTGAAACATGTGAAATAAATGGTTCTCCCTTGAGCGTTACCGTATCCAGCCCAATATGTATCAGTAATTCTGTTCCCTGACTGGTTGTCATTGTCACAGCATGAAGAGTATCAAACACCATTGAAATCTCACCATCTGCCGGAGCATATATCTTTCCTTCAGAAGGGATTACTGCAAATCCATCTCCAAGAACCTTTTCTGAAAATGTTGGATCTGAAACTTCAGTAATTGGCACCACTTTTCCTTTACATGGAGAATAAATAATATTATCCTTTGACTTTCCTTTGAAAAAACCTAGCATATTATCTCCTTTCCATCAATATATACTCTCTTAATATTCAATTCCTCATCAATAAGCACGAAATCTGCTTGTTTTCCTACAGAAATACTTCCGACTTTATCATATATACCAATTTCCTTTGCCGGATTCTCTGTTGCACACATAACAGCTGTTTCTAATGAAATCCCTGCTTTTTTAACGACATATCGAAGACAATCCATTAAATTAGTTGCTGATCCGGCAATTGTTCCATCATGTAATGTTGCCAGATTACCTTTTACCACTACAGGCTGTCCTCCAAGAGTATATTCGCCATCCTCTAATCCTGTTGCTCTCATGCTGTCACTGATTAGTATTATGCGTCCCGCACCCAACATAGCAAATGTTGCCCGTATTACTGATGGATGAATATGAACTCCATCACATATCAGTTCTGCATGACATTGATATGAATCTCTTACTGCACCTATAACACCAGGCTTTCTATGATTCATAGGGGGCATTGCATTGTATAAATGTGTTGCATGAGTTACACCATGTTGAATTGCCTCCATCGCAGTATCATAATCCGCTGCTGTATGAGCAATCGACACCACAACATTATCTTTTACTTTATCTATGAAATTCATCGCACCCGGCTCTTCTGGTGCAATATCAACAATCTTTATTAAATCATTTGCAGCTTTCTGGAGTTCACAGAAATACTCATAATTACAATGCATAATATTCTCTGCTGCCTGTGCACCCTTTTTTTGTGGACTTATAAAAGGTCCCTCCATATTAATTCCTACCAGATGGGCTCCACCATTATATGAATACTCTCCGGCATTCTTCATAACTTCAACAAGTTCTTCCTTAGCTATCGTCATGGTTGCCGGACATATACTCGTCACTCCGACAGAAGCCTCATACCGCGAAATTATATCAAGTGCCTCTTTAGTTCCATCACACATATCTGCGCCTTTGCATCCATGAAAATGAATGTCAACAAGTCCTGGAATCATCTTAAGTCCTGTAGCATCTACTACTTCATTGTCAACATAATCAGGGGCTTCCAGCACTTTGGTGAATGTGCCGTTATCTACAACGACATCTCCCTTAACAAATACATTATCCTGTGTATAAACATCAGCATTCTTTATAATCATATGTTCTCAACTTTCTATTCACCAAGTTAATATGCTTTAATAAATCTTACTAAGAGCTGCTTCATCTGCTACCAGTGTTACATCATTATGCAGCTGCAGAACTGATGCAGGAACATATGGTGTAATATGTCCAAAAAAGGCTTCTTTCACAATCTGTGCTTTATCTTCTCCACTTGCAACAACCAGAATCTTCTTTGCCTGCATTATTGTCTTGATTCCCATTGTGTATGCCTGTCTTGGAACATCTTCTGCTGATTCAAAAAACCTCTTATTAGCTTCTATTGTAGATTCTGTTAAATCAACACAATGAACCTGTTTTTCAAATGAATCTGATGGTTCATTAAATCCTATGTGTCCATTATGACCTATTCCAAGAAGTTGTAAATCAATACCACCAAGAGACTTAATCAGTTCAGAATATCTGTTACATTCTTTTTCCGAATCCTGCTCCATTCCATTAGGAATATGAGTATTATCAACTGATATATTCACATTATCAAATAAATTCTTATGCATAAAATAATAATAACTCTGATCATTGTCCTGACTGAGTCCCTTATACTCATCAAGATTAATAGTCTTAACTGCTGAAAAATCCAAGTCACCTTTTTTATACCATTCTACTAACTGCTTATATAACCCAACTGGCGTTGAACCAGTCGCAAGTCCAAGTACACATTCCGGCTTCATAA
>ULQJ01049428.1_pt1 | contig 10155 bp, 11 predicted proteins | sample 1954331 | NCBI WGS metagenome assembly ULQJ01 (sample SAMEA4835651, study PRJEB28245) | human gut metagenome | biome: gut microbiome; material: fecal sample | place: Denmark | collected 2008 | reverse complement strand
GCAAGGCGCGACCACCGCGCCGCCGCGCCGTCGCATACCGCTGTGTCGCCAATAGAAACGCACCCCAGACGGCAAGCAGCCACCAAGGCTGCGCCGCCGTCGTCAATTATGCGCGGCAGCAGCTGGATGCAAACTCAGTTTGCCTCAGCCTGCCAGGGAGAGGACGACGATGATGGCGATGATGATGGGGAGGACGCAGGTCATGTAGGGGCGCATCCATGCGGGGACTTTCGCGCCCGCACCGGCGTTGACTTCGGCTTCGTAGTTCTTCCAGCCCCAGCCGAAGCGCTGGGTGCAGAAGAGGATGTAGACCAGCGAGCCGATGGGCAGCGCCATGTTGGAGACGAGGAAGTCCTCGAAATCGCCGAAGTTCCGGCCGAGGAAGATCTTCTCGGCGAAGAAGCCGCCCACATTGCTGAAGATGAAGGGCATGGTGAGGACGAAGAGCAGAACGACGTTGATTATGGCAATCTGCCAGCGCCTGAGCTTCGTCCATTCCAGCCAGAAGGACATGATGTTTTCGAAGACGGCGATGACCGTGGAGAGCGCCGCGAACACCATGAAGAGGAAGAACAGCGTGCCGATGATCCGGCCGCCGGCCATGTTGTTGAAGATGGACGACAGGGTGGTGAACAGGAAGCCCGCGCCCGCCTGCTCTGCGCCGATGCCCGTCGCGCCGGGATTGAAGGTGAAGAAGGCCGGGAAGATCACCAGACCCGACATGAGCGCCACGAAGGTATCCAGCGAGACGATGGTGAAGGTCTCGCCCAGGAGACTGCGCTCCCTGTCGATGTAGCTGCCGAAGATGGCGATGGAGCCGATGCCCAGCGAAAGCGTGAAGAACGCCTGAGACATGGCGGCGGAAATCACCGTGCCCGCGCCGTGCTCCTTCAGGGGCTGAACCGTGGGCACCAGATAGAACTTCAGGCCCGCGCCCGCGCCGGGCAGCGTGCAGGCATAAATTCCCAGACCGAGGATCAGCACCAGCAGCATGACCATCATCACCTTCGTGATGCGCTCCACGCCCTTCTCCAGACCCATGGCGCATACGCCGAAGCAGGTGAGAATGACCAGCGCCGTCACGCCGATGTTCAGACCGGGATTGGTCACGATGGAGCCGAACACGCCGCCCAGCTGCTCCGCCGTGGTGTTGACCATGATGGAGCCCGTCAGATACTTGCAGAAATACACCACGAACCAGCCGGAGATGGTCGTGTAAAACATCATGAGCATGTAGTTGCCGAACACGCCCAGAACCTTCATCCAGTGCCACTTCTGGCCCTTGCGCTCCAGAACGTCAAAGGACGTGGCGATGCTGCGGCGGCTCGCGCGGCCCACGGACAGCTCCGCCGTCATGACCGGAATGCCCAGAAGCAAAAGGAACAGCACGTAGAACAAAAGGAAAATACCGCCGCCGTACGCGCCGCACCAGATGGGGAAACGATAGACATTTCCCAGACCGATGGCGCACCCCGCCGAAATCAGAATGAACCCCAGTCGTGAACCAAATTTTTCTCGCTGCAAAACAATCCCTCTTTCTCCAAAATAATGCTCTGTTTTTTATGATACCACACTGACGCGATAATTTCAATCGTCTGATTTACATTTGCGTTCCAAAAAGCAAACAAAAAGCGCCGCGAAATCGCCGCGGCGCTCAGAACAGATCCAGCGCGTTGTCCAGATAGATTTCCTCCCGAACCCGCAGCTGATGCTCCGGTTTGGTCAGATAGTGGAGCAGGAATTCCAGAATCAGGGCGCTGCCCAGACTCCGGCCCTCGATTTTGAAATGGGAAAAGCCCATGGGCAGATAGACGCGCCGAATATCGTCCACTCCGATGAAGCCCGGGTTCTCCATGGCCCTGGAGAAGCGATAGCCGCCCGCCGCGTCCGGAGCGGCGCAGCGATGCTCCGCCCCGGCCTCGCCGAGGTTCTTCCGACTGACGGCCTCGTAGCAGCGCTTCCGATCCCGACAGCCGAACCAGCAGCACTCGTTGCACAGAAACTCCAGCTTGTCCTTCAGCGGCTGCGGCAGCGCGGAAAGCTCGTCCAGCGCCCGGTTCAGGCGAAAATCCGGCACGACATAGCGGAACTCGTCCCGCTCCGTCTCGCGCCGAAGCTGAGCAAACTCCGTCAGCACCTTGGTGGTGGAGGATACAAAGTAGAGCTGCGGGAAACTGTCCCTCAGGTAACTCAGCAGCAGCTCCGAGTGGACGATCACGCCGTTCTGCGGGCCCTCGCTCTCCGCGAGCATCTGGCACAGCGCGTTGCATTTTCCGTCGGAGAGATGCTCCTCCCGCAGCAGGGAGTTGCTGAAGGTCAGCCGGGCGGAAATTCCGTATTCGCGCATCAGCTCCAGCGCCGCCCGGGAATCGCAGTCGCCGAAGCCCGCGCGCCCGCCGCCCCAGAGGCAGTCCGCCGGAGCGCCGTAAACGGAGCCGATGGCGCACCAATCGTAAAAGTATTCCCGATGGTCGCGAAACAGCGGCAGAAACGCGCGGTACAGCTCGTAAAACTCAAACAGACCGGGAAGATGGTAATAAGCGATTCTGCGTTCGTTCATCTCCGGATCGCGCCTCCCTTCCATTACACTGCCCAACAGTATACCACACGCGGCGCGTTCTTTCCAGTCGTTTTGCCCGAATTGGCTTTCCAATAAAAAATCGCCGCAGGCGGAAGGAAACCCTTTCCAGCCTGCGGCGGGCGTTCACGCCTCCGCTGCGGTTTTCCCTTACTTTCTGCCCACGATCATGGCGGAATCGCCCAGCATCATCAGAGCCGCCCGGCGCCTTGAGCCGAAGATGGTCTCGGCAGTCGGCACATATTCCGCCTTCTCGAAGCCCATGTCCCGGAGCTGCTGCGCAAAGGCGTTCATGTCGCCGTACATCTGCGGCTTCATGTTGTCGTGCAGCACGAACACGCCGCCCTTCTTCAGCACCCGCAGGCTCTCCAGCAGCAGCGCGTGCTTGTCCGCGCCCATGATGTTGTGGTAGACGTAGTTGCTGACCACCGCGTCGAAGCGCCCGTCGGGGAAGTCCAGCCTGTTCGCGTCGCCGCGGACGAAGGCGCAGCGGCTGCCCACGCCCTCGGAGCGGGCGTTTTTCTCGCAGACCTCTTTGGAATAGTTGTACATCGCGCCCCAGTAATCCAGACCGACGACCTTCGCAGTGCGCCAGGTCAGCGCCGCGCGGATGGCCAGCGCGCCGGAGCCGCAGCCCACCTCCAGCAGCTCGCCCCTGCCGTCGAAGTCGAGATTGCTCAGAATCGTCTGGTGCACCCGCTCCATCATGCCGCCCTTGCCGAAGGCGTACTGCCGGCGAATCCACGCCATCCAGCCCACCATCGCCAGCAGGGCGGCGATGGCGGCAATGAAGATTGCGCCCAGCACGGCGCTGTGGAACGCGGTAAACGACAGCACGGCCAGCGCCGCCGCCAGCGCAATGCCGCCGCCGAAGGCGTAAAACACGGGATTGGACATCCAGCTGCCGTAGTCCTCGCCATGGGCGCCCACTCGAATCTGCTTCTGCGCTTTGGAAATCTCCCTGACCATTGTAATCCTTCCCTTCTCTCGTTTCACACCCAGCCCCGCGGGCCTGCGGGTGTTTTCCAGAAACGACACGGTTCCTTCTCCCTTGCCTCAGGCGCGCCGCCGCGTCCAGATCGCGTTGGCGGCCATCCAGACCAGCAGCCCCGCGCTGCCGGAGCACCGGCTCAGCGCGAAATCCCGTGCGGAGACCTCCGCGCCCAGCCGGCAGTCCCTTTTCGAAAGCGCCTCCATGCGCAGCGTCCCCTCTTTTATGTTAGAGTTATCTAACTTGTATGCCTTGAAAAACCGCCTTCCGGCAGCTCACGCTTTTATTTTATCACACCGCAGCGCATAAATCAATCGGCTGCTTTCTTAAGGCACCACCGCACAATTCGGCGGTGCGTCAGGCTCTGTCTTTTCCGCCATCTGCGGCATGCAGATTCCTCGATTTACCTCCAGTAAACCTTCGAAATCTGCATTTGCATCTGACGAAAAATCCATTCGCCGGCCAACCGCCTCATTTGTGCGGTGTTACCTTAAATCCTTGAAACGATGGAATCTCAGAAAGCATCCCATAGCCCTGAACTCGATCATGTTCGAGGTGCAGAGCCCGCCACAGGCGGCGTTCATCGCGTCCGGCACGCCGTTTTCGTCACAGGTGCCGATGATGAGCACCGGCAGCGGATATAACCACGGTTTCTTTCCAATATTCCTGCGCATGGTTCGTCCCTCCTTTTTGCTCATCATAGCGCTCCGCCAAAGCTCTGTCGACATTGCATCAAAAGAAAAGCCGCTCCCACGCGCTTGGCGGGAACGGCGTTTTCTCATGCCGGCACGGCTTCCTTGATGTGTCTGCCGAAGCAGTTCAGGCGCACCCTCGCGCCGGGGGCGGGAAACTGGTCGGCCTTGGACACGTCCAGATAGACGATGCGCTCGTCCTGATCCTTGTCCAGGAAAATGCGCACCGGCAGGACGCGCACGCCGTCCTGATAGTCCTCCTGCGCGGAGACCTCGACGATGCTGCCCGTCAGCTCGCGGGTAAGGCCGGTGGACATGTCCTTGAGGAAGCCGCTGTAGCGGATGCACGGCCAGAGATACATGCTCCACATGAAGAACACGGCCATGAACAGCAGCGCAAAGTCGATCACGCTCAGCGCCTCGAGGCGCATTTTCAGCCCGACGACCTCCACCGCGATCAGCGCGATGGCCAGAATCGCCGTGATGACGCTGTACTTGCGAATGCGCCGGGAAATTTCGTTTTTATCCTGCTGCGTATACACGTTGACGAACCTCCAATAGCCTTTTTCCGACTATACCACGCACCGGCGCAAATGTCAAGGGTAACACCGCACAAATGAGGCGGTTGGCCGGCGAATGGATTTTTCGTCAGATGCAAATGCAGATTCCGAAGGTTTACTGGAGGTAAATCGAGGAATCTGCATGCCGCAGATGGCGGAAAAGGCAGAGCCAGACGCGCCGCCGAATTGTGCGGTGGTGCCCAAGAAAATGCGGGCGATGTTCACACTTCGGCCACAGGCGGAAGGGCTCTTCCGACAGAGCGCGCCTCGCGGCTCCGGCCATGTCAGTCCTCCGCCGAGCGCCGCAAACCATCCCCGGCGCAAAGCCGCCGGTTTTCTCCGCCGCTTTCCCGTCTGCCTTCGCCCCGGGCAAAGCCGCCGAACGGACTGTGAACGCGCGTACTTTCCATGCGCGCTCTTCCCTACTTCTCCGCCAGCGTCAGCTCTCCGAACCATTCGGGCCGGTGGAAATCCGGGCGGAAGTGGACGATGGGCGCCCAGGAGCCGAAGTGGGGATGGATCGTCTCGTCGCACTTGTAGAAATTGCCGCGCATGCGGCTGCCCGGCGCGGGCGTGCGGCCGTACAGCTCTTTCAGCAGCGACGCGGGCACGGTATAGGCCACGGCCCACCAGCCGCCGCGATGGCACGACGCGCGCAGGTTCATGCCCTCGGGCATCTCGGGCAGGCGCTCGCGCTGCTCCCGATTGGGGCCGAAGCCGATGAGCGCCGCGCCGCCGGCGTTGGTCTCGATGTTCAGATAGCGCGGGTCGTCCTCGAAGGGCTGGACGAAGAACTCCAGACAGCTGTCGCGATAGACCTCGCCGTTGAACTCGGTGGCCTCCACGGAGATTTCCTTCTCCATGGCGCACAGAAGCACCTGAAGCCCCTCTTCGTTCCATGTCACATAGGCGCGGGCCTCGGGCATGTAGGTGCCCTCGCCGCCCCAGACGTAGCTGTCGATGGGCGCGAAGGGCGCGTCCTCGCAGTATTCCTCCATCTCGGGATCGAACACCTCGCCCACCAGCTCGGGCAGCGGCCTGGTCATGGGCCGAATTTCGTATTTTCTCATGTCAGTTTCCCTCGTTCGCCATCTCCAGCACATCCCAGATGCGCTGGAGGTCATCGGCGTTGTAGTAGTAGAGCGTGATTTTGCCGTTGTTCGCGTCGCCGTCCAGCTTGACCCGCGTGCCGAAGAGCTCGCGCGCCATGCCCTCCAGCTGAGTGAACTGAGCGTCGCGCTGGATCCTGGGCTTTTTGCTCTCCTCCTTCACGGGCTGGGCGCAGATGCGCTCCAGCTGGCGCACCGACCAGCCCTGCTGCACCGTCAGGTTCGCCAGCTGAATCTGGCGCTTGCGGTCCACCGTGACCAGCGCGCGGCCGTGGCCGGCGGAGAGCTTGCCCTCGATGAGCATCTGGCGCACCGCGTCGGGCAGCGTCAGAAGCCGGAGCAGATTGGCCACCGCCGGGCGGCTCTTGCCCAGCCGCTCCGCGGCCTGCTCCTGAGTCAGCCCCGTCTCGTCCATCAGGCGGCGCACGCCCATGGCCTCCTCGATGGGGTTCAGGTTGTCGCGCTGGAGGTTCTCGATCAGCGCCGCCTCCAGCCGCGTCTGCTCGTCCCAGTCGCGCACGATGGCGGGAATCTCCGTCTTTTCCGCCAGCCGGGACGCGCGATAGCGCCGCTCGCCGGCGATGATGGTGTATCGCTCGCCGCTTTGGGCGACGATGATGGGCTGAAGCACGCCCACGGCGCGGATGGACTGCGCCAGATCGTTCAGCGCGCCCTCGTCAAAGGAGCGGCGCGGCTGCTCGCGGTTGGGGTCGATCAGATGGATGGGCAGCATGCGCACCTCGTCCACCGCGGTCTGCTCCGCCGGCTGCGGCGCGGCCGCGCTCTCCACGTCGTCGCCCAGCAGCGCGCCGAGCCCGCGCCCCAGTCCCCGCTGTACCTTCTTCGCCATCTTCAACCCTCATTTCTCTGAATCAGTTCCTTCGCCAGCGCCCGATAGGCCTGCGCGCCGCTGCACTTCGCGTCGTACAGGTGGATGGGCACGCCGTAGCTGGGCGCCTCGCTGAGGCGCACGTTGCGCGGAATGGTCGTGGCAAACACTTCCTTCTCGAAGTGGCCGCGCACCTCCTGCACCACCTGCGCACACAGATTCGTGCGCGAATCGAACATGGTCAGCAGGATGCCCTCAATGCCCAGATTGGGGTTCAGGCGCCTGCGCATGAGCTTGACCGTGTTCATCAGCTGGCCCACGCCCTCCAGCGCGTAATACTCGCACTGAATGGGAATCAGAATCGTGTCGGCCGCCGTCAGCGCGTTCAGCGTCAGCAGGCTCAGCGACGGCGGGCAGTCCACAAAGATGTAGTCGTACTGCTCCCGCACGTCCGTGAGCGCCTTCTTCAGCAGATTTTCGCGCTCCTCCACGTCCACCAGTTCGATCTCCGCGCCCGCCAGCGCGATGGCCGTGGGCATCAGATCCAGCGCGCCAAAGCCCGTGGACAGAATCGCCTCCTTCGCCGAGCACTCGCCGATGAGCACGTCGTAGACCGTGCGCCCCTCCTCGTGCGCGCGGCCGAGACCGCTGGTGGCGTTGCCCTGGGGGTCGATGTCCACCAGAAGCACGCGCCTGCCCGCCTCCGCCATGCACGCGCTGAGATTGACCGAGGTGGTCGTCTTGCCGACGCCGCCCTTCTGATTTGCCACCGCGATGACCTTGCCCACGTCTCTCACCCATCTCGCCGTCCAATGGACGCAATTCTTGATTCTTACATTATATAGCATCTCATGAATCAGTACAAGCACGAAACTTGGATGAAAGCGTGACATTTTCCCACGTGTCTTTTTACCTGTAATCTATGCGCAGACGCATCGGAACATGCCGCGCTTGCAATGGCGCGCGGGCTGTGCTACAATTCAGGAAGTGCATTGGAGGGACGATCATGCTCAAAAGCGAAATTCTGGAAAAGCTCGAGGCGCAGAAGCGGTTCTTCGCCGAGGGGCGCACGCTGCCGGTCTCGGCGCGGCTGGACGCGCTGAAGCGGCTTCGGGCGGCGATTTTGTCCATGGAAGGCGAGATCAGCGCGGCTCTGAAGGCCGATCTGGGCAAGAGCGCGTCGGAGAGCTATCTGTGCGAAACGGGCATGGCCCTTGCGGAGCTGACGCACATGCTGCGCCACGCGCGAAGGTATGCCCGGCCCCGGCGCGTGCCCACGCCGCTGAGCCAGTTTCCCGCCCGCAGCCGGACGCAGGCGCATCCCTACGGCGCGGCGCTGATTATGAGCCCGTGGAACTATCCCTTCCTGCTCTCGCTGGATCCCGTGATCGACGCGGTGGCGGCGGGCAACGTCTGCATGGTCAAGCCCAGCGCCTACTCCCCCGCCAGCGCGGAGGTGCTGAAGAAGCTGCTGGGCGCGTGCTTCCCCGAGGAATGGGTCTGCGTGGTACCCGGCGGGCGCGAGGAGAACGCCTTCCTGCTGGACTGCGCCTTCGACAAGATCTTCTTCACCGGCAGCATGGCCGTGGGCCGGCTGGTGATGGAGAAGGCGGCGGCGCACCTGACCCCGGTGACGCTGGAGCTGGGCGGCAAGAGCCCGTGCATCGTGGACGAGACGGCGGACGTGGCCGTCGCCGCAAAACGCATCGTGTTCGGCAAATTCCTGAACTGCGGCCAGACCTGCGTGGCCCCGGACTACGTGTACTGCGCCGAGCGCGTGCGCGAACCGCTGATCGCCGCGCTGAAGGCGGAGATCGTCCGCCAGTACGGCGCGCGCCCGCTGGAGAATGAAAACTATGGCCGCATCGTCAACCGAAAGCACTTCGACCGGCTTCTGAAGCTGATTTCGCCCGAGAAGGTCGTCCACGGCGGCGGCAGCGACCCCGACGCGCTGCGCATCGAGCCGACGATTCTCGACCGCGCGGCCTTCGACGATCCCGCCATGGGCGAGGAAATCTTCGGCCCCGTGCTGCCCGTGCTGACCTATGGGACGCTGGACGAGGCGCTGCGCATTCTCGACGCGCGGCCCCATCCGCTGGCGCTGTACTTCTTCAGCCGCGACCGCGCGGCGCAGGAGCGCGTGATGGCGCAGGCCCGGTTCGGCGGCGGCTGCGTCAACGACACCATCGTCCATCTGGCCACCTCGGCCATGCCCTTCGGCGGCGTGGGAGCCAGCGGCATGGGCGGCTATCACGGCCGCGCGGGCTTCGAAGAGTTCAGCCATGTCAAGAGCATTGTCGATAAACCGAACCATCCGGATCTGCCCATGCGCTACGCCCCCTACGGCGCGGCGAAGGATTGGCTGATCCGCCGGTTTCTGAAATAGAGGAGGAACCATCCATGCTCAACGTGCATTTCTATCGCCCGGACGAAATTCCGGACGCGCAGCTGCGCTTCGCGGTCATCGCCGCGCGGCAGGACGGCGAATGGATCTTCTGCCGCCATCGGCTGCGCGCCACCTGGGAGCAGCCCGGCGGCCATCGCGAGCGCGGCGAGACCATCGACGAAGCCGCCCGGCGCGAGCTGAACGAGGAGACCGGCGCGACGTCCTTCGACCTGCATCCCATCGCGCTCTACAGCGTGGAGCAGAGCGGCGAAGAGGTTTTCGGCGCGCTGTACTTCGCCGAGGTCTACAGAACCGAGCCCCTCGACCCCGCCTCCGAGATCGGCGAGATCCGGCGAACCAGCGTGTTCCCCACCCGCTGGACGTACCCGGAAATTCAGCCCCGCCTGCTGCGCCGCGTTCAGGAATGGCTGAACCTTCAGACCGGCGCGGACGAGCTGTGGGATCTGCTGGACGAGGACGGCAATCCCACCGGCAAGACCCATCGCCGGGGCGACCCGCTGGCTCCCGGCGAGCGGCATCTGTCCGTGTCGGTATGGATGCGCAATTCCCGGGGCGAATTCCTGCTGACCCAGCGCGCGGCCAACAAGGGCTATCCCCACCTCTGGGAGTGCACCGGCGGCGCCGCGGTGGCCGGCGACGACAGCCTGTCCGCGGCGCTGCGGGAGCTGCGCGAGGAAACGGGGCTGATCGCCCGGCCCGAGAACGGACAGCGGCTGTTCCGCTTCGCCCATCCCGACGGCTTCAGCGACGTGTGGCTCTTTAAGCAGGACTTCAACCTCGACGACGTGGTGTTCCAGCCCGGCGAGACCTGCGGCGCGCAGTGCGCCTCGCCCGAGCGCATTCTGGAGATGCAGTCCGAGGGCCTGCTGGTGCCCTACGACTACCTGCCCGAGCTGTTCGCCCGGGCGGCTGAATGAACGACCTGTCGTTCCATGGCTGGCTTTCCATTCGGCCTGCGCAGTACCTCCGTAGATGTTCATCCATCCGTC
>ULQJ01052791.1_pt1 | contig 10426 bp, 9 predicted proteins | sample 1954331 | NCBI WGS metagenome assembly ULQJ01 (sample SAMEA4835651, study PRJEB28245) | human gut metagenome | biome: gut microbiome; material: fecal sample | place: Denmark | collected 2008 | reverse complement strand
GAGCGGGAGGGGCGCTTTGACGAGGACGTGGAAAACGATCCCCCAAGCCGCGTCCTGCTGCCGGAGGAGATCGAGTACGCGGACAGGCGTTTTTCTGCGGAATGCAGGCGGACGGCGGCATTTGGCGCGGCGTATCTGTATTTCTGGAATCTGCGGCGCAAAAAAGAGATCATCCTGTGCAAAACCGAGGGGCTGGAGCATCTGGCCGGGGTAAAGGGTGCGGTGATCACCTGCAACCATTTTCACCCCATGGACAGCTTCATCATGCAGAAGGTGTTTGACGCGTCGAAGCATCCCAAGCGGATGTACCGGGTGATCCGGGAGGGGAACTACACCAGCTTCCCCGGCTTTTACGGCTTTCTCATGCGCAACTGCAACACCCTTCCCCTCAGCTCCAACATGCAGACGATGAAGAAATTTCTCCGCGCGGTAGACCGGGTGCTGTCGGAGGGCAACTGCCTGCTGATCTACCCGGAACAGAGCATGTGGTGGAACTACCGCAAGCCCAAGCCCCTGAAGCCCGGCGCCTTTGACATGGCACTGAAGAACCACGTACCGGTGGTGCCGTGCTTCATCACGATGGCGGACAGCGACTTGGTCGGCGCCGACGGGTTCCCGGTACAGGAGTACACGCCCCATTTAGGCGCGCCCATCTGGCCGGACGAGACCCTGTCCCGCCCCGCCGCCCGGGAGCAGCTTCGGCAGAAGACGGAAGATTTCTGCCGGGAGACCTATGAGACTGTGTACGGCGTGCCCCTGCGCTACGAAACGCGGGAGAGCTGAGACGGAATTTTTTGACCAACAGAACGAAACCTCCGGCGAAAGCCGGAGGTTTTGTTGTGTACCATATTACCTTTGCACCCTGCCGGTGCCATCGCCGCCCATGAGCCTGGTCACATCGGAAACACCAACACGGTTTAAGTCTCCGAGGATCGAATGCTTCAGGCAGCTTGCCGCCACGGCGAACTCCAGCGCGGACTGCCTGTCGGCATAGTGGTTCAGACCATAGAGCAGCCCACCGGCAAAGCTGTCGCCGCCGTCGACCCGGTCTACAATGTCCCGTATCTCGTATTTTCTGGAAACGTAGAAGTCCCTGCCATCGTTCAGGCAGGCTGCCCAGCCGTTCCAGTCGGCGCTGTGGCTCTCCCGCAGCGTGATGGCGATCATTTTCATGTTCGGATATGCCGCGAGCACCTTATCGCCAAGGGCCTTGTACTTTGCACGATCCAGATTGCCGGACTTGACGTTCATATCGTCCACCGTGATCTCGAGAGACTTCTGCACGTCCTCTTCGTTAGCGATGGCAACGTCCACGTACTTTGCAATCTTGCGCATGACCTCGCTGGCCTTTTTGCCATACTTCCAGAGGTTCTTGCGATTGCGCGGCGCACCCACAAGCATGGGCCGAGGTGAAACTCCTGTGGAGCTGATGCCATCAGCCGTCCGTTTCTTGCCCATTTATTCATCTTTCATGGTGGCATGGAATGATAGTTTATGCTGCCGCTTGAAGAAAGGGAGGTGAATCATGGCAGGCGAAATTGAAGTTCAGGTAAAAGATAAATTTTGCCTTACCATTGATGAAGCATCGGAATATTTCAATATTGGTGAGAAGAAAATGCGAAAGCTGGTAGCCGAGAATATGGATTCTGGCTTTGTGATTCAAAATGGAGTAAAGGTTTTGATTAAGCGGAAACGCTTTGAAGCCTTTCTGGATGACTTATCGGCCATCTGATCTTTCGCTGATGATAAAAGCATTTGCTATACGCGCTTGAAGATCATATATTCTGCCTTTTGGCTCCGAATTTTGCTTCATTTAGCAATAGAAAAAGGGCCTCCGCTATGATATACTGTTAGTATATCGCGCGGAGGCTCTTTTCACAGAAAGGAGCATGAACGGTGAGCGAGAAAAGACGAGATAACAGAAATCGTATTCTTCGCAACGGAGAGAGCCAACGCAAAGATGGACGATATGCGTTCAAATATATCGACGCAACAGGAAAGCCCCAGTTTGTTTATAGCTGGAAATTGGAGAAAACGGATAAGCTGCCAACGGGCAAGCGGGACGATCTTTCTCTGCGGGAGAAAGAAAAACTGATTCAGAAAGATATTGACGATCAGATTGTACCTCGGGGTGGTGAAATGACTGTGGAGAAACTGGTAAGAAAATATCTCATACAGAAAACAGGCGTCCGGCATAATACCGAGGCCAATTACAACTTTGTCCTCAATATCATTAAGAAAGAGGAATTCGGCAAGCGCCGGATTGACAAAGTGAAGCAGTCTGACGCGAAATGCTGGCTGATAAAGTTGCAGCAGGATGGCAGGGGTTACAGCTCCATCCATTCTATCAGGGGTGTTGTCCGACCTGCCTTTCAGATGGCCGTCGATGATGATTTGATACGCAAGAATCCATTTGAATTTCAGCTTGCCACCGTCGTAGTCAACGACAGCGTGACAAGGGAAGCGATTACCAGAAAGCAAGAAAGAGCGTTTCTTGAATTTGTGGCGAGTGACAAGCATTTTTGCAAATATTATGATGGTATCTATATTCTGTTTAAGACCGGGCTTCGGATTTCCGAGTTTGTGGGTTTGACGCTGGCGGATGTGGATATGAAAAATCGAAAGATCAACATTAGCCATCAGTTGCAGCGGAAGCGGAATATGGAGTATGTCATCGAGGACACCAAGACAAGCAGCGGTACACGGGTTATCCCTATGACGGATGATGTGTATGAGTGCTTCAAGCGCATCATTGCCAACAGGAAAAAGCCCAAAGTCGAACCGATGATTTGCGGCAAAAGTGGATTCCTCTATTTGGATAAAAACGATATGCCGATGGTGGCCCTACATTGGGAAAAGTATTTCCAGCATATTTGCGAGAAGTACAACAGCATCTATAAAGTGCAGATGCCGAAGATCACGCCGCACGTTTGCAGACATACGTTCTGCTCGAACATGGCAAAAAGCGGAATGAACCCCAAGACGCTTCAATACATCATGGGTCATTCTGACATTGGCGTGACGCTCAATACTTATACGCACATCGGATTTGAGGATGCGCAGGAGGAATTGCAGCGAGTAGCCAATGCTGAGTAGTTACTACTTTTCGCGGTAGAGGGATTTCAGCGGGTATGCGATACGGAAAAAATGAAAACGGCAGAAAATTCCCGGTACAATCCGTACTCTTGTTGCAGGGCAAGGATTTGCGGCAAAGCTCTGCCATAGAATTTCGCCATATATCGCAGAAAAGGGCCAGTAGTAAAACATGATTTTAGGCCCAATTTACTACTCGTTGTACTACTTTTGCTGGCAAAGATGTGCGAATTTATGCTACGATATGCCAAGTGAACGAGCATCGGGCCATTTGAGAAAATGCCTGAAAATCAAGGAAAATCAGTAAATTCAAGAGGTTTAGATAGATGATAAAAATACTTTTCGTGTGCCACGGCAATATTTGCCGTAGTCCTATGGCGGAGTATATTCTAAAGGACATGGCCGCGCGGGCGGGAGTGGCCGACCGGTTTGAGATCGACTCCGCCGCGGTGAGCCGGGAGGAGATCGGTAACCCCGTCTACCCGGCTGCACGCCGGGAATTGGGACGGCACGGCGTTTTCTGCGGCGATCACACCGCACGGCAGGTGACCGCCGCGGACTTGCGGCATTTCGACCGGATCTATTATATGGATAGCAGCAACGCCCGGCTCCTGAGGCGGCTGCTTCCCGACGACCCGGAGAAGATCCGGCCGCTGCTTGACCGGGACGTTGCTGACCCCTGGTATACGGGGGATTTTGGCAAAACATGGGACGACCTTGTAGAGGGCTGCACTCAGATTATGGAGGAATTTGGATGAATCAGGAAATCTTAGAGGAAAAGCTGGCGGAGCTGCCCCTGTACTGCTACCAGTTCTTCGATCCGCAGGAGCTGGAATTCTCCCAGCGCGTCCGGTGGATCTGCGAGCACGAATGCCCCATGTACGGCAAAAGCTGGGCGTGCCCTCCCGGCGTCGGAAGCGTGGAGACATGTCAGGAGAAGTGTATGCGCTACAAAAACTGCCTGATGATCGCCACCGTCACGGAGGTCCCCGACATCGCCGACATCACCCAGACCCTCGCCACCCGCGCCGACCACGAGGACATCACCAATCAGGTGGGCGGCTTCTTCCGGGAACAGGGTGTGGAACCTTATATCCTGTCCACGGAATCCTGCGCCATCTGCCCCCGGTGCGCCATCGAGGACGGCCTGCCTTGCCGCCACCCGGAGCGGATGCACCCCTGCGTGGAAAGTCAGGGCATCAACATTATTCCCACGCTGGAGCGCTGCGGGATCGAGTTCCAGTACGGGGACAATGTTGTGACGTGGATTTCTTTGCTGCTTTTTTGAAAAAATGCCGGGGCAGTGCCGTATCAATGCGGCGCTGCCCGGTTTTTTTGTATTTGCCTATTGACAAAGGGAGAAATGCAGTGTATACTGATATCAACAAATGAGCGTATGCTCATATATACATTTAATTAGGGAGGCATTCCTATGGTGAAGAAAGTATATCTGGTAGAGAATCTGGACTGCGCCAACTGCGCATCGAAGGTGGAGGCGGCACTCAACGCGCTCCCGGAGGTGCAGGAGGCGGTACTCACCTACGCCACGATGCAGCTTCGGATCACCGCCGAAGACCCCGACGCCCTGCTCCCCAAATTGCAGGAGGCCGCTCAGAAGGTGGAGCCGGAGGTGGAATTCTACCCCAGAGACGGCGCTCACACCCACCACAGCAACACCGGCGAACATGAGCATCATCATGATTGCTGCTGCGGTCACGAGCATCATCACGACCACGCTCATGACCATCATCACGATGATGACCATGAGCATGAACACGAACACCATCACAACCATGAACATACCCACGAGCACAGCCATGACCACGGTCACGAGCACGGCGGCGAGGAGTCGGAAGACCTGAAGCCAATTCTGGTCGGTGCGGTTCTGTTTGTGGTGGGTCTGGTGCTGGACCATTTCGGACTGAAATGGCCGACGCTGGGCGTGTGCCTCGTGGCCTATGTCCTGCTGGGCAGGGAAGTCATTGTGACGGCCGTAAAGAACCTTGCCCGGGGCCAGATGCTGGACGAGAACTTCCTGATGGCCCTTGCCTCCATCGGCGCGTTCTTCACCGGCAGCTTTACCGAGGCCGTCGGCGTCATGCTGTTCTACCGCGTCGGCGAATACTTCGAAGACAGAGCCGTCGCCCGCAGCCGCAGCCAGATCATGGAAGCCGTTGACCTCCGCCCCGAGGTGGTGCAGCTGGTGGATGGGGAAACGGTGCGGGAAATTCCCGCAGGAGAAGCGAACATCGGCGACATCGTGCTGGTTCGTCCTGGCGACCGTATCCCGCTGGACGGCATCGTGGTCAGCGGCAGCAGCCGCATTGATACCGCCCCCATCACCGGCGAGCCGGTGCCGGTTTCCGTAGCCGAGGGAGACAGCGTGGTCTCCGGCTGCGTCAACACCACAGGTCAGCTCACCGTCCGGGTGGAAAAGTCCCTGTCCGAATCCATGGTCACCCGCATTCTGGACAGCGTGGAAAACGCCGCTGCCAGCAAGCCCAAGATCGACCGCTTCATCACCCGTTTTGCACGGGTCTACACCCCCATCGTAGTGGGCGCCGCCGTGCTGACGGCGATCATTCCCTCCCTCGTCACCGGCGACTGGGGCAAATGGGTCTACACCGCTCTGACCTTCCTGGTCATGAGCTGCCCCTGCGCTCTGGTTCTCAGCGTACCGCTGGCCTTCTTCGCCGGTATCGGCGCGGGCAGCAAGCGGGGCATCCTGTTTAAGGGCGGCCAGTCCATGGAGGCCATGAGCAAGATCAAGGCCGTCATCATGGATAAGACCGGCACCATTACCAAGGGCGACTTTACCGTGCAGAAGATCGTAGGCGGCGACGAGCTGCTGGAACTCTGTGCCGACTGCGAGCAGCAGTCCACCCATCCCATCGCCGAGAGTATCGTCGCGGCGGCCAAGGCGCGGAATATGGAGCTGCGCCGTCCCGAGGAGCTGGAAGAGCTGGCCGGACGGGGCATCCGGGCGAAGCTGGACGGCAAGGAAATTCTCTGCGGCAACGAGCGGCTGCTGACGGAGAAGGGCGTGTCCTTCCCCAAGTCCAGGGAATACGGCACCAAGGTGCTGGTGGCGGTGGACGGCGTTTATCAGGGCTACCTGCTCATCGCCGACACCATCAAGACCGGCGCGGAGAACGCCGTCCGTGCCCTGCGGGACAGCGGCATCGAGACCGTGATGCTCACCGGCGACGCCGAGGAATCGGCCAAGGCCGTTGCCGGAGCCGTAGGTATCCGGGAAGTCCACGCGGGACTGCTGCCCCAGCAGAAGCTTGAGCGGCTGCAATCCATCCGGGAGACCAAGGGCGCGGCCATGTTCGTCGGCGACGGCATCAACGACGCCCCCGTGCTGGCCGGTGCGGACGTAGGCGCGGCCATGGGCAGCGGCGCGGACGCGGCCATCGAGGCGGCGGACGTGGTGTTCATGACCTCCGACGTGGCGGCGGTGCCGCAGGCGCTCCGCATTTCCAGACAGACCGCCCGGATTGCGTGGCAGAATGTGGTGTTCGCTCTGGCGGTGAAACTGGCGGTCATGATCCTCGGCCTGTGCGGCTATGCCTCCATGTGGCTGGCGGTGATCGCCGATTCCGGCGTGGCACTGCTGTGCGTCCTGAATTCCATTCGCATCTTATATAAGAAGTAACATCCGCGGCGCCGTCACCCAAAAAGTGGCGGCGCCGCCTGCAAATCGGTAAAAACGGCCGCAAATCCCGGGATAGCCGAAATAATCACCAAAACAGCGCACCGAAAATTGTTGAATATGCAGAACTTTCAAAAAAGAAAAAATTTCAGTTGCACTTTTGGATAAAGTGCGCTATGATGTTGACATGGAAACGTTGGAATCGTTTCCAAACCACCATCCGGCTCTGCCGGAACGAAAATAGGAGGAAACACAAATGAAAAAGCTGATTGCATTGCTGCTGGCAGTTGTCATGGTAATGGGTCTGGCCGCCTGCGGCTCCAAGACCACTACCGAGACCAAGGCTCCCACCGAAGCCAAGGTTGACACTCCCGCCACCGAGGCCAAGACCGACGCGCCCGCCGCTGCCGGTTCCGTCTACTACCTGAACTTCAAGCCCGAGTTCGACCAGGCTCTGCAGGGTCTGGCCGCCAGCTACACCGAGAAGACCGGCGTGCCTGTCAAGGTCGTGACCGCTGCTTCCGGCGACTACTCCAACACCCTGAACGCTCAGATGGGCAAGGACGGCGCTCCCACCATCTACAACATCGGCAACATGTCCGGCCTGAAGGACTGGGATGAGTACGCTCTGGATCTGACCGGAACGGCTCTCGCCGGCGAGCTGGCCACCAACGACTTCAACCTCTACAACGAGGCCGGTGAGCTGAAGGCCATGGGCTACTGCTACGAGTCCTTCGGTATCATCGTCAACACCAAGCTGCTGGCCGATGCCGGTCACTCTCTGGACGAGATCAAGGACTTCGCGTCCCTGAAGGCCGTCGCTGACGACATCCACGCCCGCGCCGCTGAGCTGGGCTTCGACGCCTTCTCCTCCGCCGGCCTGGACGGCTCCTCTTCCTGGCGCTTCTCCGGTCACCTGGCCAACATGCCCCTCTACTATGAGTTCCGTGATGACGGCGTGACCGAGCAGCCCGCCGAGATCAAGGGCACCTACCTGGACAACTTCCGCAACATCTGGGATCTGTACATCACCGATTCCGCCGCTGACCCCACCGCTCTGTCCACCGCCACCGGCGACCAGTCCGAGGCTGAGTTCGGCGAAGGCAAGGCTGTCTTCTACCAGAACGGCACTTGGGAGTATGCGGCCCTGACCGCCGACAAGTTCAACCTGAACCCCGACGAGATCGCCATGATCCCCATCTACTGCGGCGTTGACGGCGAAGAGAAGGCCGGCCTGTGCTCCGGCACCGAGAACTGCTGGGCGATCAACAGCCAGGCCAAGGAAGAGGACATCCAGGCTTCTCTGGACTTCCTGTATTGGCTGGTCACCGATCCCGACGCATCCGCTGTCCTGGTCGAGCAGCTGGGCGCTGTTCCCTTCAAGAGCTGCCCCGCTTCCGCCAACAAGTTCATCGTTGACGGCAACGCGCTGCTGGCTGACGGCAAGTACGCTGTGACCTGGGCGTTCAACTACACCCCCAACGTGGACTCCTGGAGAGCTACCGTTGTCACCGCTCTGGCCGCTTACTCCGCTGATCCCACCGACGCCAACTGGGAAGCTGTTAAGACCGCTTTCGTTGACGGCTGGGCCATCGAGTACAAGACTGTGAACGGCTGATCGGCACACCACAACTGAAACCCAGAGGGGCGGGCGGTAAGCCCGCCCCTTTGAATGTCCCGGCCTGCACAGGGTGGGAGGGTACGTCGGCTTTTGGGCGGATGCAGCCTCCTGTCCTGCGCGGCAGCACCGGAACGCAGTTCCGTTCTGACACGGTTATTTTGGTAAGCAGCCAAATATAATAAAAATACAATACAGGAAAGCGAGGGAATCTCATTGAGCAAAAAAAATGACGGCGCCGGGCTGAACAGCCGACTGATCCGCCGTCCCATTCAGCGGTGGGCGCCGCTGTTCATCCTCCCCGTGTTCGCTGCCTTCTGCATCGGCTTCGTCTGGCCGTTTTTGCAGGGCATCTACCTGTCCTTCTGCACCTTCAATATTCCCAAGGATGCCAAATGGGTCGGCCTGACGAATTATTCCAAAATCTGGACGGACGTCAGCTTCTGGAACGCCTTCAAGAACACCGCATTTTTTGCCGTGGTCTCCATTCTCCTGATCAATGTGCTGGCCTTCTTCATCGCCTATGCCCTGACCCAGAAGATGCGCGGCTCCAACCTGTTTCGCACCGTGTTCTTCATGCCCAACCTGATCGGCGGCGTGGTGCTGGGCTACATATGGAGCATGATTTTTGACGGCATTCTGCGGAACTATTCCACCTACCTCACCGCCAACGCCACCTACGGCTTCTGGGGCCTGGTCATTCTGGTGGCCTGGCAGCAGATCGGCTACATGATGATCATTTACATCGCCGGGCTTCAGGCCGTCCCCGGAGACATGCTGGAGGCCGCCGAAATTGACGGCGCCAGCGGCAGCCAGACGCTGTTTAGAGTCATCATCCCCAACGTGATGCCCTCCATCACCACCTGCACCTTCCTGACCCTGACCAACTCCTTCAAGCTGTTCGACCAGAACCTGGCGCTGACCGGCGGTCTGCCCAGCATCATCCAGAATGGCTCGAAGTTCAACCAGACCGAGCTGCTGGCGCTGAACATTTACTCCACCTACAACATCAATAAGAATTGGCACGGCGTTGCCCAGGCAAAGGCTGTTATCTTCTTTATTCTGGTGGCAGTTCTGGCCATTGCCCAGCAGACCGCGACCCGCCGCAAGGAGGTGCAGCAGTGATGCGTAAAGACAGAATGAAAACCAAAGAGTATTCCGCCGGCAGCACGGTGCTGACCGTTGCCTTCGTGCTGATCTGCCTTGTGTGGATCATGCCCATTTACGAGGTTGTCGTCAACTCCCTGAAGTCCAACAATGCCATCAATCTGGACGTGTTTGCCCTGCCCAATTCGGAGAGCTTCGTGGGCTTTGCCAACTATGTCAAGGGTATGACCTTTGGCAATTACCCCTTCCTCAAGTCCGTGGGCTACAGCCTGTTCATCAGCGTGGTTTCCACGGCGCTGATCCTGCTGTGCTGCTCCATGGCGGCATGGTACATTGCCCGGGTGCAGAGCGGCTTTGCCAAGTTCTTCTACTATCTGTGCCTGTTCTCCATGATCGTCCCCTTCCAGATGGTCATGTTCACCCTGACCTCCACCGCCGACTCCCTGAAGCTGAACACCCCCTGGACGATTCCCGTGATTTATCTGGGCTTCGGCGCGGGCCTTGCCATCTTCATGTTCGTGGGCTTTGTCAAGGGTCTGCCTCTGGAAATCGAGGAGGCGGCCTCCATTGACGGCTGCGGCCCTGTGCGTACCTACTTCAATGTGGTGCTGCCCATGCTGAAGCCCACCCTCATTTCCGTGGGTATTCTGGAACTGATGTGGGTCTGGAACGACTATCTCCTGCCGTATCTGGTTCTGGACATCACCAAGTACCGCACCATCCCCATCCACGTCCAGTACCTGAAGGGTAGCTATGGCACCGTGGATCTGGGCGCGACCATGGCGGTCATCATGATGGCCATTCTGCCCATCATCATTGTCTACCTGTTCTGCCAGAAGTACATCATCAAGGGCGTCGCTGCCGGCGCGGTGAAGGGATAATCTCTTCTAACTGATTTTATACCCACCGGCCGTGTAAACAGCCGGTGGGCATTTCAAAGATTCCGAAAAGAG
>ULQJ01056922.1_pt1 | contig 10463 bp, 8 predicted proteins | sample 1954331 | NCBI WGS metagenome assembly ULQJ01 (sample SAMEA4835651, study PRJEB28245) | human gut metagenome | biome: gut microbiome; material: fecal sample | place: Denmark | collected 2008 | reverse complement strand
AGGAGTCCATTCTTTTAAACAAAGTGAGGGTATGCTCTGTATGTTCAAGATCCCTGGCAATCACATACGTTTCTGCCCCCGGATCCGAGGTGAGTAAGAACTGCCCCTGCTTCCCGTCCAATATATATCCCATCCGGCTCGACCAGTATGCACGTTTGTTTTCCAGTGTCACAGAGATCTGCGTCCCGGTAAAACGAATCTGTACAAAACTTGCCGCATAGACAAGTACAGGTGCTTTTGGATTATCAAAATCAATTCTTCCACAATATTGTAATCTCTTGTCGTCCGGTGAAATATGCATAGCTATCTCCTTCCGATTTCTGTATCTGCAGATGTTACAACACTGTTTGTTTTTATATAATCTACAATCTCATCCAGTTTTGTAAATGCCAGGCCAACGTAACTGTCTGCTGCACCATAATAGATCGCGATCTTTCCGGATGCACTGTCGTGAATGGTTGCACATGGGAAGCATACGTTCGGAACGAAACCTCTCTCCTCATACCACTCTTCCGGAGTCAGAAGGAAATTCTCACAGCGATACTTCACGATGGAAGGATTATCAATGTCAAGGATTGCCCCACCGATGGAGTAAACATATCCGTTACATGTACCGGATACCCCATGATAGAATAAGAGCCATCCCTCGGAAGTCTCGATTGGAGCAGCACCACCGCCGATCTTTAAGGACTCCCACCATTCGCTTCCTTTGCCCATGACATGTCTGTGTTTGCCCCAGTATACCAGATCCGGGCTTTCACTTAAGAAAATGTCACCAAACGGTGTATGACCACTGTCTGAAGGACGGGAAAGCATCATGAAGTTTCCATTGATCTTTCTAGGGAACAGCACGGCATTGCGGTTGAATGGGAGGAACGGATTCTCAATCCGTGTAAACGTCTTGAAATCTGTTGTTTTTGCCATGCCGATTGCTGCTCCGTAGAAATCCTGACACCAGATGATATAATAGGTGTCTTCTACTTTTACAAGTCTTGGATCGTATGCATAGATTGGCATAAACGGCTCGCCGTTTTCATCCACAAACGGAATCTTGTTTTCTTCAAAATCCCAGTGGATGGCATCTTTGCTGTGTCCAAGATAAATATATGGAATACCATTGGTCTGCTCTCCACGGAACACACCGATGAAAGCATCACCATATGGCATAACCGCACTGTTAAAAATTCTTGCAACACCCTTTAACGGATTTCTTCCGATAATCGGGTTTTCACTGTATCTCCAGATCGGGGCTCCGTTCTGAGGTCCTTGTGGTCTCTCCTGCCATGGTACATTTGGTACCGGAGCTGTCAGCATCTTTACTTCACTCATAATCAACTCTCCTCTTATTTATGATTTTTTAAATACTCTAAGTTCTTCTTAATCAGGTCGCATCTCTGCTGTACACACAGTACACTTCTTCCCGGATCCTGTGGTGTATTAAATACATAATCAATCAGACGGTCAATCGTTGTAGTCGCCACATGCATTCTTGTATCAGAAGAAGCATAGTAAATAAATACTTCGTTCTTATCGTTTACGATTGCACCGTTGGTAAATACAACATTGGATACATCTCCGACACGCTCCTCACCTCTTGGTCCGATTAACAGTCCGGATGGCTCTGCAATTACCTTAGACGGATCGTTTAAATCCGTGGCAAATGCATAGATCACATAGCGCAGACCTGCTGCAGTATTTCTTACACCGTGTGCAATGTGAATCCAGCCGCGGTCAGTCTTGATCGGAGTAGCACCTGCACCGTTCTTTGCCTCGGTAATGGTATGGTACTTACGGATGCTGGTCATCTTCTCTTCGTCAATGACTGCATGTGTGATGTCCTCGCAAAGACCGAATCCAATACCGCTTCCGCTTCCGGTATCAATGAAGTCATCCATCGGACGGGTATAGAATGCATACTTTCCATCCACAAATTCCGGATGCAGCACGACATTTCTCTGCTGCGGGGAACGAAGGGTCTTTAAGTTTTCCAGACGCTCCCAGTGCTTTAAATCTTTTGTGCGGACAATTCCTGCTGCTGCAACGGCTGCAGACAAATCGTTCACGCTGGTATCTTTGCTCTCAGAACAGAATACTCCGTAAATGTATCCGTCCTCATGCTGTGTCAGTCTCATATCATAGACGTTTGTCTCCTCCGGACATACATCATCCAGAAGGATCGGGTAATCCCAGAAACGGAAATTATCAATTCCGTTATCACTCTCTGCCACGCCGAAGAAGGACTTTCTGTCATTTCCCTCAATACGGGCAACCAGATAATACTTTCCGTTTAAATAAATTGCTCCGGAATTCATGACTGCATTGATTCCGAGACGTTCCATAAAGAATGGATTGGTCTCCTCGTTTAAGTCATATCTCCAGGTGAGCGGAATCATATCTCTTGTAAGAACGGGATTCACATAACGGTCAAATACACCATTATAAAAGTCACTTTTTTCATTTTTACGTGAAAGCAGCTTTTCCTGCTTTGCCAGTTCTACATAATATCTTTCATGCATTGTTTAAAGTCTCCTTATTACTTCCATACACATTCTTCCGTTATGATACGGACATTTCCAAGGTTCTACGATTGGACGGTCCGCAATCGGACTGCCGTCCGGATGTACTTCCCAGAACCACTCGGAACCGGTTCTCTTATCAATGACGTGTTCTTTGATAAATTCCCATTCAGCCTCCGATGCCTCCAGAAACTTCGTTTTCTGCGGATGCTTCTGGTATTCATTCAGGAATCCGATCACAGTCTCTGCCTGTACCCACCAGATCCGGTGGTCATTCACTTCCCCTTTGCAGCATTCATTTGCCAGAGAATGACCGTCAAACGCAACCTCGTAGACATTTTCTGCAAGAGTCTCGGTAATCGGTGACATTTTTTCTTTGTAATGATCATCCCCAAGCACTTCCACACCGCGGTCCATCAGCCATGCTGTCTCAATATCATGACCATAAGAATACAGATCAATGATGGTGTTGTAGTTCTTGTCAAAGAATACTTCCTGTCTCTTAAGTTTCGGATTGTATACCTTATCTGCAAATACATCCATAATCCACTTTAACCGCTCTCCCACCTCTTCATCATGGGAAACCCGGTAAAACTCGGTATAAGCCTCAAACACATGAAGCAGTGTGTTCATGGTTTTTTCGGCAAGCACACCATTTTCCGATAGCTTCTCATTGGATTCCGGCTGGAAGTCTTTGGTAAATGCTTCCAGATATCCAACCTCATCCGTACATTTGCTTTCAATAAGAAGCTGCAGTTCTTTGGCAAGCTTTAATGCTTCTTCATCCCCGGATGCATCGTAATAGGAAGAAAGAGCATAGATGCAGAATGCCTGATTGTAGGTATGCTTTGTTGTGTCAAGTGGCTTTCCGTCATAAGTCATGGACCAGAAGATTCCACCATTTTCTTTGTCGATGCAGTGATCACGCAGGAACTCATAACCGTGTCTTGCCTCGTCCAGCAAGGTTTCATCTTTCAGCAGTATGTAGGCATTCGCAAAAAACCAGGTGATTCTGCTGTTTAAAATACATCCCTTTTCTGCTGTTTTGTCTACGTTTAAATTGTAGTCCATATATCCATAATATCCACCGTAAGTATCGTCCCTTAATGCTTTCCAGAAAGGAATGATATTTTCCGTCAAATGCTTTGTGACTTCTTCTTTCATCATGCTCTTATTCATCCCGATACCTCTTATTTTCCAAAATCATTAACCCTTTACCGCACCTGCTGTAATTCCACTGTAAATCTGTTTCTGGCAGCAGACAAATACGATCAGCGCCGGAAGCAGGGAGATAATAACACCTGCACAGATCAGATTGTACTTGCTTCCCATTGGTCCTACGAATGTGTAGAGGGAAAGTGCCATGGTACGGATCTCTTTTCTCATCAGGTAAAGGTTTGCTGCGTAGTATTCGTTGTACACACCAACACCCTTTAAAATACAGGATGTAACGATTGCCGGTTTTAACAGTGGAAGCATAATCTTCCAGTAAATCTGCCAGTAATTTGCGCCATCGATAATTGCCGACTCATCCAGTGAAAGCGGAATATTTTCCATAAACTGAATGAAAATATACATGGAAATAACATCGGTACCACAGCTCATAATGATGTAACCGCCCAGACTGTTTACAAGATGTAAATCTGACATAATCTGGTATACGGTAACCTGCATTGCTACTGCCGGAAGCAGTGCGGCAATTGTATACAGGTTACGGATAAACCCATTGCCTGGGAACTTGAAACGATTCAATACGTAAGCAAGCTGGGAACCTACAATAACGGATACAGTAAGCACAACCACCATAACTATGACAGAGTTTAAAAATGCGCGTCCCATATTTGCCGTCTTAAATGCATTTACAAAGTTGTCAAAATTCAGCCAGCTTCCCGGAAATGCCATAACATTGGTATTCTGGTACTCGGCATCTGTCTTAAATGCCGTTGTGATACAGGAAACAATCGGAATGATTGCACAGAATCCGAAAAAGATCAGCGATGCATATTCCACAATAATCCAGATAATGCTTCCTACGGAATAATGTTTCATGTTTTTACGTTTTACTGCTGCTGCTGTACTACTCATTATTTCGCCGCTCCTTTCTTCATTTTCTCCTGTTTTTTGATCTGCTTAATCACCTGTTTTTCTGCCTTCAGCCGGGCTTTCTTTGCCTTATAGGATTCATCCTCCGACGCGGCATCCCTGAACACATATTTAAAGAACACATTCTGTAAGATCGTACAGATAAAGATGATCATCAGCAGAACAACAGACATGGCCGATGCCAGACCTACTTTCTGGCTGGTATGTGCGATCTTGTTCATAATTACGAAATACGTTCCTGTTCCGTTTGCACCGGTGGTGATTACGAAAGGCGCCTCAAACGCACTTAAGGAACCGGTGATGGAAAGGATAACATTTAATGTAATAATTGTCTTGATACTCGGGAGAATAATGTGTTTAAACTGCTCCCATTTATTTGCACCATCCAGGGACGCTGCTTCGTAGAGTTCGCTATCCACAGACATCATGGCACCAATAAACAGTACCATATTCTGTCCGGTATACCGCCATACGGAAGTCGCCGTCAGGGACCAGTTGTTTACACTCTGATCCTTTAACCAGTATGGAAGATTTTCTAATTGAAACCCACACCACTGCAGGATTGTATCAAATACGAATCCTCTGGTGAAGAAGAATTTAAAGATAAAACCAATGGCAATACCACTGATGAGGTAAGGGAAAAACATCAGCCCTTTGAAAAGATTTCCACCCTTTACCTTAAAGCTTAAAATTGTTGCAAGATACAGTGCAAGCACAAGCTGGATCAATGCACCGACCATATAGAATAAACTAAGTTTCAACGCCCCGAAACAATCTTTTCTTCTGAATACATCAAGATAGTTGTCCCATCCGACAAATTCGCGCCTGTCTATTGGCGTTGTATATTTCATCTTATAAAAACTAAATTTGATCATTTCCGCAAATGGAAAATAAGTGAATAAAAAGAGTAAGAGCAATGGGATAATCATAAAACCGATACAGATAAATACCTGCTGGCCGGCTCTGCTCTTTGCCCATTTTTTAAAATTAAATGATTTTGATTTCATACTATGTTCCTCCCATATGAAACAGGCAATCATGCCACCGGGCCGAAAACAGTTTTTCGACCCGGCAGCTGGATGATGTACCTTTATGCAGCGTGGAACTACTCTGTAATTTCTACGCCCTCAGATTCCTGAGCATCTGTCCATTTCTGGTTCCACTCGTTCATAATATCATCAAAGCTCTCATCGCCATTTGCTGCATGCTCAATGATTGCCTGAATCTTATCATTACCGCCGTTGTTAATGTTCAGTTCTGAATCAGCATTTAATGCATTTAAAAGATCCTCTTCGCCTTCTACAGCCGGTTCATCCTCAAGGAATGTCACACCAGAGAAATCAAGCTTTGTATCAGAAGATGACTTTGCAACCGGAAGTCCATCCTCGTTGTAAGAAAATCCAGACTTTTCAGTCATCCACTTAACAAAGATTAAAGCTGCCTGTTTCTCATCATCAGAAGCGTTTACGTTGATACCGTAAGAGTAATCTGCTCCGGCTGATGCATACTGCTCACCGTTTACAGAAATCGGGAATGGCATATATCCGATGTCATCTGCGTTCTCACCGGCTGCTTCCATCTGTGGGTAAGCCCATGATCCAAGTACCATACATCCGATCTGTCCGTTGTTTAACATGCTCTTAGAGCCTTCCCAGTCAGTTGTAGAATAGTCATCCTCGGTAAGTCCGCCAGCAACTGCATCGTAAAGGATCTTGTATACTGCATATGGATGTGTGCCATCGCCATAATCCTTGAATGGATCCTTTGTATGAAGGAGTTTCTGGTTGAAATATGTATTGTCACCAGTTGCATTGTTTCCGATATAAGCATCCCATGCACCCATTGTCCAGCCTGCTGCATAGTTTGTGTAAAGCGGAATTGCATCCGTCTTGTCCTTGATCTTCTTTAATGCATCAATGAACTCGTCCGGAGTCTTTGGAGTATCGGTCACACCGGCATCCTCAAACACTTTCTTGTTGTAAACGATACCCTGTGTCGTTGCTGTGGAAGGAACACCGTATACATCATTTCCATAGAGCCATGTGTTTGCGTAGTTGATCTGCTGGCTCATCTCATCAAGTGTACCGTATGACATATAATATGTACTGAGGTCTGCCTTATCTACTGCCGGAATCATGGTAATGGTTTCGTACTGTCCGGACTGTAAATGTGTCAGTGCATCATCGGCATAGTTTGTATCTGTAGTGATTTCAACCTTGATATTCGGATACTCTTTGTTGAAGTCTTCCAGATAAGATTTCCAGTTCTTTCCGCCGTAATCATCGGTATCCATATCTGTTCTGTGGTTGAACATTGTAATTGTTGCGCTTAAGTCTTTTCCTGTTTCTCCCAATACAATGTCTGAATAGCTTACAAGACCATCTGCGGAAGCGCTGTCTGATTTCTGTGTGGTATCAGCAGAATCATTTCCCTTAGAACCGCATCCTGCGAATAATGTTGCGGTCATTGCAGCTACAAGACCAAGTGCCATAAACTTTTTAAATTTCATGTTGTTCTCCTCCTTAAACATGTGAATTATTAAGTTAATTTAAGTATACATTTTTTGTTAATTTAATCATCACTCTTTATTGCTTTTAATCATACCATATTGCATTTTCAAACACATTCCCTATAATGCACAATTTTACATTTACTTTTTTGTGCATTATGCCTATATATTTTTGTCCAAAAAGTAATTTTAAGTTATATTTCATTTTAAATTATTGCTTTTTGCCTTTCATCCAATTATACTTAATTAAAAACTGGTTATGATTGAAAGAGGATGATTTTATGGAACAATTACAGCATCATGGGATTACAGGAACGGTGCCAAAGCATGTATTATCTGACAACATAAAAAACTTTACGGCTTTTCCTCTGTCCGCACCAGCGGATGACGGCTTTATTCATCTGCTCGGAAAAGGCATCTGTTCCTTTCCGAACAATTGTTCCATGACATTCCGTATCAACGCGCCTTATCATTTTTTCTATGTATATGAAGGCACTCTTTCTGTAACGGATGAACATCATACGTGTCGGCTGGCAGACCGGCACGCAGCGCTTCTTCCGATTTCCGGTCCCCTCACGATCGAAATCTTAAAAGGCCACTGCCACTATTTCCATATGTATATTTCCGGTCTCGCCCTCCTGCAGTTTCACACACTGCTCCCATCACCTCTTGCCTATCCGACAGAGAGTTCTTCTATGTTTACTCTGTTCCATACGATGGAGCATTTACAGAATCTGCAGAAAGACACTTTTAATGATCCTCTGTCCGTCTGCCGGATCTCCATGTGGATCACCAATATTCTTACGGAAATGGCTGTCTATTCCGGCCATCCTGCCACACGCCGGGATACGATCCCGGATTATCTGTGGGAAATTCATCATTTATTTGACACACAATACGGAGAAAATTATTCACTGGACGAACTGGAAAATACGTATTCCGTCAGCAAATACCGGATCTGCCGCGAGTTTTCTAAATACTATGGGGCTTCTCCTGTCCAGTACTTAAACCATAAGCGGATTGAAGAGGCTAAAAAACTGCTTCTGACTACCAACGACACCATACACGAAATCGGAAGCAAGGTAGGAATTCATAATACCAATCATTTTATCAATCTGTTTAAACGGGAAACCGGGGCAACCCCACTTGCATTTAAGCAGGATGCCCCGGTTTCTATATCCGAGCTACACTATCTTTAAATACCACATGTCCATCTACAATGAACACACCGGCTGTATAGTTTTCATTTGCAATTTTGCGGACAATCTTGTGAATGGCTCTGCGTGCCATCTCCGATATATCCACCTCATATGTCGTAATTCCGATATCGCACAGCCCCGGATAAAGAAAATTATCAAATCCCACAACGGAAACATCTTCCGGAACCCGGTAGCCTTCATTTTCAAGTTTCCGGATCAGATACGAAGCTGCAAGATCGCAGTTACAGACAAATGCCGTCGGCATATCTTTCGGAAATTTATAATATTTTTCCAGATCCATCCGCCCGGTTTTGGTATCCCGGTCATCAATCACATAATCTTTTGGCACATCCACTCTGTGTTCCATCATAGACTTGCGGTAACCAAGATATCGGTCTGTAATACTGTTTGTCATGCCAACCGTTCCTACATAGGCAATTTTTGTATGCCCCATGGAAAAAAGATAATTCGTCAGTGCATAGGTGCCGTAAAAACTATTGGAAATAACTGTGTCCAGACCAACGGCATCGTTATAAAAATCCAGACAGACCACCGGCACGCCGCCCTCTTTTTCAATCTTTTCAATGTATGGTTTTGTCATATCGCCAAGAATGATCAGACCATCCACCTTTTTTTCCTGAAGCAGAAGCGGCATCTGGTTTTCCAGCACACTCTCCCTTGAAATACTTTCGAGCAGCGTAAAACACCCACGGGAAACTGCCCTCTTGTTTACTTCCTGATACATTTTCCAGTAAAAGGAAGCGTATTTGTCCAGATATACTTCCTGTATCAGGACTCCGATATTATATTGTTTTTCCGCAGACTGCCGTTTTGTCTCCGAAGGACTGCGGTAACCAAGCTCTTCTGCAAGGTTCTTTATTTTCTCCCGCATCTCTTCACTGACGCCTTTTTGTCCCGACAAGGCTTTGGAAACGGTTACCGTGCTGACACCAACCTGTTCGGCGATATCTGCAAGTTTCACTGCTTTTGCCATAATTCCCTCGATATTTTCATACTAATTTACTTATTTAACTATATAAACTGGATAATTTAAGTTGATTTTACATTCTTTTTCTTCCTCTGTCAATTAATCTGCCACAAAATGGTACAGATAACTTCTGTAATCTCCCTGCTCGGAAGGAACCAGCATACCGGCATTCATAAGCAGATCTCCGCCGTATACGCATTCGTTCTCCATCTCACCTTCCAGACGATAATCCAGATTCGGATTCAGTCCCTGCAGGCGTACTTTTAAACTGTGGTAATTCGGGCGTGCGTGTACGGTCACGAAAGTAACTAGTGCCTCTTTTTTATCTTTGGATACTACCATATAACAATCGTAGAAATGATTTTCCCGGTAAGAAGCGATACGGTAATAATCCCCCTCCCTTACCAGATCGTTATACTTGTGATACATAGCTGTCTGCTGTGGAATCTGTTCCTGCTCTTCCTTTGCAATCTTTGTGATATCCAACTCATAACCAAAGGTTCCTGCCAGGGCAACTTCCCCTCTTGTCTTAAACGGGGTATTTCTGCCCACGGTATGGTTCGGGCAGTCCGAAACGTGTGCTCCCATTGCGGACAGTGGATAAATCAGTGCCGTACCTTCCTGAATGCCAAGTCTCTCGATTGCATCCGTATCATCCGAGCACCAGATCTGTGGGCTGTAATAAAGCATACCCGGATCAAAACGTGCTCCACCACCGGAACAGTTCTCCAGAAGAAGATCCGGGAAATCACGGGTCAGGCGTTCCTGCATCTCATACACACCAAGCACATAACGGTGGCTTAACTCCCCCTGGCGGTCTGCCGGAAGCGCAAGGCTTCCCAGATCGGTAAGCTGACGGTTCATATCCCACTTCACATATTCGATATTGGCACTGCTTAAAATTGCACGGATCTTTTCATAGATGCAGTCCCTCACATCTTTTCTGCTGAAATCAAGGACATACTGATTTCTCGAAAGCGTTCCGGTGCGTCCTTTCACAGCAATTGCCCAGTCCGGATGCTCTTTGTACAATTCCGAATCCGGGGAAATCATTTCCGGTTCCATCCAGATACCGAATTTCATGCCAAGCTTATTCACTTCATCTACCAGATAGTTCAATCCGCCCGGCAGTTTCTTTTCATTAACAA
>ULQJ01060823.1_pt1 | contig 10552 bp, 4 predicted proteins | sample 1954331 | NCBI WGS metagenome assembly ULQJ01 (sample SAMEA4835651, study PRJEB28245) | human gut metagenome | biome: gut microbiome; material: fecal sample | place: Denmark | collected 2008 | reverse complement strand
CGAAGGCGAGAACCGCCGGCGGCTCCAGCCCCGCGCGGAAGCGCTCCACGAGGAAGCGCGCCGACAGCGCCCCGCGGCCGCGCTGCGGCGCTCGTCGATCTCATCCTCGGACAGAATCAGAAAGCGAATGCCGCCGTCCCGCGCCAGCGCCATCAGCGCCGCGTCGTCCGCCTCGGGATCCAGCGCCCGGAGCACCGACTGCACCACCTGCTCCCGGTGAACCTCCTTTTCGTCCGCCTCGCCGCGCACAAAGACGGTGAACATGCCGTCCTGCCGCTTCAGATGCCCGGCGAACTCCCCGCCGTCCGTGTCCACCAGCGCAGCGCCCACGTTCGCGCCCGCGCGGTTCGCTTCGTCCAGCATCCGATCCACGCCGCCCAGCAGCCGCGCGTCCGCGCCGAACTGCACTGCGCACAGCCGCTCCGGCCGGCTGGAAAGAATCTCATAATCCTCCATGATGGAGCGATTCAAATGCTTCACAGTTTTTCCTCCCCAAAGCGCCTGTTCGCGCGCCGTTTCAGATCGTGCAGCGCCCGACCCGCTTTCTCATTCTATCACATTTTCCATCGCCGCGCAATCAGCTTGCTCCGCCGCGTTCCACAAAAAGCGGCCAGCAGGCAACGCATTCTGTCCATGAACCGCCGCTCACAAGTATCTGACATACAGCACGTATTCCCCAACGCACTGAAAGCCGAGCGCCTGCAGGACGTGCCTCGCCGCAGAAGCAGGTCATGTCCTTCGCGCCCGCGCCTCTGCATTCATCGAGCAGGGCGATCAGCACCTCGCGAAGCGCCTCCTCGCGGAACACGCCGTCGACAATCTCCATGCCGAAAATCTCAAAGTGTCCGTCGCAAACGCGACAGCCGCAGGCGCTTCGTCCTCGCCGCAGACAAAATCTTCCATTTCTCCAGCGCCTCATAAATGCGGTCGCCTTTCCAATAAGCGTCGGGCGGAGCATGGTAAACCGCGCGGAACCTGTCGAACTTCGCTTTGGGAATCCGCTCGACATGCCGAACATGGTTCTCAGGCATATATATACATCTGTTTCACCATAATATAATCGTGTAGCATTGTGAGAAGTGTAAGCAATAGGCCTTTTATTCTCTACACCCGCAGAAACCAGCCGGAATGCCGATTCCGCTTTCTGGATCTGCTTATTTGACAAAGAACCTAAAGAAAGGGAGTAGCGTTTCCACAAACGCTACTCCCTTTCTGACATCCCACCACCAACAGCAATGATATGGGAGCCATGACAACTTCCGATAAAATCGGAATGGCGGAGAAGGAGGGATTCGAACCCTCGAGACGCTTTTGACGCCTACGCGATTTCCAGTCGCGCGCCCTCGACCAAGCTAGGCGACTTCTCCATACTTGCTCTACAATTGAGCTTTCATAAATCTGCTCAACATCGATTATTATATCATGCTTCCATGCAAAATGCAATAGGCGCATTGTTAATTATTTGCACATGCTTTCGCATGACATTTTTCTTTGGCGCGCAATTGGGGATTGCGAAATGGGCACGGATATGGTAAAATGAAATTACTTGAAATTTCGAAGCAAAGGAGCAATTCCATGAGCAAGGGCATCTGCGTTGCGGGCAACATGCTCGTCGACATCCTCTACCCCACCTCCGGCTGGCCGAAGCAGGGTGAGCTGGTGCACATTCAGGACGGCATCTCCCGTTCCATCGGGGGCGCGGTCTGCAATGTCATCGTGGATCTGGCCAAGCTGGATCCGTCGCTTCCGCTTTACGCCATGGGCAAGACCGGCACCGACGCGGAGGGCGATCTCATCCTCGAGCGCCTCGGCGAGCACGCCAACATCGACACCTCCTGCGTGGTGCGCGACGGCATCTCCGCCTTCACGGCGGTCATGAGCGACCAGATCAGCAAAGAGCGCACGTTCTTCACCTATCTGGGCGCGAACGGGAAATTTGATGAGCGCGACGTGGACTGGACCAAGGTGGACGCGGACATCTTCCACATCGGCTACATTCTGCTGCTCAACGCGCTGGATCAGCCCGACGACGAATACGGCACGAAGCTGGCGCGGCTGCTGCATCAGGCACGGCAGCACGGCATGAAGACCTCCATCGACGTGGTGAGCGAGGCCTCCGACCGCTTCATGCGGCTGGTGCCCCCGGCGCTGAAGTACACCGACTACTGCATCATCAACGAGGTCGAAGCCCAGCAGACCACGGGCGTGAAGCTGCGCGGCGAGGACGACCGGCTGCTGACGGAGAACATGCCCGAGGCGCTGAAGACCATGAAGCGCATGGGCGTGACCACCTGGGCGGTTATCCACTGCCCCGAGGGCGGATTTGGACTGGACGAGAACGACCAGTACGTGGCGCTGGACAGCCTGCATCTGCCCAAGGGCTACATCAAGGGCAGCGTGGGCGCGGGCGACGCGTTCTGCGCGGGCGTGCTCTACGGCGCGGAGAAGCGCTATTCCCTGTCCGACTCCATCGTGCTGGGCATCGCCTCCGCCGCCTGCTCGCTGAGCGAGCCGGGCGCGACCGAGGGCATGCGCGCCGAGGCCGACGTGATGAAGCTCTATCGCGAACTGCGGTAAGGAACTTGTGACAAACCGATACGCAACGGAAGGATTTTCATATATCAAACGCGGCCATCGCCGGAGAAAACGGCGATGGCCGCGTTTGTTTTTCATCGTGGACAGCTCAAGCGCCGCCCGACGCGTTCGATGGCACAGGCGCACCTGTCTCGAATCGGCGGAATCGACGGTCGCTCTCGCCGGTTCCGCGGCGCAGGTGCGTTCCTTGCAGAATTGATGGAAGCGCTGGCCTGATTCTCCGATTCTGCGGTGCGAACGCGTTCGCCACTCCTCGGACAGAGGGAATCCGCCGGACGTGCTTCGCCGGTTCTGCGGCGCAGGCGCGCTCCTTCCAGAATTGACAGAAGCCGCCGATCGAACCGATGCTTCTGCGTCTCAGCCGCTTCCTCCCCGAACACACGCAAGCGCCGGTCGGTTCCCTTTGGAACCGGCCGGCGCGTCTGGTTTTTATTCGGCGAACATGTCGGGCGTGGCCTGCTGGATGGCCTGCAGGGTCTGCGTGTCGATGATCGCGTCGGGGTTGGTCGGGTCGATGCCGGGCAGATTCAGATCGTACTGCTCGTTCATCCGCTGCTGGAAGGACGCGATGGCCTGAAGGGTCATTTCGTCCAGCGTTCCGGGCTGCAGGCCGTCGGTGACGAGCAGGCCCAGCTGATACAGCTTCATCTGCACGTTCTGAATGTCCGTCGCCGCGCTGTTTTTGTCCAGCGTGGTCGGCCAGTTGGCCGGCTGCGTGGGCGCGGGCTCGGACGTGGGCGCCTCGGTGGGTTCCGCGGAGGGAATGCCGAAGACGAAGGTCGAGGTCTGAATATCGCTCTCCGAGCGCGCGCCCGCGGGCACGGCCTCGACGATGATCCTGTACAGACCCGCCGGCCAGCCGGTGGGATCGAAGGTGAAGCTGGTGTCGGTGCCGTCGCTGACGTCGCGGCTCTCGCCGGACTGGTTCTCGATGCGCACGCGATAGCGCTCCACCGCGCCGCCGGACGTCCAGCTGATGATCGCTTTGCTGCCGGTGAGATAGGCCACGCCGTCCTGCTCGCGCGCGGAGCCGTCGATGTTGATGGTCGGCGCGGAGATGGCTGCGACGGTGGGTTCGGGTGTGGGCGCTTCGGTGGGCTGCACCGGCACGGCAAAGGTCACGCTCGTCCAGACGGTCTCTGCGCCGTCGGACAGCGCGCCCACCTCGAAGGTGTAGGTCACGCCGGGCTTGAGCTGGCTGACGGGAATCTGGCCGTGAGTGCTCCGATAGTTGGAATCGTCCAGAATGGTCGAGCCGTCGTCGCCGGTGATTCTCACCGCGAAGGCGCTCGCGTCGGACTCCCAGTCGAAGGACACGCTGTCGCCGGTGATTTCAAGGGTTCCGTCGCCCGCCGCCGAACCGTTGACGGTCAGCTGGGGCTTGGAGGCCGGTTTGGGCGTGGGCGCTTCGGTGGGGGCTTCCGTGGGAGCCTCGGTGGTCATGGGCACCGTGAACTGCACGCTGCTCCAGACGATCTCGCCGTCGCCCTCGGGGCGCGCGCCCACCGAGAAGGTGTAGGTCACGCCGGGCCTGAGCTGGCTCACGGGCAGCTCGCCGTGGGTGCTCTTATAATTGGAATCGTCCAGAACGGTGGAGCCGTCGTCGCCGGTGATCTTCACTGCGAAGGCGGACTGCGCGTTCTCGGCGCTCCAGTCGAAGGTCACCTTTTCGCCGGAGACCTCGATCACGCCGCCGGCGGCCTCGCTGCCGTTGACGCTCATGCGCACGCTGGTCTGGGGTGCCTGAGTCGGCTCGGGCGCGGCGGTGGCGTCCTGAGACGGAACGCCGAACTGGGCGCTGACCCAGACGATGTCGTCCTCGCCGCCGCCCGCGGGCAGCGCGCCGATGCGAATGGTGTAGATTTCGCCGGGAACCAGATCGGCGGTGCTGATGCGGCCCTCGGTGTACTCGATGGCTTCATAGTTGTACAGATCGCCGCCGTCGGGCTTGACGATGTAGAGATAATAGCTCTCCACACTGCCCGTCGCGCCCCACTGGAAGGAGACGCTGTCGCCGCTGACGCTCACGGGGCCGTCGCCGGGCGTGGTTCCGTTGATGGTCAGGCGCACCTCGCCGGCGGCTGCCTGGGTAGGCTCGGGCGTAGCGCCCGCCTGGATGCCCGCGTCGGCATAGTCCTCCATGTAGCCCAGCGTGGACGCGTTGCACAGGCCGGTAACCTCCAGCATCGTGCCGCCCTCGCGCCGGTTTACGAATTCCTGGAAGGCGCGCACGGCGGCCTCGGTGCCCTTGCCGTAAACGCCGTCGGCGGAGCCGTCGCTCAGCAGACCGAGCTGCACGAGCATCTCCTGCACGGCCTGGATGGACTCCTTCTCGGAGCCGGGGCCGACCACGGTGTTGTCCTCGGGCTCGTCGGGAATCTCCGTCGGAGACTGGGTGGGCACGGGCGTGGGCGTGGGAACCTCGGTGGGCGCGGGCGTGCGCGCCGTCATGCCGTTGGCGGCCATGTACTCCAGATAGTTCAGCGTGCGCGCGTCGGCAATGCCGCTGACGGACAGCTCGTTCTTGCCGGCCTGCTGGTTGAACCACTCCTGGAACCTGGCCACGGCGGCGACGGTGGCGCTGCCGTAGATGCCGTCGTCGGAGCCCGCGTCCATCAGGCCCACCTGAATCAGCATCTGCTGCACGGCCTGAATGGACTCCTTGGGCGACGAGCTGTCCACCTTGTCGCCGTCCTCGGGCGCGTCGGGAATTTCCGTCGGCGTGGGCGCGGGCGTATCGGTGGGCTTCGCCGTGGGCGTGGGGGTCGAGGTGGGCGCGGGCGTGGCGGTGGCGGACTGAAGCGCCTCCCACCAGTCCACGTAATGGTTCAGATATGCCATGGTCTGGGGATTGACCGTGCCGGTGATCTCCAGCACACTGAAGCCCTCGATCTCGTTGACGCGCTGCTGGAACTGCTTCACCGCCGCTGTGGTGGTGGTTCCGTATACGCCGTCGTCCGCGCCGGACTTCATCAGACCCAGCACGATCAGCTTGCGCTGGACGGAGCGGATGTCGTTCTTGGACGAGTTCTTGTCCACGGTCAGCTTATCCGCCGGATCGGCGGTCACCAGCGGCGTGGGCGAAGGCGTGGGCCTGGTCTGGTCGGTGCCGTAGAGCCACATCATGGTCTTGGGGCCGGCGATGCCGTCCACAGCCAGCTTCTCCGCCGGGCGGACGTTTTCGTTGATATAGGTCTGGAAGGCCTTCACCGCCTCCTTGGTGGCGGAGTCGTACTTGCCGGTTACGTTCTTGGACGACAGCCAGCCCAGCTTGTTCAGGCGCTGCTGGAGGTTGGTGACGTCCTCCTTGTCCGACTTGGTGCCCACGGCGGAATAGTTGGGCGTGTCGGGCCGGACGGTGGGCTTGGCCGTGGCCTTCACGCCGCTCTGCTGCTGCTGGAATTCCTTATCCACGTTGCCGGAATAGGTGTAGTCCATCCACGACTGCTCGGGATCCACCAGCGCGGCGAATGTGGGCGAGACATAGGGCGTGGGCGTGGGCGTTTCCGCCGGCGACCACACGTCGTCGTTGGGCGCGATGGTGGGGTTCTGGGTCACGTCGTTCCGGCCGCCCAGCGCGCCGTTGATGAGCATGATGATGACCACCGCCGCCACCAGCACCACCGCCGCGGCGATGCCGATGATCCAGCCGAGCTTCATGCCTCTGCGCTCCTCCTCTTCCTCCTCGGCGTGATGGCCGCCGGCGGAAGCGCTCCTGCGCTGGGCGATGTAAGCCGTGCCGTTTTCCTCAAAGAAGAAGTGGCGCTTCTTGGGATCCTCCACGCTCTCCACGCTGGCTCGCAGGCGCTTGAGGCCCTTCTCGAACGCGTCCTCCATGCCCGGCATGGGCACGACGGCGCCGTCGTTCAGGCGCTCGGCGCAGTCCCTCGGCAGATATTCGCGCAGGCGCAGTTTGTTTTCGCGCTTGGTGTCGAAGGCGGCGTAGACGATGCCCGACGCGTCCTGTCCCAGCGCGCGGCCCACCAGAAAGCGGTCGTGATAGACCAGCGTTCCCGGCAGCATCTGAATCTGCGGCACCGCCGCGCGGTTGTCGCGCCCGCAGTGGGGGCAGACGCTCTCGCCGCCCAGATCCTCAAAGCAATACATACAGAGATTCTCGTATGCCATTTTCTCAACCCCTCATGGTTATCAGTTCAGGTCGACGCTGCGAAGCACGTCGTCGAACACCTCGTCGATGCTCCGGCCGGAATCGATCCGCCGCACGCGTCCGAGCTCGGCCTCGGCCACCGCGTCATAGCCCCGGGCCACCCGGGCGAAGAAGTCCTCCGCCTCGCGCTCCAGCCGATCCAGCGGCGCGCCCTGAGCCATCCGCTCCCGGGCGGTGGCGCGCGGCACGTCGAACAGCAGCGTGCGGTCGGGAACGACCAGCTCCGAAGCCTTTCGATTTATTTGACGTATAAAATCCTCTCCAAGTTCACGCCCATAGGCCTGATAAGCGATGCTGGAGTCCAAAAATCGATCGCAGAGCACCATTTTTCCCGCCTCCAGCGCCGGAAGCACCACGCTCTTAACGTGCTGCACCCGCGCGGCGGCGTAGAGCAGCGCCTCGCACTCGGCGGACATGCCCGCGCTGTCAAGGCTCAGAATGATCTCGCGGATGCTCTCGGAGATGGGGCAGCCGCCGGGCTCCCGGGTGCAGACCACCTCGTAGCCGCGCCCGCGCAGCCAGTCCGCCAGCTTCTTCATCTGGGTGGACTTGCCGCAGCCGTCGCTGCCCTCGAAGGTGATCATCTGTCCCCGGGCGGGCTTCTGCCCGTCCAGCAGCAGCTCGGAAAGCTCCCGCACCGTCATGGCCACCTTCTCCGCGCCGCAGCGGGCGAATTCCTCGGCGGAGCCGTAGCCATAGCCCACCGCCACGGCGGTCATGCCCAGCGCGTGGGCGGAATCCACGTCGAAGCAGCGGTCGCCGATCATCCACGCGTCCTCGGGCAGCGCGCCCTCGGGCAGCGCCGCCAGAATCTGCGCCGCCTTGTCCGACGAATGGCTGGACGGATCCGGGCCGACCACCTTTTCGAAATAGGGCGTCAGGCCGAAATGCTCGATGATGCGCACCAGAAACTTCGCCGGCTTGCCGGAAGCCACGGCCATGTACGCGCCCGAGGCCTTGAGCGCCCTGAGCATGGGCGTTATGCCCGGATAAATATCGGCCTCGAACAGTCCGCCGCTCTCGTAGCGCTCGCGATAATACTGCACGGCCAGCGTCGCCTCTTCGTCGCTCAGGCCGCACTCGTCCCGAAAGGACGTGAACAGCGGCGGGCCGACGAATCTGCGCAGCACGTCCTCGCCGGGAACGGGCTTGCCCAGGCGCTCCATCGCAAGCCCCGCGCAGTGCATGATGCCGCGGCCGCTCTCGGCGATGGTGCCGTCAAAATCAAAAATCAGAATTTTTCGATCCAATTCGCTCATCCTCACGCAGTGATGTCCAATGCTATATCTCCAATGTTATTCTACCAAATGAATATGACAAACCGCGTACGGCGGCATGAAATTTCGCGCCGCGGCGCAATCCGGGCGATCTTAACCGAATTCAGATTCTCTTTTGGCCGAGGATATGGTATAATGATTAGGCAAGCCGAAGGCTTGGCCGAGTCGGCGGAGCGCCGAAGGCGATTCGTCGACAATCATGGTATAATGATTAGGCAAGCCGAAGGCTTGGCCGGGTCGGCGGAGCGCCGCAGGCGGTTCGTCGACAATCATGGTATAGACAATCATGGTATAATTGAGAGGAAACAGATTTTTCCCTTTTGGAGGTTGAGTATGAACTGGATGATGCCGTATCTGGAGGCCGCGTCCTCCCGCTTTGTCGCCAGCGAGCACATGGGCAAACTGATTTCCACCGCGCTTCTGAGCATGGTTCCCCTGTTCGAGGGCCGCTACGCCGTGAGCACCAGCATTCTGATGGGCGTTCCGGCGGGCTTTGCGTTTCTGCTGGCGCTGGTGTTTTCCACCATTCCCATGCCGCTGATTCTGCTGCTGCTGCGGCCGGTGCTGGACTGGTTTTACACGCTGCCCATTCCGCCGGTGCGGAAATTCGCCGCGTGGGTGGAGCATCGCAGCGACAAGAAGCGCGCCAGGATGACGCAGCCGAAGAAGGGCCTCATGGGCTGGCTCAGCGGCCGCGTGTCCGCCGAAACGCTGGAGCTGATCGCCCTGTACGCCTTCGTGGCCGTGCCGCTGCCGGGCACCGGCGTGTGGACGGGCAGCGCCATCGCCACGCTGTTCGAAATGCCCCGGGGCAAGTCCGCGCTGGCCATCTTCCTGGGCAACGTCACCGCGTGCCTCATCATGACCCTCACCACCTACGGTGCGGTGGGACTGGTGGGATAAGGAGTTTCCTGCGGCGCGAAGAGGATAACTTCGCGCATTGCCGCATGACATATCGTCGCTCTGTTCATTGGCGCGGCTGACCTTCTGCAGGATTTCGCGACGATTGTGCGCCCGACGGGCATTTCCGCTGCGCAGCGTTTTTCTGCCGCGAAACAGCTTGTCCTCGCAAGCTCAATACATTCCTCTCTGGCGCGGCCGCTTTCCCGCCGCGCCGTTTCCACTTTTTTACCAAAGGAGGCGGGCGCGATGCTTCGCGTGTACACCGGGCGCGGGCGACTGATGCAGGCCGCGCTGTCCGAACTGCTGCGGCGCGCGGACGCGCGGACGCAGCTCGTCGTCGTGCCCAAGCAGCTGACGCTGCAGACGGAGCGGACGCTTTTGCGCGATCTGAATCAGCGCGGCTCGTTTCAGATTCAGGTTCTCAGCCCCGAGCGCCTCTGCGCTCGGATTTTTGACGCCGCCGGACAGCCGGAGGGTGTGCGCGTGGACGACCGCGGCCGGGTGATGCTGGTGCGCGCCGCCGTGCGCGCTGCGGGCGAGAACCTGACGCTCTACCGGGGCGCGGAGCGCCGCCGGGGCTTCCCCGAGCGCTGCGCCGCTCAGCTGGAGCGCATCCGTCAGGCCGGCGTGACCGCCGACACGCTACGCGCCTGCGCCGCCGATCTCAGCGGCACGGCGCGGCTGAAGCTGAACGATCTTTCCTATATATTAGAGGCCTACGGCGCGCTGATCGAGGATCGCTATCAGGACGGCACGTCCGAATTCAACGCCGCCATTCTGCGCGCGCGGGAGGCGGCCTTCCTCCGGGAATGCGCCGTGTGGTTCCACGGCTTCGACATGATGCCGCCCACGCTGCACGGCCTGATCGCCTCGGTGGGAGCCGTGACCGACGCGGGACTGCTGCTGCCGCTGGAAAACGACGAGCATGCCCGGGATTTCGACGCGTTTCTGCCCATGTTCCGGGCGCTGGAGCAGCTGTCCATCGCCGCAAAGCGCCTGGGCGCGCCCATGGAGCGCGTCGACGTGGAGGAGGCCGCGGCGGAGGAGGACGCTTCTCATGAACATTTTCGCGAGCCCCCTGAGCATTCCTCTCCCCGCCTGCTGGTGAGCGTTCCGCCCCGCAAGGCCGATCTGCGCCGACTGGAGCGCGAACTGTTCGCGTTTCCGGCGGAGCCCTCGGCGGGAAGGGCGCAGTCCGTGCAGCTCACGCTGCTGCGCGACCCGAAGGAGGAGTGCCGCTTCGCCGCGGCGCTGACCCGGCGGCTCGTGCGCCAGCGCGGCTGGCGATGGGACGACGTGACGCTGCTGCTGCGCGACCCGGACGCCTACGACGCGCCGCTGCGCGCGGCGTTCGCCGATTACGGCGTTCCCCTCTTCCTGTCGTCCAGCCGCTCTGCCGCGCGCCACGCCGCGCCGGAATTTCTGCTGACGGCGCTGAAGGCACTGGAAAAGGGCTTTCCGGCGGACGAGATGCTGGCGCTGCTGCGCACGGGCATGTCTCCGCTGAGCGACGACGAGACCGACCGTTTTTCCAACTACATCGTCCGCTGGGGGCTGCGCGGCAATCGCTTTCTGCGCCCGCTGCAGCGGGGCGCCCAGGCCGAGCTGG
>ULQJ01065957.1_pt1 | contig 10596 bp, 5 predicted proteins | sample 1954331 | NCBI WGS metagenome assembly ULQJ01 (sample SAMEA4835651, study PRJEB28245) | human gut metagenome | biome: gut microbiome; material: fecal sample | place: Denmark | collected 2008 | reverse complement strand
ACTGTCTATAGCTGCCGATCACAGTGGATTCCACTTCCGTGTACTCTCCATCCCGTGCTACCTCTATGACAGTGTTATCCGCATCCTCACAGTAGACACGCAAGGTTGCTTCTCCGGTATAGTCCGGTGCATCCTCTTCCATGGAATTGGTCATGGATACTGTATAAGTATTTCCCTCTACCTGCAGATGCAATGCTGCATTTGGATAGAAGTTGCCTTCTGCCATAACCAGTGCCTTATTGTTATCGTTTTTCTCTGCGGAAGCAATGGATGCGGTCCATTCCTCATACTCTGCTTCCAGCACTTTATTACCGGTAATATCACTGAAATCATAATCCGGCCATACACCGTAATAGCCATCCTTCTCCGGTACTTCCGGAATCTGGTCTGCCGACAGATAATCCCCGTAACCGCATTTATAGGAAGCCACTTCTACACCATCCGCCTGGAAGGTAATGGTAAACTGTGAGAAAGCGTCCGGAACGTCTTTGCTGCAGAATTCCTGGTAGGACAACGGGGTAGCACCGCCCTGATAACCAATGCCGTCTACGCCACCGGCTCCGCCTTCCACATAATAGTTGCCATACAGAGTTCCATCATCACTGACTTTTCCGGCAATGCTGCCCTGGCCTTCGCCGGACATATCCAGATCATTGTACGCATAGCTGTAGAAAATATCACAGCCTTCTCCGGCAATACCTCCGATATTATTTTTACCGGTGATCCTGCCCATGCTGTAACAGCTGCGGATCGCATAGCTGGCAGATCCGGCAATTCCTCCCACATAGCTGCCTCCGGTACTCTCTACGGGTGCATAAGACTCACAGGAAATGACTGCGCCATATTCTGCTTTACCGACCACACCGCCGACATAGTCTTTTTTACCGGTCACGTCTCCAAGGTTGCGGCTGTCTCTGATGACTGCCTTGACCGTCTGCTCCACATCGAAACTCTCCGTTCCGGTTAAAGTGATATCGTCCTCAGGGTCAAAATCGTATTCCGTTGCCACCTGTCCAACGATACCGCCCACATTCGTATCGGCTTCCACCGTACCGCGGTTCACACATAAGGTGACCTTTCCCTTCTGGAAGCTGGAAGTATCATAGCGCGCTTCTTCGGTTTCTTCCGGTTCTGCGGTGTCATCCTCCGCATCGGGATCTCCGGGGTTCACCTCTTCCTTGCTGGCTGACTCATCCGAAGTATCTTCTACAGAAATTCCTTCATACCGGAAGAGATCATCCCGGATTTCGCTGACCAGATTCCGCAGAACTCTGGCCTGATCCATCAGCTCATCCATGTGGGCACTGGTGCTGTCTGTCCCGGCTTCCAGTACATCCCCCAACTGACCCAACTGGTCAAAAGCCTTGTCGAGCCTGTCATTCAGTGTGTCCAGATTATCTTTGATACCGCCACTGCGATCCGTGGAAGCATTCGTCATGTTATCCAGATGCTTGGTGGCATTCTCTCCGAATTTTTTCAGTGCCGATTTATAGCTCTCCGTATCGTCCGGTACGGTGATGGTAATGTTTCCGCCACTGACGTCATGATCGCCATCGCCACCCCAGTTACCATTCCAAATATCATTTCCACTGATGGTAACGTCATGACTGTTGCCGTTATTCTTGTCATTATCCGCCTGCTTGTTCAGATCGTCATTCAGGACTTTCAGATCGTTGCTGACGCCGTTCAACTCTTGATTGTAAATATACCACAGATCATGAGCGGTCCCGGTCAGAGAGCTTCCCGCATTGTTGGCATCCTTCAGGTTCGAACTGATACTCTTGGCAATACTGGATGCCTGTTTGCTATAGCTGCTCACATCTTTCTGGGTGGCATCCAACATATCCAGGAATTTGTCTGTCTCCGTATCCAGTTCCTTCAGCTTGTCACTGAGATACTGGATTTCCAGGAACGGCTCCATCTGACCCACGATACCGCCCACATCTTTTCTGCCCTGCACATATCCGGTGTTGGTGCAGTTCTGCAGATAGCCCTGATGCAGTCTGCCTACGATACCTCCGGTATTGTAGCCTACGTGCTGGTAGCCGATGGCCCCGGAATTGGAGCAATAATAAATCTTACCATCCGAAATACCTGCGATACCGCCGGTGTCCGTATGAGCTGCCACATTGGAGGTACTGTTGATCTGCTCCAGATTGTCCATGGTGATATCTTCCAGATCATAAGTCACTTCCGTGCTGTACGTATTGATATTGCCATTGTTGCTGCAGTTATTCAGAATACCGTGGTTGTTGCCCACAATACCGCCTGCGGAATGATTGCCGATCACATTTCCGGAGGATTCACACCGACGGATCTCTCCGCTCTCGGCATTGACTCCGGCAATACCGCCGACATCCGTATCACCGACCACATTTCCGGTAAATTTACAATTTTCAATGCTGCCATAGTTCACACCGACGATACCGCCGACCTGATCCTGACTTCCAGAGGGAGATACTTCCCCCGTGACCGTAAGGTTGCGGACTTTTGCTCCCTCCTGCACATAGCGGAACAATCCCACTGCCGAACCGTCTCCGGTCAGTTTCACATTGGAAATAGTAAAACCGCTGCCGTCAAAGATTCCTGCAAACGTAGGAATACTGAGTTCACCTGTCATGCTCAGAACAATGTCGTTCTGCAGCACTACTTTTTTATCTCTGGACCAACTGTCCAGTACACAGTTCTCCACCAGTTTCCGCAGATCCTCCTCCGTGCTGATCTCTATGACTGCATAATCCTGCTCCTTTATCGTGCTGCTATAACCGCTGCCGCCTCTGTACTGCTCATAGGTCAAAGTTTCTGCTGCATAGGCGGTGGCCGGTGTCTGCAGGATCAGTGCTGCTCCCAGCAGGAAACATAATAATCTCTTACTGTTCATCTTCTGTTCCCTCGCTTTCTGCTGTTTTTTCTTTATCCGAAGCTTTCTTATCCGCAGCTTCTGTATCTGCTCCGGTTGCTTTCTGTCCGGCTGTCTCATCCTCCGGCAGCTCCTGGGCTTCCAGTCTGGGATAGTTTTCTTCCGGGGCATCGTCCCGCTCCTCCATCGTCACGGTATCCTTGGGACGCACCACCGCACCCATCTCACCATCAATGACACCGATGAAATCACCCTCCAACACACCATTGACATAACCCTTGATGTGACCGTTCATACGGATTCTTCCGGCGGAGGGCAAGGGCTTTGCCAGATCCCGTTTCAGTGTAAATGCTGTCTTCTGAATAATGATATCTCCGATCAGCAGTGTCTGCGGCAATGCCAGCAGTACCAACAAAATAGATGTCAGAGTACCACGACCAAGAGCCAGTCCGATGGCCGCTACCGCTGCATTGGAAGATACATAGCTGATAATAAATCCCGCAGATACCAGCATGGATCCGCTGGTAACAATGGTAGGGAACGCCTGGTTCAGTGCTTCGATGGCGGCTTCCTTGATCGGCATATAGGTCTTCAGATCCATGTAACGGCTGGTGATAACGATAGCGTAGTCGATCGTTGCACCCATCTGGATCGCAGATACTACCAGATATCCCAGGAAATATACATTTTCATTCAACAGATACGGCAATGAGAAGTTCATCCAGATACTACCCTGAATCGTTACAACCAACAGTACCGGCAGACCGGCGGACTGGAAGGTGAACAGCAGGATGATCATAACGAACAATGCTGTCAGCACCGTGATGATCGTATTATCCGTTGCGAAGGAATCGCCCAGATCCTTATCACTGGTGGCGTTACCGACTAGCAGAATGTCATCTATATTATAGAACTTTGCCACGGTATTACGGATCTGATCCAGTGCTGCTGTGGTCTCTTCTCCCTCATAAGGAACATTCAATTCCAGAACAAATCGGGAATTGTCTTCGCCCAGCAGCTGATCTTTCGCAATACAGATCTGGGAATAAGCATCCGTCAGAGTTTCTTCCAGATCATCGTCCAGTGTGATGTTGCCGCTTTCTTTCTGATCATAAATGAACAGGAACATATCAATAAACGGAACTTCGTATTCACTGACGCCACTGACCAGCGCACCATAATCGCTCTGATCCAGTGCATATGCCGAATACAACATATCCGCCACTTCAATATCCAGATCGATCAGTTCCGCAAACTGCCTGGGGGTCAGCTTATCCGTCAGCATATAGCCGTCCATGGCCTCGATATTGCCAAGTCCCTGACAGGATTTCACCACATCCAGCTTTTCCAGAGCTTTCAGTGTCTGTGCCTCTTTTTCATAATCACCGTTCGGCACAATGACCGCCAGCTGGTTCACCATACCGAATTCCTTATTTACCATGCTGACGGAAAATTTATTATCACTCATAGTACTGGATTCCAGAGTGTTGGTATCGTACACGTAGTTTGCCTTATTGGACAGGAAAAATGCTATAATAACACCTACGATCAGAATAGGCGGTATGATGTAGCGGGTAGCCACACAAAACTTACCGACTGCTGTGATCTTCGGCACGAAGCTCTTGTGATGGGTGTTGTCGATGGCCTTGGAAAAGGTCAACAACAGTCCGGGCATCAGGAAGAATACGGCTACCATACTGAAAATAATGGATTTTGCCAGAATGATACCCATATCATAACCAATTCTAAACTGCATGAACATCATGGCTACCATACCGGAGATGGTGGTCAGGGAACTGGAGGAAATCTCCGGGATTGCCTTACTCAAAGCAACAATCACAGCCTCTCTGGCATCCTTGTCCTCATGTTCTTCCATAAAACGGTGGGCCAGAATGATAGCATAGTCTACCGCCAGACCTAACTGCAGTACCACCGCGATGGAGTTCGTAACAAAACTGATGGTTCCGAACCAGTAGTTCGTACCTTTGTTCAAAATAGCTGCCACAATAAATGTAGTCAGATAAACCGGGATTTCCGCATAAGTCGTAGAGGTAAATAACAATACGGCTACGATAACCACTGCTGCCAACAACAGAATGACGATCATATCATTATTCAAGTCATCCGCGTCACGCTCTTCCTGACCGATATCGGAAGAATAGTAAACATCATAATCGGACAATGCATCCAATACCTCATCCAGATGCTGCTGTGTAGCTTCCGTGTCTGCTTCCTCATCAAAAGTGACAGACAATAAAGCCTCCATGTCATGATAATGATCCTCGGTGTCATCGAAATCCAACATGCTGACACCGTCCATCTCCTCCACCTGATCTGCCAGTTTCTGTGCCTCGTCAAACGTCACGTTACAGATCAGGATCCGGGCGGAGCCATACGTGGTAAATTCCGAATCCATCAGATCCAGTCCCCTTCTGGTCTCTGTTGTGTCCGGCAAATAAGTGGTCAGATCGTTATTGACCTTGACTCTGTTCATGGATAATACGCAAAATATGCATAAAACAATAAAGATCAGATAAAATCCTTTTCGTTTGTCTACAATGAGCGTGGCAAGTTTCATCATAAAGGAATTATCTTTTTTGTCTTTTTCTGCGTTGTCTGCCATAGTTCCCTCCTGCTTTTTCTCTCTTTGTACCCTTATTTATGTATTTGATTTTATACACCTCTAGTTTAAAATGTTTTTGAACATCTGTAAAGACTTACTACAAAGATGAGAAATTGTATTAATGTCATTTAATGAACTTGTGTTGATTTTCTGCCACATGCAAAATATAATAATGGGGAAGAAAAAGCAAGCTACAGATTTGTTGTGATTGTTTATTTTTAGACATTTTCGCGATGTTCGTCTATTATTTTAGAAAAAATTCAGATTTGTATTACATATAGGAAATGATTTCTTCTTTTCCCGGAAAGGCTGGTGGATTGTCTTATGGAAAAAATGGATCGCCGTGTGCGCAAGACAAGAGCTCTCTTATTACAGGGGCTGGTAAAAATGTTAGAAACCCATGATATTCAGGATATCTCCGTCAAGGAGCTGACTGAACTGGTGGATATTAACCGCGGAACCTTTTATCTGCATTATGATGATATCTACGATATGCTCCATAAAATCGAGGATGAAATGTTCCTGGAATTTAATGAAATCATGGAGCAGAAACCGGTCGTTACCAATTCTCTGGCCTCTCAGGGGCCGTTGTTGGAATTCTTCCATTTTCTGGACCGGCACAGAGATCTGGCCAAGGTCATGATCGGGCCTCATGGAGATCTGGCTTTCGTCAACCGTCTGAAGGATCAAATTGAAAAGCGCACTCTCCAAGTTCTGGAAAGTGCGCAATCCGATGCCAACTATAAATATCTCTGCTCCTTCATTATCACCGGCTGTGTCGGTGTCGTAGAGACCTGGCTGAAAGAATCCGATCCCCAGTCTCCGGAAGAAATGGCAGAGATTCTCGGTGCCATGCTCTTACGTCAGCTTAATTTTGCTCCGGGGCCTGCATAGGCTGTGTCGGCTCCGGCATACCTACGCTCAATGAAGTCACTGTCTCACCATCCAGGAAGAAGGATACGGTATCGCCTACCTGAAGTTCGTCCAGAGTGGCATCTTCTCCGTCAATCGTAATGATCGTATCGTCATTGGCTGTGATAGTCATAGTATCTCCGCTGAGAGTTAAGGTCATCTCATCCAGCATGTCTTTCTCGGGTTTCTGACCGTTGGGAGCTTCACCATTAGGGGCGCCGCCATTGCCATCAGGAGTCTGGCCGTTCGGCTTTTCTCCGCTGGGAGCTTCGCCGGTAGGGGCTTCACCATTGGGAGCGCCACCGTTGCCGTCAGGAGCCTGACCGTCAGACTTTTCTCCAGTTGGTGTTTCTCCATCCGGAGTCTCCGGCTTCTCTGCCAGCGCAATGGAGATCACATTGCCGTCAATGGCTGTGATCTGACCAAGATAAGATTCCACCTTCTCTTCACCTGATTCTGTTTCCGTACTTTGCTCCACCGTGCTCTGTTCCGTCGTGCCCTCCGGCGCGATTGTCTCCTCCTGTTCTGCCGATTCACTTGCTGCGCTCTCCGTGCCCGCAGATGTTGTTCCTCCGCATGCTGTAAATCCGGTCATCACCATGGCAGCAGTCAACACTGCGCACATTACTTTTGTGTTCACCTGGGGTAAATTCCATCTTCTCATCTTCTCATTCCTCCTGTTCCATTCATTCCTTAAAAAACTTGTGAATATTTACTTCCCCTTATCTGCCTCTTATGATAAAGGTCATCTGCGAAGGAATTGTGAGAAAAATGTGGTGATTCTGTGAATTTTTCAGGCATGACACATTTGTCATATGTACAGTGTTGGCAGTGTCAAATCATGTGTCGATTTTGCTGTTTTGTTGTAAATATTCAAGGAACGCGGTACAGCCTTCCAGGACATCATTGTAGGTCGTCCCAAACTCTCCCGTGTACCACGGATCCGAAATGTCCCGCTCCGAGCCGACATAGGATAAGAGCCTGGCTACTTTCCCCTCCGGATCTCCCCCGAATATCCGCAGCATGTTGCGAATATTCGCACCATCCATACCAATCAGATAATCATATTCCGCATAATCCGCTCTCGTCACCTGCCGGGCCCGCTTCCCCTCACAGGAGATCCCATGCCTCGCCAGCTCCGACTTCGCCGGCGGATACACCGGATTCCCGATGCCGTTCCAGATTTCCTCTGTGCTGGTGGCCGCGGAGGCGATCTGGAAGCGGGCGGTGAGTCCGGCATCGGATACTAATTTTTTCATTACGAATTCCGCCATGGGGGAACGACAGATGTTTCCATGGCAGATAAAAAGTACTTTTATCATTATTTTATTTCTCCTTGTTTTGCCCCGGAATGCCCTGTTTTGCAAGGGTTTCCGGGGTTATTGTGATATGCTCTGAAATTACAGATTGTGGCAAATCAGAGCAAGATTGAGCAAGTTGTTACTACCTGTTAGTAGTAAAGTTGGTAGTAAAATGAAGCTTCTTACTACTAAGCATTCTCGTGATATATCATCCTTATATTTTTAGAACCACATATCGGACATTTTTCTGGTTTCTCATGTATTGCCACATCACGATCTTGCATTAAACAATTTTCACAAAACAGATATTCTTTACTAAACAATGCTTTTCTTTTTGCCGCAAGTTGTCGCATTATTTCCCATTTGCTAGGATTTTTCCCTATAATAAAATCAGGCGTAATAAAAAGTGATGTTTTAACTTTCAAGAATGTATCATCCAATTCTGTTTCAATATATTCATAATCGTCATATAAAAAAATAACATATCTTCTTTCTCTTTCAGCTTTCCATTTGCTATCTTTAACAGAAAGAATCCAATATTGCAATATCTCCTGTAAAAACATTTTCTTATTATTGTCAGATAAATCAAACATGTCTATAACACTAAATAAATATTGTAATTCCGTTTTTGCTTCTTCAATGTCATATAATACATCAAATGTTATTACTTGAGCTATATATGGTCTTTTCATAGTATCTGGCAAATCTGCGTCAGCGTCAGCCTTTTTTGTCAATGTATATAATCCAATAGGTCCAATCAGGTCCACAATTCTATCATTTTTATATCCATACAAACATTCTCCATAACCGTCTTGCATATGGCTATTATTTATTGACTTACTGAAACATGACACATAATAGTTTCGTGTCTCAGAAAAATCAATGTCTTTTATCCAGTCATAATGAATCCATGACATATCTTCAAACAATTCTGGAATAACTTTTTTCTCTCGCTCATCATTAAGCAGCTCTGTTTTCTTCATCCAAATTTGATGATTACTAATACTACTCTTTGCAACTTCTATTGGCAGATATTTACAAATATAATCATTGTTATACCCATTTCTCGATTTTAAAATGAAATTGCTTATCATCATCATAAGCACACCCTTAACTGGTCGAATGTTGGCAGGCTGCTTATTCATTCTAAGTAGCTTTGCTTCTATTGCTAATAATTTGTATAATTCTTCTCTTGTAAATTCCCATAACTTTTCTCTTTTACTTCCATGCATATTACTAATATCCAGTAACATAGATGTATATGAATGAGTCAAGGTATCAATCTCTTCTTCCGTTTGGCAGCTTTTTAACGTTTCCTCTACAATTTCTATTAATTGTTCTGCAAATGACTTATTCTTTTCTATTGTGAACTTTTGATACGCTATGTGATACAATCTCAGTGGGAACATAAGCCCCTGTTCATATGGTATTACACGATATGTATTTTCTTCATCACAATTAATCACAGGATTAAACCAAGAAGTAATTTTCTGTAGTCTAGTTACCTGCGTTATAATATTGTATATATATGTTTTTAATGAAGATATTTGATATGCATTACCAACTAAATAGAGAAAATTCAGTATTCCAACTTCATACTCGGTTACACGAACCAATCCAGAATTTTCATTCAAATTCAAATCATGCTCACACGTTAAAGACAAAAGGACTTCTCTTGTCTTATAAGACGGATTGTTCTTAAATTCTTCTACACATTCACATAATGTATCTAAAATCTGTTCACGAGCATTCGCAGGCCATTTTTCTGGCTTCTCTGCTGTTTCTTCCTCGTAATACATTTCACAACCATTCCTTTCATATAAAATCAAAACCGCTTTTCCCCATCTTCCCAAATCACCCTGATTATATTATATCCTCTGAACCTACTTTTTTCCATAGAAAAAACGCCCCAGCCTAAGCCGGAGCGCCACCTATCTTCCATATTACACGACCTTAAACATCTTTTGCGACATCGGTTTCTCCTTCTTCTGTTCAACCTCTTCCTGTGCCTTTCGGAAATCTTCCATCCGCTTCAATTCTTCCTCAGCGTCATCGAATCCGATATGCGTATACACATTCATTGTGACCGATATATCCGAATGCCCCATAAGGTACTGTAGCGTCTTAGGATTCATTCCCGATTTTGCCATATTCGAACAATACGTGTGTCTGCATACATGAGGTGTAATGTTTGGCATCTGCACCCGGTAAATATCATTGTACCTGCCGACCATATGGTTGAAGCGGTGCTGCCAGTGCATTGCCACAAGTGGCATTCCATTATCATCGTAAAATAGAAATCCACTATATCCATCTATGGCTTTCTCCACTTTCGGTGCATTTCTATCCTCAATGATTGCCTGAAACATCTGTGCCACATCCTCTGTGATTGGCAATACTCTTGTTCCGGCATCCGTCTTTGTGGTTTCTATGATATATCGCATATCTGATGTTCTCTGCAACTGATGGTCGATATTCACAGTTCTGTTCTCAAGATCAATATCCTTTAGTGTCAGTCCACAAAATTCCGATATTCGCATTCCCGTATGAAAGAGTATGTACACAACTTCATAGTATTTACAGTACACCACATCGTCATGCACAAACTTTAGGAATTTTCTCATCTGGTCTTTGGAAATTGCCTCTCTTGTGACTGCGTCATTTACCAATACTCCGGCAAGCTGAAATCCGAAAGGGTTCTTTACCAGAATGTCATCATCCACCGCCATCTGAAAGGCTGGTCGCAGCACTCCACGGATGGTATGAATGGAACTGTAGCTTTTGCCATCTTCCTGCTGCAATTTGATAAGAAACAGCTTTGCATCGGAAGTTTTCACACTTCGTATCGTCTTTTTGCCAAATGCTTCCTTTGCAAGTAATCTCTGTACTGTAACATATCC
>ULQJ01034592.1_pt1 | contig 10827 bp, 10 predicted proteins | sample 1954331 | NCBI WGS metagenome assembly ULQJ01 (sample SAMEA4835651, study PRJEB28245) | human gut metagenome | biome: gut microbiome; material: fecal sample | place: Denmark | collected 2008 | reverse complement strand
ACATTTCTATTTTTCATATAAATTGAATTTAAAAAATTTATATATTCTTTAAAATTTTTAGTCATATCCATTACAGTTGATGGCAAATTAACATCATAATTATATAATTTTGATGGATGTCCACCTGTCATCAATATTATTAATCTTGCATTATGATTTCCATAATTTTCAATCATGTCTTTCAATAATACTGCCGTTCCTCTTGATGATGACATTCTTTGATGATTAATTGATCCCATACCTGTTATAAAATATTTCTTTGTATGATATCTAGGTTTTAACAATAATGTTTCTGCATATGTCTTTTTAACTACCCATGTTTTCAAGTGTTCTTCACATACAAATAAATCTGTTCCCATCCAATTCACTATTTTGCTTGGTATATCATTATTTTCTTCTATTTCATCTTTATTCAATTTTTCAAATACTTTCTCAAATATATCATAAACATTTTTACTTTCATTATCTTTTCTGAATTTCATATATAAATCAAATAAAGTAAATAATTCGCTATCAAACATAGGGTCAATTATATATTTTTCATTATATTTAATTCCCATTCCATATTCTCTTAATAATCCCCAGTCACTTCTTATATTGTCAAATGCACCTATAAAGTTAGGTTTATGAAATGATTGTATAAAATCTATTTTCTTAAAATTTTCTAATGTTTTTTCTTTCCATTCTTCATCATCATAATTTAAAGCCAATTCATTTTTTGAATTCAAAATTAATATCTTGTGTTTTTCATAAAATTCAAACATAACTTTTACAAATGTTTCAAATTCTTCTGTATTAGTTGTATAAAAATTTTCATAGTCACATGATACGTTTATTTCTTTTAAATTCCAAATAGTTTGATATGAATAATAATTTAATATGTCCTCTGGTGTTTTGAATGCTCTTATAATACTATCTGGTGTTTGATATACCTTCAAAAAAATATTATACATTTTTTCTTTCTCTGTATATCCTTCTTCATCTTTAGATATTTTCTTGTTTAGTAATTCACAAGCTTTTTCAGCAGTAACACCACTAAAATGTGCTGCAATCGGAAAACATACTTCTTTTCCTTTTTTTCTTTGCATTCTTGCATTTATATCTGCTACAACAAACATTCTAGCATGATCGATGCTTATTGGACAAACGGGATAGATGTACGGCAAAGAAATCAAAAACTTATTTTCCATAAAATTCGCTCCTCTCATTTTTTCTAATATTAATTGACAATTATAAATTATTGTAGTATACTTGGAATTAGTTGATGGCATCATAGCCAAGTTGGTAAGGCAGAAGCCTGCAAAGCTTTGACCATTGGTTCGAATCCAATTGATGCCTCCAATTAACACAAAAACAGTACAATGTTTGTACTGTTTTTTGATTTGTATTAATATGCCTATTGGTTATACAAACATAAATTATTATTTCAAAATATTTTTCATAATTTTATTATAAACTCTTGTAAAAGTCAATATTTTAAAGACTTTTATACCTTTTTATATAACTAATTATTCAAATTCAACATTATTTTTCTTTTTTATCTTATCACTTCCTAGATGAAATGAATATGCTAATTCTAATCCCATATAAGCACCTCCTTGAAGTTTCTTTTTAAGCCGAAGGCTTTATAAAAATACGAAGTATTTTTATAAAGGATTTTGACCTTGCCATAAGTCCTAACCCCCTATGAGTTTTGACATGCTATCAAAACTCGGGGGCTCTGCGAGGCTTATTCAATTTATCTATCTTGATAAATTGAATGCAAATTAATTATCGCCACTTTCATTTTCATTCCATAAAAACAAAACGTGCCACGTTAATTTGTATTATAAGAAACTTTATACTATAAACTTTCTTATAATTACTTTTTCCTTTTCTTTGAAACTGGAACTTTAGTTACTAATGAAAAAGTTATCTTTCTATCTGGTTTAGCTAAGAAGTTTTTCATCTCTTTTACAGCAAATAATCTTATAGGCTTTTCATTTTTCTTTAACTTAAATTCTATAGCTTTATTTCTAACAGTTGCGACCTTCGATTTATTATCATAATTTTCATCGTCCTCATCATATTCTCCGTCGTGGGAATTATATTCTCCTAATTCAAAATAATTTATATTTAAGCTTTTCTTTATTTCAGCTAAATAATCATTTATTTGCTTTTTATTAATATTCACACTAATTCTTACATCTTCTCTTTTCCCTTCTCTATCTAAGAAGTACGGAATATCTACTAAGCCAATATCATATAGCTTATCCATTTGTTCTACAAAACTACTTCTAAAATCTACTTTTTTTATTTCAAATATTCCATCATCTTTTTTCTCTAATGTTGCAGTATCTATAAATTTTGAAATAAACTCTTGTTTTTCATCTTTTGTTTTCATTGTCCATATTTTTAATAAAACACTTTTATACATTCCATGTTCTGTTAAAGCTAATTTTTCAATATCTCTTTCCCCCATAATATGTTGTGGATTAAATGACTCTTTATCATATTCAAGTGCATCAATTTGTTTACCTTCTAAATCTGCTAATTTTGAGTCAATTAAATTATAATCAGCAGAAAAGTCTTCCATTTCCAAAATTCCGTTCATATATGCTTGCTTTAATCTATCTTTTTGAGCTTTTAGTTTATTTATTTCTTCTTGAATTTGATTTGTTTCATCATTTTTCTTTTCAGCAAGTATTGGATAAAAATATTTCTTTACATTATAGTCATATTCTACCAACTTTAACAAATAGTCAATTAAGCAATCTTCTATTAAATCTTCTCTATAATATAATTTGCAATTTGAACAATGATAATAAATATATTTCTTTTTCTGACCTCCACTACCTTTGCAAGTCATTATGCTATTACAACTTGGACATCTAAGTTTTTGAAAAAATATATAAACTCTATCTCTACAAAATGCTTTCTGATTTTTCTCTTTTTGCATTTGAACTTCATCTCACATTGCTCTTGAAATAATTGGTGGAACAACATCCATAAACAATTCGGTTTCCTTATCTTTATCTTTCTTGTATTTTTCAAAATCTCCAACATAAATTCTATTATTTATTATTTTCTCAATTGTCGAGTCCTTTCAATGCTTCTTTTCTGGATATAAAACTTTTTCTTCGTTAAATATATTTGAAATTGTTTGATAACTTTTTCCTTCTAAATACATTTCAAATATTCTAATTATAATATCTTTCGTAGAATTATCAACCTTTAATGATTTATCTTTTCCTCTATAATATCCTAATGGACAATGTCCTGATAGATGTCCTGCTTTTATTGCACCATTTAATCCAAATTTCGTTCTTTCAGATACAATTTCAATCTCTAACTGTGATAAAACTGTTAACATTCTAACAAAAAATCTACCATTTGCAGTTGAAGTATTAACATCATCTCTTTCACATATTAGAAAACAATGATATTTCTCTAATGTAGAAATTAGTGTTTCTAAATCTTTAATAGAACGAGTAACTCTATCTAATTTGTATGCTACAATATAATTTATTTTTCCTGCTTTCATATCTTCTAACATTTGTTGAAATGCCGGTCTATGCTGCATATCCTTTGCTGATATTCCTGCATCTTTATATACTTTGAAAATATCATAATCTTTATATTTACACAGTTCTCTTAGCTTTTCTTCTTGTTCTCCTAAACTAAATCCTTCTCTTGCTTGATCTTCTGTACTAACTCTTATATAAATGCCTGCAATTCTTTTTTCTTCTGAAGTTTGTAAATAATTCTCTCCCATTAAAAACCTCCTTAATATGCAAAAAAGTGCTAGTAATATTGATAACTACTAACACTTTCTATTTATTTTATGTATTAATTTTCTGAAATAAAGAAAACTTCTAGTATTAGTTATTACCACTGATAATTTCTTTTAATTTTGAGATTGGATATTTGTTCGATAAATTGTTTATATAAAAATATTCATGCTCATTAAAGAACATATATACCTTGCCTTTAATTAAAACACAATGTGGCTCTATATATGCCAAATTTGTTTTTTCTACCATTCTCAAATTACCATTCTTTATCTTTAGTTTACAATTACTAAAAGTACAAGCCCATTCAATTTTAGAACGTAATTCTTTATTTATTGATATTTTCTTTTCAATTGTGTGTATCATATCACAAAAACCTCCTTTTTTCAATACATCGAGGCTTTTTTCTGCTTTAAAACAAAAAAATAAGCCGATTAAATCGACTTATATGTGTTATTCACAATCATTTTCTTGAACCTTGCTTGTATTAAGCTTTTTATTAGTTCGACGAAAACTCGCTTTGGTGGAGATGAGGGGAGTCGAACCCCTGTCCATAACACTATCCACACAAACTTCTCCGAGTGCAGTTTGTTATTAAAATTCATTTATTAATCATTAACAAACAAACAATTAATAAATATATCTGCTAAATACCCACTATTTCCGCAGAAAAAATAGCTTTGTTTCCCGCTAAATGACACCAAATTAAAATATGCGGGGATATCTTAACTGGCGTTGCCGCAAACTAAGCAGCAAATGCTAATTCTGTATTATCAGCGTTTATATTTAGTTTTCTCGTTTTTTAAGTGGCAAACGAGAATCCACTACTCGCTATCTGTGATTCCAATGCAATGTCGAAACCATTACATCCCCAAATACACATCTATTATAATATATTTTTTTAACAAATTCAAGAAAAATTTTTATGTATATTTTTTTCCTTTTTTGTCATAATAAGAATATACTTAAAAACAAAAAGGAGGAAGATTATGAAAGCAACAGGTGTTGTAAGAAGAATAGATGATTTAGGTAGAGTTGTAATTCCAAAAGAAATTAGAAAAACATTACGTATAAAAGAAGGCGAACCTCTTGAAATATTTACAGATAGAGAAGGTCAAGTAATTTTGAAAAAATATTCTCCTATTGGTGAGTTATCAGAGTTTGCAACAGGTTACGCCGAAACATTATCAAAAACAACTGGTCATATAGCTTGCATAACTGACAAAGATACTGTAATAGCAATTTCTGGCGGACCTAAAAAAGAATTTTTAGAGCAAAATGTTAGTGACGAATTAGAACAATTAATGGAAGATAAAGAAGTTTATACAAGTAAAGAAAATAGTGATGTAGCAGTCCCTATAACTAAAAATGACAATAATGAAAGAAAATATAATTCACAAGTAGTTTATCCTATAATTTCTAATGGTGATACTATTGGAACTGTAATTTTATTATCAAAAGAGTCTAATACAAAAATGAATGAAGTTGAAAAGAAAGTTGCTCAATCTGCTGCAAGTTTTTTAGGCAGTCAAATGGAAATTTAGGAACATTTCAGAACGTGTTTTTTCTGTGCAATGCACCGAAAAAACACGTTTTTATCTGTTCTATTTTATTTTTAGATTGACAATTGTGACTCCCATTTCCCCTTCTCCAAATGTACCAAGTCTGAAATTATCAACTGTTTTATTTGTTTTCAAATATCTGTGAATACCATTTCTTAGGGCTCCTGTACCTTTTCCATGAACAATTCTAATTGGCGAAAGTTTTGCTACAAAACAATCATCTATATATTTGTCTATTAATGGCACTGCTTCATCTACAGTTAGTCCTAATACATTGATTTCTGGTTTTACTGTTTGTGCTTTAAAGCTTGAACGTGCTGATTTTTCTACCTTTACATTATTACTTTTTTTGCTTTTGGCTTCTTGCAGTTCTTTTATGTCTACTTTCATCTTCATTATTCCAATTTGAACCTGTACTGTGTCATCTTTAGATATATTTGATACTACTGTTCCATCTGCATCTAGATTTTTCACATGTACATCTAATCCTGGTTTTATATCAGCTATTTTGATTGATGGCAATAGATTTTCTGGTAATTCTATATCCTCTTTTTCAGTTGTAAGTGATGTTATTTTGTCATTTAACTTGTTTCTAAGTTTGTTTGCCTTAGATGCAGAATTCGTACTATCCATTTCTCTTATAATTGAATTTGCAGTTTCTTTTGCTTTTATTAAAATTTGTTTCGCTTCTTGTTTTGCATTTGCAATCATTTCTTTTTCTTTGCTAGAAACATCAAAATGTTGATTTTTTAAAGATTTTTGTAGCTCTTCCGCTTCTTGTAATGCTATTGTTGTGCGTTGTTTTTCATTCTCTATTTCTGATTTTTGGTCATATATATTTTTTAATAAGTCTTCTAAGTTTACAGTCTCTTTATCAATCATTGCTGATGCTTTTTCTATTATTTTTTCATCTAGTCCGAGTTTTCTACTTATTGCAAAAGCATTACTTTTTCCTGGTATTCCTATTAATAATCTATATGTTGGTTTTAAATTTTCAATGTCAAATTCAACACTTGCATTTTTAAATCCTGGTGTTACTAATGCATATTTTTTTAATTCTTGATAGTGTGATGTTGCCACTGTTAAACATCCCAGCTCTGTAAAGTATTGTAAAATACTTATTGCAAGATGTGCACCTTCTAGTGGGTCTGTTCCAGAACCTAATTCGTCTACAAGAATTAAACTATCTGCTGTGGCTGTTTGAGTTATTTTGACTATATTGCTGATATGTGAAGAAAATGTACTTAATGATTCACTAATGCTTTGTTCATCTCCTATATCTGCAAAAATATGGTCAAATACATAAATGCTTGAATGTTCATCTGCTGGAATATTTAATCCACTACATGCCATAGCTGATAAAAGACCTATTGTCTTTAATGATACTGTTTTTCCACCTGTATTTGGTCCTGTTATGATTAAACTTGAAAATTCTTTTCCTAATTCTAATGAAATTGGTACAACTTTTGATTGGTCTATTAATGGATGACGTGCATTTTTTAGGTTGATTATTTTATCATCATTAATTTCTGGCATATTGCACTTCATTTCTAGTGAATAGTGTGCTTTGGCAAATATAAAGTCTAACTTTCCTATTAGTTTAACATCATTTTCAAGTTCTTTTGTATATGGAAATAGTAGTCCACTTAAGTTTTGCAAAATTCTTTCAATTTCTAGTTCTTCTTCTATACGCAAATTAGAAAGTTCATTATTAAAATCAAATACAGATATTGGCTCTATAAATACAGTTGAGCCACTGCTTGACATGTCATGCACAAATCCTTTTACACAACTACGATATTCCTCTTTTACTGGTATTACAAAACGTCCATTACGAATTGTTACCAAGTTTTCTCTCATATATTTTGAATATGTAGCTGAATGTAAAATTGTATTTAATTTTGAACGTATATCTTGTTCAATTTTTCGTTCTTTTCTACGTATATCCTGCAATTTGGCTGATGCACTATCTGCAATTGTATCTTCATCAACAATTGATTTTGCCAAAGTTGCTACTATACTTGGATTTATATATAGTTCTTCAAAATATTGCTTTATCGCTGAAAAATCTGATGTTTCAAGAAAATCTTTTGCTAAATAGTTTTTTAAACTTTCTGCCATTTGTAAAATATTTTGTAACTCTAATAATGCTTTTATACTAAGTGATCCACATCCATCCAAAGTTTTTAAATATACAGTTATATCTGCTATTTCTCCTAATGGTGGTGTACTATTTCTTTGAATTAGTATTACTCCTTGACTAGTTTCTGCTAATGTTTTTTGTACTGTTTCTTTGTCTTGTGATGGCCTTAGCTCTGAAACGTATTTTTTTCCTATATATGTTTTACAATATTTTGATAAATTATCTAATATTTTATCAAATTCTAATTTTTTTAAATTATTATCCACTTTTTACCTCTTTTCTTCTAGACTATTATGACACAAATTTGCGAAAATTTCAATATTTTCGAATTAATGAAGTATTGCTTTATTGCTTTTTATTGAAAAAAGTTGTATAATATATTCATTGTTCGTGGATACAGCGAAATATAACAAATGTATCATCTAAGAGAGGAGGGCTTCATGGCAACATTATTGTTTGGTGCTTGTCTTTTAGGATTTTTCATTTATTCCAAAAAGGACAAAGCTTATCCATTTGGATTCCAGACCAACGCTAATTGTTGTGATGACATTTCACCATGGGTTCGCAAAAAATTTTTCTTTCGGATGTATGCCAAATTTTTTGCTAAGATAATGATAATTTCATTTATCATAATTCTTCTAAGCAAATTCAAATCTGACAAATTCATTGAAGAAATTATTTTTATTGCAAGATGGCTATTATATTTTGGCCATTAATGAATTAAAACTATGGTATTAGGGGCACGCAAACAAATCTCTAAAGAGGGAAAGATATTCTTTCCCTCTAATTCTATTTAATGCTCTCTTTTATTTTAATATATTACCCCATTTTCTTTTTTATATTCTTCAAATGCTTGTATACATTCATCTCTATCCATTTGTTTTAAATTAATTAAATCTTTATCTTCACCTTTTAAATATTGGTATATGATATCATCTCTAAAGCCAATGTTTCCTGCATCTTCTTTTGTACATCCATAATAGACTGTTTTTATATTGGCCCAAATTATTGCTGATAAGCACATTGGACATGGTTCACATGATGTATATAAAATATATCCTGATAAGTCATATGTTTTCAATTTTTCACATGCTGTTCTAATTGCTACAACTTCTGCATGTGCTGTTGGATCATTACTGCATAGAACTCTATTATTTCCTTCTGCAATTATATTTCCATCCTTATCTGTTATTACTGCTCCAAATGGACCACCTTCTTTATTTTTAAATCCTTTTATTGATTTGTTTTTTGCTATTTCCATGTATTTATTCATAGACCTCTCTCCTTTATTTTGTTTTTATCAACTGCTATTTTAGCATTTATTTAATATTTTATCAACCTTTTTGCATTTTCTTCATATAATATTACAATTATCATGGCAATTTCTAGAATTTTGTGCTTATGCACATTTATGACCTGTTCTTACCGCGGTTCACTTTTATATTTCTTCTAATTGTCAAGAAATGAGGTTTTTATGAATGATTATATTCTTAGTTCTAATTTGTTATATGAAAATTTACGTATTTTAAAACAGGCTTATCCTTTTATCAAAACTGGCTCTATTGGCAAAAGCATTATGGGAAAAGATATTCCTTTTGTTAGAATTGGACGTGGACAAAAAGAGGTTTTCTATTCTGCTAGTTATCATGCTAATGAATGGATTACTTCTTTGGTTCTTTTAGAATTTATGTATGATTATTGTAATGCTGTTCAGTCTAATTCTTCTATTTGGAATTTTTCTGCTAGACGTTTATTCGAAACTGTCTCAATCTATCTTGTTCCTATGGTTAACCCTGATGGGGTTGACTTAGTTACAGGTGTTCTTCCAAAAACATCTCCTTCATACAAGCAAGCAGAAAAAATTGCTTATGGATTTGCAACAATTCCTTTTCCCGATGACTGGAAAGCGAACATTCGTGGTGTTGATTTGAATCTGCAGTTTCCAGCAGAGTGGCAAAAAGCTCGTGAAATAAAATATGAGCAAGGATTTACTCGGCCCTGCCCCTCGTGATTTTGTTGGATATGGACCTCTTACAGAACCAGAAACTTTAGCTGTTTATAACTTTACTTTACAACATAATTTCAGGCTTATACTTGCTTATCACTCTCAAGGTGAAGTTATTTACTGGCAATTTCAGAATTATAGTCCTCCTGGTGCTTTTCAGATTGGAACTCAATTTGCTAATGTTAGTGGATATTCTCTTGAACCTACTCCTTATAATTCAAGTTTTGCTGGCTATAAAGATTGGTTTATTCAGAACTATAATAGACCAGGATATACTATTGAAGTAGGTCTTGGCACTAATCCTCTTCCTATGACTCAATTTAATAAAATTTATGAGGATAATTTAGGGATATTAGTTTTAGGAGCTATTCTCTAACAGCTGAAAAAAACTCTCACTTTATTTGTGCGAGTTTTTTGTTTTTATAATAAACATGTCAGTTTTTACTCATAAATTTATTTAATTCAGCACCTAAAAAGACTGTATAAAAGCAAGAATATGTCCACATCATTACCAACATAAGAGTTGTTAAACTTCCATAAGTTATAGAAAAACCTTTGAATATAGTTAAATATCTTGAAAATATAAATGAAATCACATTAAGTGCAACTGCACCAAACAAAGCACCATATGTTTGACTTTTAAATGTCACTTTGTGTTTTGGCATAAATTTATATAATAATAAAAACACTACGAATGTTGCAAACATAAATCCAAGTTGGGCTATAATTGATGATATTATAGTATAATTTTTAAATCCTCCAAAATATTCTTTTATTATATCAACTACACCATTTCCAAAAACTAATATTATCAATCCCATTACAATTAATATGATGAACAATATTGTTTCTAATAATACCTTTATTCGTAAATATATATATGATGTAATTTTCTTTCCTTTAGTCTGATATACCGTTTGTAGTCCTGCTGTTAATGCATAAAAGCCTTTTCCAGCAGTCCAGATTGTAAATATTATAGATATTGAAATTGTTCCTATTGATTTAGAATATACTTCTTGCACTATTCCTAAAACCATTTCACTCATACTTGATGGTATTATTTTTGATATCGCATCAAATAAAGTCTGCGGAGCAATTCCTGTGTATTGTATTAATGTTATCAATAAAATCAAAAATGGTATAAATGATAGTATCGTATAATATGAACATTGTGCTGCACTTTCACTAATATGGTCCCTTTTCATATTTTCTGACATTTCCTGCATTTTTGACCATTTTTCTTTTATTAATTTTTTCATACATGTCATCCTTTCTATTTCTTTTATCTGTATTTTATCATACTATAGTTCCTATTTCTATATTTATTCCAATTATTGTTTACTTTTG
>ULQJ01035800.1_pt1 | contig 10979 bp, 10 predicted proteins | sample 1954331 | NCBI WGS metagenome assembly ULQJ01 (sample SAMEA4835651, study PRJEB28245) | human gut metagenome | biome: gut microbiome; material: fecal sample | place: Denmark | collected 2008 | reverse complement strand
CCCCGCCAGTATGTAGCCCAGCACCAGGGGCAGGTTCAGCTTTTTGAAAATAACGGTAATGATGCCGCCTGTCAGCAAAATGACGGCCAGATCGGAAACAAGCTCCGGCAGGTGCATCTGCGTTCCCCCTTACTTAGTGAATAAACATGGCGTCGCCGAAAGAAAAGAACCGGTAGCGCCTGTCCACGGCTTCCCTGTAGGCCGCGAGGACATGGTCACGGCCCGCCAGCGCCGACACCAGCATGATCAGCGTAGACTCCGGCAGGTGGAAGTTGGTGACCAGCGCGTCCATGACCTTGAAGCGGTAGCCCGGGTAGATGAAAATGTCCGTCCAGCCGGCGCAGGCCCGCATGGTGCCGTCCTCCGCCGCCTGGGACTCCACGGTGCGGCAGCTGGTGGTGCCCACACAGATGATGCGGCCGCCGTTTTTCTTCGTCTCGTTGATGAGGTCCGCCGTCTCCTGCGGGATGATGCAGTATTCGCTGTGCATGGCGTGGTCGGTGATCTCCTCCTCCTTCACAGGGCGGAAGGTGCCAAGGCCCACATGAAGTGTAACGTATCCCACCTTTACACCCATTTGCTGAATACGCTCCAGCAGCTCCGGCGTGAAGTGCAGGCCGGCGGTGGGCGCGGCGGCGGAGCCGTTCACCTTGGAGTAGACGGTCTGATACCGCTCCCGGTCCTGCAGCTCCTCCTTGATGTAGGGCGGCAGCGGCATTTTGCCCAGCCGGTCCAGCACCTCCAGAAAAATGCCCTCGTAGAAAAAGCGCACCAGGCGGTTGCCGTCCGGCAGCTCTTCCGCGATCTCCGCCGTCAGTTCTCCGTCGCCGAAGGAGACCTTTGCGCCGGTGCGCAGCTTCTTGCCCGGGCGGACAAGGCACTCCCACACGTTGTCGCCCCGGTCGATGAGCAGCAGGATCTCGCAGGCGCCGCCTCCCGGCACCCGGTGGCCCAGCAGACGGGCCGGCAGCACCCGGGAGTTGTTCAGGATCAGGCAGTCGCCGGGGTGCAGGTACTCCGGCAGGTCGAAGAAATGCCGGTGCTCCGTGGCGCCGGTGGCCTTGTCCAGCACCAGCAGCCGGGAGGCGTCACGGCGCTGGATGGGCGTCTGGGCGATCAGCTCCGGCGGCAGGTCAAAATAGAAATCATGGGTCTTCATAGGCAATCACTCGTTTTCTAAAGTAGTAACATCTAATTATAATATAAAACCCTTCCGCGTTCAATAGCTTTCTGCTCATACGCAGGATAAACGCAGGAAGGGCCGCGGCGATGCCGCAGCCCTTCCCGCATGGAGATCATATGATGGTCGATCATATGTGAGATCAAACGGGGCTATTACACCAGAACAGCCCGGTGGAAAACCTTCTTGCCCTTCTTGATGACAACACCGTCGCCGGTGAACTGCTCGCAGCCGAAGGTGGTCTCGATGGCGGATACCTTCTCGTCGTTGACGGTGACGCCGCCCTGCTGCACCAGACGGCGGGCCTCGCCCTTGGAGGCGGCCAGACCGCACTTGACCAGCAGCGTCAGCACGTCGATGGCGCCGCCGCCGAAATCATCGTTGGTCAGCTCGGTGGCGGGCATATGCTCGGTGTCGCCGTCGCCGGAGAACAGCGCTCTGGACGCGGCCTTGGCCTTCTCGGCCTCCTCCTCGCCGTGGACCAGCTTCGTCAGCTCGTAAGCCAGGATCTCCTTGGCCTCGTTGAGCTGGGAGCCTTCCCACTTGTCCATCTTGTCGATCTCCTCCAGCGGCAGGAACGTCAGCATGCGGATGCACTTGAGCACATCGGCATCGCCCACGTTGCGCCAGTACTGGAAGAACTCGAAGGGGCTGGTCTTGTTGGGATCCAGCCACACGGCGCCCTTGGCGGTCTTGCCCATCTTGTTGCCCTCGGAGTTCATCAGGAGGGTGATGGTCATGGCGTGGGCATCCTTGCCCAGCTTCTTGCGGATCAGCTCGGTGCCGCCCAGCATGTTGCTCCACTGGTCGTCGCCGCCGAACTGCATGTTGCAGCCGTAATGCTGGAACATGTAGTAGAAGTCGTAGCTCTGCATGATCATGTAGTTGAACTCCAGGAAGCTCAGACCGCGCTCCATACGCTGCTCGTAGCAGCGGGCGCGGAGCATGTTGTTCACGGAGAAGCAGCCGCCCACCTCGCGCAGCAGCTCGATATAGTTCAGGGGCTTCAGCCACTCGGAGTTATACAGCATCAGGGCCTTGCCGTCGGAGAAGTCGATGAACTTCTCCATCTGGCGCTTGAAGCACTCCGCGTTGTGCTTGATGGTCTCCTCGGTCAGCATCTGGCGCATATCGGTACGGCCGGAGGGGTCGCCGATCAGCGTGGTGCCGTCGCCGATCAGGGCGATGGGCTTGTTGCCCGCCATCTGCAGGCGCTTCATCAGACACAGGGCCATAAAGTGGCCGACATGCAGGGAGTCCGCCGTGCAGTCAAAGCCGATGTAGAACGTGGCCTTGCCGTTGTTGACCATCTCGCGGATCTCATCCTCGTTGGTGACCTGTGCGATCAGGCCGCGGGCCACCAGTTCTTCATAAATTCCCATTTTTCCAATTTCCTTTCCATTGTTTTTTGTTGTCGGTTTCTGTGCAGAGGACGTAAAAAACGCCCCCTGCCTGTCGACAGAGGGCGATATAGATCGCGGTACCACCTCATATTCGCCGCGCCCTCACGAACACGGCCTCATCGGGTGCTGACACACCCTATCGCTGTAACGGGCGAACCCGACACATCCCTACTGGCTCGTGTGAACGTTCGGGAGGCTGCTCCGGGATGTATTCACAGGCCTCGCCCTCTCCTCCTTCCACCAGCCGGAGGCTCTCTTTGCAGGCGCTGAAGCGTGCTACTTCTTCCTTTCATCGCTGTCACGGTATCAAGTTGAGGCTATTGTAGCAGATTTTTTTCGTTTGTCAACTATTATTTTCACAAAACGAAAAAATATCCCGCATCATATGGAATCGCGGAACTTTTCCGCCTCGGCCAGCAGCTCCTCCGCGCCATCCAGCATGGTGCGGGACACATGGCTGCCGCCGGTGAGACGGGCCAGCTCCTGTCGGCGCTGCTCCCGGTCCAGACGCTGCACCGCCGTGTAGGTGCGGCCGTTCTTCTCTCCCTTTTCCACGGAGAAGTGGGTGTCCGCCATGGCGGCCAGCTGGGGCAGATGGGTGACGCACAGCACCTGCTTGCGGCGGCTGATGCGGGCCATCTTCTCCGCCACCTTCTGGGCGGCGCGGCCGCTGACGCCGGTGTCCACCTCGTCGAACACCAGCGTGCCCACCATGTCCTGCTCGCTGAGCACGTTCTTCATGGCCAGCATGATGCGGGCCAGCTCACCTCCGGAGGCGATCTTGTGGATGGGGCGCAGCTCCTCGCCCACGTTGGCGGACATGAGGAAGCGCACCTGGTCGATGCCGTCGGCGCTGAGAGGCTTCTCCGCGATGTCCACGGCAAAGCGGATCTTGGCCATGTCCAGCTGCCGCAGCTCCTCCAGGATCTGTGCGGACAGGCGCTCCGCCGCCTGACGCCGTCCCTCGGACAGCGCCCGGGCCGCAGTCATGGCAGCCTTCTCCGCCCTGGTGCGCTCCTGCTCCAGCCGGGCCAGCGTGTCGCCGGCGTATTCGATCTGCTCCAGCTCGGCGCGGCAGCGCTCCAGATAGGCCAGCATGTCCTCCACGCTGGGGCCGTACTTTTTCTTCAGACGATACAGTTGATCCATGCGGCTCTCCACATCGTCCAGCTCGTTGGGGGAAAAGTCGAAGCCCTCCCGCTTGTCCTCGATGGTGGCCGCCACGTCGTAGGCCTCGCTGTACAGCGCCTCCAGGCGCTCGTACAGACGGGCGTAGTCATCGTCCAGGTGGCGCACGGCGCCTACGGCGTCCTGGGCGCGGCGCAGCAGACCCAGCGCACCGTCGCCGCTGTCGTCGCCGTTGAGGGCATAGTCCGCTTCGGAGACGGCGGAGATGAATTTTTCCGCGTTGCGCAGCAGGTTGCGGCGGGCGGAAAGCTCCGCCTCCTCGCCGGGACGGAGCTGCGCCCGCTCCAGCTCGCCGATCTGGTAGGTCAGGGTGTCCACGCGGCGGGCTTTTTCCGACTCGTCCATCTGCAGGGACTGTATTTTGCGCTGTATATCTGTAAAGGTATTATACTTTTCAGTATATGTGCTAATAAGCGTTTCCAGTTTTCCAAAGCTGTCCAGAAACACAAGATGCTGCTCCTCGTCCAGCAGCTGCTGGCCGTCGTGCTGGCCGTGGATATTCAGCAGGCGGCTGCCCAGCATCTTCAGCTGGCCCACCGTCACGGGACGTCCGTTTACCCGGCAGGCGCTCTTGCCGTCGCTGCCGATCTCCCGCTGCAGAAGCAGGGAGCCGTCCTCCTCCGGTGCGATACCCAGCGGCTCCGTAATGGAGGCATCCGTACCGGAGAACACAGCGCTGACAAAGGCCTTGTCCGCGCCGGTGCGGATCAGCTCACGGCTGGTGCGCTGGCCCAGCACGGCGCTGAGGGCGTCAATAACGATGGATTTGCCCGCGCCCGTCTCGCCGGTCAGGGCGTTGAAGCCCGGCTCGAACCGGATGTCCGCCTCCTCAATAATGGCGATATTCTCAATATGGAGCACTTCCAGCATGGCGTTGTCCTCCTTCGGCTCCTCAGCGGAGCATCTGCCTGACCTGTTCGCAGAAATCCACGGCGCGGACATTGTCGTGGAACACCAGCAGAATGGTGTCGTCACCGGCCAGCGTGCCCACGATGTCCGTGTCCGCCATATTGTCCAGCGCAAAGGCCGCGCCCTGCGCCATACCCTCGATGGTCTTGAGCACCACCAGATTCTGGGCCGCTTCCACCGACAGCACGCACTCCCGGAAGATGGTGCGCAGCTTCTCGGCAAAGTTCAGCTTCGTCTTCTGCACCGACACGGCGTAGCGGTAGCGGCCCTGACCTGTGGGCTCCTTCACCAGATGGAGCTGCTTGATGTCGCGGGACACAGTGGCCTGCGTGCATTTCACGCCCCGCTCCGCCAGCAGGCGCAGCAGCTGCTCCTGCGTCTCCACGGCTTCCTGCTCGATGATCTCAAGCAGAATGGTCTGACGGTCATTTTTCATGCTTGGCTGCCTCCATTCCCATTTTTGAATCCAGTATCTCGCAGAAGCTCTTCCTGGAGAGCCGTACCAGCTTTGTGGTGAATTTGGACTGCCGCACCCGCACCTTGTCCTCGTTCTTCAGGGAGAATGCCTTGCCGCCGTCCACGGAGAGGTAGACGAACTTGCGGTTGGCGTCCGCCGCCTCGATGGTGATGGTGTGATCCGGGGACAGCACATAGCTGCTGGCCCGGGTGGAATGGGGGCAGATAGGCGTCAGCAGCAGATTCCGGGCCGTGGGCTCCACAATGGGGCCGCCCGCCGCCATGGAATAGCCGGTGGAGCCGGTGGGCGTGGAGACGATGCCGCCGTCGCCGGTGATCTTCGTCAGACGCCCCTCCTCCGTGGCTACGTCCAGACGCACCACACGGGCCACGGAGCCTTTGGACACCACCGCGTCGTTGAGGGCGATGTTGCTGTACACCGGTTTTCCTTCACGCAGCACGGTCACATCCAGCATCATCCGGGATTCCACGGAGAAATCCCAGTTTTTCAGGTCGTTGAGCCGCTCCAGCTCGTTGGGCTCCAGCTCCGACATGAAGCCGAGGCTGCCCAGATTGATGCCCAGCACCGGCACGCTGTGCAGCGCCACGGTGCGGGCCAGATGCAGGATGGTGCCGTCGCCGCCGAAGGCGATGAGCAGGTCGGCATGCTTGATCTCCTGCTGCAGCTGGCGGATGGGCACGCCCAGCTGGTCGCCGTAGCCCTCCCGGTTGAAGGGCAGACACACCACGGTCTCAAAGCCGATGTGCTCCAGGATCTCCCGGGAGCGCTTGGCCACCGTCAGCTCATCGTCCCGATAGGGGTTCGGGCAGAGGATCACTCGTTTCATTCGTTGTCCCTTCTCTCTTTCAGCTCCTCGTGGGAGGCATCCACCAGCGCGGTCAGGTCGGAGATGCAGTCCGGCTCCTCGCTTTTTCGCAGATAGCCCAGATACTCGATATTCCCCTCTGGCCCGCGGATCGGCGAATATGTGATACCAAGCACTGTAAAGTGATTATCCTTCGCATGGTTCAGGAAGCTTTCCAGCACCTCCAGATGCACCTTCGGGTCACGGACGACCCCCTTCTTCCCCACCTTTTCCCGTCCTGCTTCAAACTGCGGCTTGATAAGGCAGGCGATCTCGCCGCCCTGACGCAGCAGACCGTACAGCGCCGGGAAGATCAGCTTCAATGAGATGAACGACACGTCGATGGACGCAAAATCCAGCTCGTCCGGGATCTGCTCATGATCCAGATACCGGGCATTGGTGCGCTCCAGACACACCACGCGCGGGTCGCTGCGCAGCTTCCAGTCCAGCTGGCCGTAGCCTACGTCCACGGCATAGACTTTTGCCGCGCCGTTTTGCAGCATGCAGTCGGTAAAGCCGCCGGTGGATGCGCCGATATCAGCGCAGATCTTGCCCTCCAGCGTGATGGGAAAGGTCTTCATGGCCTTTTCCAGCTTCAGGCCGCCGCGGCTGACATAGGGCAGCGCGTGGCCCCGCACCTCGATGGGTGCGTCCTCCGCCACCGCCGTACCGGGCTTGTCCACCCGCTGTCCGTTGACGAAGACAATCCCCGCCATAATATTGGCCTGGGCCTTCTGGCGGCTGTCCAGCAGGCCGCGCTCCACCAGAAGCACGTCCAGTCTTACCTTTTTGCTCATGCCAGCACCTCCTTGACGGCGGCGGACACACCGGCGGCATCCAGTCCCAGCGCGTGATAGAGCTGCTGTACGCTGCCCTGTGCGGGCAGCCGCTCTCCGGCGTTCAGCAGCCGCAGTCTCTCCGGCGCGGCGTTTCGCTCCAGCAGGGCGGCAGCCAGGCGCTGCCCGACGCAGCCCTGCCGCAGCTGATCCTCCAGCACCACCAGACGCGATGCGCCGTCCAGCGCGCTGCATACCGCATCCCATTCCAGCGGTGCCACGCGGTTCAGCTTTACCACGCGCACCGTAATCCCCTCGTTGGCCAGACGCTGCGCCGCCTCCAGCGCCTGATTCACCAGCACGCCGTAGGTGACGATGCACGCATCTGTTCCCTGCCGCAGCACCGATACCGGCGCGTCGCCGCAGTCCTCACGGTAGGCGCCCTCGCCGCCCCGGGGATAGCGGACGGCCACAGGGCCGGTGCATTCATACAGCGCCGTGTGCAGCATGTGCCGCAGCTCCGCGAAGCTGGCGGGGCACAGCACCGTCATGCCGGGGATCTGGGACAGGTAGTCCATGCAGCCGTGGTGGGTCTCGCCGTCGGCGCCCACCAGTCCGGTGCGGTCCACCGCCAGCACCACATGCAGGCCGTCCAGCGACACATCCTGCATCAGCATGTCGTAGCCCCGCTGGAGGAAGCTGTCATACACCGCAAAAACGGGCAGCATGCCCTGCTTGGCCATGCCCGCCGCCATGGCCACGGCGTGGCCCTCGGCGATGCCCACATCGAAAAACCGCTCCGGATGTGCTTTGGCGAAGGGCGACAGCCCTGTGCCGTCCGTCATGGCCGCCGTGATGGCGCAGATGCGCCTGTCGGAGGCAGCCAGCGCCGTCAGCTCCTCCCCGAACACGGAGGAGAAGGACGGGGACGCCGGTGCGGACGCGCCGGTGGCCGGGTCAAAGGGCGGCACGCCGTGGAACCGCTCCGGCTCCCGCTCGGCAGGGGCGTAGCCCTTGCCCTTTACCGTGTGTACATGCAGCAGCACCGGGCAGTTCTGCTCCCGGGCCGCCCGCAGCATATCCGTCAGGCTCCGCACGTCGTGGCCGTCCACCGGCCCCATGTAGGTGAAGCCCATATCCTCGAACACGGTGCTCACCGGCAGCAGCGACTTTTTCAGCGCCGTTTTCACGTCGTGGCTCAGCTCATACAGCTTTTGGCCGGCTCTGCTGCCGTCCAGCACCTGCCGGTATTTCTTCTTGAATTCGTAGTAGCCCGGCTTTGTCCGCATGCGGGCCAGATGGCGGGACATGCCGCCCACGTTGGCGCCGATGGACATGCCGTTGTCGTTGAGGATCACGATCAGCGGTTCGCCGGAGGCACCCGCGTCGTTGAGACCCTCAAAGCTCAGGCCGCCGCCCAGCGCGCCGTCGCCGATCAGGGCCAGCACATGGTAGGGCTGCTTCTGCAGCGTCCTGGCCCGGGCCATGCCCAGCGCCACGGACACAGAGTTGGAGGCATGGCCCGCCACAAAGGCGTCGTGGACGCTCTCGTAGGGCTTGGGGAAGCCGGAAAGCCCCTCAAACTGCCGCAGGGTGCCGAACAGCTCCTGCCGGCCCGTCAGCGCCTTGTGGACATAGCACTGGTGTCCCACATCGAACACCAGCCTGTCCTTGGCGGTATCAAAAACGCGGTGGATAGCCACCGTAAGCTCCACCGCACCCAAATTGGACGCAAGATGCCCGCCGGTGCGGGACACCTGCTCTACCAAAAACTGCCGCAGCTCCAGACACAGCAGCTCTGTTTGTTTTTCGCTCAGACACTTCACGTCCGCCGGAGAATGTATCGTTTCCAAGATCAACGTAAATACGCCCCTTTTTTCAGCGATAGAGATGCAGCGCGTTCATGATCCGCGCCACACGGTACACCACCTTTGTGCAGTCGTTGATGGCCACCGATTTGCCCAGCGCCTTGCCGCCGATGGTGATGCCGGAGATCAGCGCCGTCACGCCGATGGAGATGAGGATGGACGTGGTGCTGAAGTCCCGCTGGAGCTGCACCACGATCACCGCCGCCGTGGAGCCGGAGACGATGCCGCAGATGTCGCCCACCACGTCGTTGCACACGGAGCTGACCTGATTGGCGTTCTGCAGGAGACGGATGGCTTCCCGTCCGCCCTTTTCCTTGTGGGCGGCCATGGAGTGGAACGGCTTGGGATCCGCCGCCGTCACCGCCACACCGATCATATCGAACACGATGCCGAGGCCGATGAACACCGCCAGCACTCCCACAGCCACCAGATAGCCCGCGCCCTCCAGCGCGGTGGAGGAGAAAAAGCTCAGCACGGCGCTGAGCGCCACCGCCAGCAGAAAGACCCGCAGCGGCCAGCTCCCCTGTTTCTTTTTCTTCTTTTTATCCTTGTCTGCCAAGTGACGAACCTCACTTAATCATATAGTCATGCTGAACAGGGCGGCTCCGGGAGTAAATCTTGCGGCTTAGGTACGGGTTGGATTTCCCCGCAGCACACCTCTCGTCGCCGATGAAGGCGGTTTCCCCTTCGGTGCCGTGTCACGGTGTCGCCCGCCGTGATACCCGACTGCCACTTAGTCCGCACTGCAATCCCCCCGGCGCCCCGTCAGGACAGCCTAGGTGATTTCCACCGCAGTCAAACCGTCTCTTATCCTCTTTTGCAAACAGGGTTTCAGGGAAATAGCGCTGCGTCCCTGGCCGGGGACCTGACGCGTTGACTCTCCCATCCACCCTGCCCACGCAAGGCAGGCTACTCTGCACACAGCGTTCACGGCACAGGGCCGGGTAGCACCGCGATGCAGGTTCGCAATCTGCTTCGTACACAGGTCGCTGACCACAAAGGGAGTACGCCTGTGCACAACAGCAGGTCTCCACGACCGCAGGGTCGGGTCCTCCATGCCATTGGAGGGCGCCCTACGGCCGCAGGCGCGGTGACTGGCCGCGCCTCCCTTCCAGCACCCACCCCAAACTGGGCGTAAGAAGCAAGCACCAGAGGTTTCACAGTTGTGCCCTTTAAGGGATTTTTAGGCCCCTCTTCAGAAGACGGCAGATCTGACTAGGATACTGCGCCGCTGTTCAGCAATATAGTATGTTACCATATCAGACCGGATTTTACAACTGTTTTATGCAAGATATTCTGTATAATTCCCGTTCTATGCATGACCGAAACAGGTGGACTTCCCGCCTGACGTGTGGTACAATGGTCTTGGACTAGAGAAAGGAGCCGCCTATGAACGACAAGCGCAAGTACCTTTTCTGGCTGATCCCCGCCGCGCTGGTGCTGCTGGCCGTCCTGTTTTTCCTCTATCCACGCCGTGTGGATGTGATCCTGCACATGCCGGCGTCGGCGGCGGACATCCGCGATGTCAATTTTCAGCGGATCGAACCGGTCCATGAGACGCTGGAGTATGTCTGTCAGAACTACACCCTGACGGCGGAGCGGGAGCCGGAGCTGCTGCAGGAGATCTGCGACTGGCTGTATGCCGCGCGGCTCAACCGGCCCATGCCCGGCGGCGTGCTGCACGATCCCGGCGTCATGTATACCCTGTACGCCCGGTCATCGGACAGCCCCGCGACCGCTGCCATTCAGATCCTGGAGGATGGCCGGGCCGTGGTAAACGGCGTGCTCTACCGCCTGCGCCAGCAGGACATGGCGGCGCTGAACGCCATCTACCAGCATCTGAATACCATCTACGACTGAGGAATACCCAGAAAGTGCCTGCCGGCTTGGCCGACAGGCACTTTTTTGCGTCCGCGCACATACAATGACCCAGTAAGATCATGGTAAGGAGGTCTATCATGAACGAACAGGACATGATGCAGAAGCTGAAAAGCGACCCCCGGGCGCTGAAGTCCGTCATGCAGTCGGCGGACGGAAGGACGCTGCTGGGGATGCTCTCCGGCGGCGACAGCGCCGCCCTGGGACGCGCCGCCCAGCAGGCCGCTGCCGGCGACACATCGGCGCTGTCCGCCATGCTGCAGCAGGTGCTGTCCACGCCGGACGGCGCGGCGCTGGTGCAGCGGCTGGAGGATTCCCTGCGCCGGTAAAGAGAGGAGGGACGCGGCATGGCCGAGCTGGATGAAAAACTGAATACGCTGCTGTCCGATCCCAACAGCATGGCCCAGATCATGCAGATGGCGCAGCAGCTCTCGGTCACCATGGGCGGCGGAATG
>ULQJ01006768.1_pt1 | contig 11247 bp, 9 predicted proteins | sample 1954331 | NCBI WGS metagenome assembly ULQJ01 (sample SAMEA4835651, study PRJEB28245) | human gut metagenome | biome: gut microbiome; material: fecal sample | place: Denmark | collected 2008 | reverse complement strand
CGGACTGCCGCTCTATTCGGCACTCAGGCATACGAAGCTTTTCAAGTAACTTTCAGCTGTGGCTGTTGCTATATCGCGATTCCCTTATATGACCGAAAGGGGAGACAACAATGAAAAAAGAAAGAAGAACTTTTTCCGAATGGTTCAAAGACATTGCGGGAATCGAGGGCGATTTGAAAGATACCCTCAAGCCTGCCGTGGGCTATACCTCGGGAAACATCATGCTCGGCGGAGCGGGCTATCCGATCAGCATGTATCATCAGCAGTATCTGACCTATGTCGAGGGGTTGAGCACCAAGCAGGCGGGTTTCATTTCGCTCATCGGCGGAATGTGGGACGCAATAACCGACCCGATAATGGGTATTATCAGCGACCACACCCGCGCAAAGTCAGGACGCCACAGGAGATATCTGCTAATAGCGGTCATCCCGTTCATGATAGCTTATATCATGAAGTGGACCTCATTCGGAATATCGGATACCGGCAACACGCGCAATATTATGCTCTGGTACATCGCGGGAACGCTGCTCTACAGCACTGCGTTCACCATAGCGAGCGTGCCGCATACTTCAATGCTGCCGATGGTCGCGCCGAATTATTTCCAGCGAACGCAGTTCTTATTTATTGAGTATCTGATGAACTCCGTCGGCCAGGTGACTTCGTTTATACTCACCGCGCTCATATTGAGCGAGTTCGATGTCGGAACGGCGCTCGGCAGTCTGCCGAATCCCTCGCACGCGGATACGAATAAATATATGCTCATCGGCTTTATCCTCGCTGTGTTCTTCGCGTGGCCGCTCGTCTATTGCTATTTCCATACGAGCGAGCCGTCCTCGAAGGATATGCCGAAGATGCCGATAAACATAAAGTTCATCGTCAGCCAGTATGTAAAGGTTTTCAAAAACCGCGCGTTCAGGCAGTATTTTCTTATAAGCCTGTGCTTTATGATGTGCCGCGGATTCTACAGCATCACCGACCAGTATTTCATGGTCAGCGTCGCCGATAAATACAGCCTGTTCATATCCATGACTATAGTCTCGGGCATCTCTGAATTCATGGGCACGCCCATAAACTATATGCTCATCAAGAAGTTCGGTAAGCAGTCGTGCGGAAAAATTCTCGGTCCGCTTATGGTTGTCGGTCTGTTCATCACTTCATTTATAACGCCGAACACGCCGTCAATTATTTCAACGATAATTATCGTCATATCTTCGATATGCTACAACTTCGGCTTCTCAGGTCCCGATTTCTTCATTGTCAATATCCAGCCCGACGTCACCGATGTTGACGAGATGATAACGGGCGAGCGCCGTGAGGGTACGATATCGACATTCTATACGCTGTTCCGCAAGATGATAAACAGCTTCATGGCGTATATCGTCGGCGCGTCTATAGATGCGTTCGGCTATAACCCGAAGATAACCGCGCCGTCAATGCAGCCCGCGCGCACTATCTGGGGACTGCGCCTGAACTTCTCAATCCTGCCGACAATATTCGCGATAATAACTCTCATCACCGTCTGGCGCTACACCATGACAAAGCGCGACCACGAGCAGATAAAAGCTCTCATCAAGCAAAAGCACGAGCAGGGAGAAATTGATATCGACGATGACGAAAAGAAACGTCTCGAAGTCATCGCCGGGCAGAAGTGGGAGGATATGTGGATATCCAAGCCCGACGTGTCGCGTCTTATGACGGAGGTCTGATTATGCTTGAAAAGCCGAACTATAAATTCAATAAAAATATGCCGATGCCCGACAGATTCATAAACGGTCAGGCTCTCGGCATGGTCAGCCGGCTTCGTTACGGGCTTTTTCCGATGTCGTATAACGGCTGTGAGATAATCGCGGTCTATAACTATATGCGCCTGCACGGCGTGAAAACGAACATGGCGGATCTTGCGCTCGAAATATACCCAAAAGGCTCGGTGCTTATGGGACTGTTCGGCTCGAATCCGTATATGCTCAGGCACTATTTCCAAAAGCGCGGTATGTCCGAGCACGGAATAACGGACTATGAGCGATTCAAGCGCGAGTTCCCGAAAGCCGGCTCGGCAATAATCTCGTTCTGGACGAAGCGCCCGCTTCTGTCGTCGCTGCACACTGTGGCGGTCGAGAGCATGGAAAACGGCGGCGTCAGAGTGTATAACTACAGTAACAGCCGCCCCGATCCGCGCGAGCTGTCCGGATTCGACGACTTCGTCAAGAAGAGTTCGCATTTTATTATCGGGTATATAAAATAAGCGGACTGCCGCAAGATAAAAATTAAATAAAAATCGGACGCAGTATTTTTGCTGCGTCCGGTTGCCTTTTATGCAGATTTTTTGCTGTATTTCTTGCCTCTGAGCCATATCGAGGAAAGCTCGACGAATCTCGCGAGCGGGTATGCACGCATGAGCATGACACGCGCCTGCATCTGCTTTGATATTCCGCGGTAGCCGTGCTTTGATACCAGCTCACGCATCAAAAATACTTCTCTTGAACAGCTTGCCCCATGCGGCATTGGCATAAATGCTGCCCGCGAGCATCCATTTTATGAGCGCCCGTGTGTCCTGAATATAGATTTCATCGGAAGTTCTGCTGTTTTCAACACCGTTCGGGAAGTTAAAATACACGCAGCAGCCTGTGACATCCGTGCCCTTTTGCAGGGCGGCGTTCAGCAATACTTCAAGCGTGTCGCTGTCGATAAAAAATATGTACTCCCCGCAGCTTTTGTCTATTCCGGCATTGCGCACCGAAGAGAGCCCGCCGTTTTCTTTGCTGATGACCTTGACTCTCGGGTCAATCTGCTCATAGCTGCGGCAGATATCCTCCGAACGGTCGGTAGAGCCGTCACATTGACAAGGATGACCTCAATATTTTCGTATGTCTGTGCAAGAATGCTGTCAACGCATTTGCGCAGTGTCGCCTCTCCGTTATAAACAGGTATCGCAACACTGATAAGCTTATCCATTCCCGATCATCCCTCTCTTACAGACAATCCCACGAGCTCACTTCGTTGTAGAGTGCCTCAGCGCAGTTTTCGAGCGGATAGTAGAAGTTTCTCATGCGCTCGGCGTATATCGGTTCCGGATCAAAGCCGTTTCCTGCGGCCTTCTTTATTTCTTCCACCGCGCTTTCGGGCTCGAGGACGAGCGGACCGAACGCTTTTTCAAACGGGAGATCCAGCTCGCGGTAGTGGTTCATGCCCGCCTTGAACTGTCCGTAGTCCGGCACAAAATAGAGCACCGGGCGGCAGAGATAAGCGAAGTCGAACACGAAAGACGAGAAGTCCGTTATGAACATCTTGTAGTCCTCAATGTCAACATGCGCGCCCGCCATGACGACGCGCGGACTCTTGATATCAAACAGTCCTTCGGCGTCCGCGATTATCGGGTGGAGCTTGACATCGAGATAGGTGTCCGTCTTTTCGAGCAGCTCATGCAGCTTTTCGCTCTCGAGAAAGCGCGAAAAATTCCTGAAATAATCGGAGTTTTTGAGCTTTGAGTCTATCAGCTCCCACTTCGAGGAATTTATCTCCTGGGTCAGGTATTTGCGCCACGACGGGGCGAAGAGAATCCTGTTCTTTGCCTTTTTATTTCTGTCGATATGGTCGTAACGCGCCATGCCCGTGGGGATGAGATTGTCCTCCGGGTAGTGATAGTTCGTCATGTAATTCTGCTTTTCGAACGGAGCGGAAATGACGATTTTATCCGCGCGGCAGCGTTCGACCGAGTTCTGCGAGCGCAGGGAGGCGTGGAGTACTCCATGCTGGAGATAGATAGTTTTGAAATCGAGCAGATCGGCATAGGGCACCTCTCCCGCCGCCGAGCCGAACGGAGAGACAGGGGTCACGCCGTAGAACGCCGTGAATATCACTCGCGCCGAGAGATAGAGCAGTTTGTGCTTCTCCGAGCCGAATTTCACGAGATGCGCCTGTTCATCTTTTGTGAACAGCTCGTCGATATTCTTGTATTCGCGGCTGTAGATATAGTGGCGTTCAACGCCGTCGCTGTGCTTTATGTCATTCTTGAACTGGTAATAGCCGTTGTCGAAATCTACCGTGTGAAGGTCATAGTAGAGCTCGACTTTGTGCGCTCTGCGGTATTCAATGGCGGCATTGCGCAGCTTTTTGACATTGCCCTTGAAATTCTTGCTCTGCTCGCGCTCGGCACGGTACTTCTCATTTTCGTCAACGCTTCTGCTGACGAGTGTCCTGCCATTCAGAGTGAACATCACGCCGTTTCGGACATACATGCGTATTTTACGGCTGAACACGGCGGTCGGCTCGGCGAGAAGATTAGTTGGGTATTCTTTGCCGCGTATGCTTATAAAGAACTTTATCTCGTGCCTGCCGTCTGCGGGGAATTCGCAGAAGAACGCCGGAAAATCGACAACATTGACTGCGGAATCCTGCGCGCTGAAAACGGAGGTGAAAGTTTCGAGCTCGCGTTTTTCGCCGTCTACAGAAGCTATTACTTTCCACTCGCCGCGCCCGAGATGCGAGAACACGGGGGATTTTACAAACGAGAGCAGTCTCGCCCTTCCATTTTCGACGAATATTTTTCTCATCATCAGCGGGAACGAGGACGCCGAAAAAATCTTTCTTCCGTCCGCCGCAATGCTGAGCTTGCCGTCATCTGCTATTACCGCCGGATGGCAATTCGGCTTGCGCGAGAGCCAGTAGTGGATATGATATTCATTGACGGACGGGTGCAATATTATAGTGTCCTCGTCCATTTGTTGGAGCAGCGCATCGATGCGCCTGTTTGCGCGCGCGAACTCCTCGGGCGAATAGTGATAGGGCAGGAGCTTGTCCTCCTTGAGCTTCCAGCGCAGGTCGTTGAAAACTATGCCCTGGAAATACGGCGGAACCCTGCCGCCGAACGAGTTAAACAATTCCTCGTAGAAAGCCATGGAGGTTTCAAATATATAATAGGGCGAGAAAACGGTTGAAACAATGCTGTTCTCGTTGCCGCGATTATATCTGTATTCGCCCTTTTGGCAAAAGCCTATTTTCATCTTGCGGCGCAGGATATCGCAGCAGTATTTCTCGTCCTCGTGCCTGAAATTCGGCGACTCGTCGAAGAAAATGCCGTTATTTTTATCATTCTTGACGCAGATATTGACGTTCGTCTGCGTGATGAATCTGTTTTTGGGGTCGTCTAAATCGTACACGCCCGTGTGGGTCAGCGTGCGGTATCTGAAATGATAGACCGGCGGCGCATTTTTGAAATACTGCGTGATGCGGTAGGTGACTAAATCCACCTCGTCATAGACCGTGTCGAAATAGTCAACGACGCTCTTGACCGTATCGGGCGCTAAAGTGTCGTCGGAGTCGAGGAAGAAGATATACTTGCCCTGCGCATGGCGCAGACCGAAGTTTCTTGTCTTTGAAAGTCCCTCGTTCTCTTTTGAGTAGAAATGGATATTCTCATATTCGTCAGCCCAGCGGCGGCAGATATCCGCGCTGCCGTCCCGGCTTCCGTCGTTTATCAGGAGTATCTCCATATTCCCGAACGGCTCAGTCTGCTCTTTGAGCGAGTTTATGCAGCCGTCGAGATATTTTTCGACATTGTAGACGGGAATGAGTATCGTGGCTCTGAATGGAAAATCAGACATTCAGGTCACCCCCGGCGAGTTTTGAGCAGACTTTACAGCCGAGCTTCTTCGCCGCTCCGCCCATTCGATAAAGCTTGAAATAGAGCCACGCGGCAATGCAGCGGCGCAGCGTGCCGAAGCTGAGCTTGCCGCCGTAAAAATCGCGCACGACATCGTCGGCGAGGATAGGCAGAGTCACTTCTTTGTACATGGCGTTCGTGCCCGCCGAGACGAACTCTCCGGCGCGGAAGCCTTCTTTTAACATAGCGGAATCAATGCCGAAAGCCGCGAGGGCATATGCGCTGTAAGCTTCGTTCTCAAAGAACGGCTTTGCCGCAGTTGAAAACGCATCGAATTCGGTTTCTTTTCCTGTCTTGTCAAGCCCGCAGTAAGCCGAGAGCAGAAGCGTCAGAGCGGAGAGCCCGCCTTTGATTGAAATACTCTTTGCAATGATATCAAAGCTTTCGGCGTTCCAATCTATCGGCTTTGCGCCGTAGAGAAGCACTTCGTGTATGGGCTCGAAACTATCATATGCGGCATATTGCGCGGCAAACGCGGTGAAGCCCGCCGGGCTTGCGGATAAAAGCTTTATTTTGTGCTCGTTTATAACAGCCGAGCGCATGACAAAATTCACGCCGACTGCAGGCGAGAACGCCTCGTGGACTGAGAATCCGTCGCGATAGAGCTTGCGCGGCGAATTTTTCTCTTCAGCAGCAGCGTTAAAAACGACCGCCTTATCTTCGAGCAGCTCGACAAATCCGGGCGCAAAAGTGGTCCCGGCATCGGCGAACATGACGAGCGGGGCATCGGGCAAAGCGAGGACGGAATTGACTGACTCAACGGAGCAGGGTGCAAAATCTATCCTGCTGTTCTCCGCCGTCGGAAATTTTTTGATATCCGCATTTTCTGCGCAGATTACAAGACGCACGCCGCCGCAGGTTATGAGCGAGTAGGCGAGATTTTCCGCCGCGCCCGAATCGCCCGTGCAAATGACGCAAAGTTTGAAATTATATTCCATAAAAGTTTCTCCGATTGCAAAGCGCCCCCGCAGAGAGTGACCTGTGCGGAGGCAGCTTATTTATTTTGTTATGCTGTCAGTGCGGCGAAGGCAACAGTGCCTGCCATGAGAAGAATATTCAATGCATATCTCTCGAGGAACGCGCCCGCTATAATAAGAACGGTCGGGATGAAGAGAACGATCTTCACGAACAGGTTCGCTCCGTCCTTGCCGTAGAGCGCGTGCCACAGACCGATTGCATCCTCCATAAGCGGATACTGGTTCGCGCACAGCGAGAAGCCGAGATAGAACAGGATGCAATAGACAATAAACATGAGCATCGTGCTCGAATCGGCGGGGACCTTGAAGAAGAACAGACCCGCAAAGCCCATATAGAGCATGGGCGTGCCGATTATCGCGGTGAACAGACCGGGCAGGAGGCAATAGAAGAAAATCTTCGCCTTGCTGCCGATCGCGTCATGCTCGACATGGCCGCAGCCGTCGGTGAATCTGAGATACTTTGTATCCTCAACGGGGATACTGAACGCTCTTGCGATAAGATGCTCAAAAAAAGCCTTTATATATGCGCCGGGAAAGGTGAGCACCTTGCCGATGAAATAGATAACAGTTGAAATCATGAGATGACACCTCCGTCAGTGATGAAGACCTGCTCGACGGTCTTTTTGCCTGCAAGGCAGTCCGTGACGACCGTGCTTATCTCGTAGTTGTAGGTCTTGAGATAATCCTGAAGCGTCTTGTAGGTATCATCGTCCTTTGCAAGTCCCGCTGCAAGAGCCGCGGTATTGAGTATATCGAGCGTAAGGTCGCCGTAGTTCATGGAGAACTGATATGCGTTCTTTCCGCACTCGTTAGCCTTTGCGTAGTCGCCCTTGAGCATATAGGCGATAGCCTCGTTGCGGTAGATATCGGAATCGCCGCCGGATGCCTCGATGCCCTCTTCGCATATCTTTATCGCCGCGTCGTATTTGCCGGTGTACCAATAGAGGTTGGCGCGCAGGCTGTACGAAGTGTAATCGCCGCTTGCGACTCCTGCCGCATTCTCAGCGGTATCGAGCTGGTCGCAGACTTTTTCGGCGCCGTCGGCGTCGCCCTGTGCGAGCAGAGCCATGACCTTCTGCTCATAGGCGGAGGAGTAGTTGCGGTTCTTTGCAATCATCTTGTCGGCGTATTCAACGGACTTCGCATAGTCGCCCGAGCGATAGTAGTAATCCGCAATTGTCGGACCGTAGATCATGAGACCCGCGGGATATTCCTTTTCCATCTTCAGGAGGAACTCGAGCTGGGTGTCGATGCTCTTGTCCGCCATCATCGCGATATAGCACTTGTAGTATTCGATATACTGATCCTCAATTCCGTCCTGACCCTTGAGAGCGTCAAGCTTCTTGATAAGATCGTCGTAGGGGATATCCTTCGCTTCGGCGTTGGCATAGTTCTGGAGAATCGAATATGCCTTCTCCTGCGTGGTGTTGTAGCCGTTATATGCCTTGACGAACTTGCGAATACCGAGCAGCCTCAGGTCGGATTTCACTGCGTCCTCGCCGAGAGTGTTCACAACATATCCGCCCGCGTCTATCTCGGTGTAGCCTTTTGCATAGATCTTCGCGGTCATCGCGGTCTCGCCGTAGCCGAGGGTGAATATCGTCTGATTGCCGAGGGTCTTCGACAGATTCGAGATAAAGTCGCTGTCGTTGAGAGAGGCGTTTGCCTCGCTCGCCTGGGACACCTTGTTGAGCGCGGCGTTGACATAGCCCTGGTTCAAGAGGGAGTCCGCCTCAAGCAGACCGACCATCTGCGTGGCGTTTGCGCCCAGGAGCATCAGCGCGAACAGCGAAACTATCACGCAGAGCACCGCGGCAACTACGGAACCGCCCTTTATCTTCGTCTTCATCATCTTGGTACGGCAGTCCTCGCAGTAATAGCTGCCCTCTTCGCGCGCCTTCTTCTGGCAAAGGCTGCAAAGCGTTCTGTCATACTCAAAGTTTTTTTCTTCCTTTTCGGCAGCCTCGTTCTCTTCGAGCGGCTGCAGGGTTTCTTTATCTGACAAACCGATACCTCCTTGTCCGGTAGCATTACCTCTTCATTCTATCAGCTTTCTTATAAAAATTCAAATAAAATCAGACTTTGTTTACAAAAAACTCATAAAATAACGCCAAAGCTTAAATTACCGGCGCATCATATGCAAATATCGGCGCAAAATATCTTGTCATATCAATAAAAAATCTGTATAATCAACCTGCATATAAATAAGCGAAAGGAAGCAGAATATGCTTGAACTGAAAAACGTCTCCTTCTCGGTCGGCAGTGCGGACGACGAGCTTGAGATAATCGACGATATCAGCCTCACATTTGACGACGGCAAGTTCGTTGTCATAACAGGACCGAACGGCGGCGGAAAATCCACGCTCGCAAAGCTCATTATGGGCATCGAGCAGCCGACCGCAGGACAGATAATCTATAACGGAACGGATATAACTCATATGAGCATCACTGAGCGCGCGAAGCTCGGCATCGGCTACGCTTTTCAGCAGCCTCCGCGTTTCAAAGGACTCACGGTGCGCAGGCTTCTGAGCCTCGCCCACGGCAGCGAGCTGCCTGAGGACGCCTGCTGCGCATATCTGACGAGCGTAGGGCTCTGCTCGCGTGAATATCTCAACCGCGAGGTTGACGCGTCGCTCTCGGGCGGTGAAGTCAAGCGTGTTGAAATTGCCACGCTCATGGCGAGAAATGTAGACCTTGCGATATTCGATGAGCCGGAGGCGGGAATTGACCTGTGGAGCTTCGCAATGCTTGTCGAGAGCTTCCGCTCGATGTGCAAGAACAGATATGAAACAGTGATAGTAATTTCGCATCAGGAGCGCATAATGCAGCTCGCCGACGAGATGATAGTCGTCGAAAAGGGCAAGATTCGCACGCGCGGCACAAAGGAAGAGATTCTTCCGCAGCTGCTCGGCGAGCTTGATGAGGGCTGCGACTTCAACAGAAAGGACGGTGAATGATATGCCGGATCTGCTCAAAAAAGTCGATATGTCGCTGCTGCACACGATAGCGGACATGGATTCAATGCCGACGGGCGCGTTCAACATCAGAAAGAACGGTCAGGGCATCGCGAGACAGTCGAGCGAAAATATAACAATAGAGCCCAAAAAAGGAAACCCGGGCATAGACATATATATAAAGCCGTTCACAAAGGGCGAAGAGGTGCACATCCCAGTTATCATCACCGAGACCGGAATAAACGACAAGGTATATAACGATTTTTATGTCGGCGAGGGCGCGGATGTGTTGATAGTCGCGGGCTGCGGCATACACAACTGCGGCGGCGAAAAGACCGAGCACGACGGCATCCACCGCTTCTTTATCGGCAAGAACGCAAAAGTAAAATATGTCGAGAAGCACTACGGCGAAGGCGAGGGCACAGGCGAGAGAATACTCAACCCCGTGACCGAAGTCACCATGGAGGAGGGCTCTTACTGCGAGATGGAGATGATACAGCTCGCGGGCGTCGACTCTACTCTGCGCGAGACCGAGGCGGCTCTCGACGCGAACGCCAAGATAGTCATCACCGAGCGCCTGCTCACCCACGGCAGCCAGAAAGCCCGTTCAAATATGACCGTGAACTTAAACGGCAAAAATTCGAGCGCGCAGATAGTCTCCCGCTCCGTCGCGAGGGATCACTCCGAGCAGGTGTTCTATCCCAGAGCGGTAGGCAACACGGAGTGCCGCGCCCATGTCCAGTGCGACTCGATAATCATGGACAAGGCGAAGATACGCTCCATCCCGGAGATAACCGCCAACGACGCCGACGCGCAGATAGTCCACGAGGCGGCTATCGGGCGCATAAACAACGACCAGCTCCTGAAGCTCATGACTTTTGGACTGACAGAAGAGGAAGCTGAAGAGGTCATAGTCAGCGGCTTCCTGAAATAAATAGATAAAAATATATTTTTATGCAATAAGTTTAAAAAACTATTTGCAAATCAGAACAGATATGTTACAATTACACTGTTTAAGACCGCGCATATGACGAACCGGCCGCGCGGCATTTAAGGAGGTTATAACCAAACATGGAAAAAGCGAAGCAGTATTTCTGTGCTAAGCCCAACGGCAAGCTGAACTATCCGCACACGATACTCACGGGATTCGGTTTCCTTGCGTCGTCTATCGCATGGGCAATCTACGATCCCTACATAACCAAGATACTCAACCACCTGCTCAATAACAGCGCCACGATAACCTCGTGGTCGGCAAAGCTCAACGCCGCGTTCCCGGCTCTCGCCGAGTTCGCCGCGGCAAACGGCGAGGATGTTACAACCGCCGCCGGCGGCATAACGCTTGTCCCGCTGTTCATCGGTATCATCATGACGTTTGATAATATTTTCGGCGTCATCTTCCAGCCGACCTTCGGCAAGCTTTCCGATAACACCCATTCCCGTTTCGGCAAGCGCCGTCCGTATGTTATCTTCGGCGCGCCTATCTCGGCTATCCTCTTTGCGATAATCCCGATAGTCGCGATAAAAGTCGGTTCGCTTCCGCTGACGATGCTCTTCATCATTCTCTTCGTTTTCGTCATGTCGCTCTGGAGAGCTCCCGTCGTCGCGCTCATGCCCGACCTGACCCCCAGTGACATCCGCTCCGAAGGCAACGCCGTCA
>ULQJ01050511.1_pt1 | contig 11356 bp, 9 predicted proteins | sample 1954331 | NCBI WGS metagenome assembly ULQJ01 (sample SAMEA4835651, study PRJEB28245) | human gut metagenome | biome: gut microbiome; material: fecal sample | place: Denmark | collected 2008 | reverse complement strand
GTGAAAAAATTCCCCGCCGAAACAAAGGCTCTTATTTCCGAGCTTTCCGCCAATGCCGGCGAAAAAAATGCGGAAATTTTGCAGGGGCATCTTGCAATGCTTGCAGATCCTTTTATGATTGGGCAAATGAAGGATGCAATCTCCGGTGGTGTAATTGCCGAAGAGGCGGTTGATAATGTTTGCAATATGTTTCATATGATTTTTTCATCGGCAGAAGATGAGCTTACCCGCCAAAGGGCAACAGATGTCAGCGATATTAAAACAGGGCTTTTGAAAATTCTGCTTGGTGTTGAGGAAATTGATATTGCAAATGTTGAAAAGGGCAGCATTCTTGTTGCTTGCGATTTTACTCCAAGCATGACCTCAAAAATAAACCCCAAAAATGTTGAGGGCGTTATCGGCGAAATCGGCGGAGTAACTTCTCACAGCGCAATCATTGCCCGGGCTTTGGGCATTCCGTGCATATTAGGCGTTAAGGATGCCGCAAGCATTATCAAATCAGGCGATGAGCTTGTTGCAGATGCTGTTAAGGGCGAAATTATCATTTCTCCGTCTGCCGATGAAAAGGCAGAGTATTCGCTTCTTAAAGAGCAGGAGCAAAACGAAAGGCTTATGCTTAAGGAGTATATAAATAAGCCCACTGTAACAAAGAGCGGCTTAAAAAAAGCAGTTTATGCCAACATTGCAAAGGCAGAGGATGTTCATAATGCCGTTGTTAACGGCGCAGAGGGAATAGGCCTTTTCAGAACGGAATTTCTTTATATGGACAGAAATCAGGCTCCCGGTGAGGATGAGCAGTTTGAGGCTTACAGTTCTGTTGCAAAGGCAATGGGCGGCAGAGAAGTAATCATCCGCACTCTTGATGTAGGCGGAGACAAGCATATTCCTTATCTGGAAATCGAAAAAGAGGAAAATCCGTTTATGGGATTGCGTGCAATCAGGTATTGTTTAAAAAACACAGAACTGTTTAAAGTGCAGCTTCGTGCTTTGCTGCGTGCCGCTTGCTATGGCAATATTAAAATAATGCTTCCTCTTGTTTGCACGGAGGATGAGGTTATAAAAGCAAAATCTTTGCTTGAGGAATGTAAAGCGGAATTATCCGCAGAGGGCAAAGAATATAAAAAAGATATTAAACTTGGCATTATGGTTGAAACACCTGCCGCAGTGCTTGTTGCAGAAAGGCTTGCTGCCGTTTCTGATTTCTTCAGCATAGGCACAAATGATTTAACGGGCTACACAATGGCGGCAGACAGAGGTAATAACGAGGTTTCGTATCTTTATAATTCTAATGATCCGGCGGTTTTAAAGGCAATTGAAATAACCGTTAAAAGCGCAAAAAGGGCAAATATCCCGGTCGGAATGTGCGGCGAGGCAGCTGCGGATCCAAAAATGATTCCGCGCCTCATCGATTGGGGGCTTGATGAATTCTCCGTTTCTTCATCAAGAATTCTTAAAACTCGCAAATTGATTTGCGATTGTGAATAACGGATTCTCTGTTTATATTTAATATTAAGGCTCCGCCTCGGAGCACTTTCCAAAAGAAAAATGCGGCTCAAGCATTCTGATTTGTTGAGCAATTATTCTTTGCAAAGTGCACCCTCGGCGGAGCTTGTTTTATTTGAGTTTTAAATGAACAGCCGTTTTTTGATTTGCGGCGAATGCTGATAAATAAAGCCGGTTTAAGTCTTGCGCAATAAATAATAATAAAGAAAAAAGCCTCAGCTTTATGCTGAGGCTTAAATTGTGTGGGTAATGCCGGGTTAAAAATCAAGAAAAGAAGCTCCGTAGACAGAAAAAATAAACACATAGAAGAGCACAAGCAAAACCACGCTGAGAACCCAAATAACTATATTTGCTTTTATGTAGTTCTTTTTGTTTTTGTTTGTGCTGTCTGAGCAAAGCCAAACAATCCAGCAAATGATGTTTACAACGGGAATTGAGCTTAAAATGAACAAGCCTATATATTCGCCTACGGACATAACCTGTGTTGTGGGGTCATAAGGCGGATTAAATACCTGAGTAAACGGAACTTGGCGAGGCTGCTGTTGCTGTGCGTATTGCTGAGCAGCTTGCTGCTGTTGTTGTGCGTATTGCGGAGCAGTCTGCTGCTGTTGCTGTGCATATTGCGGAGCGGTCTGCTGCTGTTGCTGTGCATATTGCGGAGCAGCCTGCTGCTGTTGCTGTGCGTATTGCGGAGCGGCCTGCTGCTGTTGTTGTGCATATTGCGGAGCAGCCTGCTGCCGATCAGGACTATATTGCTGATTGGGTTGTTGGTTTAAATTGTTTTCTTCCATAATAATCACCATAGCCTTTCAGGCAACAAACAGTTTGTTAAAAATCACCTCATTACCTGCGTTGCCTGAACAGGCATAACGGCGATTTCAGCCATTTCAAAATTATGCCGCAGGCAAATTTTGAAGGTAATATAATTTAATTAGCGTGATTTTCACACTAATTTCTTCTTTTCTTCAGAATATCATATAGTTAAAAAATTGTCAATACAATGCGCTAAAACTGCATAATTACCGGCCGGTTTAATAATTGTTTATTGTTTTTTGCTTGGGTTTATATATTTGATTTTGCGGCGCAGCTTTCTGATTGCCACAAAAATAAGTGCGCCCAGTAAACCGCCCAATGTGTTATAAAATAAATCGGATATTTGAAATGTGCCGATTTTAAAAATCAATTGCGTTGTTTCAATAAAAAGCGATGTGGCAAATGCCGAAATGGCAGACATCCAAATGCAGGCCTTGCTGTGGATTTTAATTCCCTTAACATTCTTTTTGTATAAATAAAAAATTAAACCAAGCGGCATAAACACAATTGTGTTCCATATAACGCTGAAATCTTCTGAAAACGGATTCCAGCCGGTCCAAAGGTTTTCCAGCGGGTTATCAATGTGGTAAACGCCTATTCTGCTTATTAAAGTTGAATTTAAAATTATTGCAAAAAGCAGCAAAAAAATCATAATGCTTAAATATCTTTTTTCGTTTCCCGGTGTGCCGGCAAATTCAAAAAAGTTTAGCGAGCCGGAGGCTTTTTTGCGAAAATCTCTGATAAGAATTATGAGCATAATAACGCACACAATAATAAGCGGCCAAAAAACAAACTGCTCTGCAAGCTGCTTGCCGCTGTTTATAAATGTGTTAATGAATATTTTTATGTTCATAATCAAAACCTCCGAATAACCGGCTTAATCATGCACAAAAGCAAATAAAATTCTAAATGATCCTTTGGATTTTGTTTTTGATTTTATAAATCTGAAAATTTGGATAACAATAAGCTCAATCAATATAACCGCAAGCAGAATAAGCAGGCTTGTAAAAAAATTGCCCTGTAAAAAATCAATTGAAAGAGGCTTGCCAAGCTTTGTTGTTATTATTTCGGTTAGCTTTAACAGCACTCTTTTAATAGGCTCGTGTGTTGCAAAAAGAATAATGGTGTATCTGCCTAAATACTCGAGCGGCGCGCTCTTTGTTAAAAGATATTTGCAAAGCATTATTAAAGCCACCGTGCCAAATGCATTTTCTGCTATATATAAAAGAATGCTTTTTCCGAAAAGAGAGCTGTAAAGCGAAACGGTGCCGTTATAAATGCTGCAAACGGTTGTAATTGCCAATAATGCGCAAACTGCAACTGCCGCATATTCTTTTTTTATTTTAAGGTTTTTGCTTATGCAGCTTTCCAAAAATCCGAAGTTATACCAGGCAGAGGCGTTAATTGCAATCATTATGCATTTGCCGATTGCATAATTGTCAAACTTTGCATATTTAAGGCCTGCCAGTGCAGCAAAAAAGAGAATGAAGGCAATTGCATTAAGCAACGGATTTTTCTTTTTGCAAATGAAATAAGAAATAATCTCTGCTGCAAATAATGCGGGTAAAAACCAAATCGGCCCCATATCAAGCTCTCGAAAGCGGCGCTCAACAAGCAGCCAGTAAACAACTAAAATAAGCCTAAACAGGATAAAGGGCACAATCAATGATTTCAATCGCTTGATAAGAAATTCTTTAAAAGAAATGTTTTTGTTTATTTCAAAGGTTGAAAAAACAAAACCGGAAAGGGCAAAGAAAAGCGCCACAGGCACCGAATAAATCCACGGCACGGATTTGGTTTGGCTGTTTATATGCCCCATCATTATTAAAATTATTCCAACTCCCTTGAGCACATCAATCCAATGCAATCTCGGTTTTAACGCTGTGTTGTTTTCCATTTTTTCTCCCAAGCGCAATGCTTATTTTTTCAGCTTTCTTTTAATCATATTTTTTATGTTAAACATAATTTTTTTAGGCGTAAGCTTATGCCTGTTTGCCCAAATGCTTTTGGCATAATAAGCAACGGCAGGGTTTTTCGCAAGCCTTTTAACCGTTTTAACATCTATTTTGCCGTTAAAATCCTTAACACAATCCGGGTAAATTATGTATCTTGCATCCTCGTTATAATTCTTTTGCAAATATTTCATAGGCCGGCAAAAGAAATGAATATACATAAATTCTTCGGTATAAAGCTTGCCATCGTGCACATAGTGCCTAAGCAAGGTTCCGTTTTTCAATTCAAAGATTTGGCATTTGTTTTTGTATTCTTCATTTTTTGGCACAAAGCCAACGGAAAGCCGGTATGCGTATTTGCGCATATGGGCAAAAGTTATTTCTTTGTAATAGGGGATATTTAAATGGTTGTAAATATCATCCATTCCGTTTTCATCAAATGAGTATTTAACCTCTCCGCTGAAAACATTCTTGTAGTTGATTTTTCCGTCAACGCAAATTTTGTATCTTGCATTAACTTCGGGAGTGTTTTTGTAAAGCAGCGAATGCCCTTGAAATCCGATTTTTTCGTATTTATTCAAAACATCATCCGTTATGAATTTGCGAATGTTTCCCCAAATAACATCAACATCGCAGTGCCCCCAATAATCATAGCCTGCAAGTTCTTCTGCAAAAATCTCGCCGTAAGCAGGTTTGAAAAGAGAAAGATTCCAGGCAGACGAAATCTGAACGGGAAAATCATAAGATTTTTGAATTCTTGCCTTCAGGCTTTCGAAAGAGCAGTATTTAACCTTAACATTTTTGGGATAGTCATATTCTGTTTTGTCGTCCGTAAGCAAAATCCAATCAATCGTTGGGTTTGCAGCGCAGCTTTTGAGCCACAGCTGCATATTCTTCGGCAGTGTTCCGAAATACGGAACCAAATAGCCTATCGTTTTCATATTTGCCTCTATAGATACTTAAATAATTATTTTTGAGTCCATAAATTCTTGGGCTTCGTTTGAAAGATAGTAATGATTGCAGCCCATGGGGGTAAAGGTTAATTCTCCGAAAATAACGCCTTTTTCCGTTTCATATAAATCAACCCTTACAAAAGGAAAATCTTTGCTGAGTGTTTTTGCAACTTCAATCATATCATCATATTTTTTGGGCTTTTTTGCATCAAAAGAATCAACGCATTTGTTTAAAACGGAAATGCCGTTGAATTTTTCGTCGCTGAAGAAGCGCTTGGTGCTGTGTTCTGCTCTGCCGGAAATCGAAAGGCAACAAATGATGTTTCCTCTTGATGCAAAAAATTTATAATCTATCGGTAGGCTTCCGTGCCCGTCTGTTAAGTATTTTTCTATTATGATTTTGCGTGGAATTTCGTGGTATTGATGCTCTGCGCTTATAATGCTGTAATCTTCTTCAAGCCAATAATTAAGCTTTGCAAACACTTCGTCTTTGTTGAAATCCGCTTTGTTTGTAACCACAATATTATATCCGGAGCCGTGATTGCATTTTATTGCAAACTGATTCGGCAATGCATTCCAATCAATTTCATCGGTGCTGTCATAAACACCGATTAAATCATTTAAAATGCAACCCAGGCCTTTTTCTTCAATATATTCACGAACGGCATATTTATCTGCACATTTTGTTATAAGCGGATTTTTATAATATTCATTTGCCGATATTGCCAGCAGCTTTTCGTCAAGGATTGTTGGGTTTTTATAATCAATTTTTCTGTGATGATTTTTAAAAAACACGATTTTGCCTGCAACCGTAGGATTTAAAAGGCTTTTGAAGCATCTTATTAAATTTCCGCAGTTTTTTGATTTAATGCTGTGTTTGATTTCATTTATCATATTAGCCCCTTTTGCCAATGTGAAATTTGGCTTTGACTATTTCTGCTATTTCAAAAATAAATTTATCTTTCATTATTAGAAGTGCCGCAAAATAAATTGCCGCTCCCGCAATTATCAATCCTGCAAGCACTGCTGCGTTTTTAGGCAAATTAAGCCCTGCAAAAATCAGCGCCGCAAGCATTATTGCGCCTGCAATTAAATATTTTATGCTTGCCGTAAACACGGGGCGTAAAGAAAACGATTTGTGCTTTGCAATATAAACGGATTCAAACACAAATATAACAATTTCGCCCAAAACGGATGCAGCTCCCGCACCGAGCGCACCCAGGTGCGGAATTAAAATTGCATTAAATATAATGTTGAAAATTCCGCCGGTTATTATTGCAGCCGTATAAATATTTTGCTTGCCCGTTGCTATAAAATAAAGCGTGCCCATTGTTTGATTAAGGCCCATTGTTATGAATAAAAGGCTCATAACATAAAGCATATTTATAACCGGTTCCCATCCGTCGCCAAAGAAAACGGGCACAAGGGTTTTGGCAATTCCTATAACGCCTAAGGTCAGCGGCACACCGAAAAACCAAACAAATCCTGCCGATTTATAAAGAGTTGCCTCTGCCTCTTTTTTATTGCCCTTTGCAAACAGCTTTGAAATGCGGGGCATGGTAACGGTTATAAGCGCCGTTATCAGCATAAGGCACATCTTTATGATTTTTTCCGATTGCTCATAATAGCCGTTTTGCGCATTATCATGTGTTATCCAACCTATCATTGATTTATCCAGCATTGCATAAATTTGAACGGCAAGAGCAGGTATGAAAAGCTGCACAATAACCTTGAAATCGCAAAATGGTTTTATTTTGTAGCCCTTTATGCGAACAAGATATTTTCTTAAAGAGGGAATAAGGCTTGCATTTCCTATAAAAGTCAACAAGGCAAGGCCGAAAACATATTTCCAAAGATCATCTTTGTCTTTAACAAAAATAAAGATAAACGCAACATTTAAAAATTTAAAAAAGTAGTTTCTGAGTGCTATTCTTTTAAAATCTTCCATCCCTTGAAAAAACCAAGAGGTGTCAAACATAACTCCAAGAATATAAAAGCTTTGAATCAGCGCAATTGTTTTATGCTCTGCAAAGAATACGGCATAGCAAAGATAAATTACAAGAGCGGCAGAGGTTGTTATAAGCCTAAGCGAAAAAACATCAAAAAACTTTTGCGTGCGCAAAACCGGATCGTCTTGCAAAATGCCGATTTGCTTGTTTGCATAACTTACGGTGCCGAGAGCCGAGCAAAGCGTAAAATAACTGACTATTGAAAATGTGAAACTGTAAATGCCTATGCCGTCTGCATTAAGCACCCTTGATATATAGGGTGTGGTAACAAGCGGCACAATAATTGCCAAAAGCTGATAGCCGGCATTAAATAAATAGTTTTTAAAAACCTTGCTGCCTTTCATCACTTTTCCTCGTCTATATCAAATTTAACAGGCTTGATTTTCATTAAATCCTCAACCCATCTTCCGCCGCCGCTGTAGTTAAAGCTTTCGCTGTATTCAAGGCTGCGCCTTTTAACATCGTCATAGCTGCCTATGATTCGTGCAGGCACGCCTGCCACCACGCTGCCGGGCGGCACATCCTTAGTTACCACTGCGCCTGCTGCCACAATGCAATTGCTGCCAATTGTAACCCCATAATTTATAACGGCATTTGCGCCAACATAAACATTATCGTGAATTTCGATTTTTCCGAATTTGCAAAGATATTTATCCGTTTTTTCCTCGCCGTTAAAAATGGCATTGCCAACATCATGTGTTATAAGGCGCACTCCTGCCGAAATTACTATATTGTTGTGCAGGCAAACCAAAAAGGGCTCTGCCGGCAGCAGGTTTGAAGTGTAAAACACCTTGTCGCCTATGTGATAAAAAATATTGTGCTTTTTTAGATATGCGGCTTTTTTCCAACCGTCTCTTATGGTCAGAATTTTAAATTGCCTTATCATTCGCCTTGTTTTATCAATATATTGATGCAAAGTCATTATAAAAACGGTCCTTAAAATCTGAATTTTATTGAAAATGTTTTTCGCCTTGTGTCATTTAAAATAAACGAATCATCCCTGTCCTCAGAAGCAATGCCGTAAATTATAAACATAAGCGCAATTGCCGGGTTGAAGAATGATGTTGAAGCAACCGATGCTATGAACGAATAGAGCATTATCGAAAGCATGCACCAACCGGCATAAGGATGAGTTTTTGCTTTTGAAACAGAGTCAACCGCCATAAGCAAAACCGCAACGATAAATGCCGCAGTGCCGAGCCATCCGCTTTCGGCAAAGATACCGTGCCAAAAAGCGTCTGCAACAACCTGCTGGTCTATATACAGCTTTGAATAGTAGCCGAGGCTTTGGTAAAACGGTGAATTGTATTCGTATGAAACCGTTGTGCCGAAAGTTGCAAACCCGGAGCCAAATGGAAAATGCTGATTTGCAATTTTAACACCGTCTTGAATGAGTTTAAGCCTCATCGGCGTATAATCGTGAACTGTGAAGTATTTATCAAATTGATCTGATGAAAAATAAATCGCAAGACCCGCAATGGGAGCCAAAACCAAAGCGTTGCCCTGAAATTTATATTTAACAAACATTATATAAAGCAATAAGATAATCAGAACTGCCGCCATTTCCTTAGAGCGAAATGTAAGAATTGTTACAACGGACATCATGAATATGTATTTAAGATTGCTTTGGTCATATCGCATGTTAAGCGCAAGCACGCAAATAACCGTTAGGCAAACTATTGCAAGGTAAGCAGGGTGCTGGAAACCGAGCATAAGCGAGTTTGTAAAAAATCTATAGTCGTATTTTGCAAAGAAAGGCGGCAAAATAAGATCATGAATTGCCAAAATGAGCAAAATAACGCTAACCTGCTTGCAAGGCACATTAAGAATATCATAAGTTTTTTTCAGCGTAAGTGCCTTTGAAGCAATAAGTGATTTGCCGGCAAAGTAAAACACCATGAATTTTAGGCACACAAAGGCATCAAGCACAGAGGTGAATATACCCATATAGGAATTAACTATTGTTGAAACCGTGCAAAATGCAAAATAAATCGTGAAGGCAACGCCGATTGCAACCTCATATTTTGAAAGTTTCAGCTGCTTTTTTGCAAGTGCTCTGATGATTATTATAATGGCAACAATTTCTGTAACCTCATCAAGATAAGTTACGGCTTGAAAAAGTATACCGGAAGATATAACTCTTTGCATTGCTTTTTGAAGCACAAGCGCAAAAAACCAAACCGAAAGGAAATTAGTTTTTTTATATGCGCAATAGAGAATGCAAAGCCCGATAAGTGCACCGAGCAGTATATATTTAAGAGCTGTGCCGGCAAGAATTTGCCAAGCAAAAAAGCAAATAAATGCGGCAAGGCCCAATAAGTCGTTTGCTTTTAGTTTTATCATAAAAAATGTTCTCCGAAAACAGATGTGCAGATATTTTTTTGCGCTTATTGCATTTGGCGCCTGATATCTTCATCAACTATTTCTTCGCCTGTTTTATTTTTCAGTTGATCGCGTGATTGCTGCGATAAGCCGTCATTTATAACAGCATTCATATCGCAGGTGGAAAGTGCATCAAGCTCTTGTTTGGTAACTTTTCCGTCTCTGTAATCACGAACTGCCGGCAGCTCATACATGCTGTATTTTTTGTCTTTAAAAAATCTTAAAAACTTGTGCTTGATAACCCAAGTGGCAGGTTTCCAAATATATTTGTGCATGGCAGGGGAAACGGAGCCGATCATCCAGCAATTTCTGTTGCAGCAGCGCACTTTCGCACGCACCTTGTCTGCCTGCTTGCTATTCCAAAGCTCATCCCAGCTTTGCTCGTTAAGATTGCCCATAACTTCTTTTTCTTTGGTGCCGTTGCATGGCATAACATCGCCGTAGGGGTCAATAAAGAAAGTGTCAAAAGCCATATCGCATGGCAGCAGGCGTTCTTGGCCATATATGTAATTTATAAGCCCGTGATTAAAATATGCTCTAAACCATTTTTTCGGGCTGTTGCTCTTGAGCAGCTCGTTTATAAGCTTTTCAAAATTTTCGGCAACCATAGGCCTGTCTTTGATAATGTTTTTAGCTTCAACAAAATAAAATGAATTGTGCAGCGATGCCGTGGCAAATTCCATGTTCATTTCGTTTGAAAGCTCATAAAGCGGCACAAGATCTTTTGCATTTGCATCCTGCACCGTCATTCCGAAGCCAACATCGGGGTGGTTCATTTCAACAAGCTTTTTAAGTGTTGTATAACCTCTGTTGAAACCGTCATCAAGCCCTCTGATTGCGTTGTTTGTTTCTTCAAGTCCCTCAATGGATATTCTTATGCCCACATTTGGAAATTCCTTGCACAAATCAATAATTCTGTCTGTAAAAAAGCCGTTTGTGGAAATAACGATTCTGTCGCTTTTTTTGTAAAGCTCCCGCACTATGTCCTTTAAATCACTTCTGATGAACGGCTCGCCGCCCGTTATGTTTGTAAAATACATTTGCGGCAGTTTTTTTATTGTGTCAACGCTGATTTCTTCGTCGGGCTTTGACGGAGCCTTGTATCTGTTGCACATTTTGCAGCGTGCATTGCAGCGATATGTAACTATAACCGTGCCGTTTAATTTTTTTGCCATTTTTATCAACTCTGCTTTTCTGTATTTTTGCAGCAATGCTGCTTATTTTCTGCTTTTAATGATTTTTGCCGGCACACCGCCTGCAATCGAATAATCCGGAATATCGCAATTAACAACGGCGCCGGCGGCAATAACGCAGCCTTTTCCGATTGTAACGCCGTCAAGTATAACGGCATTTGCACCTATCCAGCAATCTTCTCCTATTGAAATGCCCTTTCGGCTTGCACCTTGAAGATATATTGGTGTTTCGGTGCTTTCAAAAATATGATTTTCGGAAAAAATCTTAACTCCCGGGCCGAAAATTGTTGAATCTCCGATGGAAACCTTGCCCCTTACGGAAATAAACGCACCCGGTGAAATGCCAACATCATTTCCTATTTTAAGCGATTCACCAAGTTCTCGAATAACTCCGGTGCATTCAATAATGCTGCCTCTGCCGAGAGAAAAGTTGTTGCCTATTTCAACTCCGCCGCGGCAAAGTGCGTTTATGCTGCAATCGTCGTTTATTGTTATTCCGCTGCCGCATTTGATATGTCCTTTTGATTTAAAGGATACTCTTTTTCCGATAA
>ULQJ01042572.1_pt1 | contig 11403 bp, 9 predicted proteins | sample 1954331 | NCBI WGS metagenome assembly ULQJ01 (sample SAMEA4835651, study PRJEB28245) | human gut metagenome | biome: gut microbiome; material: fecal sample | place: Denmark | collected 2008 | reverse complement strand
TCGGCCCTCTCGAGCTCTCCGTGGGTTTTTTGACAGCCTGGCGCAACGAGTGCTTCGCCGCGGCTTCCTTCCTCAACAAAATCGTTATTCGGCCGTCTTGACCTCGATGCCCTTCTCGGCGAAGTACTTCGCCGCGCCCGCATGGTAGGGCAGGCCGCAGTCGGCGGCGTACTCCACGTCCAGCTCCGCGCCCTTGGCGTGGGCCTGCGTGATCTCGTCTTTGTTTTCGAAGATGGTGGAGACGATGGCGTAGGCCTCGTCCTCGGTCACGTCGCCGTTGGCGATGACGATGGCCTTGACGGCCACGGTGGTCACGTCGGCGTCGATGCCCTCGTAGGTGCCAGCGGGAATCACGGCCTCGGTGTACGCGCCGTTGATCTCCTTGAGCTTCGCCACGTGCTCCTCGTCCAGACCCACCAGATACGCGCCCTTGGTGGTGCACAGATCCACCACCGCGGTGGTGGGAGCGCCGGCGACCACGAACGCCGCGTCGATCTTGCCGTCCTTCAGCGCCTCGGCGGAATCGCCGAAGGAGAGGTACTGAGGATTGATGTCGGCCTCGGTCATGTCATAGGCCGCCAGGAAGTCCATGGCGTTGAAGTAAACGCCGGAGCCCGCCGCGCCGATGGACACATTCTTGCCCTTCAGATCCTCCATGGACTGAATGGACGGGTCGCAGGTGACCAGCTGCACGGTCTCGTTGTACAGCGCCGCCAGCGCGGTAAAGCTGGTGATGGGATTGCCCTCGTACTGCTCGAAGCGGATGCCGTTGTAGGCGTAATAGGCCACGTCGCTCTGCACAAAGCCCAGCTGTGCAAAGCCCATGTCCAGCATGTCGATGTTGGCCGCGGAGCCCTCGCCCGCCACGGCCGTGACCGCGACGTCGGAATGGTCGGTGATGTACTGGGCCAGCACGCCGCCGAAGGCGTAGTAGGTGCCCGAGGTTCCGCCGGTGGTAAAGGTCAGCTCCGCAAGCGCCGCGGAGCAGGAGAACGTCAGCACCAGAGCCAGAAGCAAAGCCACGAGTTTCTTCATTTTCATTTCCTCCATCCTGAGAGTTCAGACCGTCCATCGGTCTCTTTCGAATTTTATTATACACGTTCCTGCATTCACGTGCAATACGTTTCTCATTTATTTTTGTTAATTATTGCATTTATTCTTAATTTTGCTTCGTCAGCTCGATTTTTTGCAGTTTTTCAGTGTTTTCAATCCGTTTTGCATAACATGTATATAATATACATTCAGTTAGATGAATTTATATGGCTAAAATCCTGCATTTTCATCGTTCCATGCAAAAGCAGGCGGCATTTTCCGAACATTCGGAGAAAATGCCGCCTGCCTGAGGCGATTGCTTATCGAATCTGTCCGTCGCCATGGACGACGTATTTGTAGGTGGTCAGCTCCTCCAGCCCCATGGGGCCGCGGGCGTGCAGCCGCTGGGTGGAGATGCCCATCTCGCAGCCGAGGCCGAACTCGCCGCCGTCGGTGAAGCGAGTGGAGGCGTTGACGTAGACCGCCGCACTGTCCACTCCGGCGACGAAGCGCGCCTGCGCCGCCCCGTTCCGGGCGACGATGCAGTCGCTGTGGCCGGTGGAATGGAGGGTGATGTGCTTTACCGCCTCGTCCACGCCGTCCACGACCTTCACTGCGAGGATATAGTCCAGAAATTCGGTGTCGAAGTCCTTCGGCCCGGCGGGCGTTCCGGGAATGATGGCCGCCGCGCGCTCGTCCAGGCGCAGCTCCACGGGAACGAGTCCCTTCGCGGCGCGGTCGTCCGCCAGCCGCCGCTTCAGCATGGGCAGGAACCGCCCGGCCACGGGCGCGTCCACCAGACAGACCTCCTCGGCGTTGCAGACCGAGGGACGGCTGGTCTTGGCGTTTTCGATGATGTTCAGCGCCATGTCCAGATCGGCGGACGCGTCCACGTACACGTGGCAGATGCCCGTGCCCGTCTGGATGCAGGGCACCTTGGCGTTCTCGGTGCAGGCGCGAATCAGCCCCGCGCCGCCCCGGGGAATCAGCAGATCCACCAGCCCCACGGCGGTCATCAGGTCGTTGGCGCTCTGGCGGGTGGCGTCCTGAACCAGCTGCACCAGCGTCTCCGGCAGGCCCGCCTGCTTCAGGCCGCGCTGCATGGCGCGGACGATGGCGTCGGCCGAGCGGAAGGCCTCCTTTCCGCCGCGCAGCACGCAGGCGTTGCCGCTCTTCACGGTCAGCGCCGCCGCGTCGCTGGTGACGTTGGGCCGGCTTTCGTAGATGATGGCCACCACGCCCATGGGCACGCCGATCTTCTCGATGGTCAGGCCGTTGGGCCGATCCACCCGGGTGATGACCCGCCCCACGGGGTCGGGGAGCTTGGCCACCTGCCGCACGCCGTCGGCCATGCCGGCGATGCGCTTTTCGTCCAGCCGCAGCCGGTCGAGCATCACGTCGGAGATGCTGCCCCGGGCGGCCTCCACGTCGGCGGCATTGGCCTCCAGAATGGCCGCGCAGTCCTTTTCCAGCGCGTCGGCCATGGCCATGAGCGCCGCGTTCTTCTTTTCCGTGCCCGCTGTGGCCAGCTCCGGCCACGCCGCCTTGGCGTTTTTCAGCATTTCAAGGGTCGTCATGCGCGCTTCCTCCCCATAAACCTCGTGCCCACGGACTTGCCGTCCATGATGTCGTAGAGAATCTCCGGCCGCTCGCCGTTGGCGATGACCATGTCAATGCCCGCGTCGGCGCAGATCTTCGCCGCCTTGAGCTTGGTCACCATGCCGCCGGTACCCAGCGCCGTGCCGTTGCCGCCGGCCAGCGCGCAGATCTCGTCCGTCAGTTCCTCCACCACGGGAATCAGCTTCGCATCGGGATTTTTGTGCGGATCGGCGGTGTACAGCCCGTCGATGTCAGACAGCAGAATCAGCAGATCGGCCTGCACCGCGGAGGCCACGATGGCGCCCAGCGTGTCGTTGTCGCCGATGACGATCTCCTCAGTGGCCACGGTGTCGTTTTCGTTGATGACCGGCAGCGCGCCCATCTCCAGCAGCCGCATCAGCGTGTTGTGGACGTTCTCCCGGCGGTTTTCGTCCTCCACGTCGCTGCCCGTGAGCAGCACCTGGGCGATGACGTGGCTGTACTGGGAAAACAGGCGGTCGTAGGCGTACATCAGCTCGCACTGGCCCACCGCGGCGGCGGCCTGCTTGCCGGGCATATCCTTCGGCCGCTCCTTCAGCGACAGCTTGCCCACGCCCATGGCGATGGCGCCCGAGGAGACGAACACCACCTCGTGGCCCATATTCTTCAGATCGCTCAGCGCCTTGCACAGCTGCTCGATGCGGCGCAGGTTCATGCGCCCCGTGGCATAGGCCAGCGTGGACGTGCCCACCTTGACGACGATTCTCATTTTGTGCTTCACTCCATCTCTCGTTTAACGGTTGTACATTTCATAGAGCTCCCGGGCCGTGTCCTGCATCAGCCGCTCGTATTCGGGCACGTCCACGTCGTTGGACAGCATGCACAGCACGAAGGGACGCTTCGCCTGAATCAGCGCCGCGTCGTGGGTCGTGCCGTCGTCCTCGCCGGTCTTGTGAGCGATCTTCACGCCGTGCAGAAAGAACGGAATCTTGCCGTTCAGCCGCTGGTTGTAGAGAATGGACAGCATCCGCGCGTCGTCCTCGCCGCCCAGCAGCTCGCCCTTCGCCATCTTCTCCAGCAGCACGCCGCACCCCCGGGCCGTGACCGTGTTGGTGACGCCCAGCGCCGCCAGCTGCGGCTGGAAGAACTTGCGCCTTAAGCAGATTCCGGGCACGCCGCGCTCCTCCATGGTGCGGTTGACCGCATCCACGCCTACGCGGTCGATCATCAGGTTGGCGGCGGTGTTGTCGCTCAGGATAATCATCAGCGTGGTCAGATCCATCAGTGTCAGGCTCACTTTGTCGCTCAGATAGGTCAGCGCGCCGCAGGAGGGCATGCGATCCTCCGGGCGAATGGTCACCTGCTCGTCGGGATCGAGCAGCCCCGCCCGGAACTGGCGAAACGCCTCCACCATCACGGGCACCTTCACCACGCTGGCGGCCACCAGCGGCAGATCCTCGTTGAAGCCCGTCGCCTCGCCGTCCAGCGGCTTTGCCCAGAAGCCCACCTTGCCCTGCGTCGCGCGGAGCCGGTTCATCCATTCCATTCTATTGTCCTCCGTTCAGTCGGTCAGATATTCAAGGCCCCGATAGGTGTTCATCGGGCGGATGCCGCTCAGCCCGCCCAGCGAGCGGGTGGACAGCACCGTGCCCGTGCGGAACAGCAGGCCCATGATGGGCAGCCGGTCGACCACCTTCATCTGAATGCTGCTGTAGAGCTCCTTCAGCCGCGCCTCGTCGGATTCCGTGGAGGTTTCGCCGATCCAGCCGTCCATCCAGTCGTCGCCGTAGCCGTTGAGGTTGAGCGACCCGTCCGAGCTCAGCAGCGGCTGAAGGATGGGCACCTCGCTCAGGTTCACGCCGATGAGCGCCAGATCGAAATCGCGATCCTTGATCCGGCTGGCCGCCTTCTCCTTGGACAGCACCTCCACCCTGGTCTTGATGCCCACGGCGTTCAGATAATTCGAAATGAGATAGACGGCGTTTTCACGGATGGACGTGGTGGACTCGTTATAGGTGATGATGTTCACCGTCAGCTCCTCCAGCTGAATGCCGTTGAGCCGGTCGAGCACTGTGTCGCCGTTGAGATCCTTCCATCCGGAATCGTAGAGATATTGCAGCGCGCGCTCCGGGCTGTAGTGGTAGACGGCGCTCTGGCTCTCGTAGAGCCACGTGCCGGGCAGCACGGGCACCTCGCTCTGAATGGCCATGTCCAGATAGGCGTTGGACGCGAGCACCGAGCGGTCGATGGCGTACATCACCGCCTTGCGCACGTTCACGTCGGACATCACCGAGCCGCTGCCCAGATTGGGCAGGAGATACTCGTACACCATAGTGCCGTAGTCCATGGACGTGAGATTGCTCAGCTTTCGGCTCAGCGCCGCCGTGGAGCTCTGGGTGGCCAGCAGCTCGATCTCGCCGGTCTGAAGGCCCTCGATGGCCTCGCCCACCTCGGCATAGCGCCTGAAGGCGATGGACGCGCTGGTGGGCTGCTTTTTCCACCACAGGGGATTGGCCTCTATGCGCAGCACGCTGTCGAATTCGTAATAGGTGTACCAGTACGGCCCGGTGCCCCGGGGCAGATCGTCGTTGACCGTGCTGGCGTGCACCACGGGAAAATCCATGGCGTAGAGGGTAATCAGTCCCGAGTAGACCGCCTGCACCGTCAGAGTGCGGTCGTCCACAGCCTCCATGCCCGCGATGAGCGCCTTGATGCGTGTGGAATAGGGGTTGTCGTATTCGCTGGCCACAAAGGCCTCGTAGCTGGCCGCCACGTCGTAGGCCGTCAGCTTCGCGCCGTTGTGGAAGGTGATGCCGCTGCGCAGCGTGAACGTCCAGGTCTTGTCCTCGTGCGTCCAGTTGTCGGCCAGCATGGGCGCGGGCTTGCGCGCGTCGTCCAGCGTCACCAGCGGCTCGAACACCAGCTGATTGGCGCTGACCAGATCGCGCTCGTTGCAGCGGAAGGGATTGACCCGGGCGTTCTCGGCGGCCACATAGCCCACCACCAGCTCCGCGTCCAGCGGATTGGTCTGCACCGTCGGCGCTTCCGCGTCCGAGCCCGCCGCGTCCTGCCGGGGAATCAGATCGCCCGTCAGATCGTCCGCGGGCATGGGCTCGGCCCAGCAGGCGTTCGCGGCCAGCAGCGCCAGCGTCACCAGCGCCGCCAGCGCCATTCGTATTTTACGACGCATAGATTTCCTCATATTTCTCGTAATACCGGAGCACCCGGTTCACATAGGTATTGGTGGAATCGTAGCCGATCACGTCCAGCGTTTTGCCGTCCGAGCTGTAGTTCGGGTCGGCCAGCCACTTGTCCACCGTGCCCTGCCCGGCGTGATAGGCCGACGACGAGCAGCGCATGTCGCCGTCGTAGCGGCGCATCAGAAAGCCCAGATACCAGCAGCCGTAGCGGATGTTCGTCTCGGGGTCGAACAGACAGCCCTCGGTATAGGTCTCGTCCAGCTTCCCGGCGATCCACTCGGCGGTGGACGGCAGAATCTGCATCAGCCCCTGAGCGTCCACGCTGGACACCGCCTCGGGCCGATAGCTGGACTCGGCCATGATGACCGCCGCCACATAGGCCGGCGGGATCTCGTTCTTCTGGGCGTAGGCGCGAATCAGATCCTCGTATTCGACGATGCACGTCACCGTGGACGGCGCGATGCGGTTTTCAAAGATCAGCCACACGCCCACGGCGGCGATGGCCAGCACCACGACGGCGATGACGGCCGTGCGCAGCAGGCGCAGCGCCGTCGCCGCCCGGCGCCTCCTCTGGCGCTTTTTTCTCTGATTGGTTCTTTGGTTGGTCATGCTCTCCTCCGATCACTCAGCCGAGGCGGCGCAGCGCCTGCTGATACAGGCCGCTGAGCTCCGCCCGGGTGCGATCCATGCTTCGGTCGGTTCGAATGACGCGCGTGGCGCGCCCGTTGCGCTCGTCGGTGCTCATCTGGCTGTCGATGCGCGCCTGCGCCTGCTCCCGGGTCAGCCCGCGCTCCATCACGCGGCTGAGCTGGGTCTCCGGGTCGGCGGTCATGCTCCACGTCTCGTCGCAGAGCACGTCCATGCCCGTTTCAAAGAGCAGCGGCACGTCCAGAATGACGATTTTCTCGCCCCGCTCCCCCGCGGCCTCAATCTGATGCCATGCGTTTTTCTGAATCAGCGGATGTAAAATGCCCTCCAGCGCCCGGCGCTCCGGCTGGGACTGAAACACGATAGCGGCCAGCGCGGCGCGATTCAGCGTACCGTCGGGCGCGAACACCCCGTCGCTGAAGCGCTCGCGAATGGCCGGCAGCGCCTCGCCGCCCGGCGCGGTGAGCGACCGGGAAATCGCGTCCGCGTCCACGCGCGCCGCGCCCAGCGACTCCAAGAACGCCGCCGCCTCGGTCTTGCCGCAGCCGATGCCGCCGGTCACGCCGATGATATAGGGTTTATTTGCACTCACGCCAATCCCTCCCCACGGAAATGTCGGTCTTCAGCGGCACCGCCAGCGCGGCCACGCCCTCCATGCAGTCCTTCAGCAGCGCCCGCACCCGCTCCTGCTCGTCCTCGGGCGCTTCGACGATCAGCTCGTCGTGCACCTGCAGAATGAGCCGGGCTTTATAGCCGCCCTTGCGCAGCGCGTCGGCCACGCGGATCATCGCCAGCTTGATGATGTCCGCCGCCGTGCCCTGAATGGGGCTGTTCATGGCGCAGCGCTCTCCGAATGCGCGCAGATTGAAGTTGGCGCTGGCCAGCTCGGGCAGATAGCGCCGCCGGCCCATGAGCGTGGTCACATAGCCCTTCTCGCGCCCCTCGGCCACCGCCGCGTCCATATAGCGCTTCACGCCGGGATAGCGCTCGAAATAGCGCTCGATGAACTCCCTTGCCTCCTTGCGGCTGACGGAGATGTTCTTGGCCAGCGTGAAGTCGGAGATTCCGTAGACGATGCCGAAGTTGACGGCCTTCGAGGCCGAGCGCATCTCGTGAGTCACCTGCTCCAGCGGCACGCCGTAGACCTCTGCCGCCGTGCGGGCGTGGATGTCCTGTCCCTCGCGGAAGGCCTCGATCATCGTCTCGTCGCCGGACATGTGCGCCAGCACGCGCAGCTCGATCTGGGAATAGTCCGCGTCCACCAGCACGCAGCCGGGTCTGGCGATGAACGCCCGGCGGATCTGCCGCCCCAGCTCGGTGCGCACGGGTATGTTCTGCAGGTTCGGCTCGGCGGAGCTGATGCGCCCCGTGGCCGTGGCCACCTGATCGAAGCGCGAATGGATGCGCCCGGCGGCATCCTGAAGGTTCAGCAGCGAGTCGATGTAGGTGGATTCCAGCTTCTGATACTTGCGATATTCCAGAATCTTCGCGCAGACCTCGTGCTCGGCGGCCAGATTCTCCAGCACCTCGGCGCTGGTGGAATAGCCGCGCTGGGTCTTTTTCGGCGCGGGCAGGCCCATTTTGTCGAACAGCATCTCGCCCAGCTGCTTGGGCGAATTGAGGTTGATCCGCGCGCCCATCAGCGCCGCGATCTCGTCGGTCAGCAGCGCGATGTGCGCCCGGAATTCCTCGCCCAGCGCCCGCAGCGCGTCCGCGTCCACGAGGAAGCCCTCGCGCTCCATGTCGCCCAGCACCCGCGCCAGCGGCAGCTCGATCTCGGCGTACACGCGCTCCAGGTCGTTCTGCTTCAGCTGCGCGCGCTGACGAACGCCCAGCTCATAGAGCGCCCGGGCGGGATGCTCGCCGAAAGACTCGATTTCCTCCTCGGCGCACAGCGCGCCCGCCGCAAAGGACTCCCGCTGGGGATTGAGGGCGTAGGCGGCCAGCATCACGTCCGTGATCTCGCCGCGCAGCGCGTCGAAATCCGGCGAAAGGGCCTTGACATTGTACAGAAACTTGGGACAGTCCGCCGTCAGCAGCGGCGCAAGTGCCCGCGCGGCCTCCTCGGCGGTCACGCCCGGACTGAGCAGATCACCGGCGGCGGGCAGGCTCAGACGCGCTTTGTCGGTGGCGACAGTCAGCTCGCTCTCCAGATATGCCGCCGCCCATTTCGCGTCTCCCGCCAGCTCGGTGACCCGCGCCGCCGTCTGCTCGAGGCTCTCCATCCGCTCAATTTTGGGCAGCTTCTCCCGCGCGGCCTTAGGGGCGGCGGGAATGGACACGGGCGCGAAATGGCCCGCCACCTCAGTCAGCCGCCTGGCCGCGGCGTTCATGCGCAGCTCCCGCAGCCGCGGCAGCGCGCCGCCCAGCCCGTCCAGCGTCCATTCGCTCCAGTCGAAGGCGAGGGGAACGCCCCGGTCGATGGTGGCCAGCTCCTTGCTCAGCTCCGCCAGCGCGCGATGCTCCAGCAGCCGCTCGCGCAGCCTGCCCTTCTGCTCCGCCTCCGCCGTGTCCAGCACCTTCTCCAGCGAGCCGTACTGGGCGATCAGCTTCAGCGCCGTCTTTTCGCCCACGCCCGGCACGCCGGGAATGTTGTCCGACGCGTCGCCCATCAGGCCCTTCACGTCGATCATCTGCTTCGGTTCGAGGCCGTAGACCTCCCTAATATATTCCGGTGTGACCCGGACGGTGTCCGAGATGCCCTTTTTCGTGTAGAGAATGGTCGTTTTTTCGCCCGAGAGCTGGAAGGAGTCCCGGTCGCCGGTGACGATCACGGCCTCGCGGTCTTCGCGCTCACACCGAGCGGATACGGTGCCCAGAATATCGTCCGCCTCGTAGCCCGCCATCTCCAGAATGGGCAGCCCCATTCGGACGATCAGCTCGCGGATGATGGGATCCTGCGCGCGCAGCTCGTCGGGCATGGGCTTGCGGGTGCCCTTGTAGTCGGCGTATCTCTGGGCGCGCAGCGTCGGCGCGTGCACATCGAAGGCCACGGCCAGCTTTTCGGGCTTTTCCTCCTCGACGGTCTTGAGCAGCATCATCACAAAGCCGTGCACCGCGTTGGTGGGCGTGCCGTCCGGCGCGCTCATCGGCGACTGAAGCGCATGGAACGCGCGATACATCAGGCTGTATCCATCCAGCAGAACGATTTTTCCGGCCATCGAAGCAGCCTCCTTCACAATTTCCCACTTTATTATAGCAGATTCCTTCCAAAAAGCAAATACAGCGCTGTGGCGGAATTGTGAAGAATCGCCGCCGCATATGGACAGCCCGCCCTGTGCATGGTATGATAAACAGGTCGAAATTTCGCGAGGTGCATCCATGAAAAAGCTGAACGTGTTTTTGCTGATCGTCCTTCTGCTGATGATCGCCTTTGTCGTTTATTTCTTTGCCGGCGGCGCGCTGCGCGTCGAGTCGTCGGTCATCACCGCCCCGGCCGCGGAGCACGCCGAGGCCTTCGCATCCATCCGGAGCGTGCTGTCCTCGAACGCCGCGCCCCAGCGCTTTGCCGACGCGCTGCCCGAGTCGGCGGAGGGACTTACGCTGGTGGATGTGACGCTGACGCTGAGCAATCCCGGCCTGTTCCCCGCCGAATGGCTGGATCTGACCGTCTCCCCCGCCGACGGCGACGTGGCCGTCTACTCCCTCACCGGCGAGGGCGGCGACGTGCCCGGCCGGTCGACGGCCACCGTCAACCTCAAGCTTCTCCCCGCCGCCGGCAGCGCGAGCCGGACGGTGAGCATTCAGTACTACGTGTTCGGCCTGACGCGCACGGTGACGGTTCGCGTGTAATCTGTCCAATGGAATCCGCAGGCGTTTCGTCTTGTCGTGCCTTTCGTAAAAAACGCTATAAAAAACATCGCCCGCTTCCATGAAAATCGGCGCTTCGATCCGAACGGATCGAAGCGCCGATTTTCCATATATCATTGGTTCGCCGCGCCGGGAGAGGGCGTGCCCTCGGCCCAGCTGCCGTCGGCCTGCTTGAGCCACGCGGTGTTCTCGTGCAGCAGATCGTAGTCCACGCGGTCGGCAATCCGTCCCTGCGGGTCGGCCAGCACGGCGCACTCGCCCTCGGTTCGGAAGCCGAAGCTGGCATGCATCTCGGTTCCGTCCGACTTGTCCAGCCCTGAGGCGTAGACGATGCGATACTCGCCCGGCTGGAGCGCAAAGCCGTCGGGAATGCGCCACTTGGCCGGGCGCTCGGCGCTGTCGGACAGATACCATCCGCTCAGGTCGACGATCTCGGAGGACGCGTTGTGCAGCTCCAGATAGTCGTGGAACCGGCCGTTGGCGTCCGGCGCGTACTGCGTGTTGGAGGCCACGACTTCGGTAATCTCCACCGGGCAGTCCGTCCGCGGCTCGTGCAGCGCCTGATAGCTCTCCGCCGTGTTACTCAGGCCCGGCGTGGGCTGATTACTGACCGCCCATTCCGACGCGCTCTGGCGGGCGTAGGTCGTGTCCGGCGCGAGAGCCGGGAAATTCACCGAGTCAATGGCTGTGCCCGACGGGCTGAACAGCATCAGCGTGCCGCCCTGAGAGGACAGCCGGAACGGCGCGTGGTACTCGCCGCCCGCGTCGCTGCGCAGCGTGCTGTCGGCAAAGACGATCACCGCCTCGCCCGGCTCCAGCCGATGGCTGGGAAAGGTGAAGGTATTGGTGGAATGCTCCGTCCGCGCCAGCACGTAGCCGCTCAGGTCGACGGCGTGGCCGCTGACGTTCATGACCTCGATCCAGTCGGGCGTTGCGCCGCCTGCGTCCATCAGCGTGCCCGAATTGGAGCTCATCAGCTCGTTCAGGCGCACTGGGCCGGTGCCGTGAATCTCGCTCACGGCGGTTGCCGCCGTCTGCTTCTGGCCGGTTTCCATGGGCATGCCGTTGGGCCAGAGGCACTGCAGCACCACGCCCAGCGCGAGAATCGCCGCGCCGGCGATGATCCACCGGCCGA
>ULQJ01018567.1_pt1 | contig 11593 bp, 6 predicted proteins | sample 1954331 | NCBI WGS metagenome assembly ULQJ01 (sample SAMEA4835651, study PRJEB28245) | human gut metagenome | biome: gut microbiome; material: fecal sample | place: Denmark | collected 2008 | reverse complement strand
ATAGATCTTCTCCGCAAGCACGTGCGCCGGAAGACCGGGCACGTTCCTGTAAATGCCGTCAGCAATATCCTTACGGATATCCGCTATCACCATATCCTGTCTGTCTATCCCCGTGAACAGGGGAAATTTTGTAAAATCAACTTTCATAATATTCTTAATTAAATACTGTTATCCGCAATAAAACATAACCCAATAATTGCCCATACATTTAACGAATCCGGACGCATAATCCAGATCAATGGAGGACATCTCTTTTCCTCCGGGGGCAGGCAGGATGCGCCCGCCTGTCAGTCTTACCCCGCCGCTCATACGTTTGAAGTATATGGTATGTCCCGGAACATCCGGAGGAAGTGTCACTTCTATATTACCCGTATTAATAAACATCACATTGTCATCATTGTTATTCAGGGAAGTGCTGACGGATATGTTCCTCCAGTTCCCCACTATGCCATGAAGAGACACATAACTGTCATTGTTCGGATGAAGGAAAATGTTACCCCCCTCCACGAACAGAGGATTGCTCAGGGTCTTGATGTGCATCCCGATCATGGCATTCGGACTCTGTATGTCAATTCCGGCATCATACGATATCCCTTCGATTGTGACAAATTTCGTGTTCCCTCCGATTTTTACACGTGCAAATGTCCTTTCGTTATAAAACTCTATCTGTCCGGCGGATAGGTTGAAACCGACATGGGAATCCGTCCCCTCATAAAGAGTTTTTGAGGACAACATACCGGAATCTATGGAAAACGGACCGATACGTCCGCTATCCGCCGTGATTTTTCCGCTGATATCCACATTGACCGCCCTGATACCGTCCGCATCAATCATGGACGCCTTGATCTTCTCGGTCAGCAACAGCTTGGTGGCGATAAAAGTCCAGCTCTGTGCTACCTCCCAGTATTTTATTTTTCCCGAAGCCACATTCTGTTTGGGGGTTTCCGTCGATACCGACGTATGCGAACGGATGCACAGGTACAGCAGGTTGTCATAAAGTACAATGTCGTAAAACTGCTGCCCTTGCTTGCCCTCCAGGTAAGACACAGACGCCTCCCATACACGCATACGCATGCGCGCCCCCTTATCTCCCTTGTCACCTTTTGGAGCAAAACTGACCTGTCCGGTTCTAGTCACCAACGGCATATCACCTCCTTATTCCTTGGTTGTGATGGTCCATGCCACGTTGCCTCCTGCCTGCTGGCACATGTCCCAAGTACACGTGCCGGAAGTGGCTGCTGTACCGGAAGTAGACGGGTTAAGGACTACTCCTGCACTGTCCATGAACACGAAATAGAAAGTCATGTCCTTGTACTTGGTGGTACTTCCACGCTTGACCAGAATGGGCTTATAGACCACCGTGTCACCACTTTCCCGGATGGTCTCGTCCTCGGGCGTGGGATTCAGGATCAAATCAAACGGATCGGACGCATCCATTACGGACTGCGTGTCCTGACCGATGAGCTTGCCGCCCTGGTACACCTCCGCCTTGAACACACCTGTCGTGTCAACCATATCGTTGGTGACGGTCAATGTCTGTGTGGTCTTTCCGCTCAGCACGCTCCACGCACCGTTGACCTGGTTGTACCACTTGTACGCCAGTCCGGTAGTGATCTCGTCACTGCCCATGCGCGCTACGGCTTTCAGAATGCAGCTCTGCCCTTTGTCCCGAAGGGTAAAATACTTGTTGTCACCGGCAATGATCGTCACATGCTTTTGGTTTCCGACCCCCTTGGTAATGGGGATGCTATAGACGAACTGGACGGTGTCGCTGGCATTCCCAACGGTCACGGTGGCTTCACCCTTGATGGTACAAGAGGCCGCTCCGCTCGCCTTGACCAGATTCTTGACGATCTGCAATCCGTAGTAATCCGTCGTACCGGGCTGGTAAGGGATAAACTTGAAATGTCCCGTCTCACCGCCAAACGTGTTGGTGGAGACATTGCCCGAGAACTTGATCTCGACATCATTGAAATACCATTTCATGGAGGAAGGAACCACCAGCCCTTCCGCCACCCGCGAAGAGGTGAGAATGAAGGACAAGACGGGCTTGAGCGAAGCGAAATCCGGTGCGATGTTCGTCGGCGCGGACGCTTCGCCCATATACTCCTGATACAGATCTCCCTGGTTACACTGGATGGCAGGCATGTATACGCCGCCCTTTTGCGAAAATATGACCTGTCCGGTCGCGCTGGCCAAACTCATGACGCTCCTCCTTCCCCGGTCGTTTCCGTACTATCCGTGCCTTCGGAGCTTTCGGTGTTGTCCTCCCCCCAAGAGGCAGGTGTGAATACTTCGACGGGATGGTCCGTACCGTCTATCTCTTCTTTCGCCGCCTGCGGGGTCAGGCAGACGCCGCCCGCTTCCTTGGCCCTGTCAAATACCGTGTCGCCGGGGAAACGTGCCACGTCCGCCTGCCACAATAATACATTGCCATCCGCTGTCCTGTTGCGGATATCGGTCAGATGCAACCGGTCGGCAACCTCCTTCGTTACTTTAATGTAAAATGCCATAATTCTATTGTTTTTAATGTTATCCAAATTTTCTTACTACTACCGCCTTGCCCCCCTGTGTGAGCACCTTGCCGCCTTGTGTCAGCGCCACGTAAGGGCCTCTGTCCTCCACCTCCAGCTTTAACATCATGCCGTTGCTGAAAGGTATCCTGGGAGAGTATCCGTCGGCAACCTTGGCATATCCGGCATCTCCGCTCTTCTTGACGTACCAGTGGCAGTTAAACATGGCGGATGGATTCGGGATAACCCCCATGGTATCCCGAATGACGGGTCTGGGAAAGATGGCGTAAGTCCCATCCGGAACACCCGTAGGTACGCCCTCCCAGTCGGCTTCAATCTTCGGAATCCTGCGGCGTATCACCGTAGAGACTGCCGGGTCCGATGTGCCCGGGGTTGATGCCGGAGTCCCGGAAGCCGCATAGGTGGCCTTGCAGACAATCGTGATGTCATCACCTATATAATTGCGGTCAATCTTATATACATTCTTGTTCAGTGATACAAACTCCCAGTCGTTGTCACCCGCTCCTGTGGTTATCGCCTCCAGCGCTCCCGTAGACAACAGACGGTACCAGAAGAACTTGCATTTGCCCGTAGCCGTCACGTCCGTGTCGCCTACCATCAGTTTAGCCGTGATGGTCTGTGCGGTGATGTCACGCACCGGGTTCCAGTCCAGCGTGGACGGGCTGTCTATCGTCAATACGGGGATCGCATCCGTACCGTCAACCGCGCGGACAAGACAGCTCATCTGAAAAGTAAACAGCTGTCCGGTACGTGTGTCGGCATATTCCGCGTAAAACTCCAGCGTGACGGGTTTTAGGACGGTGACATTTTTTTTCATTGTGATCTGTCCCTTGCTGTCACCGGACTCCGTAATGCTGTAGCCTGTGTTTGTCGATGTGATAAGTGTGCGTGTGGTTCCGATGCGCTCGTACCACTTCATGTTGGTCAGTCTGGAGTTGACCGCCCCGATTTTAGTCACCGCTTCCGGATCGGTGGCGTTGCACCGCGGAAACAGGACCAGCGGTGTCAGCGTATAGTCTGGAGTGTATTCAGCTTTGTCAGCCTGGTAGACCTGCATGTCCGGCACGCTGCCCACCACCTCGATGTTACAACTGGTTTGTAACAGCCGGTAGTTGATTTCTATTTTTCGTTGCTTTGTTGCCATTGTATAAAACCATTTTAAAATGTTACAAAATTCTCCGCCACTTCAAACTGCTGCCCGTCACGCAATAACGCCTGTGCTTTAAACGTACACACCCGCATGTTGGTATAATTCGGTCCAAGATCATCTATCGTCAGAGGAAGATTTTTCCCGGCGCCGGCACGCTTCACCGCCCATGCGTTATCTTCTGATACATTCCCGGTATCACGCGTCCAGCTCACATCAGCGTCAAGTATATGATCTGTCACGTCACGGTTGTACAGCTTGCCGGTAATATATAGCGTTGTGGAAAAAGTCTCGATATCAAAATACCACCCCTTTGTGCTGCCGATCTCTATCGTAAATTCCGGGTTCCCTTCCAGCATCGCCCATCCGGCCGCCGCATATTGCGGTTCGTCGGCTGTTCCCGTCATCAGGCACTTCCATTTGCAGCCGTAGTGCCAAACCGTGTCCGCCCGCTCCTGCGTATTGGTGTAAGGATTGTCAGAGGACGCGACTTCGGCCGACCAAAAGCCACGGTCCACCAGTTCCTGTACGGGCAGTCCCTGCCAGTCCACCCGGTAAAGTTCACCGAAGATGCCGGCACGGGCGAATATGTACGAGTGCTTATAGTTGACGGGGAGATTGTCAAACAAATCCAAATTGGGCAAACGCCCCAATATCATGTAATAGTTGTTCTGTTCCAAGACAGGCTTCGTTACTCCTTCCAGCCAGACAAGACATTTATCCGTGGTGGCGGACAAATACCAGTAGCTTTGCCTGTCCTCATTGAAGGCGTTTCCTCTTCTGGTAATGATCGTCAACTCTGTGGGAGGATAGTTTTTACCGCCCGGCACCTCACTGTCCGGGTATGACAACACCGAGATGGAGTTGGCCGGGACATTCTTGGACAGCACGCGCATCCACGAGGCGTAATACTCCCCCGTTGAAAAGAGGTTGTTTACAATCCCGTACACTATATCACCCTCCTGGAATGCGGTGAAGTCATTCTCCCAGCGCTTGCGCAATTTCAGGGTATAAGTTCCGTCGCTCTCTAAAGCCACGGACTCAATGACTCCGTTCTCGGAATATGAGGTGTCGCCTTCCTGTGCGTTCAGACGGTTATAGATGATTTCCTTGAACACTGCGGAGCCGCGTACCTCAAGACGCTCGAACTGACCGCGCCCGTCAGGATAGATACCGGCACCTTTACCGGCAATCATGGAGTCGATGAAATTGCCGAACTTCAATAAGAAATTTGTTCCGTCCGCTTGATCCTTACGAAGGAACATTACTAAGGAGCGCAATGCGGAATACACGTTATGGTCTGTCGCAGGGGTGGAGTCGTGGCTTCCGATCACATACACACCGCTGCCACCATCGCCCGTATAGGTCTGTCCCTTTAGGGTAAGGCTCTCAACCTTTTCCTCCAGCTCCCCGATACGAGAATAGGCGGCGGTTTCCCCGACAGTATATATAGGGGAATCATAAGCTAAATCAAGATTGAATTCAAATCCGATAACCCTTGACTGCCTTCCGTTCTCGAAATAAGCCTTGTTGATAAGGTTGACCTTTTGACCGATGCTGTAGAGGTTGTGAATGCCATCCTCATGGTATGCGTCATTTGACATCATCGTGCAGCCATAGGTACTCGGGTCTATCTTGGATTTGGCAGCGTACTTTTCAGTCTTTTCCTTCAGCTCCTGCTCGGCGGCACCCACAAGCCCAAGTTCGGTTATTTTCGTACTGTCCCAGCCGGAAAGCACATATTCATCTCCATCCTGGGGAAAGAGCACATCACCGGGAAGCGGTCTGCCATAGTCCTCATTCCTGACTATCTCCCAAAGCTGTGCCTCAGGGTTCCATCCGCCATCCTCCAATTTCTCCGGCTTTCCCTCAGGATTGAACTTCACGGCAAACTCCAAACCGTTGAGAAGTCCGGACGCGAAACGTATCCTCAGCTCCTGACCGGGGAGGATATATTTCTCGGAAAAGTTAACACCCGTGTCCCTAAAGCGGTAGGCATTCCATTTTTCCTCGGTGGTTGTGCCGTCCTCATTCTCCACCTTGTCCGTCACTTCGATAGTGGTGACATCCGACATGATGCCCGTTCTTCGAGGATAGACTTCATCGAAGATAACCACCTGCTCGACGGCTTCCTCGGTAGTCATATCAGGATAAGCGTCAATGTAAGGAGTGCCTTCGGGAAGCATCAGCCTGCGCTGCACCACGCCGTTCACAACCACGGTCTCGTCAACCGGACGGTAGTCAGATGGGATATTCTTTGTTGAACCAAAAGCGTAGATACGGGTGGCATAAGTGGACCGGGATTCTGACTGTGACATTTCCTGCACGTTTTTCCCGATTTCGAAATCCACCGCATCGCCAGACTCACAACGTCCGAAATGGATGATGTTTTCAGTCACCCAACATTCGCAATCCCATTTCTTCGCCATCTCAAAACAAGCGTCAAGGATGTTGATGTTATCGTAACTCATCAACTGGGACTTGTTTTCGACTGTGGAATCAATGGAGAAAACAAAATCCTGTCCTTTGTATGTGTAACCAAGAGCTTTCAAATTTCTAAGGACTATACCGGCTTGTACGTCAAGCGGGGCGGTCAGGTTCCAGGACGCCTCCTGTCCGGTCGTCTCCGGGGTATATTTGAAGATTTTGTTTTTCCATTTCCAGTAGTAGGCGTCAAGTCTTAATTCGTAATCGTAGCCGGCGGTATTGGTGTTGAATGCGGGCTTCTGCAAGTCGCACATCTCGAACAATCCGAAGTTACATTCCACGTATGAGCCAAGTTTGAAATATATGGGATTCTCTAAGGAGAACTTTAACATGATGTAGTCCTCCTTCATCAGAGTGAACTTACGCTTGCAGCCTTCATTGATCAAAGTTGTAAGCTGGATAGCACCGGATATGTCTTTGATGTCGATTTGTTCCATGTCTTCAAAGTTCGGGGATAAAAAAAAGAGTGCCCAATTTTGAGCACTCACATACACGACAATAAAACCAATGTCGTGAATTAGCTTCTGTTTGCCGGATTTGGCTCGTTAAACTTGGCTGAAATTTTTCCGAAAGTTCGGTCTAAACTCTGTGCGTAAGTGACACTCTTGCCAGTATAAATAAGATGGTAAACCTCGCTACTATTAGCAGGAATCTGAATATCAACCACACCTTTATACAGCTCATCAAAGAAAGCTTTCTTCTTTGCTTGATAATCAGACTGAGAATTACTCTCGATAGTGAACGAAAGAGTTATTTCCCTCTCATCGACTTTAGGATTATTGATTATTACCCGTTTCCCATGTTCAAGTCGGCTTTTGTTCTCAATAAAATCCTTCATGGAAGCGGATGCCCCAATAACATCAAGAAACCCCTCTCCCATTCTCACACCCCATGTTGTATAAGCGTTTTCGCCATTAATTAATAATTCATCCATAGACTATAATTTTGCTGTATTCTTTTTAACTTCTGCTATATCTCTTTGCATCTGTTGAATAGGTTTGACGATTGCCCCTGTATTTTCTGAAATCTGTACCAATTCAAGATAAGATTGTGCTATCAAATTCCTCGTATCATCAGCAATATTTCTTGTTTCCGTATTTATGGAAAGTAGAGCATCTGCTTTTACTGTCAGTAGATTAAGTGATTGAGATTGAATAATATTCTGATTTTTTATTTCTTCTCCTGCAATCTGCAATGCTGTAAACCTACCGTTCAACTCTTCGCCAGTATCTTGACTCATTGCCTGAAAACCTTTGGATGAAGCTGACTGGGATGTTGATTCTTGCGAAATCTTGTCATATCCGGTTGCTGCGGCAAGCTCGTCACGGAGCTTCATGGCTTCGTCCACCATTTCGTTCCAACCCATAAAATCACCGTCACCATTCAGCAGTTTATCCATTTCATCAGAATCCAATGTACCGTCATTTTTCATGGAATTGCCGAATCTGTCATACCATGCTCTCAGTTTGTCACTAAACTGTTCACCAATGGCATTTGACAGCATCGCCTGCATGAAATATTTGGATATGTCATCAGCAAAATCCTCCGCACTCTTCTCCATATCCATCAGACTGCTTATAAAACTGTCATACATGGAATCGAATGACATTCCGATCAGGCCCTCATAAAGACTGTCGGTCAGTTCTTCCAGTTTTCCTGCCTGCTCTATATAATCATCCAGCTTGTCGGTAACACGCTCACCGTAACCTCCCTTACCGGAAGATTCCATGATATCCCATAACCATACGTCCGACCGTAGAGCCTTCATCTGTTCGGGGGTCAGATTCCACAAGGAATCAGTGCCGGAGAAATCCTGCATGCCGGTAGCTTTTCTTGCGTGTTCCAGCATTTCATCCGTCCATTTCAGATAATGCTGCCAGCTGCCGTGGCTCTTATGATATCCGGCTTGCTCCTTTGCTATTTGCAGATAGTTTTTATTGACTTCCTCCTGATACTTTACAGCTTCCCTGTAAGATTCAACCGATTTCATTCCCTTGCTTGCCTTCATCTCGTCAGTCAGATCCTCGATGGCCGTTTGCAAAGTTCCATTCCTGTCCGTCAGCCTATCTATCGTTTCCTGTACTTCCTTGGCGTTTCCACCTATTCCAAACAAGGAGTTGAAGCCTCCGAATGAGATTGCGTTCAGGATGTTTTCTATGCCGTTCCTCAATGACTTGCCGATTGTGACAAACAAATCCCCTGACAAGACATCACCGATAATTCCACTGACAGCGTTCAGAACAGCATCAAGCAGACCACCGACAAGATCACTTAATCCGTCTTTGAGTACGTCAATGATGGACAGAATCCATCCGACAATGGGGACCTCCTTAAGAGATTCTGACGTTTTTCCTATGACATCCTTGAATCCGTTCACGGTTTTGATAATTCCGCTATATGCGTTATACAATCCACCGGATGAAATCTGCTGCAAGCCTCCCAACAAATTTTCCATGCTTGCTTTCAGTCTGGTGGCGGTATCAGTCACATTACGCTGGGCCTGATTGGCGATATCAGTCTGTGTCTTCACATTGGCGGATGCAATGTCAGCATTCTGCCGTGCTGTTTCAAGAGCGTTTGCTGCGGCTTGTTTTTCACTTTCCGTTCCGCCCTTCTGCGCTTTGGCGTAATCATCCTGTGATTTCTTTAGTCTTTCCAAAGCAGCTGTTTCAATCCCTATGGCACTGATACGATTCTGTTCTGCTATTTGATAGGCTTTTACATCCTCTCCAAGTTTCTTGAAGTTGACTCCACTTGTACCACCCAAAGACTTTTCCATCTGGCTGATGGCGTCAATCAATGATTTCTGGCTTGCCTGATCGGAGTTCTTGAACTTGTCAGTCCGTACATATTTTTTCGCTTCGTCCAAGGCGGGCTTTATCATGTCGGAAAACATGGAACCAAACTCACCGAACACAGTAACCCAATCTATATTGGCTTTTATGGCTTCTGTTTCCTTGTTCTGTATGGCAACATCACGTTGTTTCTCCAGTAACTTTACTTGTGCACTATTAACACCGTTTTCTTCCTGTGCTTTCCTTATTTTTTCCGCATACTCTTGGGCGATAGCCAATTTCTGCTGCTGGAACGTGCCATATTCTTTCAAGTAGTCGTTCAAAGCCTGTTGTTCGGCTTTCAGCTGTCCTTCAGTTACATCGGAAATATCTTTATCTCTCATACTTTCGGCATTGGTATAAGCTTCTGAAATTTTCTGTGCCTGCTTGTCGGTCAGCTTACCGTTACCGGCTTTGCTCCATTCTTCCTCCTGTTTTCTTATCGCATCAATCTGTTTCTGATAATCAAGGTCAATCTGTTTCAACTTCTTTTCCGTGCCTTCTCTCATCAGGTTGATTTCATCCTGTTGGTTCTGACGGTGAAGTGAAAGAAGTTGCCCGTCCAGCTTTTCCTGATTTTCTTTTTGCTTTTTTGCTAGATTTTCCTGTCTGGTCAGTGCGCTTCCGGTTACTCCGCCCAGCTCCTTGTATGTCTTTTCGGATACCTCCATCTTATCTTTGGCTTCTTTCACCTGTTTCGATGTAGCCGTCTGATCTTTGATTAAGGCCTCATACCCTTTTTTCGCTTTCTCCCATTCGGCTTTAGCATTTGCCAAATCCTCCTGATATGTAGTTTCTTGTGTTTCCTGTCTGTTCTCAACTTCCAATTGGGCATTGATTTCCGACAAGACATCCTTTCTTGCGTTTGCCAATTCATTTTTCAGGTCTTCGATACGCTGTACCTGAACCTTCATTTCGGAACGGTTGTTCTCCTTCTTAGCTAAATTATAAGCCCATTCCGCACTTTTTATCTGTTGTTCCAAGGACTCGACTATAGCCTGTTTTGACTGTGTTCTAGATTTTACAACTTCTTCATTATATGCCTTCCAAAAACCAGTCAAATCCTGTATATGGCCTTTCTCATCAACATATTTCCTAAAGAGTGCTGGGTATAGTTCCTCAATATCTTTTAAAGCTTTAAGTTTAGTGGTCTCGGCTTCCACCTCGCTATTAATGGTGCTAACAAGACCTTCCAAAGTACGTTTCCGATCTTCTTCGTCCGTGTCGAGTTTTTCTATTTTCTTGTTGTACGAGTCCAAAGCACGTTCAGCAGATGTTGTGCTGTCGGATAATGCCCACATTGCAACTCCAAGTCCTACTACAGCAGTAGCCAACAACACATAAGGATTGGTAAGCATTGCAGCGTTTAAAGCTAACTGCGCTTTTCGTGCCAATAAACGGGCATTGGTAAGTCCAATCTCCACAAGAGTATGTTTACTTTCGGCAGCAGTAACAAGCATCACTGCGGTCCGGTATGTACCATAAGTAACCACTAATCCAGCCAAGATCCTACCTACTGTTTCATAATTCTGAATCAACGAAGTTGTCATTTGAATACCGTCCATGATAACACTTTCCGACTTTGTTCCCAATTCGTTAAACACGGAATCCAAAGCATCCTGCATCATAGACAACTGACCATTGATAGTCTTTGAAGCATTCTCAGACATATTATAGAACTTACCACCTGCGGAAGTTGCATCAATGAATGCCTGTTGAACCATTTCAGCGGAAACAGCACCTTTGGACATTTCATCTTTCAAAGTTGCGATAGATTTTCCGGTCTTTTCGGAGATAATCTGTAACGGGTTGAATCCAGCGTTTATCATTTGATTCAAATCCTGCCCCATAAGTTTACCCGCTGCTGACATCTGTGAAAATGCCAAAGTTAGCGAATTGAACTTACTGGATTCCCCCATAGAAATATCACTAATGGCTTTCAAGTATTTGATAGTGTCTTCTGCTTGTATGTTAAATCCAAGCATCATCTTTTCTGCTCCAACCATATCTGACATAGTAAGTGGAGAAATCTTAGCCAGCTCCTTGATTTGCGGAATCAGTTGTCCTGCCATATCCTTTCCAACCATAGTCTCAATAGCGGTCTGCATGGATTGAAATTCTCCACGAACACGAATCATACTTGACAAGAATTCTTTGATTGAATAACCTCCCAGCAGTTTCTTACCCATATTAGACATGGCTTGTTCCACCTGCTTAGTTACATCTACATTTTTTTCACCATCTTGCCGATACAAAGCATATTCATCGCGGAGCTTCTTTACTGACAAGCGGGCGTTAGCCTGTTCCTGGGTAAGGTTAAATAAAGAACTTTTTTGCTCTTTCAATTTTTCATTTGTAGACCTTATTTTAGCTTCTAAGGAAGAAGTATCACCATCCTGTTTTAATGCTTCACGATACTTGTCTTTAAGACCGGACAATTCATTTTTCAATTGTTGGATAGTTCCACGTTGAAATGTTATTTTTTCCGACAATCCATTCACGACCTGAGAAGCATCGAAGATTTTCCTTTTGAATCCCGTTTCCATCTCCGCTCCAGCTTTGGCTGCATTAGTCACCAACTCATCCAATCT
>ULQJ01049407.1_pt1 | contig 11852 bp, 9 predicted proteins | sample 1954331 | NCBI WGS metagenome assembly ULQJ01 (sample SAMEA4835651, study PRJEB28245) | human gut metagenome | biome: gut microbiome; material: fecal sample | place: Denmark | collected 2008 | reverse complement strand
GCCAGCCACTTCAAAGCGCATGTCTACCGAGGTCGCGGCGGGAACCAATGAGATCAACGAGGTCATGGCGGCGGGCGGTCAGCTGGGTGTGGCTACCGAGCATCTTTCCGACTTCACCCGCGTCATGATTGACCTGGGCAATTCCTGCGAGGACTTGAGCGCGGACGAAGCTGCGACGACCATCGCCCAGTTCGCCAATATCATGGACACCAGCCAGAGCCAGTTTTCCAACATCGGTTCTACACCTACGACTGCCTGACGCGCAGATACACCTCCGTCACGCTGGGCACTGTCGCGGACACGCTGGAAGGAAACGCCATCTCCTCACGCCAGCTGCCCGCGGGGATCATCACCGGCAGCAAGCTGGCCATCAATTCGGTGGGCGCGGGGCAGTTGCAGACCGGTTCCGTGGGCAGTTTGCAGATTCAGATGGCGGCGATCCAGACGGCTCACATCGAGACGGCGGCGATCACCTCCGCGCTCATCGCGGAAGCGGCGATTCAGTCCGCGCACATCGGCGACGCGCAGATCACGAGCGCCAAGATTGCGGACGCGTGTATCACCGCGGCGAAAATTGCCGAGGCCTCCATCACGGCGGCGTGCATCCAGAAGGCGAGCATCACGGAAGCGGAGATCGCGGACGCGTCTATTACGGCAGCCAAGATTGCGCTGGCGACTATCACGTCTGCCCAGATTGCCGAAGCGGCCATCGCCACGGCGAACATCGCGGATCTGGCCGTGACCGCCGCCAAGATCGCCGACGCGACGATCACCTCCGCGAAGATTGCGCAGGCGGCGATCGGCTCCGCACACATGCCCGAACCGGCATCTGAACGAGGAAAAAATCAAGGAAGCGTTCGTAATTGCGGTAAATCAGCTGGTAATTCAAAGGGACGAGATTTTCGCCACCTATGACAAAATCCTCGCAGGGCTGACCGACACCGCTACGTTGAACGCCTATCTTCAGCGGCTGGAGATGGAAAAGGACGACATATACGTCCAGAACGGCACTCATGATGGCATGGGTGGAGCTGGTGTAGCGATGAGACGAACAGAATAGCCAATGTGGTACTTATGCTTAATTCCTGTATATAACCCGGCGCTTCTGCCCATCGGGGCGGTTTGTACCGCTTTGCTCCGTTGAAAATGAAAAATGGACAAATACAGTCATGAAAGATGACGATTTCAGACATAATATCTTTCGCACGGCGAAAAATGGCGGTCGATGGAGGGCAAATCGGCGAAGAGGGAATGAGAAAATGCTGTCGAACGTGCTCTTTGAGTGGCTGGATATGATGATTGATTTCGGAGATGCACTTGAATGTGCGGAAATAGATGGGAGAATTCAGCAGATAGTCTGGAAATACAACTTCTTATGAGATGCACATGCATGAAAAATTTACAAAGAGCGTCACGGCTTGCAATGGACGGCTTGGTGCGAAATCGGACACGTACGATGTCTGAATATGTCAATCCTCATGGCGGGATTGGTGATATACAAATTCTGTACAGGATACTACAATGGAACTACAAAATTTGCTGCGGCAATTTCTCACGGCGAATTCGCCGATAATGGCAAAGGAGGCTGAGCAGAAGATGCGCTCTGCGGACAAGGCAATTACCGGAATGAAAAAACAATCTATCGGCTATCAGTTATACCGAAATCGGTGGCTGTACCTGATGCTTCTGCTGCCGATCGTGTATTTTGCCGTGTTCAAGTTCGGCCCGATCTACGGTCTGCAGATCGCCTTTCGGAATTTCCGGGTTCGGAAGGGCATCTGGGGCAGCGAATGGGTGGGCCTGAAGTACTTCAAACAGTACCTCGCGGATCCGTCCTTCTGGAATCTGGTGAAGAACACCGTGCTGCTGGGCCTTGGTCAGATCGTGTTCGTGTTTCCCTGCCCGATCATCTTCGCGCTGCTGCTGAATGAAGTCCGCTCCAAGGGCGGTCAGCGGCTGGTGCAGAACATCAGCTATCTGCCGCATTTCATCTCTGTGGTGGTCGTGGCCTCCATGGTGACCACTTTCCTGGCGAAGGACGGCATCATCAACAAGCTGGTGATGATGACGGGCGGAAGGCTTTATCTTTACATGCAGGATCCCGCGTGGTTCCGGCCGATCTACTGGATCTCCGGACTGTGGCAGGAGCTTGGATGGAGCGCCATCATCTACTTCGCGGCGCTGACCAACGTGGACAGCCAGCAGTACGAGGCGGCGGTGATCGACGGCGCGAACCGCTGGCAGCAGACGATCCACGTCACGCTCCCGGCCATCAAGCCCACCATCGCCATCATGCTGATCATGGCCATGGGCCAGATGATGAACGTGTCGTTCGAGAAGGTGCTGCTGCTGCAGAACGAGCTGACATACGACGTTTCCGACGTCATCTCCACGTTCGTCTACCGCAAGGGCCTCAGCGGCGGCCAGTACAGCTATTCCACGGCCATCGACATGTTCAGCACCGTGACCAACTTCGTCATGCTGGTCATCGCCAACCGCGTCTGCCAGCTGCTGGGCGAAGCGAGTCTCTGGTAAGGAGGGGAAGTCCATGAATATCAATCAGGGAAAGGGCTATCGAATCTTTTCAGTGTTCAACATCCTTCTGATGATTCTGATCTGCCTGATGATTATTTTTCCGCTCTACTACATGCTTATCGTCTCCATCAGCGACGGCGCGGCCATCATGTCCGGCCAGGTGAATTTCCTGCCGGTGGGCTTCTCGCTGCGCGCCTATCGCGCGGCGTTCAAGGACGCGAACTTCATCAAGAGCTACTGGAACACCGTCGTCATCACGGCCTGCGGCACTACGGTTAATCTGCTGATGACCACGCTGTTCGCCTATCCGCTCTCCCGGAGCGATCTGATGGGCCGGAAGCTGCTGATGAAAATCGCGGTGTTCACCATGTTCTTCACCGGCGGCATGATTCCCAGCTACATGCTGGTCAACAGTCTGGGCATGAACAACACCTACTGGGCGCTGATTCTGCCGGGAGCGATCAACGTCTACAACGCCACCATCATGCGCACGTTCTTCGAGGGTATTCCGATGGATATGACGGAGGCGGCCTATGTGGACGGCGCCAACGACGTGCGCATCCTCTGGCAGGTGATTCTGCCGCTGTCCAAGCCGATTCTGTTCACGCTGCTGCTGTTTTACGCGGTGGGACACTGGAACGGATTCTTCAGCGCGCTTTTGTACCTGTCGGACAAGAGCACCTATCCCATTCAGATGTTCGTGCGCAGCGTGGTCTTCTCCGGCGACACGCTGGCCATGTCCATGGCCTCGTACAATTCCTCCACGGAGATGGGCGCGGAGATGCTCTCCGAGGAGGGCGCGAAATACGCCATCATCCTGCTGTCCATGGTTCCGATTCTGGTGGTTTTCCCGTTCGTCAGCCGCTATTTCAAGTCCGGCGTGATGATCGGCGCAGTCAAGGGATAAATCGGGTGAAAAGCGGTTCGGACGCCGCAAAGGAGGTGCGCTTGAAGGAGCGCCGGCCGCGCAGACCCAGCCTTACATTGTTTCCATTCAACTACGATAAGAGAAGGAGAAGTATCATGAAGAGATTTTTCTGCCTGCTGATGCTCGCCGTCATGGCGCTGTCGACGCTGACCTTCGCCTCCGCGGAGAGCAAAATCGCCGAGAATTTCACCGTGACCTTCATGCGCGCTGAAAACGCCGCCATCCCCGTTCAGCAGAACGTCGCTTCCACCCGTGAAATCAAGGAAAAGACCGGCGTGGATCTGCAGATCATCACCACGCCCGGCTCCGACTACAACACCAAGATGACGGCGCTGTACACCGCCAACGACATGCCCGACATCTTCGCCCCCTTCAATATGACCAAGCGCGAGATGGTCGAGGACGGCGCGCTGCTGTGCATGACCGACCTCATCGACGAGTACGCGCCCAACATCAAGGCCTTCTACGACGAGAATCCCTCCCTGTACCGCACCATGGTGGACGGCGAGATCTATTCTCTGGCTCAGAAGCGCGCCGACCAGAACCTGGAGGCGGGCTGCGTGCCCTTCATCCGCATGGACATCCTCGAGGATTCCGGCCTGCCGGTGCCCACCACCTGGGAAGAGCTGGGCGACACGCTGATCAAGCTGTGCGAAATGTATGACATGGAGGGCTGGGCCGGCCGCGGCACGGGCCGCATCATCGGCGATCAGGATTACAGCTGGCTGGACAGCTTCGGCGTTCCCTTCACCTATGACATGGACGACGACGGCAACTGGTATCTGGGCATGCTGCAGCCCGAGTACAAGGAAGCCATCGAGTTCCTCAAGAAGCTCGCGGACAACGGCGCGCTGGACAAGGAATGGCTGACCACCGACACTGCGGGCTGGCAGGAAAAGCTCGGCAGCGGCAAGTATCTGTTCTGGTATGACAACCCAACCTTCGCCGCCGGCATCAACACCTCTCTGAGCGCCGTGGTGCCCGAGGGCCGCTTCGAGCCCCTGCCGCTGCTGAAGGACAGCAAGGGCGAGGTGCACAGCTACAAGCAGCCCACCCACTACGTGGACACCTTCTTCGTCAACTCCGAGGTGAAGGATCCGGTCACGCTGATCAAGTTCCTCGACTGGTGCTACAGCGACGAGGGCGCCATCACCTTCGGCTACGGCAAGGAAGGCGAGACCTACTACATCGACGAGGACGGCAATCCCCAGTGGATGCCCGAGATTCTGGAGAAGTACGCCAACGCTGAGGATGGCTACTATCAGGCTTCCTCCGACATGGGCGTGAACAACGGCTACTTCTGCCCCAACTGGCTGAACCTGACCATCGAGGTGTTCCGCGCCAGCAAGAACCCCAACGAGATCACGGCGCAGTACATCTACGATTTCTATGAGACCCAGCTCCACGACGGCACCATCGTCGAAAAGACGATCCTGCCTCCCATGACCGCCGAGCAGGACGCCCGCGCGCAGGAGATCAAGCAGGCGATCTGGGATCTGGCCAAGACCGAGTTCTCCAAGTTCGTCATGGGCCAGCGCCCGATGGAGGAGTACGACGCCTTCATCGAGCAGCTCATCGGCCTGGGCGCGCAGGAATGGGCGGACATTCTGAACGAGGCGGAGGCCGAGTTCCAGGCGGAAATGGCTGCAAAGTAAGAATCTGAGCGAAGGGGCTGTTTCCAAACAGCCCCTTCAGCAGAATACCGACGCTCCGGCGCAATTCTCTCCAATGCCCATGAAAGAGTATTTATGAAAGAAAATCTCAGCAATCTCTTCCGAGCGGAGCAGAAGCTCAACGCAACCGTTCTGCGCGGGGAAAACACGATGCTCTCGCTGGAGGGCTTCAACTTCCGCTTTGTCGAGCAGCGCAAGGAGTCCGTCAGCAGCACCTACACACCCTATCAGCATCAGCACACCCATTTCGAAATGCACATGCCCGTCACGGGCATGCAGAGCTATCAGCTGGGCGAGGAAATCGTCACCGTGCATCCCTTCGAGATGATTATCTTCCCGCCCCACACCATGCACGCCATCGTCTACAGCAGCGAAAACCTGCAGAAATTCTCCGCCAGCTTCATCATGCTGGAGGACGCTCAGACGGGCGACTTCGCATGGGTCGGCAAGGAGCTTCGCAGTCACAGCTGCCTGACCGCGAAGGCCGACGAATGGCACGGCGCGCTGTTTCGCCGCCTCTTCCGGGAGGCGGAGCTCTCTCAGCCGGGCTGGACGACGCTGGTCGTCAATATGCTCTCACAGCTGGTGATCGACATCGCCCGGGAGAATCTGCCCGTCGAAAAGAAACACAGCGACGCCGGCAGTCTGCAGCGCAAGCGCATCGAGAGCATCGAGCGCTTTATTTCGGACAATATTTCCGCGACGATCACGGACAAGATGGTCGCGCAGCATATGTACCTGAGCGTTCGCCAGATCGACCGCGTCGTGCTGGCCGAGCGGGGAATGACGCTCAAGGCGCTGATCGATTCCATGAAGATTCGCGAGGCGCGCCGCCTGCTGGCGGAAACCCGGCTGGGTCAGAAGGAGATTTCCACGACGCTGGGTTTTTCCGAGGTGAGCGCCTTCAATCGCTTCTTCCGGCGCTTCGAGGGCGTATCGCCCGGGATCTATCGGAACTGCTCGGGCTTTGATTCGGACGAAAAGGCGCCGCAGGAGGCGCGTGAAAATAAAGGCGAGACTGAAACGCACTGAGGAGGAACACAAAACAATGAAAAACGAGGCGAAACTTCTGGCGGATGTGGACGTACTGGTGGTCGGCGGAGGCTTTCCCGGAATCTGCGCGGCGCTGGCCGCGGCGCGCGCCGGAGCGCGGACGCTGCTGGTGGAGCGCAACGCGGTCATCGGCGGACAGGCCGCGGAGATCGACACCTGGGGCCTGGACGGCTTCCTGGACATCGACGGCAAGCTGCTCATCGGCGGAATCCCGTGGGAAATCCTTCAGGCCGCTGTGGCGGAGGGCCAGTCGGATCCGCTGTTTACGCGCATCGACTACGACCTGATGGATAAGCAGGGCATCAACGCCGCGCTGGAGAAGGCCGATCTGAAGGAGTACATCCCCTACAGTCGGCCGGATTCGTGGATGAACGCGTTCAACGACCAGTACGTCAACCCCAACGCCTATCGCTACGTCTCCCTGAAGCTGCTGGACGAGGCGGGCGTGCAGGTGCTCTATCAGATGCCGGTGATCGACGCCGTCGTCGAGGGCCGCACGCTCAAGGGCGTGGTGGTTCAGGGCGAAAACGGCATGAAATACACCATTCTGGCCAGACGCATTGTGGACACCTCCCAGAGCGCCACGGTCAGCGCCTGCGCCGGCAATCCCTTCCCCCACACGAAGGGCTACATGGGCACGCTGGTTCGCGTGGGCGGCATCGACATCATGCGCACGCTGGACTTTGTGCAGCAGCAGATCAGTCAGGAGGATCCGGACGAGATCGCCGCCGAGGACGCGGCGATGCGCACAGCCATTGCCGAAGGGAAGCGGCCGCCGGAGCCGAGCTGGTTCCTGCGCCCGATGATCGGAAAGCGCGCCGACGTGGACGAAATGCGCCGGCTCGTGCAGGGCGGCAACCCGCTCTTCCTCCACGGCTTCATGAAGACGCTGGAGAAGGCCATCGCCCAGAACCCGGAGTACGCCCGCATCCGGCGCTCCAACGGCGAGCACGTCTGGCTGTTCTACGAGCGGGACGGCATGGGCGTGTATCCCACCTTCGGCGACGGTTTCGAGACGGTGGACGTGGGCGATCCGCTGAACTATTCCGCGGCCATCAGCGCCGCGCGGCGGCTGCAATGGATCTACCATCGCTTCTTCCGCGAGTACGTTCCCGGCTTTGAAAACGCCCATCTGATGGACGTGTACGCCAACATCTCCAAGGCGCTGTTTCAGTCCAGAGAGCCCGGCTCGTTTACGGACTACGCGCTTCAGGAGGAGGATTTCACCGGCCGCTCGGAGCGCGACGACATTCTGACCTATGTGCGCGGACATCCCCACAGCGGCCTGAACGAGAAGGGCTGGGGCGTTCCGCTGGCGAGCCTGATTGTGAAGGGCTTCGACAACCTGCTGGTCACGGGCAAGCCCGCCAGCCGGATGATTCACTATATTGCAACCTGTGCAAAGGTGGGCGAGGCAGCCGGCGCCGCCGCGGCGGTTTCGGCGTTGGAGAATACGCCCCTTCGGGAAACGGATCCGGCGAAAATCCGCGAGAAAATCGGGTAAAGGAGTATTGCAATGAAAAAACTGTACGGGGTTACGACGGCAATGGTCACGCCTTTTGACGAAAAGGGCGGCGTAATGGTGGAATCCGTTGAAAAGATGGTGGAGTTTCTGGTTCGCCGCGGCGTGCACTGCCTGTATCCCTGCGGCACCACCGGCGAGATGTTCCTCATGTCTGAGGAGGATCGAAAGCTCGTGGCCGAAACCGTGATCCGGCAGAACCGGGGCCGCCTGACGGCCTACGTCCATGTGGGCGCGATGCATCCCGACGAGACGATCCGCCTGGCGCGGCATGCCTGCGACATCGGCGCGGACGGCGTGGGCGTGGTCACGCCTGCCTTCTTCGGAACTAATCCCGATGCGATGGTCGCGTATTACTGCAAGGTCTGCCACAGCGTGCCCGAGGACTTCCCGGTGTATCTGTACAACATCCCTCAGTGCGCGGCCAACGACCTGACCTGCGACGTGATTCGCCGGATTCTGGATCAGTGCCCCAACGTGGTGGGCATCAAGTATTCTCTGGCCGACATGGTGCGCACCGACGAGTATCTGGCCCTCAGCGACCGCTTCGAGGTGGTTCAGGGCGCGGATCGGCTGCTGCTTCCCGTGTTGGCCATGGGCTGCACGGGCGTGGTTTCCGGCGTAAGCTCGGTCTATCCCGAGCCCTTTGTCAAGGTCTACGAGGCCTTTATGCAGGGCGATCTGCCCGCGGCGCGCCGCTGGCAGCGGCTGGCCAACCGCTTTGTGACCGCGCTGGGCGCCGGCTCCAACATGGCCATCTTCAAGAGCGGCCTGAAGTATCGCGGCATCGACGCGGGCTGCATGCACGAGCCGCAGATCGACTACACTCCGGCCCAGAGCGAGGCGCTTTGGAACGAGCTGCGCGCGCTGGAGGCTCAGTGCCCGGAGAACCTGATCGTCCCGGTCTGAGCCGCGGGGAGGAAACTGCTCAATGAAACAGGTCTATCTGGAAAAATATCAGCAGGGCGGCTATAAGATCTATCGCGTGCCCAGCATCGTCTGTACCGATAAGGGCACCATCGTCGTCTGCTACGAGTGCCGCTATGGCGGAGACTGGTCGGCCATGGACCTGGTGATCCGCCGCAGCACGGACGGCGGCGAAACCTGGTCCGACCGCGTGGTGATGGCCGCCGGCCGGGAGATCGACGCGGTGCACAACGGCATTCTGTTCGCCGACGGCGACGCGCTGCATCTGATCTGGCACCGGAACTATCGACAGGCTTTTCACACGGTCAGTCTCGACGAGGGCGTGACCTGGTCGGAGGCGAGGGACATCTCCTATGCCTACGAGGCGCTGCGCGGCGAGTACAACTGGACGGTGATCGCCGCGGGCCCCGGCCATGGGCTCGTCACCTCTGCCGGCCGAATGATTATCCCCGTGTGGGTCGCGGCCAATCGGGAGAACATCAACGACCACCATCCCTCCGTGGCGACCACGCTCTACAGCGACGACCACGGCGAAACGTGGCGCTGCGGCGAGATCATCTGGAATCAGCCCGACTTCGTGGATCCCAACGAGTCGGTGCTGGCCGAGCTTCCCGACGGCAGCTTCATGATCAACTGCCGCCACGAGACGGGAACCGGCACGCGCAAGGTCGGCTTCAGCCCGGACGGTATTTCGGGTTGGCACGGCTTCTATTTCGATCCCCAGCTCAACGAGCCTGTCTGCTGCGCGGGAATGACCCAGGGCGACGGACGGCTGTGGTTTACCAACTGCGTCTGCCCTCACGGCGTGCGCGACAACCTGTCCATTCGAACCAGCGCGGACGGCGGCAGAACGTGGAGCGCGCCGCATCTGCTGGACGCGAAGGGCGGCTACAGCGACGTGTTCTACAGCCCGAAGACGCGCCGGCTGTACGTCGCCGCGGAGACCGGCCGCGCCGATCCCGAGCAGACGTGGACGTTCGGTCTGTCTGTGCTCACCCTCGATCCCGAGGAGCTTGGCTGAGGGAGGAAGAAGAGATGATACTCTGCAAATACAGCGAGCTGCGCCGCTATGCGGCCGTGCTGCCCCATCTGGACGCGGCGCTGGAATGTGTGGCGAAGGTCTGTACCGAGGGCCTGAAGGAGGGTCGGCGCGAGTTCGAGGGCGGCTATCTGTCCGTGCAGACGGGCAGAACCGCGCCCCTCGCGGACGGCCGCTATGAGACCCACCACAGATATGCGGACGTGCAGTACATGGTGCGCGGCGAGGAGGAGACGGCCTATCTCTCCATGGAGGATCTTGCGCCCACGACGGAATACGACGCGGAAAAGGACATTCAGTTCTTCCATAGCGTCGGCGCGCAGCCCACCGTCGCCCATGTTCCTGCGGGAATGTGCTACGTCGTCTTCCCGGAGGATGGCCACATGCCCTGCCGATGCGTGGGCGAAGCGAAGGACTATCAGAAAGTCGTCATTAAACTTCGCATAGATTCGCCGAAGGCGTGACCACATGGGTGAGAAGGAGCCACGATTCGTAGCCTGAGTATTCAGGGCAGGAATCGTGGCCCTTTTGTTGCAAAAGGGGGAGGGCAATCTGTCCATTTACACAAAGGAAAAGCGAATTAGGGGATGTACTTTTGCGGATCATTCAGTGAACGACACCGCAGGAGATGCTTTATGCACTGAATTAGATACAAGCGGTTCCGAAAGAGAAAATTGGATATGTTCATGCATGAACTGAAAATCCCGGAGCGGACGGCGCCATTCGATGAACAACTCTTCATTCGGACAGTGGAGCAGATAACGGGATTCCCTGACAAACGGATATTCGTGTTTAAGGACGGCAGGAAATTCTGGCTGAGGAATAACCAACAAATCAGCCAGCTTTCTTTGCCCAGACCGCAGAGTGCGCCTTGCTATGCTTTTCAAAACGTGGTTTACTGAAGGCAGAAAAAGAGAAATTCGTAAACAGTTCGTGCGAGTAGGGATTGACTGATGACCGTGAAGAAACTGCCGGTGGGCATAGAGAATTTTGAAGAGATTCGCAAGCAGGATTTCTATTATAAACCGGTCTGATCGTCGATCTGCTTGCTAGATGGGGCAAGGTGAATCTGTTCACTCGTCCGCGACGCTTCGGCAAGACGCTGAACATGAGTATGCTCAAATGCTTCTTCGAAATCAGTGGCGATAAGAGCGTCTTCGATGGGCTGACCATTAGCCGAGAAAAAGCTCTGTGCGAAAAATACATGGGGAAATATCCTGTAGTGTTTGTATCCCTCAAGGGCGTGGACGGGTTGACGTTCAAAGATGCCTATGAGCGACTTAGAGTTGTGATTCGTAGCGAAGCGTTTCGACTGGGTGTGTTGCGCGACAGCACGGCAATTTCTACAGAGGAGAAAAACGCCTATATTCGAATTATTGAGGAAAAAGATACTTCCTCTGATATTGTAGACAGTCTGAAAATGCTATGCACCCTTCTCGAAAAGCACTACGGACAAAAGGTCATCCTGTTGATTGACGAATACGATGTGCCGCTGGACAAGGCGTATGCGCATGGTTACTATGAACAGATGATCGACCTGATCCGTGCGATGTTCGGCGCGGCGCTCAAGACGAACGACAGCTTGTTCTTCGCCGTGCTGACCGGCTGTCTGCGCGTATCCAAGGAGAGTATCTTTACAGGGCTGAATAATCTCAAGGTGCATTCAATCTCTGACGTGAAGTACGATGAGTATTTCGGCTTTACCGATCAGGAGGTCGGCGAAATGCTGACCTGCTACGGTTTGGAAAATCACCATGCCGAAACCCGCGAATGGTACGATGGATACCGCTTCGGCGAGCAAGACGTCTATTGTCCGTGGGACGTAATCAATTTCTGCGATGATTTGCGCAGCGACCCGCAGGCAGAGCCGAAGGCCTACTGGCTGAATACGAGCGGAAACGACATGGTGCGCAGCCTGATCGACTGTGTGGAAAGCGGCACAACGCAGATGGAGATTGAAGAGCTGATTGCGGGCAAAACAATCTCTAAGGCGTTAAACGAGCAGCTTACACACAACGAAATTCGCAGGAACGTCAACAATATCTGGAGCCTTCTGTACATGACGGGCTATCTGACGATTGTCCAGAAGCCCTCTGGCGGGAATTACCTGCTGCGCATTCCCAACCGTGAGGTGCGGCAGATCTTTACGCAGCAGGTGCTGGAATGGTTTAACGA
>ULQJ01034608.1_pt1 | contig 11974 bp, 13 predicted proteins | sample 1954331 | NCBI WGS metagenome assembly ULQJ01 (sample SAMEA4835651, study PRJEB28245) | human gut metagenome | biome: gut microbiome; material: fecal sample | place: Denmark | collected 2008 | reverse complement strand
CACGGCTGCCGCAGCGTGGACTTCCCCTCCATCTCCACCGGTGTCTACGGCTACCCGGTGCTGCAGGCCGCCCATGTGGCCCTGAAGGCCATCATGGACTTTCTCCGTGACCACCCGGACATGGAGGTGCGCATGGTCTGCCATGGTGCGGACACCCTCCACGCCTATCAGGTGGTATGGAACATGCTCTATCAGGACGTAAAGCCCCACGAGGACTAAAAAAGAAGTCTCCGGCTGTGCCGGAGACTTCTTTTTTACCCGCGTTTTCAGATCTTGATGAGTTCATACTCCCGTGTGCCGATGCCGATCTTCTCGCCGTGCTCCAGACAGCTGCGCCAGTCGGTGTCCGGATGGATGCGCTGGAAGTGGTCGTGCGCATGGACATGTCCCTCCTCGCCGTCGGCGGCGGAGCCGCGCAGGGGTGTCTGGGCGTTGACCGCGTCCACGCAGGCCATGTCCAGCGCCACCGGGTCAAAGGAGGCAAACATACCCACGTTGGGTACGATGGGCATGTCGTTCTCCGAATGGCAGTCGCAGTTGGGGGACACGTCGATGACCAGCGAGATGTGGAAGCAGGGACGGCCGTCCACCACGGCCTTGGTGTACTCCGCGATCTTCCGGTTCAGGTTGGTGGTGGATTCGTCATTGTCCACCTGCACCGCGTTCTTGGGACAGACGGCGATGCAGCGGCCGCAGCCCACGCATCTGTCGTGGTCGATGACGGCCTTGCCGTCGGTGATGATCGGCGCGCCGTGGGCGCAGATCTTCCGGCACTGGCCGCAGCCCACGCACAGCTTTTGCTTCACATGGGGCTTGCCGGCGTTGTGCTGCTCCATCTTACCGGCGCGGCTGCCGCAGCCCATGCCGATATTCTTCAGGCAGCCGCCGAAGCCCGCCGTCTCGTGACCCTTGAAATGGGTCAGGGAGATGAACACGTCTGCGTCCATAACGGCCCGGCCGATCTTGGCATTCTGTACATATTCGCCGCCGGCCACCGGCACCTCCACCTCGTCGTTGCCCTTCAGACCGTCGGCGATGAGGATCTGACAGCCGGTGGTCATGGGATTGAAGCCGTTGAGCATGGCGCTGTCCAGATGGTCCAGCGCGTTCTTCCGCCCGCCCACATACAGGGTGTTGCAGTCCGTCAGAAAGGGCTTGCCGCCCCGCTCCTTCACGAAATCCGCCACCGTCTTGGCCCAGTTGGGCCGCAGGAAAGCCAGATTCCCCGGCTCGCCGAAATGCATTTTGATGGCCACATACTTCCCGTCGAAGTCGATGTCGCCCATGCCCGCCGTCTTCATCAGCCGGGTCAGCTTCTGCTGCAAATTCTCATGATAGTCCGCCCGCAGGTCGGCAAAGTACACCCTGGATGCCATATCGCGTCCTCACTTTCGTAGATTCGGTGCCCACAGTATAGCACATCCCGCCGGAATGTGCTATACTGTTTTTCACCGGAAAGGAGGTGCCGCCCGTGCGTATTTTATCCCATACCGTCTCCGCCGCCCAGGATGGCTGCACCGTCAAGGAGCTGCTGCGGGGTCTGTGGCACATCTCCGGCAGCCTCCTCAGCCGCCTGAAATTCCGGGACGCCATCACCGTCAACGGCGTGCCCGCCCCGGTAAACCGCGTCCTCCGCACCGGGGATGTCCTCCGGGCGGACGTGTCCGACCTGCCCGGCGAGCATCCCCACATCCTGCCGGTGGACTACCCCCTGACCATCCTCTACGAGGACGAGGATTTGCTGCTTCTGGACAAGCCCGCCGGCATCGCCATCCACCCCGCCGCCCTGACGGAGGAAACGGCCACCATCGCCGGGGCCGTGGCCCACTACCTGCACAGCGACAGCTTCCACGCCGTCAACCGGCTGGACCGGGGCACCACCGGCGTCATGGCCGTGGCCAAGACCGGCTTCGTCCACGCCCGCTGCATGACCCTGCTCCACACCGACGGCTTTCAGCGGGACTACCGCGCCGTGTGCGACGGTCTGCCGCCCCGGCAGGCGGGGGACATCGACCTGCCCCTGGGCCGGGCGGAGGGCTCCCTGCTGAAGCGCTGCCCCGACCCCCACGGACAGGCGGCCCACACCCACTACGAGGTGCTGTCCGCCGCCAACGGCCGCGCCCTGCTGCGGCTGACGCCCACCACCGGCCGCACCCACCAGCTGCGGGTGCACATGGCCGCCATCGGCTGCCCCCTCACCGGCGACTGGCTTTACGGCACGGAGGACAAGACCCTCATCGCCCGCCCCGCGCTCCACAGCTATCACCTGCGCCTGACGCACCCCGTCACCGGCGCCGTTATCGACGTCACCGCCCCGCTGCCGGAGGATATGCAGGCGCTGCTGCGCTGACTCCGGCGCACCCCGATAAAAAAGACCGGCTCCCGCCGGGCTTTTTTTGCTTACAGATCCACTTTTTCGTAGGCCCTTGCCGACGCCCGGAACGTCAGCGCCGCGCCTCCCGCGTAGAGCAGGATGCTGCCGATAAGAAGGGGCAGCTGCCGCAGCTGGGCGGCCCGATCCAGATCGTCCAGCCACCCCAGCGCCGGAAAGTGGGGCAGCGCCTCACACACGAGCATCAGCACCGCCATGACGACGCACGCCTTCAGGTACGACACCCCCACCTTATAGCCGTTTTTATAGAACGACGGCAGGAACACCGCATTGAATACCGCATACAGCAGGAACCCGGCGGCCAGCAGCGCCGCGTTGGGATCCAGCCCCACCAGATTGTCCTTCCCCGGCTGCAGGTGCACCGCCAGCACCGAAAACGGCACCAGCAGCACCAGCGACAGCACCTCGATGAGCACCGTGAACAGGCACCCGGCCTTCACCGTGTCCCGCTTGGGCACCGGCAGCAGCGCCGAATAGTAGATGTCCTTCTGCTCCCGCATATTCAGGAACGTGAAGAACAGCCCCAGCGTCACGTAGAAGAAGATCACGGTGTAGGGGTAGTTGGGGATCAGCACCATCACGCCGAACAGGCAGAAGATGGGCGTCATGGGATGGCACACCAGCCGGAACTGCTTATATAATAGCGCTGTCATCCAGCTCCCTCCTCTCCACGGCTACAATGATATCCTCCAGCGTCTCGCCCTTGTCCCGGAACCGGGCCTTGAAATCCTCTACGCCGCCGTCATACAGCATCTCGCCGTCCTTAATGAACGCGATATGGCTGGCGCACTTCTCCAGGTCGGAGGTGATGTGGGTGGAGAACAGGATGCTCCTGCTGCCGTCGGCCACGATGCGGCGGAACAGCTCCACCAGCTCGTCCCGGGAGACGGGGTCCAGCCCGCTGGTAGGCTCATCCAGGATCAGCAGCTCCGCGCTGTGGCTCAGCGCCAGCGCGATCATGTACTTCACCTTCATGCCGCTGGACAGCTGATCCACCCGCTTGCTCTCATCGATGGCGAACAGCTCCAGATAGTGGCGGTACTTGTCCTCGTCCCAGTTGCTGTAAAACCGCCGGGTCACATCGGTAATGACCCCCACCTTCTTCTTGGGGTAGAAGTCGATGCCGCCCAGCACCACGCCGATGCGCCGCCGGATGGCCGCCTCGTTGGCGGCGTAGTCCAGCCCGAAGGCCCGCACCGTGCCGCCGTCCGGGTGCACCAGCCCCAGAATGGACTTCAGCGTGGTGCTCTTGCCCGCGCCGTTGCGGCCGATAAAGCCCACGATGGCCCCCTGCGGCACGTCCAGCGACACGTCCTTCAGCGTAAACGCGGGATACGTCTTGCGCAGCTCCCGCACCTCCAGCACGTTCACAGCTCCTCCACCTCCTCGTCGTCCTCCGGCAGGGCGTCAAACGCCTTGCGCAGAAAGGGGTTCAGCTTATCCGTGGTCTGCAGGGCGATGCCCTTCTTCTTATCCGCCAGCAGCACCAGCGTGTCCCCCGGCTCCAGCCCGAACATGGCTCTGGCCTCCTTGGGAATGACGATCTGCCCCTTGGGGCCGATCTTGACGCTGCTCATAAAATACCGCTCGTCCTTGCCCATATCACCGCTCCTCTCTGTATGACTGGTATAACTTTTCTTACTTTTGCCACTATACAACTCTTGTTCCCCGTTGTCAAGCCCCTGTTTCTGTGGTACAATACGGACAACAAAACGTAAAGGAGCGCCGCTATGGATCTCTGCGACCGCAACGACATACAGGCCCTGCTGGCGCGGCACGGCTTCCGCTTCGCCAAGTCCCTGGGCCAGAACTTCCTCATCGAGGGCTGGGTGGCGGAGGACATCGCCGCCGCCAGCGGCGCGGACGCCGGCACCGGCGTGGTGGAGGTCGGCCCCGGCATCGGCTCTCTCACCACCCAACTGGCCCGCCGGGCAGGCAAGGTGGTGTCCGTGGAGCTGGACCGCCGCCTGTACCCCGTGCTGGCGGAGACCATGGCGGATTACCCCAACTTCACGCTGGTGGAGGGCGATGTGATGCAGTTGTCCCTGCCCGCGCTGGTGCAGGCGCACCTCACCGGCCTGCGGCCCGTGCTGTGCGCCAACCTGCCCTACAACATCACCACCCCGTTCCTCACCGCCTGCGTGGAGGCCCGGTGCTTCCACAGCCTGACGGTGCTGATCCAGAAGGAGGTGGCCCAGCGTATCTGCGCCGCCCCCGGCACCGCCGACTACGGCGCGTTCACCCTCCTGATGCAGTACTACACCCAGCCGGAGCTGCTGTTCACCGTGCCCAACACCTGCTTCCTCCCGGCCCCCAAGGTGACGTCCGCCGTCATCCGCTGCCAGACCCGCACCGCCCCGCCGGTGCAGGTACGGTCGGAGGCCGCCTTCTGGCGCACCGTCCGGGCCGGCTTCGCCCTGCGGCGGAAAACGCTGGTCAACAGCCTCCAGACCGGCTGGGAGCTGCCCAAGGACACCCTGACGGACATCGTCGCCGCCTGCGGCCTCCCCCCCACCGTCCGGGGCGAGCGTCTGGGACTGGCGGAGTACGCCCGGCTGTCCGACGCCCTGCTGGAGGCATCGAAATAGGTTCACATAACAAAGAAGGAAGTGTGCCTGCGGCACACCTCCTTCTTTGTTATGCACTTACGTCAGCCGCCGCCACCGCCGCGCCTGTAATGACCCGATGACAACGGGTACGTCGGATGCCCGGACAAAGCTCTCCGCCCACGGCGGCGTCAGCGCCGCGTCGTCCACTTGGTTGACATAAATTATATCACACAGTCCCTCGGCGCAGATGACCCGCGCCGCCATCTCCGGCGTGATGGCCGCCGACCACGGCGCGCCCGCCAGCCGGGCGTAGATGGCCGGCCGGTGGGCCGCCTGCCGGATAGGCTGCCCGAAGGCGGAGGCCCCCAGCACGCAGACGGTACGCGTCCGCTCCGGCGGCAGCACCGGCTCCCACGTCTCGTGGGCCTTGGCGGGCAGACGCTTGGAGCCGTCCGCCTCCACCAGCACGAAGTCCGCCGCCTGCTGCCAGCCCTGGAAGGACGGCGCCGTCAGCTTCCCCTCCGGCGTATAGCAGCCGGTGCAGGCCGCGCCGTAAGCCGCCAGCGCCGCCGTCAGCTCCTCCGCCGTCACGGCAAAGGGGTACTGCGGCGGCTTCATGATGTGTGTGGTGGTGGCCAGCAGCACCGTTCCCCGGGGCCGCAGCTCCTCCGCCAGCTGATACAGCAGGCTGGTCTTGCCGCCGCTGCCCATCACTGCCGTCACGCCCCGGTCCACGCCCAGCAGCTCCCACAGCTGTTCCATGTCCGCACCTCCTTTTGTCCCCATGACACCTGTTTTGCGGCCATTATACCATGCCGCCCCCCGCCCTGCAACGGAAAAAGTGGGGTAAATTGCCAAAGATCACGGTAAAACTTGACAAAAAAACCGGATAGTGCTATACTCCACGAGTATTGCTTATCGGTAACAAAAGTTACAAATTGTTTCAAATCATGCCGCCGCCCTGTTTAAGAACCGGGCCGGGCGGCCATACTGCGAGGTACTATGGAACGAATCGAAACAACAGGCCGGCGCGTCGCCCCTGTGCACCGCCGCCCCAGGCTGACCCCCGTTTCCGTGTGCCAAGCCATCCACGACGCCCCTTACCGTCTTGCGCGCCTTGTGCGCCGCGGCGTCCACGCCGTGGGCTACTGGGTGGCATGGACATGGGACGCGGTGGTCACCGACCAGAAACAAATGCATCACGAATTCCTGCGCTCCCGCTTTGTCGGACGCTGCCGCGCCCTTTGCCATGCGCCGGTGCTGGTGGGCTTTGCCGCGGCGATGCGGGATAACTGGCTGGTGCGCCTCACGGCCATGACCGCCCTGACGGCGGCCATCTTCGTGGGCATCTCCCTGGCCCCCGCCGCCCCCACGCTGGACGCCATCTGCATCCTGGTCACCGGCTCCGGCCCCCAGGTGGTGTCCCAGAACACGGCGGAGCTGGACCGCGACTATCTGTCCCTGCGCCGCAGTCTGGGCGGCAGCCACACCATGCAGTATATCCTCCAGCCCGGCCGCACCGTCACGGTGCATCACAACGACCGCACCGTCACCGCTGTCTCTCAGGGCGAGCGTCTGCCGGTCTTTCTGGACCGCTGCGGCATCCGGCTGGGCAGCGACGAGATGGTGGAGCTGGATCTCACCGGCGATGAGCTGTCCCTCCGCATCAGCAGCACCCTGACCTACCAGCACTTCGTGACGGTGAAGACGGACTATGCCGTGGAGCGCACCCCCGATCCCCTGATGGACAAGGGCACGGAGACCGTCATCCGCAAGGGCGTCTCCGGCCACATCGTCGAGACGTATGAGGACACGGTGGTGCGGGGTGAGGTGGTGTCCACCCGCTATGTGGGCGCCAGCCACGACACCTCCCATGCCGAGCTGATCCGCTACGGCACCCGGGTCTACGAGGTGGCACGGGACGACACCATCGACCGCGTGGTGCCCAACGCAGACGGCGAGGGCGGCATCCTCTACTTCAAGTCCGGCGACACCATGACGTACTCCAAGGTCATGGCCTGCAGTTCCACCGCCTATTACAGCGGCGGAGACGGCGGCGCCGCCTGGACCACTGCCGTGGGCGCCAGCGTGGGCATCGGTACCATCGCCGTGGACCCCACCGTTATCCCCTACTACACCAAAATGTTCATCCAGACCACCAACGGCAGCCGTGTCTACGGCATGGGCACCGCGCTGGACTGCGGCGGCGCCATCAAGGGCAACATCGTAGACCTGTGGTTCCCCTCCTATGCGGACTGCCGCGGCTGGGGCCGCCGCGCCGTCACCGTGTATATCCTAGACAAAAAGGCATCCTGACGGAGATGCACCGCCCCCATTTACCTGCAGAAAGTCCTGTATGTGCCGCAAGCACATACAGGGCTTTTTTTCACACTTTGATGACCGCATCCTCCCGCAGCGGGCACTGCGTCAGCAGGCGCTCCGCCGCCGGCAGATACTCCGCCAGCGTTTTCGCCTTGCGGATGGCCTTCAGCTCCCGCTCCGCGCCGTCGAAGCTGCCGCTCAGCCAGTTCCACAGCTCCCGCATCCGGTGCAGCACCGGCGTGTCGCCGGACAGCCGCTGCCGGTAGTCCGCCAGCAGCCGGTGATGGAACGCCGTCAGCTCCTGACGGGAGGCGGCCTCGCCGCCCCGCAGCCGCCGCCCCAGCGCCGGATCGGCGATAAGGCCCCGGCCCATCATCACCGCCTTCACCTGCGGGTACGCACGGCAGAACGCGGTCACGTCCGCCGCCGTGAACAGGTCGCCGTTGTACACCGGCGCTTCCCGCCGCCGTGCCAGCGCCGCGTCAAAGGCGTCCCGGTGCACCGTCCCCCTGTAGAATTCCTTCTGCACCCGGGGGTGGACGATCAGCTCCGAGATCGGGTACCTCTCATAGATATCCAGCAGCCGCTGCCACTCCGCCGGATCGTTCTTTCCGATGCGGGTCTTGACAGACACCTGCATGTCCGGCAGCGCCGAGAATATCTCGCCCAGGCACCGCTCCAGCTCCTCCGGATAGGTCAGCAGCCCCGCTCCCTTGTGCTTGGCGGTGACGGTCCCGGAGGGGCACCCCAGGTTGAAGTTCACCTCCCGGTAGCCCATGGCGTACAGCTCCCGTGCCGCCCACACGAAATACGCTCCCCGGTTGGTCAGCAGCTGCGGCACCGTGTCCCGCTCCCCCTGCGTCACCTCGTCCAGCTCCTTCTGCTGGAACGTCAGGTTCCCGCTGGGGGACAGAAACGGCGTGAAATACTTGTCCATGCCGCCGAAGATGTCCCGCTGCGCCCTACGCCAGATGTAGGTGGTCAGTCCCTCCATGGGCGCGGCGTAAAGCTTTATGTCAACCACTATATCCCTCCTCCAGCAACCGCTCCAGCGTCATATCCCGCACCGGTACGCAGTCGCATCCCGCCAGTGCCGGCAGCGCCTCCCTCACCTGCTCCGGCGCGGCCAGCAGCGCCAGCTTCTGCGCCCGGGTCAGGGTCTTGAAGGCGTACTCCAGCCGGGCCGCCGCCGTTCTGCCGCCGCAGCGCCACAGCCCCGCCAGCGCCGCCGGCGGATGGGCGCGGGTGTACTTGGCCCCTCTGCCCGCGGTGTGCAGCGCCATACGGCGGCGCAGGTCGTTGGTCATCCCGGTATACAGACTGCCGTCCCGGCACACCAGCACATAGACGAAATACAACGGCGCCGCCCCCTTTCTTCCCCCATCATACCCGATATTTCTTGCATTGGCAACCTCCGTATGATAAGATATGGTGTTGCCATCGGTTAACAAGGGCAAGCACGCCTGTCAACCGATGTTAGAAAGCGAGGGATACTATGACCCTTTTTGACTACTATGCACAATACATGACCGAGCTCTGGGAGGGCAAGCGCCCCGCCCCGGAGGGTATCACCCTGCCGGACAGCGGCGACGAGAGCGCCCGCATCCAATCACTGGGACAGCAGCTGCAAACCATGGGCATGGCCGATTTCGTCCGGGCCTGCGCCGCCCAGGACGGCACCGCTCTGCCGGAGGATCTGTTCAGTGAGCATGTCGACCCCAACGGTCTTGAGTTCTTTCTGCGCGATCCGGATGCGCCGGAACCCGCACCGGAAAAGCCCGCAACTCCCGATCCCGATGCCAACAAGCACGCCTTCGAGGTGTTTCTGGACTGCATCGCCATGGACGATGGACTGGTACAGTACCTCATCGACGTGCTGAAGCGCATGGACCGCAAGGAGTTCTTCAAGCTCAGCCAGATCACCACCAAGCTGGATCTGGACCCGGAGGAGTTCCTCTACTGGCTGGGCCGCCGGGAGCTGTACGCCGGTGAGGAGGAGCAGGCCTGCGCCGCCATGATGGATCACGCCCTGCTGCGTCTGGCGGAGGAGGGACGGCTGGACGTGGTGGCCGCCCTGCTCAGCGGCGACCAGAAGACCTTCGAAGCCCTGCGCTGCGAGGCGCCGGAGCTTGTCCACGCCCCGGTGGCCACCTATGACTGGTACGCCCGGAACTATCTGGACCGGGACTACCCCATCCGTCTCATCATGCGCCTGAACGGCGTCAAATTCCCCCAATGAGGTACACCGTATGAACGAACAGTACAAAGCTCTCGGCGTCAGCGACGCCGTGCTCACCTTCGGCGAGGGCATTCTCGCCGGCCTGACGGAGCACTTCTCCCAGATCGACGCCATTTCCGAGGCCAACCAGCTGAAGGTCATCGCTGCCATGCAGAAGAACCGGCTGGCCGCCAACCACTTCAACCTCTCCTCCGGCTACGGCTACGACGACGAGGGCCGCGACAATCTGGAGCGGGTCTACGCCGACTGCTTCGGCACCGAGGCGGCGCTGGTGCGCCCCCAGATCACCTGCGGCACCCACGCGCTGGCGCTGGCGCTGGGCGCCAATCTGCTGCCCGGCGACGAGCTGCTTAGTCCCGTGGGCGGCCCCTACGACACGCTGGAGGAGGTCATCGGCATCCGCCCCTCCGCCGGCTCCCTCAAGGAGTACGGCGTCTCCTACCGGCAGGTGGACCTGCTGCCCGGCGGCGCCTTCGACTACGACGGCATCCGCGCCGCCATCGGCCCCAGAACAAAGCTCATCACCATCCAGCGCTCCAAGGGCTACGCCACCCGTCCCAGCTTCTCCGTGGAGCAGATCGGCCAGCTCATCGCCTTCTGCAAGCAGTGCAAGCCGGATGTGATCTGCATGGTGGACAACTGCTACGGCGAGTTCACCGAGCTGCGGGAGCCGTCCAACGTAGGCGCGGACATGATCGTGGGCAGCCTCATCAAGAACCCCGGCGGCGGTCTGGCCCCCACCGGCGGCTATGTCTGCGGCCGGGCCGACCTCATCGACCGCTGCGCCCGCCGCCTGTCCGCCCCCGGCCTGGGCCGGGAGGTCGGCGCCAATCTGGGCCTGCTGACCCAGCTGTATCAGGGCTTTTTCCTCTCCCCCACCGTGACGGCCTCCGCCGTGAAGGGCGCGGTGTTCGCCGCCGCCTGCTATGAAGCGCTGGGCTTCCGGGTGGTGCCCTCCGCCGCTGAGACCCGCCACGACATCATCCAGGCCGTGGAGCTGGGCAGCCGGGAGGGCATGGTGGCCTTCTGCAAGGGCATCCAGTCCGCCGCCCCGGTGGACAGCTACGTCACCCCGGAGCCGTGGGCCATGCCCGGCTACGACAGTGAGGTCATCATGGCCGCCGGCGCCTTCGTGCAGGGCAGCTCCATCGAGCTTTCCGCCGACGGCCCCATCCGCCCGCCCTACGCCGTGTACTTCCAGGGCGGCCTGACGTGGTATCACGCCAAGCTGGGCATCCTGATGAGCCTGCAGAAGATGCTGGAGGCCGGTCTCATCTCACTCTAATTATGTAAACTTGCAGAGGTATCTATGCTCCTCCCTAACCACCCTTTTCGACGGCGTCCGCCACCCGCTGTATTCTCCAACGTATAAATCTTATGTAAACTATAAAAGGAGAATATTATGTGGTTTTGGTTTTCCCTCATCGCTCTGATCTGCTGGAGCGGCTCTGACCTGTTCAGCAAGATCGGCTGTCAGGATGCGGACGATAAGTACAGCCATCTCAAGATGGTCATGGCCGTGGGTCTTGTGATGGGCCTCCACGCGGCCTACGAAATTTTTATCAACGGTACGGAGATCAACGGCAGCATCATCCTCACCTACCTGCCGGTGTCCCTGCTGTACATCAGCTCCATGACCATCGGCTACATCGGCCTCAGGTACATCGAGCTGTCCATCTCCTCCCCCATCTGCAACTCCTCCGGTGCGCTGGTGGCGGTGCTGGCGCTGGCCACCGGCGGTCTGGGCGATCTGGTACCCGCCCAGCTCATCGCCACGGGTCTTGTCTGCCTGGGCGTCATCGGCCTCGGCGTTGTGGAGGCCCGGGAGGACGACGACCTCCGTGCCGCCCGGCAGGAGGCCAGCAACCACCGCTACGCCAAGTCCGTGCTGGCCCTGGCGCTGCCGGTGATCTACTGCCTGCTGGACGCGCTGGGCACCTTTGCCGACAGCCGCGTGCTGGAGACGCTGGACGAGGACAGCGCCAACTGCGCCTATGAGCTGACGTTCCTGCTGGCGGGCATCGTGTGCTTCGTCTATGTGGTGCTCATCAAAAAGAGCAAGCTCATCCCCAAGCGGGAGGGACCCAAGTACATCGGCGCCGTCTGCGAGACGGCGGGCCAGTTCGCCTACATCTACGCCCTGGCGGACACCGCCCATGTGGCGCTGGCCGCCCCCATCATCTCCGCCTACTGCGTGGCCTCCGTGCTGTGGAGCCGCCTGTTCCTCAAGGAGAAGCTGAGCTGGAAGCACTACGCCATGATCGCGCTGGTGGTGGCCGGCATCGTTATCCTGGGCCTGTACGACGCATAAAAAGCATAAAAATATTCCCCGACAGGTGTCGGGGAATATTTTTATGCTTCTTTTACCGGCCGGTCATGACGGTCATGACCTCCAGCTCCTCCGGGTTCAGGGTCTTCTTCATGGCAAGGCCCTCGTCGATGTCCACATTGACGATCTGCTCGCCGCTGGCG
>ULQJ01070689.1_pt1 | contig 11982 bp, 11 predicted proteins | sample 1954331 | NCBI WGS metagenome assembly ULQJ01 (sample SAMEA4835651, study PRJEB28245) | human gut metagenome | biome: gut microbiome; material: fecal sample | place: Denmark | collected 2008 | reverse complement strand
GGGCAGACCTGTGTGGCACCGGATTATGTGTTGTGTGATGTTAGGATCCGCGACCGATTGGTGGAAGCTATCCGGGCGGAGATCTCGAGACAGTTTGGTGCGGATCCCCTGCAAAATCCGGATTATGGAAAAATCATCAACGAAAAGCATTTTCACAGACTGCTGGGGCTGATGGATGCGGAAAAGACCGTCTGCGGCGGGCAGTATGACGAAAAGACTTTGCGGATTGCTCCCACAGTGATGACGGATGTGACCTGGGAAGATGCCGTGATGGGAGAAGAAATCTTCGGACCGATCCTGCCGGTGCTGACGTATAATGCACATGATGCAGAGAAAGGTGTTGCACAAAATGATTTTTGCAGGGATGCTTCCGGGACGCATGCAGCCACGGGAGACTTTGTGGATTGGGCGATCCGCTGTGTGGAGGAACATCCTCATCCGCTGGCACTGTATTTCTTCAGTGAAGATAAAAAAGCCCAGAGACGGATCTTGGATCACTGCCATTTTGGCGGCGGTTGCATCAACGACACCATCATCCACCTAGCCACCAGCGCCATGCCCTTCGGCGGCGTGGGCGAGAGCGGCATGGGCGGCTACCATGGACGCGCCGGATTCGAGACTTTCAGCCATTATAGAAGTATTGTGGATAAAAAGACATGGACGGATCTGCCGATACGGTACCAGAGGTATGATGAGATGAAAGAGAAGATGTTACGGAGATTTTTGAAGTAACGTCATCCTAAAATAGAAGTTATGTCCTGAAAAGTGTAAGATAACATTGGATTACGTCCTGAAAAGTGTAGCGTATAGTTCATATTACGTCCTGAAAAATGTAATGGCAGGGTATTTGTGGGAAATAATATCGAAATCGAGAAGGAAAGAAGGTAATCACATGAACTTTAACAAACAAAAATGCATTACGGCAGTGATTTTGCTGTTGGTCGCTATTCTATCCATAACCGTTATCGGAAAATACGCCTCCGCCCCGGAAAATCACCAGAAAACCATAGCCTCTCTGGATGAGAAAAAACAGACGGTCATGGAGCTGACGGCGGCATCCACGGTGACTTCGGCGCTGATCACATTGCTTCCGGGAGACACGGCAACGCCCATCGCGGAGAAAATGGCAGATGTCAGCGGATATCTGCTGGTGGTCCTCTGCGCTATCTATCTGGAAAAATATCTCGTGACGATTACCGGCTATGTGGCATTTACCTACCTGATTCCGATTGCCTGTGGCTTGTGGATATTCAATCTGATCTTTGCAAATGCCACGGTACGAAAACTGGCAGCAAAGTTGGCGGTGTTTGGCTTGGCGATCTCCCTCGTGGTGCCTGCCAGTGTGAAGATATCCGACCTCATCGGAGACACCTATCAGGCCCAGATCGAAGCTACCATTGAGGATGCCAGGAACACACAGAATATACTGGAAAACAGTGGCGTGGTGGATGACACTAATGCGACGGAAACAACCGGAATCGGAACAACAGAAGTTCCTGGAACTGTTACAGGTAACGTGCAGGAGAAGGAAAACAATAACTCCGGATCTGTCTCAAACATTTTCGACTGGGCAAAAGATGCCATTTCCGGCGCTAAAGATTCAGTGGCAAATGTTGTGGAAAATGTGACGATTTCTACCGAAGATCTGGTACAGAAGGTGGAGAATTCCCTGAATCACTTTATCGAGGCGGTTGCCGTGATGATCATTACTTCCTGCGTGATCCCGATGCTGGTACTGTTACTGTTCTTCTGGATGGTGAAGATCGTGCTGGATGTGGATCTGAGTGGCGTGAAGATCAAGGGGATGCTGCCGGAGCGGAAGGAATAGATTGTAGGAAAGAGGGGAAGAACATGGAATACCTTGCACACATTGATGGGGACAGAGAGCAATCAGTAAAAGAACATTTACAGGGAACCGCAGAGCTTGCAGAAAAATTTGCTGCAAAATTCAGGAAAGCGGACTGGGGATATTGTTGTGGAATGTTACATGACATTGGAAAATATTCCGCGGAATTTCAAAAGAAGATCAAAGAAAATCTGGATATCCGGGTGGATCATTCCACTGCCGGGGCGAAGGTCTGCGAAAATTTAGATGGCTGCTATTGGCTTCTGACTTACTGCATAGCAGGGCATCATGCAGGGTTGCCGGATCTGGGACGAGAGGGATTACCGTCCTCTTTACTGGGGAGACTTAAGAAAAGGTTGTGCGATTACAGTGCGTATGAAAAGGAAATAGAAATCCCTCAAATTACCACACCACCCATTGCCATGAATCCGGAAAAGGATCCAAACTTTGCGCTGAGTGTATTTATCCGCATGCTGTATTCCTGCCTGGTGGATGCCGATTTTCTGGATACAGAACAGTTTATGAACAACGGAACGGTTCAAAGGGATTCCGGAGAGAGCATGGATGTTCTTTTGGAGAAATTGCAAAATTACACAGCAAAATGGCTTATAAATCGGAATGATACTACGATTGATGGAAGACGATCTGAAATTCTCCGGAACTGTCTGGAAATGGGAAAGTCCTCCAAAGGATTGTTTCAGCTTACGGTACCCACCGGTGGTGGCAAAACTGTGGCTTCTCTGGCCTTTGCGTTGCAGCATGCGGTGGAGAACCATATGGACCGTGTGATTTATGTGATTCCCTATACCAGTATTATCGAGCAGAATGCGCAGGTGTTCAGGGAAATCCTGGGTAGTGAAAATGTGTTGGAAAATCACAGCAATGTAGACTATGAGAGCTCGGAGGAGTTCAAACCCATGCAGTTGGCAGCGGAAAACTGGGATAAACCGGTGGTGGTTACCACAAATGTCCAGTTTTTTGAATCCCTGTATGCCAATAAGTCCTCCAAATGCAGGAAATTACATAATATAGTAAACAGTGTCATCATATTCGATGAAGCGCAGATGCTTCCTGCGAATTATTTGAAACCGTGCATGGCAATGATAGAGGAACTGTTGCAACAATATGGCACGAGTATCGTACTGTGTACGGCGACACAGCCGGCATTACAGCAGTTTCTGCCTGAAAAGTATGTTGCCCGGGAATTATGCCCACGGAGAGAGGAACAATTTCGATTTTTTGAAAGGGTAACCTATCAGAATATTGATACTGTCACAGAAGAGGAAATGGCGGAAAAATTGCAGCAGGAGTGGCATGCACTGTGTATCGTGAATACGAGGAAAAGGGCGCAGCGGCTTTACGAACAACTGCAGGGAGAGGGCGTTTATCATTTGTCTACCACTATGTATCCGGTGCATAGGAAACGGGTGCTTGCGGAGATTAGAGAACGTTTGGATGACAAAAAAGGAAAAAAATGTATCGTCATTTCGACCAGTCTCGTGGAAGCCGGGGTGGATCTGGATTTTACTTCGGTATATCGGGAACTAGCCGGTGTGGATTCCATTATTCAGGCAGCAGGACGTTGTAATCGAAATGATAAAAGAGGAAAGGAAGAGAGCATTGTCCGCATCTTCCAGTGGGAAGACAAGGAAAGGGTATCCCGACAGCGGCAGCAGATCGACACGACGAAAAATCTGCTGGCGGAGGGCAGAGATATTACTGCACTGGATAATATCACAGAATATTTTCGGAGACTATATCGCATCAAGGGCGAAAGCCTGGATATAAAGAAAATATTGGACAAGTTCAAGGACGGAAATTATCAATTTGCAACAGTAGCCGGAGAATTTAAACTGATTGAGGAAAATACAGTTACGGTATATATCAACAGAGAACCGGAAGCGGAGGCACTTTTGCAGGAGATTCTACAGCAGGGACTGACGAAGAGCCGTATGCGAAGAGCAGGGCAGTATTGTGTAAATGTCCGAAAAAAAGGAGAATATGAAAAAAGAGATATGCTGTTTGAAGAAATGTATAGAGCGGGCATGCTGAAAGAGGTACATCCGGATGCACAGGATTTCTTCGTGCTGACGCAGGAGGAACAATACAAGGAAGACACCGGATTGAAACTGGAAGTGGAATTGGGTGGAATGATGATGTTTTAATATTGCAGGAAATGGAAGTAGCGGTACACGATGGAAAAGTGTACCGCTATTGCTTTATAAAGAAAATCATAGTATATTAAATTTGTCAGATAAATATAGATAATCTAAAATATTGTCATAACATATCTACAAAAAGACAGTATTTTATAAGGGGGGATTATTGTCGGACAGAAAGTAGTACTACAAGGGAACGGTAAACGGGAACAGCACTTTAATTGTGGAAAGAAGGTGGAATAAATGGGAGTCGGAGTAAAAGTAAATGTATGGGGAGACTATGCATTGTTTTCGAGACCCGAACTCAAAGTTGAACGCTACAGCTATGACATCATCACGCCCTCAGCGGCACGCGGTATTTTGGAAGCCATCTACTGGCATCCGGGAATGCGGTGGATCATCGACAAAATCTATGTCAAAAACCCTATTCAATTTACAAGTGTACGACGAAATGAAGTAATCAGTAAAATTTCAAAAAATAAAATGTTAGATGCGTATAATGGAGTCGGTAAGTCATTGTATATATGCACCAAGGAGGAGATTGTACAGCGTGCGTCTGTTTTGCTATGCAATGTTTCGTATGTTATTGAGGCACATTTCGAAATCACGCCAAAAGCAAAGGATTCTGATAATCCCGGAAAATTCAAGGACATTATCATGAGACGATTACGAAGAGGAGAATGCTATAGCATGCCATACTTCGGCTGTAGAGAATTCCCGGCACATTTTGCTCTTTGCGAGGAAGAAGAGATTCACACAGCCTATGATGTAGTAGAAGAAAAAGATCTTGGCATCATGCTGTTTGACATGGATTACAGTGATCCGGAAGATATCAAACCTATGTTTTTCCGGGCAATAATGCGTCACGGCGTGGTGGATCTGAGAGATTGCGAGGTGCTGCGATGATACTACAGGCACTGGTAAAATACTATGAAAATCTGGCAGAACAGGGGAAAGTATCCAGGTTGGGATGGTGCCATGCGAAAGTGTCCTATGAAATCAATTTGTCTTCGGAGGGGGATATCATAGGTATTACTTCCCGAAAAATAGAGGATATGCGTGGTAAGAAAGTAGTCTGGGTACCGACAAATCTCGTCGTGCCGGAGATGGTGACCAGATCTTCCGGTGTGGCAGCTAATTTTCTGTGCGACAATTCCAAGTATATGCTGGGTATTGACGCAGATGGAACGAACTCACGTGTAGTGGATTGCTTCCAGGCGACGAAAGAAAAGCATGGACAGATTCTGCAATCTGCACAGGGAAAAACAGCCCGGGCAATTTTAGCCTATTTTGAAAAATGGGATCCGCAGAAAGCATCAGAACATCCTGTGATTCGGGAAAACTGGGAAGAATTGACAGAAGGCGGCAATCTTATTTTCTCTGTGGAAGGGCAGGAAGCACAGGAAGATCCGGAGATTCGAGACTGTTGGGAAAACTATCGGGCGCGGAATGGTGGAGAAGATAACGGCATTTGCCTGGTTACCGGTAAAAAAGCCGAGATATCACGAATCCATAAAGCAATCAAAGGAGTACCCGGGGCACAGTCCAGCGGAGCGGCGCTGGTATCATTCAATGCACCGTCATTTGAGTCTTATGGAAAGGAACAGAGTTATAATGCGCCGGTGGGAAAATATGCGGAATTTGCATATACCACGGCACTGAATTATCTGCTGTCCCAGCGGGATTACACCTTTTCCCTGGGGGATTCCATGATCGTGTACTGGGCAGAAAGCGGTAAAGAGCAGTATCAGAAGTGTTTTCTGAATATGTTTAAACCCACGAAAGATAATCAGAAAAAACTGAAGGACATTTTCGACAGCCTGAAAGAAGGCACCAGGGTTTACTTAGAAGATGCGGAGATGGATCCGAAACAGAATTTTTACATACTGGCGCTGGCACCAAATGCAGCACGATTGTCGGTCCGTTTTTTCTATGTAAATTCGTTTGGGAAAATCATACAGAATATAGCAGACCATTATGAGCGGCTCAAGATTGTAAAACCGGCATGGGAAGAACAGGATTATCTGGGGATTCGTGACATGCTGAATGAAACCGTGAATCAGAAATCAAAAGATAAGACACCGGTTCCGAACATGGCAGCCCTTGTATTGCAGGCGATTCTGTCGGGCGGACGATATCCGGCAAGTCTGTATACCTACACACTGATCCGCATTCGGGCAGAGTGCGGTAACGTGAACTGGAAACGTGTTGCTATCATCAAAGCAGTTTTGATCAAAAATTATAATTGTATGAAAGGAGAAAATCTCATGGGATTGAACGAAGACCGCAATGATATAGCCTATGTATTGGGAAGATTGTTTTCCGTATTGGAAAGCATACAAAAAGAAGCAAACCCGACAATCACTACGACAATTCATGACCGCTACTTTAATTCCGCATGTGCTACGCCGGCAGTTATTTTCCCGGTGTTGCTCAAACTGAAAAACAGCCATATGAAAAAGTTGGAACGAGATAAAGGCGGAGCGAAAGTCTATTACGAAAAAGAAGTTGGGAAAATTATGGGCAAATTTGACGATTTCCCGAAACGCTTATCCCTGGAACAGCAGGGGCAGTTTGCACTTGGCTACTATCATCAACAGCAGGAAAAATATAAAAAAGGGGAGGACAAATAAATGAGTGAAGCTATTAAAAACAGATATGAGTTCGTAGTATTATTTGATGTGGAGAACGGTAATCCCAATGGAGATCCTGATGCGGGCAATATGCCAAGAGTCGATCCAGAGAGCGGACTGGGCTTGGTAACGGATGTCTGCCTGAAACGTAAGATCCGCAATTATGTCGAGACCGTAAAAGAGGATGCTCAGGGATATAAGATTTACATCAAAGAAGATGTACCCTTAAATCGCAGTGACAGAGAAGCCTGTGCGGATATGGGAATCACCGAAACGGATGATAAAAAGGTGACAGAGGAACTTAAAAAGTTAAAGAAAAATGATCCCGGTGTAGATCTTAAATTGAAGGATTATATGTGCCGGAATTTCTATGATATCCGTACGTTTGGTGCCGTAATGACTACTTTTGTAAAAGCATCGTTGAACTGCGGTCAGGTGAGAGGACCCGTGCAGATTGGATTTGCCAGAAGTATCGATCCGATCATCAGCCAAGAAGTAACTATCACCAGAGTTGCCATCACCACAGAAAAGGACGCGGAAAACAAGAATACGGAAATGGGTAGAAAGACCATCGTTCCTTATGGACTGTACCGGGCAGAAGGCTATATTTCCGCAAATCTGGCGCGGAAAGTAACCGGATTTTCCGAAGACGATTTGGAATTGCTATGGGAAGCAATTCTTAACATGTTCGAGGTAGACCATTCTGCAGCGAGAGGCAATATGGCAGTGCGGGAACTGATTGTATTCAAGCATAGCAAAGAACTGGGAGACTGCCCGGCTTATAAATTGTTCGATGCCGTAGAAGTAAAGAGAAACGAGGGCGTGGAATATCCCAGAAAATATCAGGACTATACGGTTACCGTTCACGAGGAACAGATTCCTGATTCTGTGGAAGTGAGAAGGATGAATTAATGGAATATGCAGAAGATGATTATCTCATGATATCCGGGATCCAGCATTTCAGATTCTGCAAAAGACAGTGGGCACTGATCCATATAGAGCAACAGTGGGCTGAAAATGAACATACGGTAATCGGTGAATTAATGCATAAGAAAGCACATGATCCATATCTTACCGAAAAAAGAAGAGACACGATCATAGCGAGAGCATTACCCGTGGCGTCCAGAGAAATGGGCGTCACGGGTGAGTGTGATGTGGTGGAATTTCACAGATGTGAGGATGGAATCCGTCTGCATGGGCACAGGGGCAATTTTTCGGTATATCCGATCGAATACAAAAAGGGAAAACCGAAGATCACAGAGGAAGACAAATTACAATTAGCTGCGCAGGCAATGTGCCTGGAAGAAATGTTTTCCACACAGATTCCGGAAGGTGCACTGTTTTACGGAGAGACAAAACGGAGGGAAATCGTGGAGATCACGGAAGAACTTCGCAGCAAAGTGCGTGAGATGTTTCAAGAAATGCATCAATATTATGAACGGCGGTATACACCGAAAGTAAAGATGGGAAAGCACTGTACTTCCTGCTCTTTAAAGGAACTTTGTATGCCAAGACTTGCAAAAACCGGTTCTGTGAAAAACTATATGGATCAGGCACTTATGGAGGAAAACGTATGAAAAAATTATTGAATACGTTATATGTTACTTCCGAAAACAGTTATCTTGCTCTGGATGGTGAAAATATTGTAATTTATGATGACAAGAAAGAATTGGGCAGAGTTCCGCTGCATAATCTTGAGGGAATTGTATCATTCGGATATCGGGGAACCAGCCCGGCACTTATGGGTGCCTGTGCAGAACGAAATATTTCTCTGTGTTACATGACTCCCCAGGGAAAATTCCTGGCACGGGTCACCGGGAAAGTGTGGGGTAACGTGATTCTGCGGGAACAACAGTATGCCAGCAGCAAAGATGAACAGGTGGGATTGGAGATTGCTCAAAATTGTATCCTTGGAAAAGTACATAATGCCAGGTGGGTTCTGGAGCGGGCAGTCAGAGATCATAGTATGCAGATTGATGCAGAGCGGGTAAAAAAGGCATCTGAAATGCTGAAAAATTCTCTGATGTTGATTCAGAATAGCACATCCAGGGACGAACTCAGGGGATATGAAGGAGAGGCAGCCAGTATTTATTTTAGCGTGTTTGACGAATTGATTCTGCAGCAGAAAAAAGATTTTACATTTCAAGGCAGGAATAAAAGACCGCCCCTCGATAAAATGAACGCAATGATGTCTTTTGTGTATACATTACTGACAAATATGGAAGCATCTGCACTGGAGTGCGTAGGGTTAGATCCCTGCGTGGGATATCTGCACACAGAGCGTCCGGGTAGAGCATCGCTGGCACTGGATATGATGGAGGAACTAAGATCCGTGCTGGCGGATCGCTTTGTGCTGTCGTTGGTAAATAAACGGATGATCACAGCTAAAAATTTTACCCAAAAAGAAAACGGCGCGGTTCTGCTGGATGATGCTGGACGAAAGCTAATACTGACAGAGTGGCAGAATCGTAAAAAAGAGACCATAACGCATCCCTATTTGCAGGAAAAAGTGGAATGGGGTATGGTTCCTTATGTACAGGCAATGCTGCTGGCACGATTCCTGCGTGGCGATTTGGACGGTTATCCTGCATTCCTGTGGAAGTGAGGTGCGATATGTTAGTATTGATCACATACGATGTCAACACAGAAAATGCAGCCGGCAAAGCAAGGCTGCGAAAAGTGGCAAAGCAATGCGTCAACTATGGCAGAAGAGTTCAGAACTCCGTATTTGAATGCATTTTGGATAATGCACAGAGCATTGCGTTGAAGGCAACACTTGAGGATATTATTGATACAGAAAAGGACAGTCTTCGATTCTACTATCTGGGCAATAAATATCAGACCAAGATTGAACATATCGGGGTAGACAGAGGAATCGCCCCGGATCAGACACTGATTTTGTAACTGATGCGAAAGCCAAGCATACATAAAATGCCTGGGGGATTCGCACCTTATAAATTATGCGATTTGTTGAAATAACATACAAAGATATTTTTATTTAAAATAATTTGTTGTTAAGATTAAATATTTTAGACAATTTTTGCTGAGAGAAAAGAGAACTTTTTGGCGAAAATTGCTGTCGCTCCCCTCGTGGGAGCGTGGATTGAAATTTTGTACTCTTAAGTTAGAAAACAAAACGTTGAGTCGCTCCCCTCGTGGGAGCGTGGATTGAAATATATTTCCTGATTATGGGAATAACAAGATCTACAGTCGCTCCCCTCGTGGGAGCGTGGATTGAAATTAATACAATCAGCATTTTGTTTCCTCCCTCTTTATGTCGCTCCCCTCGTGGGAGCGTGGATTGAAATCTCAAAGAGTGGGAATGACTTTACCTTGTGGTCTTAGTCGCTCCCCTCGTGGGAGCGTGGATTGAAATATAGATATGAAGCTCAGGATCAGGGAGAAAACCCTGTCGCTCCCCTCGTGGGAGCGTGGATTGAAATTCTTCCACCAGTCATCAATTTTGCTGTCTCTGTATGGTCGCTCCCCTCGTGGGAGCGTGGATTGAAATATGTCAACTCCTAAACATTGTACATGTGACTACTGTCGCTCCCCTCGTGGGAGCGTGGATTGAAATTTGCAGCTTTGAATTTCTTATCCTGCCAAATATGTCGCTCCCCTCGTGGGAGCGTGGATTGAAATAGAAAATGGTGAAATACGAAGGTAAATGATGCGGAGTCGCTCCCCTCGTGGGAGCGTGGATTGAAATCTCCGATGAAAGCTTCATAGAATTTACTTCCTATTGTCGCTCCCCTCGTGGGAGCGTGGATTGAAATTTGAGCAGATTCCCGCACTGACTGGCTGGACAGAGTCGCTCCCCTCGTGGGAGCGTGGATTGAAATATATAAGCCACCATGCTCAATGGTAACTCCATTTGGTCGCTCCCCTCGTGGGAGCGTGGATTGAAATTCTATAGACCTGTTTACAGGAGCTAACACTCTGGTCGCTCCCCTCGTGGGAGCGTGGATTGAAATATTTGTATGAGAGAGATTATAACACATCACTCAAGGTCGCTCCCCTCGTGGGAGCGTGGATTGAAATAAGCGGTGGCAAGTCTTATCACCGGACTAGGAAAAGTCGCTCCCCTCGTGGGAGCGTGGATTGAAATATACTTGCGTGTTCCTGTCTCAGTTTCTGTGCCGCGTCGCTCCCCTCGTGGGAGCGTGGATTGAAATACAACTTACTGGGTTCGTCCGCGTAAAAGATATTGTCGCTCCCCTCGTGGGAGCGTGGATTGAAATATCCTACTACGGGTACGCCGTTTGAGTACGTGGGTCGCTCCCCTCGTGGGAGCGTGGATTGAAATACGTATCATGTCAAAAATGCTCATCTGATTCTGACGTCGCTCCCCTCGTGGGAGCGTGGATTGAAATACAAGCCCGCAATCATCAAACATGACAAGCATGGTCGCTCCCCTCGTGGGAGCGTGGATTGAAATTTTTCCGATTGCCTTTTCGCAATCTCTGATAAATGTCGCTCCCCTCGTGGGAGCGTGGATTGAAATATTTTTAACAATATGTACTGTATCTTTTCCGCCGTCGCTCCCCTCGTGGGAGCGTGGATTGAAATCTCGATTGCCGTGGTCGGTTGCTGATTCTTTACCGTCGCTCCCCTCGTGGGAGCGTGGATTGAAATAACGCCATATCATAAAAGCTGGTACCCTTTGTAGTCGCTCCCCTCGTGGGAGCGTGGATTGAAATAACTTGTCCTCGATAGCCTTTAAAATATCATCCTGTCGCTCCCCTCGTGGGAGCGTGGATTGAAATTATCAACTCATATAGACTGATAGCGTCTGAAACAGTCGCTCCCCTCGTGGGAGCGTGGATTGAAATCTCTTGGACAAGGGTGCAGTTGCCTTGACAAAGGTCGCTCCCCTCGTGGGAGCGTGGATTGAAATCCCTCCGTATGGTTTTTTCTTTATCCTACCATAGTCGCTCCCCTCGTGGGAGCGTGGATTGAAATCTGCCGGATGACATGGTTCTGGGGCTGAATTATGTCGCTCCCCTCGTGGGAGCGTGGATTGAAATTTTGACAAGATCAAGGAACTGATCGACTTTGGAGCGTCGCTCCCCTTGCGGGAGCGACGATTGAAATAGAAAAGACAATCGTATATAATGTACTATGTGATTACATAGAAGGAGGACATTTAATTGAGCAAGACGGTCAGGCAAAGCAATTGGGCAACGGAAACGCTTATGGAAGCCCCATTTTGGAGAAACGGAATGACACCGGAAGAATACGAGACGGAAAACAGATATTTGAGTAAAAAATTCTATAAGCAAAAAGATGGAAACTATATGCCACTTTGGATGCAAGAAGAGAACATGAAAGAATAATTAGTTCT
>ULQJ01031452.1_pt1 | contig 12215 bp, 8 predicted proteins | sample 1954331 | NCBI WGS metagenome assembly ULQJ01 (sample SAMEA4835651, study PRJEB28245) | human gut metagenome | biome: gut microbiome; material: fecal sample | place: Denmark | collected 2008 | reverse complement strand
CCGCATTGCGGTCGCCGGCTCTCATTTCTGTTTTGCACGACGTGATTTTTGTCAGAACTTTTCGAAAAAAAGTTCATTTGCCATAGACTTGCAGCTCTTTCGGAACTGAATGGGCGTCATGCCGACCTCCGAATGAAAAAAACGATGAAAGTACTGAACGCTCTGGAAACCGGTGTCCTGAGCAATTTTTTCCAGGCTGAGCGTCGAGCTTGAAAGCAGTTCCTTGGCGCGTTCCAGGCGCAGCTTTTTGATATAGGCACCGAAGGTAATCCCCGTCTCCTGACGAAATCTCTGCGACATATAGTTGGCGGAAAAGCCGAACTTCTCCGCCAGCTCGGTCAGTGTGGGCGATTCGCCCAGATGCTCAGGGAGATAGGCGAGAACGTTCTGGATGGCGTCCGAGGAGCTTTGCAGGGCTTCTGATTCGTCGGGCTGCAGCCTAGACGGTTTTGCGGACAGGTGTTTGTTCAGCCGTTTCATGGTTTCTTCAATTTCATCGAAGACTTCCACCTTTAGAACATAGGAGAAAGCACCGGACTCAATTCCCTTCTGCGCATAGCGAAAATCATCGTATGCGCTCAGAAGGATGACCTCGGGAGGATTCGACCGCTGACGGAGATTTTTCAGGAGTGTCAGTCCATCCATTTCGGGCATGCGAATATCGGTGATCACCGCGTCAGGATTGAGACGATCTACCATTTCCAGGGCAGCCTTGCCGTTGGAAGCGATGCCCAGAAGCCGAAAGCCCCATGAATCCCAGTTGAAATCACGGCATAGACTGTTGCGGATTTGGGAGTCATCCTCCACGATCAGAAAACCAAACATCGCTTTATCTCCTTTCGTTGTCCGGACATTTGTCCAGCGCCGGAATGAACACCTCGACCGTCAGGCCTCGGTTCGAATTGATGGACAGCTTCAATCCATAGTTCTGGCCAAAGTGAAGCTGCAGCCGGCGGTGGATACTGGCCAGACCGCAGTGCGACTGGAAGTCCTGGCTGTTCAGCAGCACGGCGATTTTCTGGAGCTGCGCTTCGTCGATTTTGCCGCCGTTGTCCGAGACGTAGAGGTGCAGATCCCCTTGACTCTTTTCCGCCCGGAGCGTTACGGTCAGGCTGGAGCGCCCCGGCAGAGCGTGCTCGATGGCGTTTTCCACGAGGGGCTGAAGAACATACTGCGGAGAAAAACAGTGCAATATGCTCTCTTCGAAGGGCTCGATTTGCAGCGTCAGTTGGTTCACATATCGAAGACTCTGAACGTGCATGTACGCCTGAACGTGTTCCAGCTCGGATTCGAGAGTGGTCATCGGATTGCCGCGATAGAGCGTGGCTCGGAACATGCGCACAGTGCGTTTGAACATTTCGATAGCGTCCGACGTATTGTGCTCTTCCAGAAGAAAGCGGATGGAGGTGAAGATATTGAACAGAAAATGTGGAGAAAGCTGGCTTTCGATGGCCATCAGCTGCAAATCGACGCGGGCTTTTTGCTCTCGCAGCAGCTCCAATTCTCTGTTTTTCAGATCTTCCTGCTTTTTGTCCAGAGAAACGATGAGGGAATGGACGTAGTCGGACAGCAGATCGATTTCGATAATTCCGGTTTTCTGGCCGGAAGGCACGAGCGACCGCACGGGCGTATGCCGGATTTCTTCCAAATCGTCCTGCAAAATGTTCAGCGAATCGAGAATGCGTTTAGTTCCGGCGTGGATGATAGGCAGTTGCAGACAGAGCAGAGCCAGAATGATGGCGATAAAGGACAACCAAATGGGACTGATATTGTCCATAAGGTCGCTCTGCGTGGGAATATACACGGTCAGTCGAAGATCCAGCGATGGGAAATCAATCGGGAATACCACGCCGTGGGCTGTGGGAAAGGACGCGCCTTCCTCCAGAAAACGCGCGTCCGGAAGGCTGTGCGAGAGCGTGTCCACCGGATCGGCGACGGCGATTGCGACATAGCCAAGTTTCTGCAGCAGATGGGAGGATTCGCTGGTCTCATGCGTATTGCGGATGGCGAAATAGCAGAAGACGTGATTGTCGCCGCGAACGGTATAAATACTGTTGAAGTTCTGGCGGAAGTGGCGCTGCGCCTCATTGGTCAGCGGAATCGCGATGCTTCCGGTTTCGTAGATGTTGTTCCATTCGGCGTCGTAAATGCTGATGCTGCTGAGCAGGTCGCGCTCGCTGCATTTGTTCCACAGCGTCGCGGAGTATTCCTGGAAAAAAGTTACGATCTTGTCATATACGCCTTCGCGCATATACTCCTGAATCAGATAATCCATGGAGAAATTCCACAGAAAATCCTTGCAGCGCTGGTATTGGCGGTTTACGAATTCGGCCTGCTGACTGACGCGCTGATATGCAAAACGCTCGGATTGCTTTTTCAGGTGTCCAACGCAGAGAAGGGCGTTGGTGAGAAAGATCAAGACCATTGGGAAAGTGCACGCACGCATCAGCATGGAGGAAAGCCAGGCGCTCATGGATTGCGCCTGACGGCGGCGATGCAGCGCGTCGGCAATGTGCTCCGTCAGATCGTCCGAGGGAATGGGCTTGAGCTGCAAAATCAGTGCGTTCATCTGTTTCCGAACGACGAAAAGCAGCAGAAAGGCCAGAAGCATTGCTCCAATGGTCACAGCGGCCAGAATGCACAGGCTTGAAGGCGAAAACGGCGCGTCCGCGTTCGGATAGAACTGGGCGACATGGACTCGATCGGCCACGCAGGCGTTGACCAGGTAGCGTTGGCCGGCGAACTGGAACTGCGATTCCTCCGAGGAGAGGAATGCGGAAATTTCTCGGGCTGGAATGTTCTGAAGACCGTTGAACAGCAGATTATTGCCGTCGTCGAAGACTACGTAGTTCTGGAGCGCATCCTTAAAGATGGCTTCCAGGTCGATGACGCCGTGCAGAGAAAACGCGTCTCCGGTATAGACGCTCAGAAGCTGGCTGCTGGACAGGGAGGGACAGTTGACCTGGCTTCGGATAATGGAGAGAATGGGCGGCTTTTCCGATCCGGAATAGATATAACTCCGCACGGAAGAGCGACTGCCCCAACCGAGCAGTATTTTGGAGCGAATAATCAAGGAGTCCTCCATGTCCATGGCGAGATATTGAAATGTATCCTGATTCTGAATGATATTCAGAAGATAGTTTTTCAGATCGATACACGCGTCGGTATCGCTGCTTTTCCCCAGAAGAACGTCCTGATAGCGATTATAAAAATAATACAGAGTGGAATCGTTGGAGAGGTCGCGAAGCTGGTGGGAGGCGGTGACAAAGGCCTGACGCACAAATTCCGCGGCGTCGTTCAGCTCCGATTCCCGGAGCTTGCGGGCGCGCTGGTTTACGCTGACGAACGTAATCGTCATGGACAGCGATAGACACAGGAGCGTAGAGACCAGAAGCGTCAGGCACATATATCTCCAGATATGCCGCGAGAAGGACATTGATATTTTGCTCCTCCTTTTAATGTGCTTCGAATTGCAAGACGTTTTATGCAATCAATATATCATATGTTCCGAATCACGTCCAGATAAATATAAGAAAAGTGCAAACTAATCTGAAAAATTTACAATAGAATTATATGAATATTGATGATATAATTAATTATAAACACGAGATGAAATGAAAAGCAAATGGAGGCGGCAAGCAGCATGAAAGACCTGAGCCGAAAACCCAATCCCTTCGTTGAGCTTGGCCACCGGATTCGCAAACATCCGTGGCTGTATGCAATGATTGTGCCGACGATAGTGTATTTTATTCTCTTTCAGTATTATCCCATGCTGGGAATTGTAATCGCCTTTAAGAAGTTCACTCTCAAGGGCGGCATGTTTGGCGGCGAATGGGAAGGATTGAAGTATTTCCTGAAGCTGTTCAACGACAATACCTTCTGGCGAGTGTTTCGCAACACGGTGATTATCAGCACGGGCAAGGTTTTAATCGGCTTTCCGCTGCCGATTCTCATCGCGTTGCTGCTCAACGAATTTCGCTCTTCCGCCGTTAAGCGCACCGTGCAGACGATCATTTATCTGCCGCGCTTCCTTTCTTGGGTAATTCTGGGCGGAATCCTGTGCAATCTCTTTGCGCAGGACGGCGGCGCGATCAATCAGTGGCTGCGCACCGTGGGCAAAGAGCCGATCAATATTCTCTCCAATCCCAAGAATTTCCGCTGGACGCTCATTATCAGCGACGCCATCAAGGGCGCGGGCTGGGGAAGCATCATTTACATGGCGACCATTTCCGGAATCGACACGGACATGTACGAGGCCGCGGTTGTGGACGGCGTGGGAAGGTATAAACAGATCTGGTACATTACGCTGCCAAATCTGCTGCCAACCATGTCCATCATGCTGATTCTCGCGCTGGGCGGAATTATGAACGCCGGCTTCGACCAGGTGCTGGTATTGTATAACTCCGCCGTGTACTCAACCGGCGACATCATCGATACTTATGTGTATCGGCAAGGCCTTCAGGATTCGAAGTACAGTCTGTCGACGGCGGCGGGCGTGTTTAAATCCGTGATTGGTTGCGTGATGATCTATCTGTCCAATTTGGCGGCGCGCAAGTGCGGCCAGGAGGGACTTTTCTGACGGAAAGGAGGACGCGATCATGGCAAGAGGAAAAAAGTATTACGCAAACAGACCGTCTACATCCATTTTGGTAATCAACATCGTCTTTTTTGCGGTGCTATGCTTTGTGACGCTGTATCCGGTATGGTCTACCTTTGCCGGTTCGTTCATGCCCATGTCCGAGTACGCCAGTTCGCCGATTAAGCTCTGGCCGAAGAGCTTTCAGTTGAACGCCTATGAGTCGCTGCTGATGGACAAGGACATTCTCACCCCGATGGCCAATTCTCTGTTTGTGACCGTGGTGGGCACGGTGATGAGCCTGGCGGTAATGTCCACGGGCGCATATGCGCTGTCGCGCAAGTACTTCTATGGGCGCAAAGCCATCATGAAGTTCATCCTGATTACGATGCTGTTCTCGGGAGGGCTGATTCCGACCTTCATCTGTCTGCGCACGCTGGGGCTGATTAACTCTCTCTGGGCCTGTGTGCTCCTTCCGCTGGTGAGTCCGTACTATCTCATCATCATGCGCTCGTATTTCATGGGCCTTCCGGATTCGCTGGAGGAATCGGCGCGCATCGACGGTGCCAACGATCTGGTGGTGTTTTTCCAAATCATCATGCCCGTGTCCATGCCCATCATTGCAACGATGATTCTCTTCGTCGCGGTGGATCGGTGGAACGACGTTTACACCAACTTGATGTTTGTGATGAAGACGACCAAGCAGACGCTTCAGGTGATGATTTACAAAATGCTGGTAAATCTGGACAGCTCTACGGGCGGCAACAACATGGCGTTCGCTCGGGAAACGACTCCTCAGACCCAGCGAATGGCGGCCATCACCGTGACGACCGTGCCGATCCTGGTGGTCTATCCCTTCCTTCAGAAGCACTTTGTGAAGGGCGTCATGATCGGATCTATCAAGGGCTGAAGCCGAAAGCGGCTTTAGAATAGAAGCAAGGAGGTATTTCCCAACATGAAAAAGGTGCTCACGATTGCTCTGGCGGCTCTTCTGATGTTGAGCCTGCTGACCGGCTTTGCATCTGCGGAGTCGGAGGTCTACAAGATCACGGTGTTCAACAGCGAATCGGGCGCGGAGCTGAACAACGACCCCATCGTCCAGTACCTCTGTGAAAAATTCGGCCTGGAATTCGAGTGGATCAGCCCCTCCTGGGCGGACAACAATTCTCAGATGAGAATGCTCATCGCCGGTGGCGAGACGCCGGATCTGATGTCTTCTCAGATTACGCCTGGCACCGCCGATTTCCAGAATCTGGTGGACGAGGAAGTCATCCTGGATCTGACGGATTATCTGGCCTCCGGCGATTATCCGAACCTGGCCGCTTATGTGGAATCCGATCCAACCTTCTATCAGTATAAGGTGGAAGATCGCTGGTATGGCATTCCCCGCCTCTTCGACGGCGTAGTGCCGCATGCCATTCAGTATCGTCAGGACTGGCTGGAGGAGCTGGGCCTGGAAGTTCCCACCAACATGGACGAGCTATACGAGGTGCTCAAGGCAGTCGTCGCGGCCGATCCCGACGGTGCGGGCACGACGGGCCTGTCCGTGCAGAGTTCGTGGTGGCTGACCCATTTCATGCTGGAGTTCACCGGCTCTGTGAGCTGGACGAAGGTGGACGATCGCTATGTTCAGTATTACACGCTGGACGGCTATAAGGAATTCCTGAAGTACTTCAACAAGCTGTATAAAGAGGGCCTGCTGGATCCTGACTTCATCCTCGACACCGAGGGCATTTCTCAGGAGAAGTTCATGGCGGGCCGCACCTTCATGATGAACTACAACATCGATCCTGCGATCTTCGCCATTACCAGCGACGGTTTGCTGACGGCGTTCCCGGACGCGAAGATCGGCGTTATGCCTCCGCTGGAAGGCCCTGCCGGCAGAATGGTCATGGTGCAACAGAACGACATGCTGGGCATCGACCTGATTTCCGCCGAGTGCGCGTGCCCGGAGCGGGTGCTGGCGCTGCTGGATTATCTGGCTTCTGAAGAAGGTCAGAATCTCGTGACCAACGGCATCGAGGGACTCCATTACACGTTGGGCGCGGACGGAGAGATCATCCGCAATCAGGAGCAGTTTGATGCGGACACCGCAAACTTCGCCGGCGCTTGGGGCGACGGTCTGCACTTTGCGGCGCGTATTCTGGACTATCGCTACAGCTATCTCGTGCCGGTTAACGATCCCAACTACGAGCTGCTGCAGGAAGCTTCTGACATTCGCCATAGCTGCGACACCGCGCTGAATCAGTACACCTATCAGTTTACCTCCGAAAACTACGTTGATTTCAACAGCAACGTGGATACTGTCGTCAGCGAGTGGAAGACGGCATTCCTCAGCGGCGAGAAGGACGTCGACGCGGATTGGGATGCGTATATTGCGGCGCTGAACGATGCGGGATATTCCAAGATTGAGGACGATCTCAACGCATGGATGGCAGAGCACGAATAATCTCGAACCGGTAAGGGGAAGCTAGGGACTGTCTCGTCTGAGATAGTCCCGAATTTATCAGAAAGAACTTCTGTCAAGGGCGCGGTTTGCCCGATGGTGATGAAGCGAACAGAAGTTTCAGGAGATTCTTGCAAGAGAGGAATGTGATGAATGAAGATATGCTATCGCATTGCCCAGCGGGACTGGTTGAAGGACGAAAGTTTCGAGGCTCTTTACAGATCCATCGAAAAATGGAAGAACAATATCGACGAATTGGCGCTGTTTACGGGGCTGGCGCATCTCGGCCATTATCCCGTAGCGTTTGCTCGAAAGTGTGCGCCCATATTGAAGCGCCGGATTATCGCCCTGAAGGAGATAGGTATTCCCAGCGTCGGCGTAAATATGTGGTCAACGTTGGGACACGTGGACGAGTCGTGGGACTGGGTGGAAGCGCCGCCTTTTCAGACGGTGGTTGGACATGATGGAAAGACCTCTCTGGGATGTCCGTGCATGCGAAATGAGGGCGTTCTGGACTATATCCGGGAGATTTATTCCATTGTTGCGACGGCACAGCCGGATTTTGTGTGGCTGGACGACGACGTGCGGATGCAGCACCACATGGTGGAGTTTCCCTGCTTCTGCCACGGGTGTATCCAGAAATTTAACAGAAGGACGGGAAGAGTTCTGAATCGCGAACGGCTCGTGAAGGCCCTGGAGGCGCCGGAGCAGTGGAAACTGCGCCGGGAGTTTCTGGAGTTCAACCGTCAGGCAATGCTGGATGTGTGCAAGGCGGCTGAGGAAGGCGTGCACAGTGTGAATCCGGCGATTCGCACGGGAATCATGACGACGGACATGGCCTGGAACAGCTATGCGCTGAGCGATCAGGAGGGAATGCTGCAGGCGGCGAAGGCTGAGATGGTTCGTCCCGGTGGAGGATTCTATAATGATGAAACGCCGACGCTTCTGTTCCATAAGCTTCACAGCGTTTCGCTGCAGAGCGCATACGCTCCGGGGATTCCCGACAATCAGTATGAGCTGGAGGATTTCCCGATTTGCAGGAATAAGTCCGTACATATTCATATGATTGAATTGACGGGCGCGCTGATGGCGGGCTGCAACGGTTTGGCGCTGAACTCGGTAATTCCCAACGAAACCGAAGCGCTGATGACGGCGATGGAGCGCATTCGTCCCATGTGGAATCGCCTTGTGAAGGCCAATGCAGGCACGGAACTTCGCGGCTTTTGTCCGGTGTATGTTCCGCAGTGCGATGGGGCGGAGTTTGCGGCGCACAGCGTTTTTTCGCATGTCAGCTCCGAAAATCTGAGCAACGAGACAGCCCCGATGCGCATGGGCATGGCGTTTACGCCGCTGCCGGAGAACGCGGAGGTCTGCACGATCTGCGGCGATATGATGGCGGCGATTTCGGATGAGGAGATTCCGAGGCTGTTCTCCAAGGGCGTGCTGATGGATGCGGAGGCGTTGGAGATTCTCATTCGGCGTGGCTATGGGGATTTGGCGGGTTGCCGGCCCGGAACGCCTTATCACGACGGCCTGCTGGAGCGCTATACGCCGCATTCCATCAATGGCGCTATGGCGGGGAAAGAGCGCGACGTGTTTATGACATTCTGGGATCGGGAGGGAATCACCGTAAAAACGCTGATTCCGCAGGAAGGCGCGGAGGTGCTGACGGAGCTGTTCAGCATTACAGGTCAGAATGTCGGCGCAGGCGCGACCTTTTTTAGAAATCATATTGGCGGAAGAGTGGCAGTTTTGAGCTATTTTGCATGGAAGCATCAGAACACGCTGGGCAAGGCGGAAACCGTTCCGTGTTTGATGGACGCGCTGGCGGACGGCAGATTTCCGGTGAAGATCGACGGCGGGACGCATGTTCAGGCGATGCTGCGCACCGGCGACAGCGGCTTTACCCTCTTTCTGACCAACACCAGTTTTGACGCGACGCGGGAATTGCACGTCCATATCCGTGCGCGTTGCAGGAAGGCGACGCTCTACGATACCTATGGCCAGGAGTTGCCGTGTGCGTCGGAGATGGATGAACAGGGAAATGCGCTGCTGAGGTTGCCTGCGCTGGCAGGTTGGGGAGCCTATACGGTCATTGCAGAGTAGCGCGATGCGATATTTTCGCAGGAGGAAAACCATGCAGGAAAATGGAAAGCAATGGTATGACGTTCAGGGAAATACTATTCAAGCCCATGGCGGCTGGATTATTTTTGCAGAAGGATACTACTGGTGGTATGGAGAAAATCGCAGGGGAAATCGATACGTGTCCTGCTATCGCTCTGCCGATCTGGAAACATGGGAGTTCCGGAGGGATGTTCTGACCACTGAAAGCCGGACTGAGGCAATCCGTCACAGAACCGATCTGAACCTTATGAACGCTGGCAGGAAAGTCAACATCGAGCGTCCAAAGGTGCTGTTCTGCCGGCAGACCGGTAAGTATGTCATGTGGGCACACTATGAAAACGGTGAAAACTATCTCGACGCAAGATGCTGCATTGCTACATGCGACACACCCGACGGCGATTTTGTATATCACGGGTCGTTTAATCCCTATGGCTATATGTCTCGCGATTGCACGCTGTTTCAGGATGACGATGGAAAGGCTTATTTCCTGTCGGCCGCTCGGGACAATGCGGACCTGCATGTGTATCTGCTTTCGGAGGATTTGCTTAATGTGAAAAAGCACGTCAATACGCTTTGGCAGGGAGAATATCGGGAAGCGCCGGCGGTGTTTAAACGGAATAGAAAGTACTACATCTTATCCTCCTACTGCACTGGTTGGATGCCAAACCAGGGAAAGTGGGCAGTCGGCTCAAGTATGGAGGAACCATTTTCCGAGCTGGCGGGGTTTGGAAATGAGACGACGTTTGATTCGCAACCGGCCTTTGTTCTTTCACTGGACGAGGATGGTTGTCAGAGATACGTCTACTGGGCGGATCGCTGGTGCTATGAGGGAACGGAGCTCATCGTCCAAGAGGAAGTTGGAAATTCGATGGACGTCTATTCTCGATCGACGTATATCGTTTTGCCGATACAATTTGGGGAGAAGGAAGAGCCGTTCATCGAATGGACGCCGCGCTTTCGAATGCGAGATGCATAGAATGCAAGGTGCTTTTCGCAATGAGAGGCAGTATTGGAGCGTAACTTTGGGGGTAATTAAGCAGGGCGCGCAAGTGCCCTGTTTGTCTTTTTGTAATTTGAAAATGGATGTTCGTTGCGTTCAATTTTGCCTGCACTTTTTGTCTCCTGTCGTTGGCTCGATACATTTAGTGAATCCTCAAATACTGTAAGGGCCTGGCGAATGCGTTTCTTTTGGGAACAATCTGCAGGGCGATATCGTGGGAATCCTTGACAACTCCGGTAATCTCGTTGTAAAATGCAAGTACGATGCATGGGGCAAGCCGCTGAGCACCACCGGCTCTCTGGCAGATACGCTGGGCAAGCGCAACCCGTTTCGCTATCGTGGCTACGTCTACGATGAGGAAAAGGAGTTAGCTGTACTACCTGCGCAGCCGCTACTACAACCCGGTGGTTGGGCGGTTCGTTTCAGCAGATGCAATCGCAGGCATACGTGGAGGACTGCTGTCTCACAATGCATATAGTTATGCATATAATAATCCTGTTTCTTTGCAGGATGATGACGGTTTAGAGCCTGCGGATGTATTGTATATTTTCTACCATAAGGAGGATTTTGCAAAGCAAGCGGAGTTCGCGGCAGCTGTTATGGAAGAAACGTATAATGGCAATGTTGGATTAGTCCCAATAACGTGCCGCTCCGAATGCATCGATGCTTGGAAACAATATGCAACTTCTAATGCGGACATAACAATAATTGCTCACGGATCCCCATATAGAATCTATTTTGGTGGTGGAGCCGAAGAAAACGTCCGAATTAGTGATATTGAAGAGCTGGCAGAAGATGAATCTACAAAGGGGAAAATAAATACCTTGAAAATTTTTGCTTGCAATTGCGGCCACCTTGACGTTGAGAACAACATCGCTACAGTTATTGCAAATAAACATAGCGTGAAAACTTTGTATGCTATGGATGGCAATGTTTCGTATGGAATCCCTGTACTTGGTCGATTCAAAATTGGTGGGTATTATCCACGCCTTTCAGTAGTGCAGGAAGGATTCAAAAAATATGCGAGAATTATAAGACAGAGTGTGTCTGTTCTTCCACCTGAACGCCGTGCACCGATTGGACTATATCGTGTAAAATGAGGGCTATTATGAAAACAATAATGACGAGGGTATCGATTGTAGTGAGTTTTGTAACAGTATTGCTTTTGGTTGTGGGATGGCATATGCAGAGGCAAAAGGCAAATATAGATTCATTACCAGCAGAACGGTTTGACTATATTATGAAATTATATTATACAGGGAATACGTTGATAACCGTTGCAGTATGCTTTGCTGCTATTGCAGTTGTGTGCTGGATAGTAACGGCGATTATTCGCTTCCGAGGATGATTCCTCGCCCCGCTTCGGCGGGGCTTTTCTCATGCCTGCATTTTGTTGCCCTCAACAAAATGGTTGACACAGGCCATTTTGCGCACGTCCACAAGATGGTTCATCAATTTCGTGGAACCACGAAGATGATACTGACCATTTGCGCGACCTCACGAAAATGGTCAGCGCGTTACGCTTTGCCACCGCCCTGCTCTTCTGCGCCCTTTCCGCTCCTGTTGCTCGCCCAAACGCAGAACGGCTCACAGGGGTGCTTCTGTGCAAAACAGAGGCATATCAAAAGATGCTCGCAGTAATGAAGTGCATCAGATTGCTAATGCTACGGGCGGTACGCTGACCAGTGTGACTAAACCGAATGGTCAGACAGCGAACTATGCCTATAAATGAACTTTATGATGCCAATGTTGATAACGCATTTGAGTTGCTGGCATCGTTGGGGCAAGGGGTAGATCGTGACGATTTACTGCAATTGGATCTTGGTTTTTTAGAAGCGTTTCAAAAAAAGCTCAAGAAAAAATGGTGGAGTTGGAAAATATGTGGAAAAACATAGTATCTTAGCAGAAGCTACCTTTAGAAAACTATGGAATGAAGGAAAATTTGAACAGATTGAAATCGGTGAACGTCATCGCCGATAAGGGCTATGAGAGCGCTGAGGACATCGAGAACTGTCTCATGAACGGCGTGGCCGCGGACGTGGGCTTCATTCAGGACCGGGAGGAGCGGG
>ULQJ01018559.1_pt1 | contig 12273 bp, 9 predicted proteins | sample 1954331 | NCBI WGS metagenome assembly ULQJ01 (sample SAMEA4835651, study PRJEB28245) | human gut metagenome | biome: gut microbiome; material: fecal sample | place: Denmark | collected 2008 | reverse complement strand
ATATGGACAAGGTTCTTGATGAACTTGGAATTGATAAAGTAGATGGAATACTTCTTGACATAGGAGTTTCATCGTATCAGTTAGATACAGCAAGCAGAGGATTTACTTATAATGTAGATACTGCTCTTGATATGAGAATGGATCAGAGACAGGAGATGACAGCAAAGGATCTTGTTAATACATATAGTGAGATGGAGCTTTTCAGAATCATAAGGGATTATGGAGAGGACAGATTTGCCAAGAATATTGCTAAACACATAGTTGCGGCAAGAAAAGAAAAGCCGATAGAGACAACATTTGAACTAAATGAGATTATAAAGGCTTCTATTCCGGCAAAGGTGAGGGCGACAGGAGGTCATCCATCAAAGAGAACATACCAGGCTATAAGAATTGAACTTAACAGGGAATTAGATGTCTTAGAGAATTCAATAGATATGATGATAGACAGGCTTAATCCACAGGGGCGTTTATGTATCATAACATTCCATTCTCTAGAGGACAGAATAGTTAAGGCAAGATTTAGAAACAATGAGAATCCATGTACATGTCCACCGGATTTCCCGGTATGTGTATGCGGAAAGAAATCAAAAGGAAAGGTTATAACAAGAAAACCTATAGTTCCAGGAGATGAAGAACTAAACGAGAATCAGCGGTCTAAAAGCTCTAAACTGAGGGTGTTTGAAAGAATATAAAACATTTATGGAGGGGAAAGTTTTGGAGAAGAGAAGAAATGTTGTAAATCACAGGACAACTGAATATCAGTATGGAAGTGCAGTAAGAAAGCTGCAGTCTGTTCCAGAAATACATACTTATGAGCATGAAAGAAGAATTAAGGAGCAGGAGCAGGAGAGAAGACAAAGAAGAAGAGAGATAAGAAGAAATAACAGGGTTAACCTTGTATATACTACAGTGCTTGCTATCTGTGCAACAGCAGTATTTGTAATATGCTACCAGTATCTTAATCTCCAGTCAGATATTAAGACTAACAGTACTGCTGTAGTTGAGCTTCAGAATCAGCTTAATTCACTTAAGGCAGAGAATAACAGCCATGAATCAGAGATTAATGCAGGCATTGATTATAACGCAATATATGATACAGCTGTCAATGAACTTGGTATGGTATATCCAAGCAGAAGCCAGGTAATCGGTTATGATTCAAAGGAAAGTGAATATGTAAAGCAGTATAAGGATATCTCAAAATAACTAAAATGTGTGGCAGTGTGATATAAAGGATTGATAAATTTATGGACAATACCAGTGAAGCAAGAAGAAAGAAAATAATGCGCAGGAAACGCGCAATGCTAAAGAGGACACACAGAAGAATTAATGTTACATTTATAATAGTATTTGTATTATTACTGGTGCTTGGTGTAAAGATATTTATGATTAACTATACACATGGGGAGGAATATTCCCAGGCGGTGCTTAATCATCAGACATATACATCAACTACAATTCCTTATATGCGTGGTAATATTACTGCAAGTGACGGAACAGTTCTGGCATATAGTGAGAAGGTGTATAATCTGATACTTGATGTAAAGAGTGTTACATCAGAGGATGGAAAATATCTTAATAATACAATAGATGCATTAGTAAAATGTTTTGGTCTTGATAAAGATAATGTTAAAAAAATAATTAACGATAATCCTTCAAGCCAGTATCAGAAGCTGCTTAAGGAACTGACATCAGATGAGATAGCTGAATTTAATGAGCTTAAGGCACAGAAGAACAGCAATATATATGGTGTATGGTTTGAGGAAAGCTATGTGAGAAAATATCCGTTCAATACTCTTGCATGCGATGCTATAGGTTTTGCATCCAATGTCAATGGTGGTGAGCTTGGTCTTGAAAGCCAGTATGACGATGAGCTTTCAGGAACAGACGGAGTTTCATACAGCTATGTTGATGAAGATCTCAATGCAGTAGAAACGACAAAGGCAGCAGTTAACGGTAATAACATTATTACAACAATTGATTATAATGTGCAGTCTATAATAGAGAAATATATGGTTGCATATAATCAGGAAAAACCATCTAAGAATACAGCAATTGTTGTTATGAATCCTAAGAATGGTGAGATTCTTGGAATGGCAAGCTATCCACAGTTTGACCTTAATAATCCCAGAAATCTTGCAAATGTATATTCTGAAGAGCAGCTTGCGTCAATGTCGGATACAGATGTAACCAATGCGTTGTATCAGTTATGGACTAACTATTGTGTATCAGAGTCATATGAGCCGGGTTCAACTTATAAGCCATTTACTATTGCAGCAGGTCTTGAAGAAGGCGTTGTGCATGATGGAGATACTTATGAATGTAAGGGATATGAGTATGTTGGTCCTGATATGATTAAGTGCCACTCATATTCAACAATAGGAAGCCATGGTGTGCTTACATTGTCGCAGGCATTGGAAAATTCATGTAATCCTTACATGATTAATATTGCAATAAAACTTGGCAATGTCAGATTTGCACAGTATGAGAAAATGTTTGGATTTGGTGCAAAGACTGGTGTAGACCTTCCTGGTGAAGCTACAGGTATTATGTATGATGAGAATAAGATAACTACAATAGATGCTGCAACTAATTCATTTGGACAGAATGTTAATGTTAATATGGTACAGATGCTGTCAGCGTACAGTTCTCTTATTAATGATGGCAAGTATTATCAGCCACATATTGTTAAGAGAATAGAATCAGCGAATGGAGAAGTTGTTAAAGAAAATTCACCGGTTCTTGTAAGACAGACTGTTACGGCTTCAACATCAAAGTATCTTAGAAAATATCTGGAAAATACAGTAGAATTAGGAACAGCACATAAGGCGTATATAGAGGGGTATTCTATTGCGGGAAAGACTGGTACTGCACAGAAAATCCCAAGAGCTGACCTTAAGTGGGTTATCTCATTTATAGGGCATGCTCCGGCAGATGATCCCAAATTTGCAATATACATTGTTCTAGATGAACCGGATGGAACGACTGGTACATCGGGAAGTACATCAGATGCACTTATACTTGCAAAAGACATTATGACGGAGCTGCTGCCTTATATGAATGTGTATAAGGATACAGACGAGCCATATGTTGATCCGGGAAATACACCGGAGGAATCAGGCGTTTCAGATGTCCCTGTTTCGGAACCGGCTGCAACAGGCAGTAACTAAAATTATGTAATAATAAGTAGAATAACCCTGCTTTACTTCTCATAAAATGTAGAAGACTAAAGCGGGGTTATTTGTCAATGAAGGATAATGACACATTTGGATGGCTTAGCACCAGTCATAGAAAAAAACTTGTGTTAATGATAGCTGCAATCCTTATGGTTTGTATTCTTGAATGCGTAAGGCTTGGCGTTATTATGACGGTAAAGTCAGAATATTATATGCAGAAGGCCGATGAGCTTCATCAGAGGGAGAGGAGAATTAAGGCAAAGAGAGGAAGGATTCTTGACAGAAATGGCGAAATACTTGCAGCTAATGAAGTGGTATGTACAGTTTCTGTAATACATAGTCAGATAGAGGACGAAGATAAGGTTATAAAAGTGCTTGCAGGTGAACTTAATATGGATGTGGAGGAAGTGACTAAGAAAGTAAAGAAAGTATCCTCTATGGAATATATTAAGACAAATGTGGCAAAGGATATCGGAGATGCAATAAGGGAATACGATCTGCCTGGTGTCAAGATTGACGAGGATTATAAGCGGGTATATCCGTATAATGAACTGGCTTCAAAAGTGCTTGGCTTTACTGGTGCTGATAATCAGGGAATACTTGGACTGGAAGCTAAATATGACACATATCTGTCAGGTACTAACGGTCAGATTCTTACACTGTCTGATGCAGGGGGGATTGAGATAAAGGGCAGCCGGGAAGATCGTATTCTGCCAGTTGACGGACAGGATCTGTATACAACGCTTGATGTTAATATACAGAAATATGCAACCCAGCTTGCATGGGAGACTATGGTAAAGAAAGAGGCAAAACAGGTAAGTATTATTGTGATGCGTCCTGATAATGGCGAGATACTTGCTATGGCAAATGTTCCGGAATACAATCTTAATTCTCCGTATGAGCTTAATTATGAGCCTGATGAGGAAGAGGCGCAGAAGGATAAGATGGATCTTCTTAATAATATGTGGCGGAATTTCTGCATAAATGATACATATGAACCGGGCTCAATATTTAAGACAGTTACTGCAACAGCAGCACTTGAGACAGGCGTGGTGGGTTTAAATGATTCTTTCACATGTTCAGGTGCAACGGTTGTTTCTGACAGAAGAATAAGATGTCACAAAACAACAGGACATGGAACACAGGATTTTACACATACAGTGTATAATTCGTGTAATCCGGCATTTGTTGAATGGGGCAGAAGAGTCGGTACTGATAATATGTATCTGTACATGGGTAAGCTTGGACTTCTTGCAAAGACAGGAATAGATCTGTCAGGAGAGGCAGGAACGATTATTCATAAGCAGGAAAATGTAGGTGCAGTTGAGCTTGCCACAATGTCATTCGGACAGTCTTTCCAGATAACACCCGTTCAGATGTTAAGGGCTGTTTCGGCGATTGTAAATGGTGGAAGACTTGTTACACCACATTTTGGCTTATACACAGGTTCATCAGATGGTTCAGTGGTAAATGAATTTGCATATTCAACACAGGATGAGGCAATATCATCCCAAACGAGTGAAACGATGAAAAAGATTCTTGAGGGTGTAGTGTCAGAAGGCGGAGGAACGAAAGCATATATTGACGGCTATTCGATAGGAGGAAAAACGGCAACATCACAGAAGCTGCCAAGAGGTTCAGGAAAATATATTTCATCATTCATAGGATTTGCTCCGGCTGATAATCCACAGGTTATAGCGATGTGCTTAATTGATGAACCAACAGGTGTATATTATGGTGGAACAATTGCTGCTCCTGTTGTTAAGACACTGTATGAAAATATATTGCCGTATATTGGTATAGAAAGGTCAGTTCAACTTGAAAAAAACGATGATTGATAGTAATATATTTTTGTATACATTTTGTATGAAAGGAAGTAAACGACGATGGATTTAAAGAATAAGACAGTAATGGTCGTGGGAACAGGTATAAGTGGTATTGGAGCCGTAGACCTTTTGAATAAAGTTGGTGCTGACTGCATACTGTATGATGGCAATGAAAAGCTTGACAGACAGAAGGTGCAGGAGAAGTTAGGAGATAACAAGGCAGAGATTATCATCGGAGCATTTGATGAGTCACTTCTTCCGAAGATTGATCTGCTTGTAATAAGTCCGGGTGTTCCTATTGACAGTCCGATAGTGCTTACATTTAAGAATGCCGGTATCCCTGTATGGGGCGAGATTGAGCTTGCATATAATTATGATAAGGGTAAGGTTATTGCAATTACAGGAACTAACGGAAAGACAACAACTACAGCACTTGTTGGACAGATAATTGCTGCATATAATGAGAAAACATTTGTCGTTGGTAATATAGGCAATTCATATACAGGTGAAGTGTTAAAGACAAGTGAGGACTCATATACAGTTGCTGAGATAAGCAGCTTCCAGTTAGAGACAGTACATGAATTCCATCCGATTGTATCTGCAATTCTTAATATTACACCTGACCATCTTAACAGACACCATACAATGGAATGCTATGCATGGACCAAGGAAAGAATAAGTGAGAACCAGACTAAGGCAGATACATGTGTGCTTAATCTTGAGGATAAGTATCTTACAGACTTTGCACCTGAGTGTAAGGCTGATGTCGTGTGGTTTTCAAGTGAAAGAAAGCCATCAGTCGGAGCATATGTAGATGGTGAGATGATTAAGTATACAGATGGAACTAATGATTATGACATGTTGAATGTTCATGACATGAATCTTTTAGGAAAGCATAACTATGAAAATGTATGTGCAGCAATTGCAATGACTAAGGCTGCCGGAATTCCTGATGATATTATAATAGAACAGGTTAAGAAATTTAAGGCTGTTGAACACAGAATTGAATATGTTGCAACTAAGAATGGTGTTGATTACTATAATGATTCCAAGGGAACTAACCCAGAGGCAGCAGTTAAGGCTATTGAAGCTATGGTTAAACCTACAATTCTTATCGGCGGAGGTTATGATAAAGGCTCAGAATTCGACCTTTATGTAAAGGCATTTAAGGATAAGGTTAAGCTTCTTGTGCTTATAGGACAGACAAGTGCCAAGATTGCTGATACATGTAAGAAATATGGCTTTGATAATATCGAATATGCTGATTCAATGGAACAGGTAGTAGATATATGTGCTAAAAATGCGGTGAGTGGAGATGCGGTTCTTTTATCTCCTGCATGTGCAAGCTGGGGAATGTTCGATAACTACGAACAAAGAGGAAGAATATTCAAGGATCTTGTCAATAATCTGTAAAAAGGCGGTGCTTTATGCCGGGGAATAATAGAAATAGAAGAAATAACAGAAACAGAAAAAAGAGAAAACAATATGGATTTTACTTTGATTACACTCTTCTTTTTGTGCTTGTATTCATAGTTGGCTTTGGACTTACAATGATTTACAGCACAAGCTCATATACAGCGCAGATTGAAGAGGGTGATCCGGAATTTTATTTCAGAAAACAGCTTATATTTACTATAATAGGCTTTGCTTTAATGATAGTTGAAACTAAGATTTTAGATTATCATTATCTTAAGAAGCTTGCAGTTGTAATATATATAGGCGGACTTCTTTGCATGTTCCTTTTAAAGACTCCTCTTGGAATTACAAGAAATGGAGCTACCAGATGGATAAAGATTCCGGGTTTGGGACAATTTCAGCCTGCGGAGCTTGTAAAGATTGGAACGATTGCCATGACTGCACTTCTTATAGTGAAAGCAGGGCAGAACATAAAGAAATTCAGGACTGTTATAGTGATATGTATAATATCCGGTTTTGCACCGGCACTGCTTGTTTATGTGCTGTCTTCTAATATGAGCAGCGCACTTATTGTAGCACTTATCTCAGTTGTTATGACATTTGTGGCATATCCGGGATATAAAATATATGTTGCACTGACGGGGCTGGCAGCGGTGGCTTTTGGCGCATTTTACTCATGGATAAAGAAGATGGCAGTGTCGGGAAATATGACTGGAAAATTCAGATTAAACCGTATACTTGTATGGCTTAATCCTGAGAAATATATTGATGACAAGGGATACCAGACAGTTCAGGCGTTATATGCCATAGGCTCAGGAGGTCTTTTTGGCAAAGGTCTTGGCAAGAGTCTTCAGAAGCTTGGATATATCCCGGAATCACAGAATGATATGATATTCTCTGTTATATGTGAGGAGTTGGGACTTTTTGGAGCATTCTGCCTGATTGCCCTGTTTATTGTAATGTTATGGAGAATTAATCATATAGCACAGAATGCACCTGATTTGTTTGGTTCAATGCTTGCAACAGGAGTATTTGCACATATTGCCATACAGGTAATTCTTAATATAGCAGTTGTAACTAATACAATACCTAATACGGGAGTATCACTTCCATTCATAAGTTATGGAGGTACGGCGGCAGTATTTTTGCTGCTTGAACTTGGGGTTGTATTTAATATAAGCAGTCAGATTAAGTTGGAAAGATAATGGGTAGTAGGAATAGTAACAGTGTAAACCAGAAAAAAAGACGGGGCAGAAAAAGAAAGAAAGCCCTTATTATATTTGCAGTTATTGCAGCTGTTGCCGGAATGCTTTTTGGTGTTACATATAAGGTGTTTGAGGCTGATACAATAGAATTTGTGGGTTCAACTCATTATTCGGATGAAGAACTTAAAAAATATATATTTGGTGGTGATTATGTTAATCTGCTATATTTCAGGATTTTTGGACAAAAAGACACCAAAATACCATTTATCCAGAAATATGATGTTGAGACGGACTGGCCGGACAGGCTTTATGTAACAGTATATGAAAAGGCAATAGTAGGTTATGTCAGGTACATGGGCTGTAATATGTATTTTGATAAAGATGGAATTGTAGTAGAAAGCTCAACGGATTTATATGAAAATGTTCCGCAGATTGACGGACTTAAGTTTGATTCAATAGTAATCAATACGAAGCTTGATGTGGGAAATGCAGATATATACAATACAATTCTTGATCTTATACAGAGCTTTGATAAGTATGATATTGATGTGGACAAAGTGTATTTTGATGCCTCTTATAATATTACGCTTTATATGGGCGATGTTAAGGTAAGCCTTGGAAGCAGCAAGGATTTTACAGACAGGCTTTTTGAATTAAAGCAGTTATCATCCAGATTCGGAACACTTAAAGGAACACTGTATCTTGATGATTATAATGGCGATGAAAGTTCTATAATTTTTAAACGTGAAAAGTAAAAAAACGGTTGATATTTTAGACGAAAAATTATAATATATTATGTAGTGCAATTTTTAGATATTAAAGGAGGCAGCAACCTTGTTAGAGATAATGACTAATGACCAGGAGTCATCAGCAAAGATTATAGTTGTTGGTGTAGGTGGAGCGGGAAATAACGCGGTTAACAGAATGATAGATGAGAATATCGGAGGAGTTGAATTTATTGGTATTAATACTGATAGTCAGGCACTCACTTTATGTAAGGCTCCAACTGCTATCCAGATAGGTGAGAAGCTCACTAAGGGACTTGGAGCAGGCGCACAGCCTGAGATTGGTGAGAAGGCAGCAGAGGAGAATGTTGAAGAACTTACACAGGCAATTAAAGGTGCTGATATGGTATTCGTTACATGTGGTATGGGTGGCGGAACTGGTACAGGTGCAGCTCCTGTAGTAGCTAAGATTTCTAAGGATATGGGAATTCTTACAGTAGGTGTTGTTACTAAGCCTTTCAAGTTTGAAGCAAGAACAAGAATGGCTAATGCTGAATCAGGAATTGAGAAGCTTAAGGAGAACGTAGATACACTTATTGTTATTCCTAATGACAAGCTTTTAGAGATAGTAGACAGAAGAACAACTATGCCAGAGGCATTAAAGAAGGCTGATGAAGTGTTACAGCAGGCTGTTCAGGGAATTACAGACCTTATCAATGTACCAGGTCTTATTAACCTTGACTTTGCTGATGTTAAGACTGTTATGGTGGACAAGGGTGTTGCACATATCGGTATCGGTACAGCTACAGGCGATGACAAGGCTATCGAAGCAGTTAAGCAGGCTGTTACAAGCCCACTTCTTGAGACAACTATTGAGGGTGCATCTCATGTTATCATCAATATCTCAGGTGATATCAGTCTTATCGAAGCTAATGAAGCTGCAAGCTACGTTCAGGAACTTGCAGGAGATAATGCTAACATTATCTTTGGTGCTATGTATGATGAGAGCGTTACAGATCAGGCTACAATTACTGTTATCGCAACAGGTCTTGAGGACGGTAATGTTAATAAGGCTATGGCAGGATTTGCAGGTATGGCACAGGCAACAAGACCAACTGTTAATGTTAAGCCACAGTATACATATTCACAGCCAGCAGCAAGAACATCTTTGGCATCAAATGATGCTCCGCTTCCAGGACTTAAGCAGCCATCACCTGTTACACCACAGGTTAAGGACAGAGGAATCACAATTCCAACATTTTTACAGAAGAATAAAAAGTAATAATTTAATATAAGTATATTTAACACCGTCAGTTTGCTGGCGGTGTTTTTTTGTGCCCACTCTGTTGTTTTGACAAATTTTGCATGATATGTCGTATATAATTCCACTTGTAACAAAGAAACGGATTCAAAACAAGGAGGTGATGTACGAAACGGTTATATATGCAGATGTTCTGTTTGGAATAAACCTTGTGGCAAACCTGTGCGTGCTGCTTATAACAGACTGGATATTTAAATTTTCTGCCAGAATATCCAGAATGATTATTTCTGCCACTTTAGGAGCTGTATGGGCTGTCATATGTGTGTGTATTCCACTAAGATTTGCACTGCTTGAAAAGTTTATTACATATGTTCCGGTAACATTAATCATGGCTATGATAATGCTTTCCGGTACTAAAGACTTTAAGCAGAAAACATCAAAACAATTAAAGCTTTATATGAGGAATCTGTTGAAAGCAGGTGCAGGAATGATTCTTATTGCACTTTTTGCAGGTGGGATAATGCATTGGTTAAAGTACACATTTGCAGGGTATTTTATTGGAAATGTAATTCTGTCTGACAGTGAGCTTGTAATCTTTCTTACTGTGACGGTTATAGTTGTTGTCATTGTGCTTAAGACACTTAAAACTATCAGGATAACAGATGGTTTGAAAAGACACATTGTGATTGGCGTAGCAGAACGGGAATTTGAAATGGACGCAATAATTGATACAGGCAACAGCCTTATTGATTATGTTGGGAAAAGACCTGTTACAGTGGTTGAAAGAACGTATTTCAACGATATTCTCAGTGACATAGATAACTTACAAAAGCTTGGATATCATCTGATTCCATATAATAGTGTGGGAAATTCAGGTGGGATGATGGAAATCATAACAGCAGATTATATACATATATACGAGGGAGAAAATGTTGTGAAAAGGGAGCATGCGGCTATAGGTATGTCTCTTAGGCAGATTAATAAGAATGGGGATTATCATGCCCTTTTGGGGAAGGACATGATTATGTAGAAGAATCGGAAGTTTGAAGAAAATAAAAGGATGGATAGAAATATGGTAGTAAAGGTTGCGATGGCGGATCATTTTCAGTTTAAGGTAATGCCTTCTATAAAGAATTTTTGTTTGTTAAAGCAGGGTGACGTACATTATATAGGTGGGACAGATATATTGCCGGCACCACTTGGGGCAAGTGAGGAACAGAACGCAATAGAAGCACTGGGGACAGCTTCTGATGCTGAAGCAAAGCACACCCTGATAGAACATAATTTAAGGCTTGTTGTTTATATTGCGAAGAAATTTGACAATACAGGGGTTGGTGTAGAGGATTTGATATCAATTGGAACAATAGGGCTTATCAAAGCAATTAATTCATATGATAAGGATAAAAATATCAAGCTTGCAACATATGCATCAAGGTGTATAGAAAACGAAATTCTTATGTATCTTAGAAGAAACAGTAAGATAAAAGCAGAAGTGTCAATTGATGAACCGCTTAATGTTGACTGGGATGGTAATGAACTTCTGTTGTCAGACATTATTGGAACGGATGAGGATATTATATATAGGGATATTGAAACAGAGGTTGAGTGCAAAATGCTTAAAAAGGCTATAAACCAGCTTCCGGAGCGTGAAAGAATAATAGTTGATTTAAGATTTGGTTTGAGTTCAGAGGATGGAGAAGAAAAGACACAGAAAGAGGTTGCTGATATGTTAGGAATTTCACAATCATATATTTCAAGGCTTGAAAAGAAAATAATGCGTCAGTTAAGAAAAGAAATGGTTAAAAGTTGTTGACATTTACCCCTTCCTTATGGACAATAGTACAAGAAATATTAATGGGGTACTATAATGAAACATCGTAAAACATTTAGAATAGATAAATTATTCGGACTGGCTACACTTGTCTGCTTGCTGGTTATCACTTTAATGGTGTATAATGATTTTTTTAAGGATACTGTAAGTGAGGAAAACGTTATTGGCAAAGAAACCGAGAGCGAAACCAGAACAAGCGGATATCTTAATGATAATAAGAATGTTGAATCTAAAGGGGCGTCTTCAAAGGCTGTAGTCTGTCTTGATCCATCAAAAGGTGGAAAGGATACTGGAGTGTCGTCATCAGGCAGGAAGGAAAAGGATATAAATCTTGAAATGGCTCTTGATATTAAGTCAAAGCTTGAATCCGATGGGATAGAGGTTGTCATGACAAGAACATCAGATAGGGATGTTACAGACGAAGAACGTGCAAAGATATGTAATTCGTCAAAAGTATATATATGTGTGTCACTTAGAATGAATTCATATAATGCAGATACATCAGTTTCCGGTGCGGAGAGTTATATTCACACGACAAAGCCTGTTGAGGCAGCAGAGCTTTCAAGGATTATTCTTAAGAGCATGGAAAAAAGTACTGGAATTAAGAATCGTGGAGTGAAAACCGGTACAGTTGGAGATGCAAAGGATAATTATTATATTAACGCTCATAGCAAATGTACAAGTACAGTAATAGACATGGGTTTTATAACTAATGTATCAGATTTAAAGAAAGTAACAATTGATAAAACTAAGACAGCACAAGCCATAGCAGATGGCATAAAAGATTATTTAAAACAAGCGGGGTTATATTAATGGCAGGAATTAATCAGAAGAAC
>ULQJ01029697.1_pt1 | contig 12291 bp, 14 predicted proteins | sample 1954331 | NCBI WGS metagenome assembly ULQJ01 (sample SAMEA4835651, study PRJEB28245) | human gut metagenome | biome: gut microbiome; material: fecal sample | place: Denmark | collected 2008 | reverse complement strand
CTGTTCATATCAGGTGTATCGCTATTTGGCTGGCTGTTTTGACTTGATCTCAGGTAGACACTGCCTAAGGCTGTCGTCGCGCTGTGGCTGCTGTCCTATGGCGTTCCCCTTGCCCTGCACGCGTTGCTGCCGGGATATGTGGATTGCGTTGAGCGCGTTTGGACGCGTATTCCCGCGTTTCTGCTGGGCTGCGTGCTCGCGCCGAAGGTGGAGCGAGACGAGAAGGTCTCGCCCTGGGCTCTGCCCGTTCTGGCGGCGCTGTATGTGGGACTTATGTGGACGCGTCAGTGGCCGCTGACGCGCTATGCGCTGACCGGCTCGGCGGGCTTTATGATTCTGCTGTTGGCATGGACTGCGCCGTGGCTGGCCCGAGGGACAATTCGGCGCACGATCTATCGCTGTCTGGCCTTCCTCGGCGGCGTTTCGCTGGAGGTCTATTTGCTCCAGCAGCGCATTGATACCGCTCTGGGCTCGCTGCCCATCTATGCCGACGGAACGAACGGCTGGGTCAAGCGAGATCTGTTCACGCTGATTCTCACCGTGCTCCTCGCCGTCGCGCTGCAAAAATTCTGCGGCCTGCTGCGAAAACAGTTCGCGCAAACCCAAATCCCCGAGGAATGAGCCCCGGGGCGCGGGCGTGAAAGCGCCTCGGGGTGCTTTTGCGTGGCGAACAATAAAACAGGCATGACTGCGCCGAAGCGCGGTCATGCCTGTTTTTAACCGGGAATGAGTGGGGTTATTCGGCGGGAATGAGCCGAATCAGGGCCATGGGCGTGCCCGCATCCGTGAAGTTCAGCGTGAAGGCGGCGGTTTCGTCGTTCACGGTGAAGTCCAGCGGCGTTTCCACACTGTCCTCGTCCAGCAGGGCGAGGGTGGAACCCGTCAGCACCTCGGCGGGCAGCGAGATCTGAATCTCGCCGTCGGGCTGCGTCGGCTGGCCGCTGAGTTCAAACACGACGCTCATGCCCCTCTCGCCGTTTTCCAGCGCGCCCATGCGCACGGTCAGCTCGCCGTCGGGCAGAACGCTGCGCCCGTTCACAGCCTGAGCCATCGCATTTTCCACTCGCTCAAGGCGAAGCTCGTCGCGAACCCGGCCGCAGATGGGGCAGAGGGAGAACACGTAGGGGATCTCGTCGCCCTCGACCTTCAGAGCGTAGTTAAACCGGGTGCATTCGACGAGCGCGGTGTGGCCGCAGTCGTCTCGGAGGCAGAGCGCACGCTGCGCGTCGTCCGCCTCGGGAACCCGCTCGCCGAACCAGTGACCGAGCTTCGCGATCTTTCCGTCGGAATAGTGGTCGTCGCAGCGGGTGCAGGTGGACGCATGTATGTCGGAGGTTTCCGCAGAAAAGAATTGACTAAACCCCCAACCACAGACACTGCATTTAATTGGCCCGGTCAGCACTTGCTCCGGGTTACCATCGCTGTCCTTCGGCGGCTCATCTGGCCAAGCATAGGTCTCATCATGCTTTGCTGTGCTAGTCCGATCCGGGACGCCGCAGATCTCGCAGAATTTAACGTGATTGGTAAAATCAGCTTTCTTCCAATACCATTTGTGTTCGCGTTCGTCCTCTGCACAGGCGGTGCAAAGCAGCGTGGCCAGCAGCACAAACAGACAGGTAAGCAACCATTTCTTCATTGTTCTTCGACCTCCTTGCGTTGTCAATTCGTATGGGGCAGTTCAAACTGCATGGTGTACGCCTCCACAAAACATCTCGCGGGTTCTCGTTCATCTCCGTCAGCACCAGCTGAAGCGCCGTCTCTACGGCGTAGACGTGAGCCGGCGAGGGCGCGCCGGCCGTCAGCTCCCGGGCCATGCCGAACTGTCCGCCGAATATGATGCCGACGAATTCCGTCAGCACGCCGTCCTTCGAGCGAAAGATATTCTGAAACGAGCTGGCAGATACATCTGCCGCCTTCAAAATCTCCGCCAGTTTGGTGTTCGTGTAGCCCTTTTCCAGAAACAGTTTTGCACTGGCCGCCAGAATGCGCCGCTTTGCGTCCGCGCTGTCATACCTTCGCGCCATGAAAGACAATCAGCTCCAAATTGGTTTACAACCAAATTATACAACAATTGCAGAAAATTGGCAAATACTTTTACTTGATTTTCCAAAAAGATCCAATTTTGCCCATAAAAAATCCCGACAGGAAAAGTCCTGTCGGGAGAGAACTGTTGCTCAGGCTCAGAGCTTCGGGCCGGCGGCGACCAGAGCCTTGCCGGCTTCGTTGCCTTCGTACTTGGCGAAGTTCTTGATGAAGCGGGAGGCCAGATCCTGAGCCTTCTTGTCCCACTCGGAGGCGTCGGCGTAGGTGTCGCGGGGATCGAGGATCTCAGTGGCGACGCCGTTGAGCTTGGTGGGCACCTCGAAGTTGAAGTAGGGGATCTTCTTGGTGGGCGCGGTCAGGATGTCGCCGCTGAGGATGGCGTCGATGATGCCGCGGGTGTCCTTAATGGAGATGCGCTTGCCGGTGCCGTTCCAGCCGGTGTTGACCAGATAGGCCTTGGCGCCGCTGGCTTCCATCTTCCTGACCAGTTCCTCGGCGTACTTGGTGGGATGCAGCTCCAGGAAGGCCTGGCCGAAGCAAGCGGAGAAGGTGGGGGTGGGCTCGGTGATGCCGCGCTCGGTGCCGGCCAGCTTGGCGGTGAAGCCGGACAGGAAGTAGTACTTGGTCTGCTCGGGGGTCAGGATGGAGACCGGGGGCAGCACGCCGAAGGCGTCCGCGGACAGGAAGATGACGTTCTTGGCGGCCGGCGCGGCGGACACGGGGCGAACGATCTTCTCGATGTGGTCGATGGGGTAGGACACGCGGGTGTTCTCGGTGACGGACTTGTCGGCGAAGTCGATCTTGCCGTCCTTGTCCAGCGTGACGTTCTCCAGCAGCGCGTTGCGCTTGATGGCGTTGTAGATGTCGGGCTCGGACTCCTTGTCCAGGTTGATGACCTTGGCGTAGCAGCCGCCCTCGAAGTTGAACACGCCCTTGTCGTCCCAGCCGTGCTCGTCGTCGCCGATCAGCAGGCGCTTGGGGTCGGTGGACAGGGTGGTCTTGCCGGTGCCGGACAGGCCGAAGAAGATGGCGGTGTTCTCGCCGTTCATGTCGGTGTTGGCGGAGCAGTGCATGGAAGCGATGCCCTTGAGCGGCAGGGAGTAGTTCATCATGGAGAACATGCCCTTCTTCATCTCGCCGCCGTACCAGGTGTTGATGATGACCTGCTCGCGGCTGGTGATGTTGAAGGCGGCGCAGGTCTCGGAATTGAGGCCCAGCTCCTTGTAGTTCTCGACCTTGGCCTTGGACGCGTTGTAGACCACGAAGTCCGGCTCAAAGCTCTCCAGCTCCTCCTTGGTGGGGCGGATGAACATGTTGGTGACGAAATGGGCCTGCCACGCCACTTCCACGATGAAGCGGATGGCCATGCGGGTGTCGTGGTTGGCGCCGCAGAACGCGTCCACCACGAACAGGCGCTTGTTGCACAGCTCCCTGGTGGCCAGAGCCTTCACGGCGGCCCAGGTCTCCTCGGTCATGGGATGGTTGTCGTTCTTGTACTCCGGAGTGGTCCACCACACGGTGTCCTTGGAGTTGGCGTCCATGACGATGTACTTGTCCTTGGGGGAGCGGCCGGTGTAGATGCCGGTCATGACGTTCACGGCGCCCAGCTCGCTGACCTGACCCTTTTCATAGCCTTCCAGCGTGGGCTTGGTTTCTTCTGCAAACAGCTCTTCGTAGGAAGGATTGTAAACGATCTCGGTCGTTCCGGTAATGCCGTACTTAGCCAAATCAATCTTGCTCATAATCCGTTCAACCTCTCTTATAGAAATATTCCAAACAGAGCATATCTCTTTTGACAGATGCCCCTGGTACCCGATTGTACCATCTTTATCATACACCGAAGAAAGGCGAAAATCAATGCGATTCGCGTGATTTTATCGAAATTTCACTTTCCCGCCCACACCTTGACCGACACCCTGCAGAGACGCTATTATAATGAAGGAACGCCGTCGCGCGGACAGAAAAGGGCAATAAATGTCGGGAAAAACGCGCGGGAATCTGATACAATGCTCATGCAGTCGGACAAAGGAGAGCGCGCGTATGGAATGGATGGCGATCATCGGAAATTCGATACAGTTCATCGAGGACAACCTTGCGGGCGAGTTGTCCGCGGACGCGGTCGCCCGGGCGGTGCACGTGTCGCCGTTCTATTTCCAGAAGGGCTTTGCCATGCTCTGCGGCATGACGGTGGGCGAGTACATCCGCAGCCGCCGCCTGGCAAGAGCCGGCGTCGAGCTCGCGGCCGCGGACGAGACGGTGCTTGACATTGCGCTGAAATACGGCTACGATTCGCCGGACAGCTTCGCCCGCGCCTTCACGCGCTTCCACGGCGTCACGCCCGCCGCCGCGCGCCGCAGCGGCGCCGAGCTCAGGAGCTTTGCCCCGCTGAAAATCAGATTCACACTGGAGGGCGGTTATCTCATGGATTACAGGCTGATTCACAAGGACGCATTTACCGTGCTGGCCAACGCAAAGACCTTTCCCTATGAAAACGCCAAGGCGCTGGTGCCCCAGTTCTGGCAGGAGCACTTCGCCGCCGGCAAGGGAAAGACGGTTATGGGAACCTACGGCGTCAACATCGACAACACCGCCGCGCCCATCGTCCGCGCCTACGGCCTTGACTGACGCAGAAGCTGACGCGCTCGAACCCCGAAAGACCCTGCGCCGCAGGGCTTTTCGGGCATAATACGGAGAAAAACCTGACGGAAAAACTGACAAAACCGGCGGAGAATGACGAGAGGCCGAAAAAGTGAATCACAGACGGCCAAATCCTTCAAATCCACCCAGATAAAAAGAAAAGGTCAGCCATTTCTGACTGACCTTGTGGAGCTGATGACCAGATTCGAACTGGTGACCTCATCCTTACCAACTGGAGCTCAAACACCATAATTTTACGCAAAATAAACATAAAAACGAAGAACCAATTCGCGGCGATGCACCGAGGCGTTTGCAGGAAGCAGGAGAACCATCCTGCTTTTTTCATAGAAGTTTCCGCGGTCATCTGTGTCGGAGCAGGGGCGTGACCGCTACATTTTCAGAAAACAACTACAGATAAATCTAATCCTATAGTATTGTAGAAGCGCGCCGGGCGCGCAGCGGGAAAGAGCGACATTGGAGCGCAATTCATCGCCTTTTTGCCCAAGCGAGCCCGACAGAGCAACTTTTCGCAGGATTAGCGGATTTCCTGCTCCAATTCGTCAAACACCGGCGCGGAGAAGAACGTCCCGAGGGACATGTCCAAACCGTCGCAGAGCTTCTTGATGAGGTTGATGGACAATTCCTTGCGCCGCGCGTCCAGCATGCTGTACACCGTGGAGGGCGTAACGCCCGAGCGCGTCGCCAATTCGTTCGGCCGCATATTCCGCTGACTCAAAATCTCCAGAAACCGCGCCACAACCGCTTCCTTTACCGTCATTTTTCCATCGCCTCCATGAAAATGATAGAAAAATTTCTGCAAAAGCGTATACGCACTTGCGTTATTTTCGGAATTGTGATAGAGTATGAATGAACGCAGGTGCGTAATTACGAGGAGGGGGCGTTTGTTTGATTGGAATACCTGTCTTTGCTAAGAAGTGTGGCGTAAGTGAAGATACAGCACGACGCTGGTGCCGAACGGGATGATTCCCGGAGCGGAACAGGATGGCAAAGGACGACCATGGCGAATACCCGAGGACGCGGTTCTGCCAACGCGAAGGAAGAGGGCTGATAAGTGATATGAAGCTGATAAAAAGAGGAATCTTGCTGTTCGTTATTGCCGGAATGCTTTTGGGGCTGACCGGTTGCAGTTCGGGCTCGGGTGGAAATTGTATCTACTGTGGAAGCCATACAAGCTGGAGATACGTTCCTGCAAGAGGTTGGGAATGTTATTTCTGTACGCATTAGTGCATTAGGAGAAAGGGGAACACGGAAATGAAGTTGGCAAAAAAAGGGTTGGCGCTTATCGGTATCTTGGCGATGCTTCTTGCTATGAACGGCTGTAGTTCGTCTTCGTCATATCGTAGTTCGAGCAGTAGTTCGGACTATGACAGTTATGACAGGAAGTATTCTTCGGAAGAATTGGGCGGTTTCATAAATGAGTATAAAGATACATTAGGCTGGTAAAACAGCGCCAGAATGCCTTCCAATTGCGAAGGCATTCTGTGTGAAGAGAGAATGTCAAGGAAAGAGGAATGATATGATAATTATAATCATCGTCATTATTCTTGTTTTTGCAGGATTGGCGGATAGTTTCAATGGTATGATAAGTGATGCAATAAATGCAGGCAAAAACTCCAAGGTTAGAAGGTATAACACGGAAGCGCTGCGGCAATCTGAATTCGTCAAAATTGTGGATAGAGATGAAGACGGTTCGCTCTATGCATATATTATTGAAAATGAAAACGGAACACGACGCAAAGTGTATGCCAATAAAGACAGATTTGTTATTGCAGTTGGCGATACAGGAACAGCCACATATTATAGTAATTATTATAACTACTATATACTTGAAGAATTTGAATTGAAGAAAAGAAGTCCTGATGAAATTCAATGATGCATGATTCTCAAATACTTATACACAGTGGGCCTGCTCAGACCGCACACTCTCGCCAGCTCGGAGACGTTGAGCTGGCCCGAGGCATAGGAGGGGTAGTGGCGGTAGAATGCGGCGGGAATGTCGGCCTTGGTAGTCGGCTTCCTGCCGATTTGTTTGCCCTTGGCGCGGGCGGCGGCCATGCCGGACTTCACCCGGGCGCGAATCATGGAGAGCTCCAGCTCGGCGAAGATGCCCGACATCTGAAGGAAGGCCTTGGTCATCGGGTCGAGCGCGCCGCTTCGGCAGTCCACCGTGATGGAGCCGAGAATCGTCAGGCGCAGGCGCTTTTGCTGAATGCGGGCGATGATTTCGCAGAGCTGTTGGGTGGAGCGCGACAGGCGGCTGACCTCCGTGGTGAGAATCGTGTCGCCGGGCCGGGCGGCCTCCAGCAGCATTTCGAGGTTCTGCTTGACCTTCGCATCGCCGTGCTCGTATTCAAAGACCACCTTTTCCGCGCCCGAGGCCTTCAGCTCGCGGATTTGGCGCTGAACGTCCTGCCTGCTCTCGCTGGTGGAGCAGCGCGCGTAGCCGTAAATCATTTTGCTCGCTCCTGTCAAAGAAAGGGTCGGTGGGGTTTCGCTTACGCATTTCGCCGCTTTTTCGCGTGCAGAGGGCGCGAAAGCGGCGCGGAAAAACCGTTGGCGAAAACAAATGTTTTCCTTTACGCCCGCTGAAGCGCCGCGATGCATTCGCGCAGTTCGTAGAGCGCGGCTCCAACGTCGTTCAGCGCCAGCGCCGCTTCGCCGGAAAGCGCAAGCGACGCAAGCTCGCTCTCATAGCGCGCAATCGCGCCCTCGGCGAGGAGGCGCATTTTCGGAAGCGCCTCGCCCGCCGCCCAGAGAAAATCCTTTTCCATGGCGTTCCCTCATCGCGCGCTGACGGTGAAGCGCTTCGTGGTAGTGGTCTTGCCGTATTCCTGCCAGACTTCCGGCAGTTCCCGGCGAAGCGCCGCGGTGTCAATGCGCGTGGAGGTCACGCTCTTCCAGACCACCCGGAACGCGCCCGCGGTGAGTGTGTCGGTCTGCGCGGCGGCCATGTGCGCCTTGATTTCGTCCTGAATGGCGGTAATCTCCGCGTCGAGGTCGTCCGCCATCCTGCGCAGCTGCGCAAGGTCGTTGAGCTTGGAAATGAGTTCGTTCGTCGCCATCGTCTTTCGCTCCTTTGTGAGGAGAAGCGCTGGGCTTCTCGTTTGCTTGTGAGAGTATTATAGCATAGGTATACCTAAATGTCAATAGGTACACCTAATTTCTTTCGTAAATTTTTAGGTGCACCTATCAAAGCACGCGCATATCTGTTATAATAAGCTCGGAGGTGGTAGTATGCCCAGCAGGCAGAACGTGAAGGCGATTGATGCTTGGCAAACGGAGAACGTTGAGCGCATCGTAATCAAGCCGAACAAAAAAGAGCGCCTGAGCGAGCGCATCCAGATTGCGATTGACCGCGGTGTCGCGAAGAGCCGTCAGGCGTACATTCTGGAAGCCGTGCGAAAAGCGCTGGAAGCGGACGGCATTCCGCCGATGGAGGACTGACCCGGGCCTGTTTCGGGCCGATGGCGTTGTTTTCTCTGGAAAAATCTCTGACCAGCGTATCTTTCCACACAAGCGAAAAAAGGACGGCCCGAAAAAACGCGCTGCGCGCATTTTTTCAGGCCAGTCCCATGAGTGTTTCCCTTGAACATACAAAAGTTGGGGGTTACTATATAAGGTTTCCCCTAAAAAATGTATGCGGCGACGGGGCAATGCGGACACGCCCGAAAAAGTGCGCGCGAAGCGCGCTTTTTCGGGGTGTCCCTTTTTCTGAAGGTAAATCAGAGGTTCTTTCGGATGACGATGATTTTCTTTCGCTGATGAATTCCCTCTTCGTAGGAATAGTTGTTGTCGCTGATTTGGCGAAGCATGTTGTCGATGGAAGGCGGATGGCCCTTTGCGTCCTTCGGCAATTTCAAATAGTCGCGCAGTTCCTTCAAGTCCTTGCGGAAAAGCGGGCGGTTCAGGAAGCTGTCCGGCACGACGATGGCGCACGGGCCGCTGGGGTCATAGAGAAACAACCTGTCGAGGTCGCCGCGATAGCGCCCGCGGGACTGCGTGACATGCGTTTCTCCGGTGTTGTGTGCGATGAAAAAGTCCATATGAGAACGAATATTGATGGAGGTTTCGGCGGTTGCATTGAAAAGGAAAACGTCGTATTCTTCAGGGATTTCTTCGTGTTCAATGATGTGCTTCCATGCGGCGAGCTGTTCGGCGTTCAAGGAGATTTCGTAGTTCTTGCTCCAGAGTATCAACGGATGAAAGCCGCGGTCTTGGAGCATTTCTCCGTATTTTCTCAATGTATGGACGTGCTGCGCGTATAGCCCGCCGCGCTGGCCCGGGTGAATGACGTTTAGTACGTCTTCTATGCGGGCGTAGGGAATCGTTTCCCGTTCTTCGTAATGGCGGAGGTCGGTTCGGTCGATGGGGACGTTTCGCTTTATGCACTTCATTGCGTCGAGCGGTTGCGGCGTGGCTGTGATAGCGACGAAAAGAATCTTTCCACGATAGACGTTTTTGCAGATGGCGGAAAGGGCGGCTTTGTGAGCGTCGATTTCGTTCGGTTTGACATTCCCGATTTTTGAAAAGAAAACCAGACTTTGCGGCTCGTCGCAAATAATGATTTCAAACCGCTTGATAAAGTCGGGAGAATCTGAACAGAGTATGCCGAAAAGCGCGTAGGTCATCACGGGGATTTTTTCTTGCCGGAGCTCATACACGAGCTTTTTTTCCCACGGCTCGCCGTCCAGCGGGCCGTCGATAAAGACACACGGCTTTATCAAACCGGGTTCGCGCGCCAGTCTTTCCTTGCCGATTCGGGTATCAATCAGATACAACACCTTTCTGGGGCTGGAGGCGAGATCGGCGATTTTGTTGATGGCGCAGGTGGTCTTGCCGCAGCCGCAGGGCGCGTCGATGATGTTCAGTTCGCCCGTTCGAAGCTGCGATACGTCCAGAACGTCGCTCAGATATTTGGTTCCCTTCATCTTCTTCCTCCCTCCTCAGCCCACCTCGGGCAGCGTCTCGCCGCTGGGGCAGAGGGCCTCTGGCGCAACCGTGCGGACGGCGGCAATCAGGTGGCCGTCCCTGTCCAGACGCGGCGGCTTGCGATAGTCGGGAAAGCTCTCGTTGAACCACCGAAAAACGATGCTGGCAGAATTGCGGCGGCACTTGGCGAACGCCCGCACGAGGCGGCAGCGCTCCATGAGCGCGTCGCCGTCGGGCAGCAGGCGAATGTAGGCCTCCATTTTTTCGTAGGACACGAATTTGGGAATGTTCTGCGTCCGGGGCGTAATGCGCGGGCGGCGGTGCTCCCGGACGACGACCTCAAAGCCGGGCAGGGCCTCGCGCAGCCGGGCGAGCTGGTTGAACGCGTCGGAGAAGGGCGCGCGGGCGGCGCGGGAAAAGGCTTCGGTCAGAATGATGGTCTTCGCGGCGTAATCTACCATGGGCATGACGTTCATCAGCACTCCTCCTCTCGCTCCGCCTCGGCGGCCGGGGCGGAGACCCGGGCCCAGTCGGGATAGTGGGCCATGAACCACCGGCGCATGTACATGTACGGGTTCGGACAGGCCTTGGAGATGCTCTCCTGCCGCGCGTACTCGGCGTATTCCGGGGAGTTTTCGCCACCGGTGGCGAGGACGTATTCCTTCATTGCGGCGGCGCTCAGGCCGCGGGTGGAGGGGCGGTTCTGCGCCTTGCGGATGGTGCGCAGGGCGAAGTCAAAGTCCGCGTAGTCGCGATGGAGCGCGGCCATCTGGCGATATTCCGTGCTTCCGGGAACGCTGGCGCGCTGGGCGAAGGGCTTGGTCAGGACGATGGTCTTGGCGGCGTAGTCAATGGAGAAGGGCTTCATAGGGGATTTGCGCTTGTTCGTGTTCATCATGGATTTCCTTTCTGGTTTGGAGCAGTTTCCTTCTGCAAATGGGCAAAAATGGGCGCACGAAAGACAGGCTGTGGCGATGAGCCGCTGAAAAAAGAGAGTTATGCTTTCTTCTTGGAATGGAGCTTCGTGGGCTTGCGGGCGATGTTCACGCCTTTATAGGTCTCGGGAGTGGGAAAATAGGGCGGCCTGAAGAAGTCCGCCAGACAACGAGTGTAGTCATAGGAGCATTGCAATTCCTTGGAAAACTCGGCGTTCCACGCCTCGCATTCCCGCTTGCATTCTAAATAGCGTTCAAAGAGATAGGCGATGCCGAGCGCCTTGTGGTTGTGGCGCAGGGTGGTGAAGGGGACGCGCTGTCCGTTCTCGTCCGTCTTCCATCCGTAGCGGATATAGCGCATCAGCGTTTCGTACATCATCGGGTGCAGGCGGATGTTCAGACGATACTTCCAGCCGTCGCGGAAGGGTTCGCGATACAGTCCCTTGTCGAGCTTTGCTTTGCGGTCGGTGGTCAGGCCGCGTTCGTCGTAATGGCGGCCGAAGTCGTAGGTGGCGATGGGAACGTTGGGCCGCTTCTCGTAATAGCTCGCGTCGTTGTAGAGCCACACGGACAGCATCCCGGTCGTGGAGTTCAGCTCGTAACGCACGTCGTCCACTTTCAGCCTGCTTGCCATTGCACATTTCCTCCTTTCGTTTGTCGCTCGCTTGACTGTGACTGTATTATAGCACGACCCCGATTTTCTGACAAATACCACATAAGTACAATTTTACTAAACAAACAGTTATAGCGCATACTCCATGTTGCGTTTGAAAAGAAACGCGGCCCATATGTTGTATCCGCTTTTCAGAGAGGCGGTATTTTGAATGTAAAAATATGTTAAGAACGCTCTGCTGAGCCCAGTCCTGCTTTGTCGCGTTAAGAGTTGCTCTGCTTCTGCGAAAGGTTGCTCATTTGGGCTCAATTCGGCTCAAAATCGCGAAATCGAGCGGATTGTAAACCAAAGGGTCTGTAAAGGCGTGGTATGCTGTTTGGTGAAAAAATGCCTCGGGCAAGTGCGAACCTTGAAAACTGCATCGTCGCGAATGATTTTCCGTTTCAATGGGAGGAAAACGAATGGCAAAGAAGATACGCCGCCAGATTGAAATCGGCGGCGCGAAGAGATGGATTTCAGGCGACAGCGAGCAGGAATACGCGGACAACCTCGCCCGGGCGCTGACCGGCGGCGCGGAGCCGCGCCTCGCCGAGCGCAAGCACAATTTTCAGGCCTACGCGCAGAAGTGGTTCGAGGTGTTCTCCAAGCCCAATGTGGCGGCGGTGACGGCCATCACCTATGAACGGCAGCTGAAGAACCACATCTATCCCGTGCTGGGGAAAATTGACGTGGAGGACATTCTGCCCGCCGACGTGCAGCGGGTTTTCAACGAGATGGACGGCGCGAAGGAGACGAAAATCAAGGTCAAAAACGTGCTGAACATGGTGCTGGAGCAGGCATTGGAGGACGACCTGATTCGCCGAAATCCGCTGCATTCCCGGAGCATACGCATCACGGGCCGCGCCAGCGAGGCCACGGAGCCCTACACCATAGAGCAGATGCGCTTTCTGGTTGGGCGCATCGGCAGCGTGGAACGGGACGATGACCGGGCGTTTCTGGCGCTGCACGCGCTTCATCCGCTGCGGCCCGAGGAGGTGCTGGGGCTTCAGTGGCGGGATGTGGACTTCCGGCGCGGAATCATCCGTGTGGAGCGCGCGGCGACGCATCCCGGGC